>Ga0181522_10000428_pt1 | contig 31777 bp, 14 predicted proteins | sample PEATcosm2014_Bin_27_FD_121103 | JGI IMG/M metagenome (GOLD analysis project Ga0181522, IMG submission 121103) | Peatland microbial communities from MTU Mesocosm Facility, Houghton, MI, USA - PEATcosm2014_Bin05_10_metaG | ecosystem: Environmental > Terrestrial > Soil > Wetlands > Peat | place...
CCGCTGCCGTCAAAAATCGCGCCGCCCTTCAATGTGCCATTCGCGCCGCCAACAGAATCGTGCGCAATCGTGCCGCTGCTTTCGTTGAAACTGTATCGGTGGATCAGCGGCGGCAGCGCGCCATTCTGCGCTCCGGTTGAAGCAGGCGTGACGCTGACCTGGCTGGAGTTCGTGCTCTCACCACCGGCGTTCACGGCACTGACGACGTAGTAGTAAGTCGTGCCGTTGACGAGTCCGGTGTCAGTGAAGCTGGTCGCCGTCACGCCGGTCGCAATGGTCCCGTAACCGCTGCCGCTGGTAGTGCTGCGTTTCACGTTGTAGCTCGTCGCGCCGCTGGAAGCGTTCCAACTCAACGCCACCTGCGCGTTGCCGGGCGTCGCCACCAAGCTGGTCGGTGCGACAGCATAAGGTGCATCGAATTCCACTTCCGCCACGTCGCAGAATGCGTTCGCGGGTCCAATGTAGCGCACATAGCGGAAGCTGGTCGCGTTGGTCAAGGCTTGCACGGTCATGGTTCCCTCGGGCGGCGTGCTGGCGACCGTGAACAATGTCACTACGCCGCTGCTAAAATCGGCCACGTTTGCCCCTTGAAATTGTCCACCGACCATCCGGCCTGCCCAGCCCGTGCGCGGGCAATATTGTATTTGCATCACCACCCCGTTTGTGCCGCTGCCCAAATCAAGCCCGGCCCAGTCGCCGGTGGCGTTCGCTGCGTCATAGAAAGTGTTGGTGTTGCCGTCAAAGGCGTTGGTGATGGTGTTGCCGGAGTTGCTCCAGGAACCCGGCGAACCGATGACCGTGCCGGTCAATTTCATCATGGGCGTGGCCAGGCCCGCAACCGGGGGTAAGCAGGATATTCCAAGTACGGCATTAAGCTTGGTCTGGTTATTGATCGTTCCGGTCGTCACGTCGAACATGTCGCCCTGGCCCGTAAAGAAGGTGCCATTAAACCCGGAACTCTGGATTAGATTCGCCATGAACTTGTTATAGTACGTGACCGACGCGACATTCTGGTTAATATATAAGCCGGTTAGGTCAGACTCTGCCGGCTTCGGCTGCCCGGCCCATTCGCCGATCAAAACGGGATAACCCCTGTTCACGAAAGCGGTCGTCAACTTGTTAAATTGCGACTGCAGGTAGCTTTCTTCCGTCGCTGGATTCGCGTTGCGATTTGCCAGACTGCCACTCACATGATAAGCACTTCCCCAGAAGTAGGTCATTGGAATCGGTGAATCGGTAGTGTTAACGGTGAACTCGCCTGGGTCGTAGGTATGTTCTTCGATCATCAATTTATTTGCCGAATCGGTAGGCATGTTGGTTCCATAGTTAAGAAGAACGCTCCAATCCCAGACGTCTCCCGCCTGAACAACCAGCCAGCGGGTGGCATTGTTGCCGCCGTTGGCGCGCATGGCGTTGATCCAATTCTGGTAGTAATGGTACAAATTATTGACCTGCACCTGGTTCCCGGCGTCGGGTTCGTTGGCGCAGGCGAAGGCCAATTTATTGCTGTCGAACGATTTGAACTGGTTCGCGACCTGGGTCCAGATGTTTATCAAATTGCTGTTGAGGGCGTTGCTGTAGGTGTTGAAAGAGTCGCGTTCGAACCAGCCACCGTCCCAGTGGTCGTTGATGATGACGTACATGTTCGTGGCGAGAGCCCAGTTGACCACATTGACGACTTGGGTCATGTACGCGGCATTGATCGTGCCGTTGGTGGAATTGAAATTCCAGGCACACGGCACGCGCAGGGTCTTGAACCCGGCAGCGCTTATGCTGTCGATCAGCGCCTGGGTCGGCGGTGTATATCCCCAGGTGGATTCGAGGGTGTTGCCCAGGTTGAAACCGGGCGTCGGCATGACGACGGACGAGGTAAGCAGCCCCGGCTGCCAGGGGATCTGCCAGTAATTGGTAGCAGCTTTGCTAGCAGCAGTATTGGGATCAAACCCCTGGTAAAGAAATTGCAAATTGCTTGGGTCAATCGTCTGCGTCTGGTCGGGGTTAGTGCGAACTATATCACCGCCGCTGATGCAGTACGTCCAAGCGTAGCCGCTGGTGAACGTGACGTCGCTCTTGCCGGCGAAGGGATTGCTCTCGGTCGCTGCCAGCGGAGTCCACGAACTCCCGAGACTGGTCGCGGTAAAGGATCGGTAGTATCTTCCATTGGCGCCCTCCGCCTCGACGATCATGAGGTATTGGGGGGAGGTCGCCCCCTTAACCGTGTAAACTTGCACGGACTCGAACAGGTTGGCCGCGTTCGTGTCGGACATGATGATCTGCGGGTTGGTGAAGGTTCCCGGGAAGCTGCCGATGGGCATGGACGCCCGGTGGATGGTGCCATCGTCATTCGAGTAAAAAAAGTAGGCGTTCGTGCTGTCGCAGATCACCGTAGTGTCGACGACGGATCCGGCGCAGAGAGTTTGTGGCGTTGACCAGCCATTCGGGTTGGTGGGATCGGTCGAGGTCATATACTGGGCACCCCACTGGAATAATAGAACCCAGATATTCTTCGGGGCGAAATAGAACAGCGTAGGCGAACAGCCACCTGATGGATACTGTTTGGCCGTGGCCATGTCGGACCAATTGGTAAAGGTCATCATGCCCCCGCCATAACTCCCAACGTTGTTGACCGTCGTAAAGTAAACGATGTATTCGCCGTTGTATTGGACGCAAGAGAAGTCCTTCAAGGCGAGCGACCCGTTCTGTGGCGTGGCGAGTGGAGGCGTCGAGTTCCATTTGAATGTCGAGGGCAGCGCGCCATTCTGCGCGAAACAGACGGGTGATGAACACCAGAAAAGCCATAGGAGTGAAGCGACCGCGACGTCTTGGGTAAATTGGTTCTTCATAAATGGAATCAGCGAAGGCGAAACCATCAGGATTTAATCTTCAGCGCGAAGGCGATCTTGTCGTCGAACTTCTCCGGCAGCGAAACGTGCAGGCCGGTTTCATCGCGCGTGAATTTCAATATGCCGCCGCCAACCAGCCGGACGCTGCCGATCTTGCCCGGCCAGTTCGCCGAATTGCTCGCAAGCGATTTGACGGTGACTTTGCCATCCTTCGGAATTTCCAGGACAATGGCGTAAAGCGTCTTGCCGTCCTTCGACTGCGTAAACCGGATGTCCTCGACCGTGAACGGTTTGGCCGACACGTCGCGTTGGCCATCGAACTGGCCGTTCTCAACGTTCGCCGTGGACGGGCCTTCACCGTAGGATTTCCATGGACGCGTCGCGTAGATCGCCTCGCCGTTGACCTTCAGCCACGCGCCGATTTCACTGACGATCTTGATTTCGTCAGCATCCGGCTGGCCGTCGCGCTGGAGCGGCACGCTTAACATCAGATTGCCATTCTTGCTGACGATGTCCGCCAACATGCGGATGACCGACCTGGCGGGCTTGTAATAGTGATACTTGAAAATATTCGCGTCGTAATGCCACGAACCGATGCAGGTGTCCGTCTGCCAGGGTAACGGCAAAATGTCCTGCGCCTTGCCGCGTTCGATGTCATAGACCATCGCATGGCGCTGGGTTTCATCCAGCCATTTGCCGTTCATCACGGCTTCGGTGTGACCGTTTTTATCAAGGCGCGTGTTGTAAAAATGCGCCGCGAGGTTCAGGCCGACTTCATCCGTCACACCATGAAACGGCAACACGGTGTCGTCGAAATAAATCTGGTCGGGATGGTAGTCATCCCAGAGTTGTTGCGTGCGCTTGAAAAACTTCTCCATATAGCCCGCGTCGGGAATGCTGCTGCCCTTCATGCCATCCCATTCCCATTGCAAGGCAGAACCGGGCTTGTGGTTTTGTGCGTATAAATCTTGCGGATCAAACCCGTCCCACCAGAGTCCTTGACCGTCGGCCTTGGTCAGCTTGCCGTCGTAAGGCACGCCGGCCAGCGGGCCGGTCTTGTCCGCACCTTGGGCAACTTCATACCACGACCACGCGCGCGAAGCGTGAACGCTAACACCGAAACGCAAACCATTCTTCCGCGCTGCCGCCGCCCAGCCGCCGATCAAATCCTTGTGCGGCCCGACGTTGACGGAATTCCACGGTTGATATTTGGAATTAAAATTGTCGAAGTTGTCGTGGTGGTTCGCGAGCGCCATGAAAATTTTCGCGCCGTTGTCCTTGTAGAATTTCAGCAGCTTGTCGGGATCAAAATGCTCCGCCTTCCAGACATGGATCACGTCCTTGAAACCGTTGGTCGAGGGATGACCGAATTCCTCAATGTGCGACTTGTAATCGGCGCTGCCCTCTTCATACATGCTGCGGGCATACCAGTCGCCGTGCTCTGGTTGGCATTGCGGCCCCCAATGCGCCCAGATGCCGAATTTCGCGTCGCGAAACCATTCCGGCGTTTGATAATTCGTCAGCGAATTCCAGTCCGGCGTGAACGGGCCGTCCGCAATCGGCGGCAATTGCAGCGAATTGGTTTGCGACAAAGTCGTGGCGACCGAACAACCCAGCACTAACACGCTCAATTTTACATGGTTTAACTTCATAATAATCAATTCGACTCCACGCGGCTGGAGGCGGTTCATACAGACACCCCGCTCTACTCGTGCCTCAATAGGGCCGCTCCAATCGGAAGAACACTGCGCCGTTGATCATGTTCACCGGGACGCCATCTGATTCGTCTGATCCGATCCGGCGACGTTGAACCAGTTCGTACCAAGGCCAGTCGCAAGGTCATTTGTTTGCATTTGCAATTGCCCACCCGTGTGATCCATCGGCCAGGACGTTTGTAATCGATCGAAATAGATGCTCATGTCATCCGAGGCATAAGCTGCCATAGCAGACATGAGCAACAGAACTTCAACTGAAGAGGATAGGATTTTCATAATTTGACATCAGCAAAAGGTGGCTCGGACAGATTGCCGTTACTTTTCATGATTGCAGTTACCGCCTTCGAGCTGGCTGAAATACCTCTCAATCTCACGGCCCCGCCGGGTGCGGCGCGTACGCTTGGGTTTGCACGGCCGCCGTCGCCGGCGCGAGGCCATTAGCACTGGCCGTCAATTTGATTTCTCCGGTGTCACGCGTGGATTGCACGATGATTTGCGCCAGACCGTTGAACAGGCTGCGCGACCAAGGCGGGACGCTGGCTTTACCAAAGACTTCCACGTTCACGTTGAGGTTTAAGCCGCCCGAGCCGACAGCATTGTTGACGCCTACAGCGATGACGTTGTCGCCGGTGTGGAGGAATTTTTTAATGTCGAAAATCGGCTGAGCCTGCCAATCGTGTGATTCGCCGACGAACTGACCATTCACGAAATACCAACCTTCATCATCGCAGCCGGCGAAGCAAACCTGCGCGCCGGCACCGTTTAAGTCTTCTTCCGTCAGCGTGAAATGCGCGCGGTAAATCGCCGTGGTGTCTGGTGTTTTGATTGTCGGCTCGCCTCCGCTGGTTTTGGCATTGAGTGTGTTCCAGGCTGAATCATCAAAATCATTCGCGTATTCCGGCACGGTGCTGCTGTTGTGCGGAACTTTTGCAAGGTGCCAGCGCCAATCATTGAGGGCAACACTACTCTCGGGCACATTCGGGACGAACACATCCGGCTCGTGGCAACTCGGGTCGCCGTTTCCCACGCCGATGATTCTGCCGGCACCTTCGAGGGCGAATTTTATTTTATTCTGCGCCACTGGCACCGCGCGGCCTTGCGCGTCCAGTGCAGAAACGGTGAATACCACTACGTCTTCACCGTCGGCGTTAATCGCCTTGCGGTCCGGTGTTAGCTGAATTTGCGTGGCGTCGCCGGTGGTCTCCACTTTCGTTTCGGCAATGACGTTGCCGGCGGCGTCAAACCCTTTCGCGCTCAATATCCCCGGCGCGTATTTCACCTGCCAGCTCAATTTCGAATTTGGCTCGATGGCTTGTTTGCCGAGCGATACACCGTTCAAAAAGAGTTCCACCTGTTTGCAGTTGCTGAAGGCTTGGACCATGATTTCCTGGCCTTCCCGACCGGGCCAATTCCAATGCGGCAACAGATGCAGCACGATGTTCGTCGTCCACCACGATTGGTAGTAATAAAAAGCATCCTTCGGAAAACCACACGTGTCGAGAATGCCAAAGTGGGAGTTGATGCACGGCCACCAATACGGCGTCGGCTCGCCACGATAATCAAAACCAGTCCAGACGAAGGCACCGGAGAGCCACGGACGGACGGCGAAGAAACTCCACCAGCTTTCGGCGGTCGTGGTCCAACCCGGCCAGACAACGTCATAGGCGGCGACGTAACCCCGCGGCTGGTCATTGGTGTAAATGCCGCGCGTGCCGACAACGCTGGCCTGCTCAGTGCCGACATTCGGCTGGCTCGGATGCTCGGCGTGATAATTGTCCATCTGCGGACCGTAGTGATAATTCCAACCGCGCACTTCAATGACGGAGTTGATACCGCGGAACACGTTGTCTTCGGGTGAGGCGTAGGTGATGGGGCGCGTCGGGTCAAGCTGCTCGACATAATCCTGCATCGCGAGCGCGACGTTGGCCGCTTGCGGCGTGTCCTGTACGGTGAATTGCTCGTTCGCAATGCACCAGATGGCCACGCACGGATGATTGCGGTCGCGGCGGATCTGGTCGTCCCACTTTGTTATGTTCCCCGAATCGCTGCCCATCAACCGGCTCTCGTCCAGGACCAACAAGCCGAGCCGGTCGCAGGCGTCCAGCAATTCCGGCGTGGGAGGATTGTGTGAGGTGCGGATGGCGTTGCAGCCGAATTCCTTCAGTTTTTTCACGCGGAATTCCTGCAACGCATCCGGGATGGCTGCGCCGACGCCGGCGTGATCCTGGTGATTGCAGGTGCCGTAAAGTTCGTAGTGTTTGCCGTTCAGCAAAAAGCCGTTCGTCGGGTCAAAGCCCACCGTGCGGACACCAAACAAGGTTTCTTTTTGGTCAACGCTTTTGCCGCCGACAGAAACTGTGGTGACAAGCTGGTAGAGTCTGGGCGATTCCGGCGACCAGAGAACTGGCGGGGGAATCTTTGCTTCCAATTTTACGATACCCTGTGATTTGCGTTTCAATTTTTCCGACTCCGAAAACTTTTCCAGCGATCTGCCGTCGGGCGAAATGATCTCACAGTTCACGGCAGCTTCCGTCGCGTTGGTCGTGGTGTTGAGCAGGCGGACTTCAACGGCGATTTTAGGACTGCCCTGCGGAATGTTTTTTTCAAATTCACTCGCCACAAAAATCCCATCCGGCGCGATGGCCACCGGCGCGGTCTTGTCCAGCCAGACGTGGCGGTAGATGCCCGCGCCTTCGTAAAACCAGCCCTCGGATCTGGTCGCGTCCACACGCACAGCGATGGTGTTCTCGCCGCCGAAATGCACCACGTCCGTGATGTCCTCGCGGAACGGGTAGTAACCGCCCTCGTGGCGTCTCACACACCAGCCGTTGACCCACACAGTCGCATCGCGGAACACGCCATCGAACGTCAGCCAGATGCGTCTGCCCTCGTCTTCTTTTGGCAATTCAAACGTGCGGCGATACCAACCGATACTGTTCGTCGGATACTTCACGCCCAGCGCCTTGAATCCGTGGCTGCCGTCGGCAGCCGGATCAAACGGCAGTTCAACCGCCCAATCGTGCGGCAGATTGATGACACGCCAGTAAGCGTCAGTAAATTCTACCGATGCCGGTCCGCCACCGGTACCGGAGTTCTCCAGATGCAGCGCGTCCGGCCAGTCGTCACCGAGATGAAATTTCCAGTTCGCGTCGAGCGAGAGGTGTTCGCGAGGCGAATCGGCGGCTGCAAGCTGTGTGGCCAGCAACGCGGCGAACGCGATGTCGGAAAGTACGCGAAATGGCCTCATCATTTTCATCTTCAAATTGACCATGAAATTTTGGCGCGGCAAGCAGCCGCATCAATTACAAACCGATTTGCTGTCCGTTGAATAATTGCTGTCCCGGTCAAAAAACAAGCAACTTACATCAATTCTGCCTCACTGATCCGGGGTTGGCAGAACATCACTTTACCGGTGTGCGACTCGCGAGCCAGAGCATGTCGGGGTCATTCATCGTGACAGCGATATTTATAGTATATATATACGTGACCGGTTGGTGTGCAAATTTGCCTTGCCACTTGTGAATTTCGGCATGACCGTCCGCAAAGCCTACTCCGCATGCACCAGCATGCTGGCAGCCGGGTAGCTCTATAAGACTCCCCCAGGGTCTATTGGGGGTATAAAATATCCCATCATCAAGAGAGTCCGGATGCTCATCGAGAAAAACATACACGTCACTGGGTCCGGGGACATGAATATCAGACAACCTCCTGGCTAAATACCAATAAGCGCCATAGCCCGTACCGCTGTATTTGGTGCCGTCGCCTAAGGCGGCATCCATCGACACACTCCGGCAGCGATTGTTCCAGCTCTTTTTTGACTGCGCAGCGCTGAGGTAGTTGGCCACCGCCGGACACGCAAACACTTGATAATTCCTCCCTAGATATCCCCCCAGCAGCGAATAGGTATCATTGACCAAGTTATCCGTGTTGGTGTTCACCGCACCAACAGTCCAGTCCATCCGACCGCTAATCCAAGACGGGGTTCCATTGGTTGGAACCGAACTGTCGCAGTTGATCGCCAGTTGGTCGTTATTATCTTGTGCATACATCAACCAAGCCAGTACTAACTGTTTACTATTGTTCATACATCTGACGGTTGTCGCCTTGATCTTCGCCTGATTGAGCGCCGGCAGTAGCAAGGCCGCCAAGATGGCGATGATGGCGATGACCACCAAGAGTTCAATCAAGGTAAATCCAGAAACCCGGTTTCGTTTGTCGTTTGAGTTACACATAATAGCCTTACAGATCAATGTTTACTGGCAGTCATAGGTTCGGGTTTTCCCCAAAACACAACCGCTTCCGAGATTAACGATGCACCGCAGTGAGGCTCTCCAAAGATGATTTCATCCATTAGCGCCATTTCATTGCAGTTTACGGATTTTGTTTTCCCGCGTAGCACTGGGCAACCCACAGAACATCCTCGGGCGGTGGTTGTTTGGAAGACCCAGCCGCATATGCGGCAACCGCACCGGGGTTCGCCCACCGATGAGCTTCAACATGGCCATCACAAAAACTAAAAACGGCTGTCGAGCCGTGATTAACAGCAGGCGCATCATTCTGGTCGGCGAAAGAAGACCCTTTAAACCCGTTAGCTTGGGTGCCAATAATATTCATGCTCCAAGATCCAACGTTTTCACCTCGGGTATCGGATGATTCAATCCAAATAAAACGATCTGTAGGATGTCGCACGTCGGTGCGCTTGAATTGGCAATTGCCGCTGTGCCCCTCACCATTCAAATTCTGCGACCCGGAATAGCTGTCGTAACAGAATCCTTTACCCACCGGCAGTTGCCAGTGCTTGTCGCCCGGGCAATGCACTACGGCCGGATTCGGCGCGTATTGGTTGAGTGGGCCATCAATGGTTGGCCTTGGTTTCGTATAACCTAGATTAATTGCCGCAATGATCCCGTCCTGGGTTGTTGTTCTAGGAGCCGGTAATAGCTGACCATTGTAAAAATCCGTCCGCCAAGGAGCACCCCACGGGGACGTGGTGACGGTCAAATTGCCCTGCGCGTCCGTAAAATAGGTGCTTAAATTGACCATCAGGTCATTATTATCATCCGCATACATCACCCAAGCCAATCCGAGCTGCTGTTGATTGTTCAAGCAGGCTGCTGAGGCGGCCTTTTGCTTGGCGGTGGCCAGCGCCGGCAGCAGCAAGGCCGCCAAGATGGCGATGATGGCGATGACCACCAGCAGTTCAATCAAGGTGAATCCGGAAATCCGGCTTCGTTTGTCGTTTGCAGAACACATCTTAAAGCTCGATTTCTACTAACAGTCGTAGGTGTCGGAGGTTCCCCTCACGACACCTACGACACCTTTGTGATTATTCCCAACACCAAGTTGGTCAGTGTCCTGTTTTGGACTCTGGACTACACCACATATCGTTTGCTTTGTTAGATTCATCGGCCCACGCAGTTACATTCACCCAGGTTTCGCGAGCGGCACTGCCATCTATCCTGCCAATTTGGGCGGCATTCCCATGACGCTGGGATAAGCTCGGTGATACGTAGTTGTTTTCCGATGGCCTATTTGCAAAGTCGCCCCAAAAACCGGAGGCCACTTGTTTTTCGTCATTCTCCCATTGCACGATAACAGTCGGCCAGAATTTGTTTATTTTATAAGGGGATGTGGCAGTTCCGAAACCGGCAAGAGCACCGTTCCAGACATAACTGCTTATGATTTCAGGTCGCTTCAGGTAATTCGCATCCACCACGTCCTGGGGACATAGGAACAACTTTGGATTTATGAGGTATGAATAAAGCTGACCAGGTCTGGGCGGCTTCGGGCTTCCAGGTTCCGACGCTGTAATGCCGGTGAACCAACTTACCTGCTGGTCATAGTCTGTTTGAAAACTCGCAGAGGTATGGGTAAACATTTTTGGCGGATTTGCGGCTGTAATCCAGCAATCAGCAGTTACTCCCCAACCAGGAGCTGGCAGGTAATCGTTGTTGTCATTGCCATACATTAGCATCCCCAGCATCGTTTGTTTGCAGTTATTGATGTCGTTAGCGGCATAGGCACGGCTTTTGGCCCCAGTCAGCGCGGGCAACAGCAATGACGCAAGGATGGCGATGATGGCAATGACCACCAGCAGTTCAATCAAGGTAAATCCCGAAACCCGGCTTCGTTTGTCGTTTGCAGTACACATCTTACACATCCATTTTTACTAAGAATCGTAGGTGTCGGAGGGACTACCCTCCCGACACCTACGAAACCTTTGTTACGATTCTCAAACAGAACTTGCGCGTTTATTGCCTGACGCGATAGAACTTGATACCGCTTGTGATCGGCACGCTGTAAGGCGGCGTTGGGGTACCGCCAACATCGGCCCAAGGCCCGGTCACTGCATTCGCTTGCTGTAGCGTGAAGGCCGGATTCCACTGCATAATCAGATTGCCCAAACCATCCGGCGCGGCATAGATCGCCTGACCGACACCAGACAGATAAAGGTTGGTGATCGCGGAGGGTGACAGCACATAATTGAAAATCACCACATCGCTCCAAGTTCCAGTCATGGTATTGTAGCCGAATCCAGCTCCATCCTCAGAGTAAGGCCACTCAATGCGTCCGAGCCCAGGCGGATAGTTGCCGGCGGTATCACCAGCTGCGTCGGAAGTCGGCAGATCCAAGCCGGTCATGTCCGAAGAAACGAGCAGGGAATTGTTAGTACCCATGTAGAGAATCGCTTCGTTAGTACTAACGACCATGGCCACAAACGTCCAATTGGTATCAGTCAGCGCCAGACCGGTATCCAATCCACCCCCGCCAGAAGGCGCCCCGAGACTAGCCCAATTAAATACCAACTCGCCACTCTCATTTCTCAAGCCATATCCATTACCGTAGGCATTCATTGTGCACATTTGAGCGCCGGCGTTGTTCACCCAGAAGGCAATTGTCATCTGGTTGGTCCAAACAATCTTGGGCAGGTTGATTTTGCATGGATCACTATTTGCATCATTTCCCACCCTGATTCCTTTATGGGGCTGCGGGAAACCGATATACGTTGAGGCAACGGCATCAAATGTCGGAGTGTTCGTATCCACAGCTGCACCGTTATTGTTGCCCCAATCGTCGTAGATTGTTGGATCACTCGTGCCCAGCACGTTATCATCCAGGCGCCAATAGCCCCAAGGGTTCAGAGCTGTTACCGCAGCCGCAAAGGATCCCGTAGTCGGGACAAGCACATTGTTTGCGACCACCGCAGAATTGGTTGGTGAGCCATAACCATTCGAGATCGTCACAGAGTAATTACCCCCGTCTGCGACCGTGGTCGGACCGGGCACGGCCAGCGTATCACTCAGGCTCGATGTCACGTGTAACTGGAAATTGGTGCCGGCATGTTTCCATTGGTAGTTATAAGGCGGAGTGCCATTCGCACCGACCGTAAACGTTTCTCCCACCGGGGAGCCAACATAACGAGTAACCGAAACCGGTTGCGCTGTAATGTAAGCCGGTGTGGTGGGCAAAAAGGTGACATGGGTAACCGCAGTGGTAATCATGCCGTAGTAATTGCTCACGACTAAGCTGTAATTCGCCGTCATGTTCACGGTGGTATTCGTCAGCACCAACGATACATTCGTCTGGGTCAGATCCCAAGGCACGCTGTTGCTGAGCCATTGATATGTCATCGGAAACAAGCCGCTGTTCACTTGCGCATTTCCCGTAAGCGTAACCGTCGTGCCGGCATATTCCGTCGCAGCCGGACTTGCCACGGGCGCACCAATGGTTTCCAAGCCAATTATGTCGCTATAAGATGTGCCCACCCGAACGGCATCAAATTCCACGTTATTCCCGTGCATCCAGATCAAGAGCTGCGTCATCGTGGACGTTTCCGTGAAACTGTAAGTTGCGTCCCAGACGACGTCAGTTTCATTCGATACGATCGTCGCATTTGGCAAAATAGTGAACACGCTCAACGTGCAAGCACCACCGGGCAAGGTAACGAGTTTGCCCACAAGCAAACCTGCTTCCGCCCAATTTACGGCACCAACGCCGCTGTTAAATAACTGCGCCGCGCCAGTCGCGAGCGGTAAATACGGTCCACCGGTATCAGGCTCGCCCGTAAGCCCCGCTTGGCCCAACGTGCCTTGAGTCACATAATCGGTATCGCCAATATCAGCGCCATTCGTCGCCGTGGCATTTGGCCGCGTCGCACCAAAGCCAATAAAGTGGTCGGTCGGTTGGTTGCCCGTGGAAAGACCAAATCCCACCGAAGAATCACCAGTGTTCCAAGAGTAATTCTTTACTACCCGCACGCTAAAGTAGTAAGTACCGGCGGCATTGCAGTTGACATAAGCACTGGGGTCCAAGGGGTGCGTTGAGTAAATCTGGGGTGAATCCACGCCGTAGGGATTGCCAGTGTTGGGATCAATGAGCGTGTTGAGATTCCCCGTGTATTGGTCGATGCACCCATTAGCTCCGGTCCCAGAATCAGGGAGAATGTTGCCTTGCAACGCCTGCATCACCCAATTCACCGTGAAACTATCTTTGTAACCGATGCCAGTGCTGCCGGGCGGATTATTCGTCCAGAAACCTGTTGACAGGCCGACGGAGGTAAAGTCGTTGGTCAAGCCATCGAGCGTGAGTCCATCAGAAACAGGATGGCCGGGAAGACTGTCGAACAGTTCGCGGATCGTTTGGGTAGCATTGGCTACGTTGGGGATGCCGGAACATAGTGCCGCCACTCCGATAGCGACACACATCCGGTAAAGCACCGATTTGACTATAGTGGTTGTTTTTTTCATAGGTTATGGGTTATTGGTTTTGGGCCGAATGGATCTGACTCTTAAGCGAAAGAATCCCCGCCCGTTGACTTACAGCTCCGCCTTCACAGTGACAAGAAATCACGCGCAGCAGGTCGCTTACACTGGGGGTTCGCATGGTGCGAGTATCGTTCAAGCCCGCACGCACGTCATGTCGTCAAAAAACTGACAGCGGGAGTTCGCACGGTGCGAAGATGGTCCAAGCCCGCGCGCTCGTGGTATCGTCAAAAACAACGATATTTAATGCAATCAGCGCTAATTACCTGTTCTTCCGCTGGTTGAGGCATTGAGTTGCACAAAAAACATAACCTGCGTCCCCGCGCCGGGCGCGCTTTGGATTTGGCAGCTTCCGCCGATGGCTGCCAATCGCCCCTTCATGTTTTCCAGCCCGTTGCCGGATGCTGCCCGGCCTTTGACGACAGGAACATGTTTCATCTTTTCATCTACGGCAAAACCGCGCCCATTGTCCGCGACTGTCAGTTCAAACGAATTTTCCTTCTCCGCCAGACGGATGAGAACTTCCGATGCGCCGGAATGTTTCACCGCGTTGTGCAGCGCCTCCTTGAACGCAAGGAAAACGTTGTGCCTCACTTCGGGATCCAGGTGCCAGCCAGGAAGCTGAAGCGGCAGATCCAGGCGACAGCGGAAACCCGCCGTCGCGAGCCAGTCTTGAGCGAATTTCTCCAGATATGCCGCCAGACCTTCCAGCGTATCGTGGCGAGGATTTACAGCCCAAACGATCTCGTCCACGCTGCGCGTCAACTCGTGCACCGTATGGTAAATTCTTTCCAAGCTGGTAGCCGCGAGTTCTGGATTCGCCAGCTTGGTGCGTGCCGATGTGCTGATCATCGAGATGCGCGTAAGCTGCGCGCCCAGATCGTCGTGGATGTCCCGGGCGATGCGCGCACGCTCGCGCTCGATGTCCCGCTGGTGCTCGGCACGTTCGAGCCTGCGCCGCATCCGCCGCCGCGTGTCGAACCAGACCACCCCGCCGGCTGCCAGCGCCGTTGCCACCCCCCCGAGAACATGGAACCACGTTGTCTGCCAGAAATACGGCAACACAACAAACGCCAGGCTCGCGCTGGTTTCATCCCACACGCCGTCGTTGTTGCAGGCGACCACCTGGAATAAATAATCTCCCGGCGGAATGTAATTGTAAGTTGCCACCCGCTTGGCGCCGGCGTTCACCCAGTCGGTCTCAAGATTGTTCAGCCGGCATTTGAACCGCACTTTTTCCGGAGCGACGTAGCTCAAGCCGGTGTAGGCAAATTCGATGCGGTGCCGGCCCGGTGGAATCTTCAGCGACCCGGAAGAGTTGTCGTCTGCGAGTTTCCTGTCGTCTACGCGCATCTCCTCGATCCGCACGGGCGGCGGCAGCGTATTGATTTTGACGCCAGCCGGGTCCACAGCAACGAGACCCTTCGCCGTGGGAAACCAAAGCCGGCCGTCCGCCGTTTTGCAGCCCGCCGGTTGCAAGCCTTCCGAACATTCAAGCGTCGGCAGTCCGTCGTTGATACCGTAAGTCAGAAACGGCACCTCGGCGATCTCGCCGTCGGCACAGCGGTTCAAATCCTTTTCGCTGGCGCGCAGGATGCCGCCGCAGGAACTCATCCATAAAAATCCACGCCCGTCCGCTTCGATGTGGCCGATGACGCCGTTGGGCAAACCCTGCTCGTGGTTGACAACGGAAAATTTTCCGTTCTTGAACCGATTCAGGCCGCTGCCAAACGTGCCGATCCACAGCGTACCGTCGTCGCCGAAATACAAACACTCGATGAAATCGGACGACAGCCCGTCGGATTTTTTGAACCGGCGGAAATTTCCATTTTCGCGGCGTACCAGGCCGCCACCCGCAGTGCCGAACCACAGCGCGCCCGATTTGTCCTGCGCAATGGCGCGCACATCGCCGAACGGCTTGCCGGCGATTTCGTTGAAACGCTCTAGTTTCCCATTTTGATAAAGCAGCGGACCCGCTGTGGTGCCGACCCAAAGTCCGTCGGGCAGGAATAAAAGCGCCGGTAAGGGCGGGCGAAAATTCTCAAGCCCCGGCGCAAAATCAAACGCATCGCCCTTCTGTGCGAACAATCCACCGCCCCACGTGCCGGCCCAGATTTTTCCCGCGCCGTCCGTGGCGAGCGACCAGATGTAGGGATTGCGGATGCCCTGGGCCAAATTGAAATTCGTCCAGCCGCCGTTTTGCAGGCGGTACAAGCCCGCGCCTTCAGTGCCGACCCACAACGCGCCGTCCGGCGCCGGCAGCACGGAGAGCACGGGACAATTTTTCCATTCGTCCGGCGGCGAAACCGTTTCCACATTGTTCTGGCGGATCAACACCAACCCGGCGCTGGTGCCACACCAAAGATTTTTTTCATGGTCTTCCCAGAGCGAAATCACCCAGTCCGACGGCAACCCATTTTTGTGGTTGAAGTGCAGTGCGGGAGTGTTCGTCTGATCGGGAAAAATTAGCCACAGGCCGTCCCCCGGAGTGCCACCCGCCAGCACGCCGAGGGAAGTTTCAATCAAGCTTGGGATGATACTCCCACCCCACGGCGCGGCGCCCAAATCCGCGCCCCATTCGCCATCCTTCCACTTGCGGAGGCCGCCGTTGTTGGCCACCCAAAAACCGCCACCGCGCGCGGCGCAATAGCCCTGCACGTAACCGTTGGTGGACAGTTCATCGGTCAACCTGCCGTTTTTGAGCTCGGACACGGCGCCTTCGCGCTCGACCCAAATGGTGCCGCCCAGCCCGCGCGCCATGGAGACGACATTGGTCACCGTGCCCGCGGGCGGCGACAGAACTTTGCCGTCCCGCGCTCGCGCCAGTTCGCCCACTCCGTCCATCAGCCAAATGTCGCCGGCGTCGTCGGCAGTGATAGCGTAGATTTTTCCGTCGCTCCAATTCGCGCGCACCTGCACGGAATTGAAACGTCCATCCTTGTATTGCGACACATCGCCATTTTCCGTGCCGATCCACAGCGTACCGTCAACCGCTTCATACAAACTTGTAACGCGGCTGCTGCGCAATTCCGGGGTGTTATTGTCGTCAAATACCGTGAAGCGGACGCCGTCGAACCGGGCGAGTCCGTTGTAGGTTCCCACCCACAAATAGCCGTCGTGCATCTGCACCACGGCAGTGACCTTGTTTTGCGGTAGCCCCTGCTCCACCTGCCAGGTGCGCGTGAAATAGCTCGGGGCAGCTGGAGCGGAAGAAAATCCGCCGGCCAGCGCGAAGACCAGAGCGAACCGGCAAAGATAGCTTTTTTCGGTGGCGCACGGGAACATCACGGCCTATTGTCTGCTGCGTGGCAAACCCCGCAAGCCAATTCATGCTCCGTGCGGCTCATTCATTTTGATGACAAGACGAATTCACGCATATCGACGAAACTAAGCAAATCAACCGCCATGAACACCACAATTTACATAGCCGTGATCGCGCTGAAAAGGGTTGCTGCCACCGGTCTTCTCTGCCTTGCGGCTTTCTTCATCTCCGTCGATTTGTCCGGTGCCGCCACCAACGAAACGGTCAGGTTTATCTCGGCTGACCTGCGGCAAACGAACGGCCCGCTCGACACCATGTTCAAATTCTGCGTCGGCGCCGGTCGCGCCAACGAAGGGTTGCGCGCCGACTGGCAGCGGCAACTGGCCTACGCCCACCGTGAATGCGGCTTCCAATACATCCGCATGCACGGTTTGTTCTGCGACGACATGGGTGTTTACCGGGAAGACAGCCGCGGCAACCCGGAATACAACTGGCAATACATTGACGAGCTTTACGATTTTCTCCACAGCATCGGGATGAAGCCGTTTGTGGAATTGAGTTTCATGCCCAACGCGCTGGCCAGCGGTTCTAAAACCATTTTCTGGTATCGCGGCAACGTGACTCCGCCCAAAGACATGAAAAAATGGGGCGATTTCATGCGCGCCTTCGTCCTGCACTTGCAGGAGCGTTACGGCGACGCCGAGGTGCGCACATGGTATTTCGAGGTTTGGAATGAACCGAACCTGGACGGGTTCTGGGACGGGACACAACAGCAGTATTTCGATCTCTACGCCGCGACAGCGCGCGCCATCAAGAGCGTTTCCCCCGATTACAAAGTCGGCGGTCCGGCGACGGCAGGTGCCGGCTGGGTGCCGGAGTTCATTCATTTCTGCGACACCAATCACGCGCCGGTGGATTTCATCTCCACGCATACTTATGGCGTGGAAAGCGGCTATCTGGACGAACATGGCGACACCGGCACGGTGCTTTCCAAGAATCCCAGTTCAATCATTGGCGACGTCAACCGGGTGCGCCAGCAGATTGCCGATTCAGCGATGCCAAAACTTGAACTCCACTTCACCGAATGGAGTTCCTCCTACACCCCCGCCGATCCGGTTCACGACAGCTACCACAGCGCGGCTTATATCCTGGACAAGCTAAAAAAATGCGGCGACGCCCCGCAATCCATGTCCTACTGGACGTTCACGGACATTTTCGAGGAGGCCGGCCCGCGCTGGGAGGCCTTTCACGGCGGCTTCGGCCTGATCAATTACCAGGACATCAACAAGCCGGCGTTTTACGCATATCAATTTTTAAACCGGCTCGGCCCGACGGAATTGAAGAACGGCGATCCGTCCTCGTGGATTTGCGCCGACAATTCCGGCGGCGTGCAGGCGTTGATTTGGGATTTCACCAATACGCATCCGGGCCCGAAAGTTCATAATCAGGTGTTTTACAAACGCGATCTGCCCGCGCAGCCCAAAAGCAAAATCATACTCACCCTGTCAAACCTGCCTCAGGGAAAATACACCGTCGAAACTTACAAGGTCGGCTATCGGGTCAACGACGCCTATGCCACCTATCGTGACCTGGGCTCACCCGCGCAACTCACCAAGGCCCAAGTCGCCAAAATCAAATCCGAAAACAGCGGCGCGCCCGTGGAGATCCGCACCGTAAAGATCGGCCGAGGCGGTAAATTCGCGCAGCCGTTCGACCTTCGTGAAAACGATGCCGTGCTGATCACGCTCATGCCGGAGCGTTGATAAAAACCACCCTCTACCCCGTCTGAATTCAGGATTTGTACGCCGAAATCCTTGAGTGAAATCTTCAATAACAGGGTTAAACGAGGTTAAGCCAAATTGTGCAAGATAATATTGAATAGGCTCGGGATACGGGGTAGTTAGGTTTTCCTTGAAATCAGGACATTAGCCGTCCGATTCCTGCCCTCTACAAAGGAATTTTTAAGGTGGCAAAAGATATTCGAGTCACCACCAGAAACCGAAAGTGTAGCCGGCGTAGCTGGGACTGACGCGGCAAACCATGACATCAAATTTTTCCCACCCAACATGCGCATCCAAGTATAACACATTGCCCCCAGACGGTATTTTACCGCTCAAATGTGGACTGGTGTGGTGAATTCCTGTGCCGCCGGGACAATCATCCCAAACATAACCCTTCATCAGAGCAGGGTTTGAACTGGTTTGTCCCGTCCGTGTAATGGTGGCACAGGCCGCTAAGGGTCGGTCTGTGGGTATGGGCGCAGGCAACGTTGTTCCGATATAACTATTTTGACTGGGGCTCCAGGCAGCGGTGGGTCCAGGCACCCTGGTCTGACTCAGTTTCGTATTTGCATTTGTAACCATTAAAGCCCCAATGCCGGGGAATGTCATGGAGTATCCAATAACACGGATGGTGCTATTTCCAAAATTCCAGAGAGACAGGTCAAGATCGTCGCCCACTTTCCAAGCCGTTCCAGGATCATAAAAAACCTTCCAATTGTTCATGCCGCCACTGGCAACAAAGGTATCGATGGTGTTCGTTGAGATATCCCATAAATTGTAGGACGTCGCGGGATCTTGGATCGGGATTTTGTCATTGTTGTCACTTGCATATATGTTTATCGCCACGCCAAACTGTTTGAGGTTGCTAAGGCACTGGATGCGTATGGCTCTATCCTTTGCCTTCGCCAGGGCCGGTATAAGCAGAGCCGCCAAGATGGCGATTATGGCGATCACCACAAGCAACTCGATCAGGGTGAAACCCGCGTAATGTGATTTCCGCGAGCCGCGACTGGGATGCGTGAAAATATTCATTATTACGATATTTAAGCGGCCATTCAGAACCGCTAACAGTGCTGGAATATTCCTCCGTTTTTGCCGTCGGTGACTGGTCTTCGGAATAAACAAGTTGGCCACTTCATTGTTGTGTGTTGCCCTATTCTTACCATCAGGGGCATGCCGTTGGATATGGGTATCAATACTCACACGCATAAGCGGCGATGTTGATCGGTGGATGCAATACCCGCTGAATCTTGCCGCGGTCTTTACTCCTTTTTATCAGAGAAACGAAACTGCCCTACATCAACAAACCCGCCATCGGGACTGGGATTGAAGCAGAAAATGGCAAATTGTTCGCCCTGAAAAGTTCCGGTCCGCCAATCGAACGCCAGGTCAAATTCGCCTCCCAGCGGCAACCAGTGTCTTCCATCGAGGCTGTACGCGCAGATTCCCTTGTTGCGGACGAAATTCAGGTCCGTGCGGAGAAAGAGTTCGGTCCCCTGGATCGGTTCGGCGGCAACGCGCGTTTCGGATTTCCCGCCGTCCACGATCACATTCATGCTCAAAAAGATTTTTCCCTCACTGTCACAGTTGACAGCGATATGACCATTGACCTTGCCGAGTGTGCCAAACCCGCAAACATCCCCGGGCTTGAGGTGGCTCAGATTAAATGTCACTTCGCCGCGACTCCAAGGCCCCTGGCCTTTTTGGGTAAGCGTATTTCGCGCGGTCCAGAAATTTGTCGCCGGCGTCGGTCTGAGTCGCAGGAAGCCGGGGCGCTCGGTGAGCGACCAACGCGAATCGTCAGGATTATGATTCCATTGCCACTGAAGTCCGAGCGTTGGAGAACTGAAGTCATCCGACGCTGCCGGCCGGCAAATGGGTTTTCCTTGAATTGGTTTGCGCGCGAATCCCGGGACCTTGCCGGGTGTATCTGGCGTGCCCCAGACTGGCCAGTCATTCGTCCAAAAAATCGGGCTGAGATATGTCATGCGACCAACTGCCCCACAATCTTTCATCACAAAGCCGTACCACTCGCGATTCGGCAAATCCACGATGGCACCCTGATGGCCGCCGGTGCGGTCATTTAATGAAGGGATGGTTTCATAAGGGCCAAAAATGTTTGTCGCCCGCGAACAGGTCAACTCCAGCCTGGCCGGCAAAGCATTGAATATGTAATACCAGCCGCCTCGCTTTACCATCTTCGAGCCTTCGACTCCTTTGTAAAAAAAAATCCCGCGAGACTCAACGATCCTGGTAAGATCCGCGTTTAATTTCAACAAGGTGACGTGTCCGTCCCAGCCTCCCGAGGTGATGATGTAGCCTGTACCGTCGGGCTCAATGAACAGCCCAGGGTCAAACGCGGCGCGATCCAGTTCGTGAAACTGCCAGGGTCCGCGAATGTTTCTGGCATAATAGACGCGTGTGTTTTGATTCACTGGCGTCGTGACCACGTAGAATGTTCCGTCATAAAAACGCAGGCTTGGAGCGAAAATTCCAGAGCGGTACGCGGAGCCATTTTTCAAGTCGTATTGCTCACGGCCATCGAGCCGCGGAATGATGTGAGAGACGATTTCCCAGTTCACCAGGTCTTGTGAGTGAAGGAGCGTAAGTCCCGGCGAATTGACAAACGTCGTCGTGGCGAAATAGAAGTCGTCGCCCACACGGATGATGTCCGGGTCGGGATAGTCAGCGTACAGAGGCGGATTGGTGAACCTGCCGTCGCCATTATCGGACTGCCAGGCAGGCGCACCTGTGACAAAAAAAACAAGCCCAGAGATCGCGGCGGCCCAAATTTTGGCCGCGCCAAAGGCAGTGAATTTCATGGGCGAGCATTCAACTTCAGCACCACGATGCTGTTCGGCGGCAGAGTGTAGGCAAATTGCGGTTTGATGCCCTCCAAGGTGGACGTGACGGGCACGACGTTTCGCGGACGGTTGATGGAATTGGTGTCCTCCGGGCTTCCCGCCAGCGTGATCACGCTGGCTTTGGAATCGAGCGCGGTGGCACCGTTGATCTCGACGTTCAACGATTCGGCGATCGGCTGCGGATTGACCAATTTGAGGATGATTTCGCCCGAGTGGCTATCACGCGTAGCGCAGCCTTGGACGGCCGTTTGCGAGGTGCCGACGGACAAGATTTCGTCGCCAATATTCCGGCTGAACATTTGGAGCGCGTAGTAACTCGGCGAGCCGTAGCAGGAAAGCGCGTCGTACCCAATCAAGTCCGGCCGCCATTGCCGCGCACCGGGGTTCACATTGACGAGCAGCGGCGCGTAGCACTGCATTTTGATCACATCGGCGTTGCGTTCCATCGCCGCCATGAACACGCCGTCGCCAATCGCGGCCTTCATCGTGGGCGTCGGCGGTTGCTTGCGCGCTCCGGCCTCCCACGGTTTGATGGCGGCGTCCTCGTGAGCAGCCCATTCGCCCACGAAAATATCCGGGCCGCTTCTGTCGTAATTTTGCGCATAACCGGGCGACTTGAGCGTGAATTCGTCGGTGGACAGATAATAATGCTCATCCGTTACATCCGCCTTGCGGCTGTGGACCCGCAATTCTTCAGGCTGGTCGTTGCCGATGGTGGCGATCAGCTTCAACTGCGGATATTTCGCTTTGATGGCGTCGTAAAATTGCGCAAAGCGGGCGTCGTAACTCTTTGATTTGTCGAACCAGTCTTCGTTACCGACTTCAACGTATGCTAGTTTAAATGGCGCTGGGTGGCCGTCCTTCGCCCGCTGCGCGCCCCACTTTGTATTCACATCTCCGGTAACGTATTCGATCTCTTCCAGCGCATCTTGCACAAACGGTTCGAGATCAGTGCCGGGATTGACGTGGACACCCTTGAGCGAGTAACCGGCATAAACTGCCAGCACAGGTTCGGCTTTCATGTCCTCGCACCATTCCAAAAACTCCAGAAGTCCCAATCCATCCGTCGAGCGATAACCCCACGGACACGGATGGCCATGTCGTTCCTCGATCGGACCAATCGTCTTCTTCCAGTCGAAACGCGACTCGATGGTGTCGCCTTCAACATAATTGCCGCCGGGAAAGCGGAGGAATTTCGGATTCAAGTCCACCAGCATTTGCATCAGGTCTTTGCGAAAACCGTTGGGCTGGTCGCTCCACGTCGGTGGAAAAAGCGAAACCAGCCCGAACCAGACCGTGCCGGGCTGATCCAGCGTGATGACCAGGCGCGCCGCTGCGGTCGGAGCGACTTTCCCCGTCTTGAGCGTCAGTTCGAATTTCTTCCAGTCCGCCTTGAGCCCGGAAAATTGTTCCGTCGCATAGACAGTTTCTCCGTCCTCGCTCACGATGGAAACCGTAACCAGACCAGAGAAATCAGCGGTGGCCCTGGCGAGAATCACAGCGCGGTAACGCGTGTCCGGTTGCACCGGAATTCCCCAATAGCCGCTGTTGGCGACGCCAGCCGGGTGATCTTTTACAGCTTGCGTCACCGTCAACCGCAAGCTCGTCGCGAGCTGGTCGTTGAACGAATTTGTGGCATCCAGCGCGATCGTCGCGGCGGAGTCGTTGTCGTTCACGACGGACCAATGCACCGGCGTGGTTGCGCTGTCGAGAAAGGCACGGTTCTGAATCAACTCGGCATAAAGACCACCGTCGTAACTATGGTTGATTTCCTCGGTCATCAAGCCGTAAAGCATCGGACTGGCTTTCCCGGCAGGATGTCCGGCCTGCACAGTGAAAGTTGGCCCAGCTGCCAGACAGGACATGGCGACCGCCGCATAGCTTGAAAGCGTAATCAGTGTTTTCATCGTTTAAATGATTATGAAGGACAAAGAATAGGGAATTGTTACGTTTGTTGGAGCTAAAAGTTTTCGTGAAAGCAAATTCTGTGGCGGCAGGCCTTCTCACGGTTACGGTCAGCGGGTGACCACTTGAACAATCGAAAGAACAGCTCCGTGTTGGTGGTCGCCAGCTTGACCTGAAAATTAGTCCCGGGGATTTGCAATGCCGGTGAAGCAACAGTCACCCAATTCCCTGACGTCAGATTCGTGCGTGATTGCAACGCGAAACCGGCAGACGCCGGCAGCCGGAACAGAATCAGGTTTGATCCCGCCGCCGCCCTCCCGATGGCCCGGCTGTGCGTGCTCGGCATCTGGCCCGGCCCCATGGCAACGGTCGCTGCGATTTCGGTGGAAATGAGCACGCTGATGTGAATGCGGAATTCGATAATGTTCAGATTGACGCAAGGTCGTTTGAATACAGCGACCGGTCGATAAAACTATATCTGCAAATCTCGTAATTGGTTCCGCTAGTCATACCAATGCTGCAAACATGGCGTTGGCAAAGTTAGCTCAAACCGGATGTGTTTCACTGCAAGCCTTGCTCTCGACTTGCGAAAGGCGGAATACAACCTCCAGCTTTTCTAATGGATTTTCCTGCCTGCCAAAATCCCGGCATCCAAGTAAACCCGGCTTGCGCTTGAGCGCAAGCCGGGTTGTTTAGCCCCAACACTTATAAACCTGAACTACCTAACCAGCCGAAAAGACCGGGCAATATCTTGGTGGCTGGCAGCGTCCCTATGGTGGTCCAGTTATCGCGCCTTGTCACATCAATCACTGGATTGGCGCGGGGATCGACAGTCGGAAGAAACCTGCTTTTGAAGGCGTGCCGCCCACTGTCCCGTCCACGGTCGGCAGGCATGCGCTGGGGATCAAAGTCCATTTCAGCGAAGGTCCCATCTGGGTCGGGGCCGTGTTGGTGACCGTACCTCCGCCGTAGTAATTAGGTGTGAACCATTGATTGGTGCCGCTGTTAAGGCTGGCTTTTGTTCCGAGCCCGAATCCCTGATCGGGAACCGTCCAATTCACCCAGTAAGGCGTGTTGGTTGAGACTTGGATGACGCTGCCTGGGTCCAAGGAAAAGGCCGGATCCCAGAGAGTAAGGTCAAAACCGTTATCCATTGTGAAGTTGTCCGACTCGTTTACTCCAGCAACATTCGTAATGAGTACGCTACTGATGTCTATGTATTGACCGTAACCGGCTGTGTTATTCGGGGCTGTTCCAAAGCAAACAACCACCGGATCCGCGAATTGAGCTGACACAGTCGGATCCAGGACGAAGGATCCGCTGGTACCGTCCGGTGCGGTCACAGTGCCGTTCGTGTCGGTGGTGAAGGTTAATGTCCAGGTGCCGCGACCGTTGGTACTGGTGGTGGTCAACGCGAGCGCTGTATTCGGTTGGCCGGAATTAGGCGAGTTGGTCTTCCATGCAATGGATGTCGTAAACCCTGTACCCACGTGCGTAATGCTCCACACCAAGGCGTTGGCATTCGCATAAACGACGTATGGATTGATTGAGCCGATGCCCTGAACAAACTGTACGTATAACGTATAGTTGTCAACGGTATCGAAGTCCGCGATGTTAATCGAATAGCTCGTGGGTGCACTTGGAGTCGCATTAACCCAAGACTGGGAAAGGTCCACCGTTCCAAATCCTTCCTGATTGTATGGTTGGGCGTAGTTCTGGCCAAAAACCCTCAGCGCCGGCTTGGCAGCCAGCACCTTCATTATCGGGGCCGGGGGTGGGGGGGCGTTTGTCGCCATCGTTATTTGCAGGTTGGCAATATCAAATGTTTCCTGGGGAGCAGCAATGTCGGACGGATAGGAGACATAGCCAATCCCAAAAGAAAAATTGGTGGCGGTATTCACATTAGGAAAACCATTGTCGTTAAAACTGCTCAAAGGAAACGAATAGTGTTGGTATCCCACCCCCGCAACAAAAACATTGGTCACGGTGGCAGGAAGGAGCAGATTGGGACCGAACACAGCAAATGCATTAGCGCCAGCTTGATTCGCGAAAAGGCTAATCTGCAATCCAGTTCCAGCTGACACATTGTTGCCTGTGACTTGCATGTCAAATGAGAGGGTGTAATTCGCCAGGAACAGGCTGGTGTTGCCGCTGGCCGGGTACGGGACACCTGTCGTCTGAAAGTTAATGTTTCCGCCAGGGTTGAAGGTGATTTCACATGCCTGACTGCTGCCCCCGCCCTCTCCAGGAGTGACAATGTTCATTGTCAGGTTTTCACCACCTTGGAAGTCATTAACCGCGCCATACGAACCCAGCGGGTCGTAAACGAAGTTCGTTGATGACCAGACAACGAGTTGCGCGTGGGTTGCAGCAGCCAGGCCGCTCAACGCAGCGATCAGGGATATCGTTAGGATTGTTTTTCGCATATGATTTTCGTTTGTGAATTTGCCGGTTGGTTTCGCTACTGTTCTACAGGATGTGCTAATATTGGTCTATGAGTAGCAATGCTCAGGGTATGAGCATAAACACTTATCTGGCAAAGGTTGCACAAACGGCGAATTCAAGTGAAGGTGCGGAAGCGGGCGTGTCCGCTGGAATTTGAATTGGAAACGATCCGAGCAATTGGAGAGTTGCCGTTCCAGTCAAGGTGATAATCATAACGATGCACAAGGAATGGGCATATTCAGCACCGCAATAGATTTAGGGGAGAAGGCCTGTGTTCTGAAAGAAAACGCTGCGAAAGGGATCCTGACTGCGCCTGAGCAGGTGGATCGTGGCTAAGATTTTGCGAGTGCCTTGGTGCTGCACGATTGACAAGGCCGCAAATTGTTTTAGGCGTTTTTCGTTTCAGGGTTACTCGGACAGCCGGAAGAATTGCATCGCATTGGTGACTGGCAACGCGATTTGATAATTGGTGCCGATGAATTGCGGCGTAGGCGATGTCACATCCAACCAACTGCCCAAAACCAGATTTGTGCATGTTTGCAAGGTGAATCCCGCAGACGCAAGTGGCCAGGTCAGCGTCAAGTTGGTCGGGGTTGTCGTCAGGCTGATGGGCGGACTGCCCGTGCTCAAGACCTGGTTTGGCCCCAGCACGCCGGTCGCGACGATTTGGTTCGTGCTCAACTCGCCGTCATAAATGCGGAACTCATCAATCGAACCATTCAGGCCAGGATCGCCTGACCAGTGAGAATGTCCGAGGAAGCTGGTGACATCGTTGAGGGATGCGATCTGTTTGTTGCCGGTCGAAGTCGAGGCCGCCAAGACGCCGTTAGTGTAGAGGCCGAGAAACTGCCGGTTCGCAGCCGGATTGAAAACGGCCACCACATGAAGATTGGTCATCCCAAGAAAATTATTGATGTTGAAACCGGTTTCATCGCCGTTGCCCACGGAATCGGTGACCGCCATCCGTGCGCTGCCGCCGTTGTTCGCGTTATTCGGCGACAGGAAAATGTAGTTCGCGCCGGAAGAACCGGAGCTGGTGCCAAAGTCAAACAACCGCGACCAGCCGGTGTTGGTCAAATTGAACGACACCCAGGCTTCAAACGTGACCGCGCCCGAGGCAAGGTTGGATGCAGTGATGATGCCCGGCCCCAAGTCCACGTAGTCACTGGTCGAACCCTTCAGGTTCAACTGCCCGCCGAAAATCGAGGAGGTGCCGCTCCCGTTGTGGAATGTGCCATTAGCGCTGCCGACGGAATCGTTTGCCGTATTGTCATTGAAACTATAACGGTGAATTAACCTCGTTTCGAGCATGGGCAGAACCTGCACTGATTGGGTGGCGGACATTCCGGCATAGCTCACCACAATCGCCGTCGTCCCAATACCCGTCCCGGAGACATTCCCGTAGGCATCGGCCACCGCGATCGTGGGATCCATCGACACGTAGGTCACCGCATAATTGCCAGCCAAATTGAGGGCCTGCCCAGAAGCCTGACCCCAGAGGGTGTTCGGCACCGACTGATTGAGATGGATCGGGGACACGAACTGGAACTGTAAATTCGTGACGCTGCCGAATCCGCTGCCCTGCAATTTGAAGATCGTCAGGGAATTGGCCGGCAGTGAGACGGTGAAGTTCGTGCCCACGCTGCCAATCGAGTTGGTCACCGGGAAAATGAGGGGCCGTGACCCGAACCAATTCGTATCCCCGGCGTTGCCGGTAAGCTGAATGGTCGTGGCGATGGGTGCGATGGAAGCCACGCCATTCAGATTGAAGGTCGTGGAAACCACGCTGTTGTTGAAGTTGACGGCTTTGACAATGATCTGTCCTGATGACCGCACGAGACTGGAAGAAACGTAGAGCGGATTGCCCGACACGGACACGCTTGTCGGGAGCGCCACGTCGCCGCGGTTGAGGCTGAACATCTGCTGAACGTAATAAGACGGCGTGCCATACACATTCGTACCATTGAAATAGATTAAATCCGGATACCAGTCCGGGTTGTTCAAGTTGCAGAACAGGGGCGCGTAACAGGACATTTGTACGAGGTCCGAGTTGCGCTCGAATCCGGTCATGCAGGCGGCTTCGGCGACAGCATTCGAGAGCGTGGCCGGAAACGTGCTCGGCGGAGTCGCGTAGGCCGAGGCGTACTCGCCGACAAAAATCTTCGGGCCGTTCCGGCTATAGCTGTCATAACGGGTCGCAGCCTGTGCGATGTAGGTGGCGCTCGAATAGAAATGTTCATCCACGATTTCGAGCGGGGCCGATGTGGGAATGGGGTCCGACGAATAATTGGGCGAATCAACGATGACATGGAGGGAGGGATAATTCGACTTAATCGCATAATAGAACATTCCGTAATTGGTGTTGTAAGACGCGCCGTGGTTTTCGTTTCCAATTTCCATGTATTGCAGATTGAACGGTGCCGGATGGCCGTTGGTGGCACGTTGCGCGCCCCAATAAGTGTTGGTTTCACCGTTCGCGTATTGAATCGCGTCCAACGCCTCCTGTATCCACGGCCCCAGTTGGCTGGGCGGAACGGCAACCTGGTTCCCGTCCATACCGGCGTTGACGCAAAGCAATGGCGTCGCGCCGAGATCCTCGCACATCTGGAGGTATTCGTGAAAACCCAAGCCGTTGTCCACCATGTAACCCCAAGCGTCATTCCTTGGGGTCCGATTGGCAGGGTCACCAATCGTCAATTCCCAATGATAGGCGTTAGCAGTGCCGTAGCCATCCACCCAATTGCCGCCGGGGAAACGCATGAAGGAGGGTTTCAAGTTGACCAGCAAATTGGCGAGGTCCGGACGCAGGCCATTGGTACGGTTGTTGAAAGTTACCGCCGGGAAGAGCGATACAAAATCCAGATAAACCGAACCATTTGGGGAGATCCGCAGCGCAAGCCGGGCCAGAGGATCGGTCGCGTTCGGAACCAGTGTTGCCGTGAAATGTTGCCAGGTTGTCGTCAGCCCGCTGACGGTGCTTTGCGCGTAAGTAGTGGCCCCGTTGGCGCTCTCCAACGAAACGGTGATGTTCCCACTGAAACCGCTGGCCGCTCGGGCATAGAAAGCCAGATTGTAGGTCACGCCGTTGGTCAGGTGTATCCCGTAATAACCGTTGTTGACCGCGCCAACGCTCCCGGTGCCGCTCGTCATGGTTAGCAGGAGCGAATGCGTATTGCTCGGGCTCAACGGCAGGGACGTGTCGAGCGCGAAGCTTCCGGCAGCAATGCCGTTCGTCACGAGCGTCCAATTTACTGGTGTTGATCCGTCCTCAAACGAGCGGTTGCGAATCTGTTCGGCATAAATTCCACCATCACCCGCCATGTTGATTTCCTCGAAGAAAATGCCGAAGAGATTGGGACTGATATTGGCCCCCGGTTCGTTGGCCTGGATGGTGACGGTGCCGGTTTGGGCCATGGCCGACGAGGAACCAAGCGCCAGACAAACGCCTGCTAAAATTAGGCAAGTGAGAGGTTTCATTGGTTAAAATTTTACGAAAGGCGGAAAATAAAAACATCCCTAGCGAATGTAAGAACGATAAAACCGGCTGGGCAACGCGACGGTATTAGTGTCGGTAAACTGCCATAGGCCGCTCATATCGGATACATTGGTGGAGACATTCTGCCAGGCAGCCGGCACCGCCAGATTAGTAGCAGTCTGGATAATATTCGTGGAGTTGGGGCGGCTCTCGAAATACAGTGCCATGCTCGAATTCGCATTGGGCGTTATGCCGGCAATGAACCCGGGTGGGGCGAATCGGAACCAATCCACGTCGAGATAGCCCGTGCCGGGTTGAGGGTTGTAACAGAAAAGCGCAAATTGCTCCCCTTGAAAAGTTCCCGTCAGCCAATCGTAGGCGATGTTGAATTGGTTGCCCAGTTGTGTCCAGTTGCGTCCATCGGCGCTGTAAAGCACGGCGGCCTTGCTCTGGATGAAATCCATGCCCAGCCGCAAAAAAATGGTCGTGTTCGTGTAGGGCGCGGTGGCGACGGTCGTGGTGCTCAGGTTGTTTTTTGTGCTGTCGAGGGACACAATCACGTTTTGGCTCAACGTGTAGTTGCCGGGACTGTTGCAGGTGACGCTGATGGTGCCACTGGTTTTGCCCAGCGCGCCAAGGCCGCAATTGTCGCCGGGCTGGAGATGACTCAAATCCATTTTTACCTCGGCGGCGCTGGACGGTCCCTGACCTTTTTGAATAAGAGTATTTCGCGCATACCAAAAGTTGGTTGCGCCCGTTGGATACAGCCGGAGGAAACCTGGTCGCGCGGTCAGCGACCAGCGCGTGTTGTCCGGGTTGTGATTGAATTGCCATTGCAGACCGAGCGTCGGCGAAGAGAAATCATCCGAAGCAGGGATCGAGTACGTCGGCGCTCCCACGACCGGCATCGGCGCGGTGGCTGGAACCTCTCCGGGCGCATTCGCCGTGCCGAAAACCGGCCAGCCGTTCGTCCAAAAAATGGGACTGATGTAAGTCACCCGGCCGATGGTTCCGGAATCCTTCATAACAAATCCATAATAACTGCCGTCCGGCATGTCCACGATGGCGCCTTGGTGCCCGCCGGCGTTGTTATTCATCGAATACATGAAGGTGTAAGGGCCAAAAATGCTCGTGGCGCGAGAAACGTAGAAATTCCCGGTCGCCGGCTGCGAGTTGAAAATATAATAATAACTGCCGACCTTGACCACATGTGAGCCTTCAAGCCCCAGGCTGTTAGCGAAGGAGGTGCTGGCGACGACCGAGGAAAAAGTGGAGTTCAAGGTCAGAATCGTGGTGTTGCTTTGCCAGCCGCCGGCAGTGACGATGTAGCCCGCGCCGTTGGTCTCGATAAAGAGTCCCGGGTCAAATGCGCCCATGTTGAGCACATTGGATTGCCATGGCCCGTAAATGTTCGTGGAATAAAATATGGTGGCGTTGGGCTGGCCGTTCGGTTGATCCACAACATAGAAAGTTCCGTTGTAATACCGGATGCTCGACGCAAAAACGCCGTTGCCATAATTCTGCACACCGTTGGTGATGTTATAGTTTGGGCTGCCGGTAAGCTGGGGAATCAAATGCGTGACGATTTCCCAATGCACCAGATCCTGCGAGTGCAAAACGGTGAGGCCCGGCACATCAATGAAGGTGGTGGTGGTGAAGTAAAAGTCGTTGCCGACGCGAATGATGTCGGGATCAGGATAATCCGCGTGGATGGGCGGATTGATATAATACGGCGCGGTTGTGTTCGTGCCGGACGGCGGTGGGTTCGGATACGGATAGGTGTTCGAGACCACCGTGATTTGAAGATTGTCCAAAAGAATCGTTTCGGGAGTTGCCGTCACACTGGCATTATAACCGAGAAACACCAGTTGAAACTGATACTGGCTGGAGGTTGGCACCAATGCGGGAATCTGATATCCGGTCGGTAATGTTCCCATATTAACCGAATAATGCTGGAACCCGCCTCCGACAATGTTTTGACTGATGGGCACGGCATAACTCGAACCGTTGGCCTGTGCGGTTCCCCCAAAAATATTTAGCGTTACCCCGACTCCCGAACTGGCTCCGGCAGTTATTGCCAGATCGAAGGACAGGGTGTAATCGGAGAGACTGGGATCGGTATTGTTGCCGGGCGCATAGAACGGAGAGTTAACACCGGCGTTTTCAACCATGCCGTTTGTCACATTGCCGCTCAACTGCAATGCCTGGTCGGCACCCCCGGCTCCGGGAGCCACGATGGTTGACGTGACGTTACCGCCGGACCCGTAGTTATACGCGTTGCCAAACGCACCCAGTGAATACGAATCGAAATTGTCTGATAAGACAGTGGTTTGCCCGTGGGATGCGATGCTGAAACCGCCCAATGCGGCAAGCAAGATAATCGTTCCTGGTATTTTCTTCATTGTTTCAAAGTGGCGTCTTAAGCTTACCGGGACAATCGGAAAAACTGCGCCGCGTTGGTGACCGATACCGTGACCTGATAATTAGTGCCAATCATTTGCGGCACGGGCAAAGAAACCGTCGCCCAATTCGTCGACGCCAGATTCGTGCAGGACTGCAAGGTGAAGCCCGCAGACACAAGCGGCCACGACAGGGTCAGGTTTGTTCCTGTCATTGCCGTGAAAATAGTCGGACTGCCGGCGCTCAATACCTGGTCCAGCACGACGGTTGTCAACGAAAGCGGCGGGAGCGCCTGCAAATTGGTCAGCGAGCCGAGCGATAAAAA
>Ga0181522_10000430_pt1 | contig 31741 bp, 22 predicted proteins | sample PEATcosm2014_Bin_27_FD_121103 | JGI IMG/M metagenome (GOLD analysis project Ga0181522, IMG submission 121103) | Peatland microbial communities from MTU Mesocosm Facility, Houghton, MI, USA - PEATcosm2014_Bin05_10_metaG | ecosystem: Environmental > Terrestrial > Soil > Wetlands > Peat | place...
ACGCACATCAATCGTCACTACTCGGTGCTGACCGAAGTCGAAGCCATTTTGCTCGATGGCCACTTCGTGCTCGAACACTCCGCCCGATCGCGGAGCGGCGTTTTTTTCAACTTTAACGGTACGGCCGGCATGTGGCGTCGCGCCGCGATTGACGAGGCCGGCGGTTGGGAGCACGACACCCTGACCGAAGATACCGACCTTTCTTACCGAGCGCAGCTCAAGGGATGGAAGTTTGTTTATCTGCAGGACGTCGAATGTCCGGCCGAGTTGCCGGTGGAAATGACGGCATTCAAGACGCAACAGGCTCGCTGGGCGAAAGGATTGATTCAGGTCTCGAAGAAAATTCTTCCTCGGGTGCTGGCGAGCGACGCGCCACGGAATGTAAAGGTAGAAGCCTTCTATCACCTTACAGCGAACCTCAGCTATCCGCTGATGATTGTTCTTTCGGTCTTGCTGATGCCTGCCATGATCATTCGTTTTTACCAGGGCTGGTTCCAGATGCTCTACATCGATCTGCCCCTTTTTATGGCTTCGACATTCTCCATTTCGAGTTTTTATCTGGTCTCGCAGAAGGAATTGTTTCCAAAACGGTGGCCGCGATCGCTACTTTATCTTCCCTTGTTGATGGCTCTTGGAATTGGCCTGACGATTACGAATACGCGCGCCGTACTCGAAGCGCTGGTCGGCAAACAGACAGCTTTTGCCCGCACTCCGAAGTATCGCGTCGAATCCAAAAGCGATAGGGTGGGAGCGAAAAAATATCGCCGGCGGCTGGGATGGGTTCCGTGGATTGAACTTCTGATTGGGACTTATTTCGCGCTGGCAATTTTTTACGCCATCGACAACGAGAACTACTTTACGGTTCCCTTTCTGCTGCTGTTCGTGATCGGCTATTGGTGCACTGGATTGATGTCCTTGCTGCAAGGCAGGTTCGCCGGACTCACCGTGGGATCAGAAACCCACACGAAGCCTTTCCCGGTTGGCGTTTAGATTTTTTTCGCGACTCTCGCGAGTCCCATTTGTTGGCGTCGGATTGGAATTGCCTCGGATTGGGCGGCGGCCGCTTCTCAGCCAGCCGCTTGCTTTTCAGGAGGCGATGCGTCTTGCGGTTGCAAGGCGCGAGCTCGTTCCGCGAGTGCTGCGAGTTCCTCGAGAATGAGAAGGTGCTGTTCGCCAAAGGCTTCGGGCTCCGTAGAAAAGACTTCAAGAATTCCATTAACCCCCCGCCAGCCACGAATCGGCAGGGCGACAATCGAACGTAACCCAAAGCTGCGGCAGACGTCCGTGTCGACGAGCGCATCGCCTTCGGTGTCCGCGCAATGTTGGATCTCACCGGTGCTCAGGCATTCGCCGGAAATTCCAGCCCCCGCAGTCAACTCCGAGCCCAGTGGAGGAGCGGCGTCGCCACCACGGGCCCGGCAGACCATCGCGCCATCCTTCCACATAGCAAGGGCCACCCCGGAAGCGCCAGTCAGCCGTCCGGCAGCATCCGCGATGGTCCTTAATATCGAGTCCAGAGGGCGGTCCCCGACTTCGATCATATCCTTCAGAAATGAAAGCGCTGCGCTCTCATCCGTCGCCGGGCCGATGCCAGGAGGCAGGATGGAGAGATGGTTCGAAGTTTCGGACGAAGAATCGCGCTCAAACACCGAGAGCAGTGTCGTAAAGCGAAACGGCCTGGATTCAGGAACACCCACAAATCCACCCCGGCTGGCGATGATCCCGCGAAACGCAAGCCGCACGCCCACTTTGGCGAAGTATGGGCCAAACCTCTCTTGGCTGTCAAGGCAAGCGAGGCCCGGCGAAGGAGGCGAGGAGACCGCGAGAGGAATCCCTGGTCCGCTCTCGAATCGCTCGGCGGTTTTCATCACGTGAATTTTACTCATCCCCAAAATGCCTGACCCATTTGCTCAGCAGATCCCCCGGAAAGTGCTCCTCAAGTTGCACCAAACTAACTAACAATCGGGTTAAGGAGACGGTGCTACCCTGATCAGGCTCTGGTTTCTCGCTTCCACCTCCGCAAGAGGATTGCAGGGAACCAATCTCAAAAAACTATTGCGAACTGTCGAAGCACTGGCGGATTTGGGGCCGGAACTTACGGCAGATCGTGACTTCCGCCAAACCGCCCGAACCATGCTGACCGCGGTGATGGAAGCGGCTGGCGCGAGCGAGGCCGTCCTGTTCTCATTTGGCGAACGACCCTCCTTGCTGACCTCAGTGGACTCCCAGGGATTCGCGCTGATGCCGGAGCCATCGCTGATTCCCCTGCTTCCCCGCCAGGTGCACACGCTCACGGCCAGCGCCGGCCCGATCCTGCCGAACAGTTCAAACTATGACAGTTTCCTGAGTGCGAACGGCAATGTCGCGCCCGAGCTGTTCAAGTGCATTTGCCCGTTGAAGGTTCGCGGGAAACTTGCCGGGGTGATCGCGCTCGGCCGCCGTCAGGGCGATGCGACCTATGAAGAAGAGGCGCTCGATGCTTTTGAAATGCTCAGTCATTATGTGGCGCTGGCCATGCAGAACTATAATCTCGGCCAGACACTGGCGCAGCGTGTCTCGGAAAATCTGAGACTGCTGGCCTCGCTGCACGGCTTTTACGATAACGCGCTCGAAGCATTTGCCACCGCGATTGATGTCAAGCACATCAACATTCATGGACACTCGCTGCGCGTGGGCCGCTACTCCCAGGCGATTGGCGAGGCGATGGGTATGGAGCCCACTGATGTTGCGTCACTGCGCTCGGCTGCCTACTTGCACGATATCGGCATGGTTGCGGTGGATAAGCGGTTGCTCGGCAAGGCTTCGAAGCTGGACGCCGACGAGTCGCAGGATATAAGGGATCACACGATTATTGGGCATCAGATCGTGAGCCATGTGCAATTCCCCTGGCCGCAAATTCCGGAAATTGTGCGCTGGCACCATGAGCGCGCCGACGGAACTGGATACCCGGACGGCTTGCATGGGGACGAAATACCGCAGGCGGTGCGTATCGTGGCCCTGGCCGAGACCTTCGATGCCATGACCAGCGAACGTCCATACCGCGAACGCATGTCGGTCGGAGCCGCGCTTCAGGAACTGATTCGAATGGCGCCGCAAAAGTATGATCCGCAGGCGCTTCACGCTTTGATGATCCAGGTACGGCGGGACGCGATTGGTACAAACCGCGTGCCGATCCTCGACGCGGAGATGTTGAATCTTTCGGCCAGAGATGTCGATCAGCTGGCCTCGACCCTGCAACACCGGATTAGCCACGATAAGCTCTATCTCACCTAGATTCATGGCGGCGCGTTCACCCGGCTCTGTCATCGCCACGACAACAGAGAGGCCGCAATTCGCATCCTAAACCTGCGCCCGGGCGACATCGCTACGGCGAAATTCTCGCGCAGAAAATGTCACCCACGATCCTCACCGAGGATCCTCCCGTGCGCTCATTTCTTGCTCGATGTAAACTCTTAACCATCGGTGCAGGTGTATCTCTTTGGCGCTGTCTTCATCTAAACCGGGAGTGGGGCGTTCGAAACCTTTGCGAGGAGAACTTTGATGGCAGTCAGTGACCAGTCCGTTGCCACCACCGGTGCACAACTCGATCAATTGTGCATCAACACCATTCGCACCCTTTCGATGGACGCCGTGCAGAAGGCGAACTCGGGCCATCCGGGTACGCCGATGGCGTTGGCGCCAGTCGCCTATTGCCTGTGGCAGCAGTTCCTGCGCTATGACCCGGAAGACCCGATCTGGCCGGATCGCGACCGCTTCGTACTTTCAAACGGCCATGCGTCGATGCTGTTGTATTCGCTCATCTACCTGACCGGTGTGCGCGAGGTTACTCGCGAGGGAAAGGTTCTTTCTGCGCCGGCTTTGTCCCTCGACGAGATCAAGAACTTTCGGCAAATCGGCAGCAAGACACCCGGCCATCCGGAATATGGTTTGACTTCTGGCGTCGAGACGACCACGGGGCCGCTCGGTCAGGGGGTCGCGAACAGCGTGGGCATGGCGATCGCCGAGCGCTGGCTGGCCGAACATTTCAATCGCCCGGGGTTCGAGCTCTTTGACTACAACATCTGGGCTTTCTGTGGAGACGGCGACATGATGGAAGGAATCTCGTCGGAAGCCGCATCGATCGCCGGGCACCTCAAGCTTTCGAATCTCTGCTGGATTTACGACAACAACCAGATCACGATCGAAGGGAAAACCGAGCTCGCCTTCAACGAGGACATCGCCGCCCGGTTCGAGAGCTATGGTTGGGATGTCTCACACGTCCATGATGCAAACGATCTGGTCGCTCTCGCGAACGCCTACAAACATGCGCTTGGCGTGAAGGATCGTCCGAAATTCATCATCGTCGACAGCCACATTGGCTACGGCTCGCCGCACCGGCAGGACACAAAAGAAGCGCATGGCGAAGCGCTCGGCGAAGAAGAGGTAAAACTGACCAAGCGTTTCTATGGCTGGCCGGAAGATGCCAAGTTTCTTGTCCCCGATGGAGTGCGTGAAAATTTCCGCGACGTTATGGGCAAGCGCGGGCGGGAGTTGAGCAGCCAGTGGAACTTGCTGTTCAGCAAATATCGCGCGCAGTATCCCGATTTGGCGGCGCAATATGACCAGATGCTGCGGCGGCAGGCTCCCGAGGGTTGGGACAAGGAACTGCCGTCTTTTGCGGCTGACCCGAAGGGCGTCGCAACTCGCGATGCTTCTTCCAAAGTCCTGAACGCCATTGCCAAAAACGATCCCTGGCTTATGGGAGGCTCGGCGGATTTGTATCCATCCACGAAAACCCGGCTCACCTTCGAGGGCGCGGGAGATTTCGAAGCCAACCATTACGACGCGCGCAACTTCCATTTCGGCATTCGCGAACACTCGATGGGCGCCATCGTCAACGGCATGGTGCTGTCAAAGATTCGCACCTACGGCTCAACCTTCCTCATCTTTAGCGACTACATGAAGATGCCAATCCGGCTTTCGGCCATCATGGAGATTCCGTCGATCTGGATTTTCACCCATGATTCGATCGGCGTCGGGGAAGACGGTCCGACCCATCAGCCGATTGAACAACTGGTGACGCTGCGCGCGGTGCCCGGACTCATCACCATTCGTCCCGCCGACGCGAACGAAGTGATCGAAGCCTGGAAACTGATCATGACGTTCAAGACCGAGCCGGTGGCGCTGGTGCTTACCCGACAGGCTCTCCCCACCTTCGACCGCACGAAATACGCCTCGGCAGCGGGGGTCGCTCGCGGGGCTTACGTCATCGCCGAAGCCGATGGTGGAAAGCCTCAGATCATTTTGATGGCTACTGGAAGCGAGGTATACCTTTGCATCGACGCCTACGAGAAACTTAAGGCTGAAGGCATTCGCGCCCGCGTCGTGAGCATGCCGTCGTGGGAGCTGTTCGAACATCAGGATGCGAGCTACCGCAATCAAGTTCTGCCGCCCGATGTCACCGCCCGCGTTGCCGTCGAACAGGCCTCGGGCGTCGGCTGGGCGCAATACACGGGGTTGACCGGACACATCATCGGCATGCACACCTTTGGAGCGTCCGCACCGCTGAAGGACTTGCAGAAGAAATTCGGCTTCACTTCCGAGGCCATCCTTCAGGCGGCACGCGAGCAACTTGCCAAGAAATAGAGTAGAGATGCAAACGGGCTTAGTAACAGATTATTAATGTCAGGCAGTTATCCTGTGCCTGGCTCAGTTTAGGAGACAGTTATGAATCCAGTAGGCACGCTTGAAACCGCAAAAGCCGCGAATCCTCTCCAACAACTTCATACTTTCGGGCAGTCGATCTGGCTTGACTACATTCGCCGCGATCTGCTGAAAAGTGGCGAATTGCAGCGCCTGATTACCGAAGACGGTCTCTGCGGGATGACTTCGAATCCGTCGATTTTCGAGAAATCGATCGCCGGAGGTCAATATCAGGATTTCCTCGATTCGCTCGCCGGCCGCAGCAATCTCGACGCCAAGGCGCGCTACGAATTGCTCGCGATTCGTGACATTCAGGACGCGGCTGATATTCTGGCTCCGGTTTATCAGAGCAGCAAGAAGCGCGACGGCTACGTGAGCTTCGAAGTCTCGCCTTATCTCGCGCACGATACGGACGGCACGCTCGAAGAGGCGCGTCGGCTGTGGAAGAGCGTGGACCGCGAGAACCTGATGATAAAAGTTCCCGGTACCGCCGAAGGCATTCCGGCATTTCGGCAGTTGATCGGCGAAGGCATCAATGTCAACGTAACGCTTCTTTTCGCGCAACCGGTCTATGAGGAAGTGGCGGCCGCGTTTATTGATGGAGTGGAGAAGTTTGCCGCGTCCGGCGGCGATATCAGCAGGCTCGCGAGTGTGGCCAGTTTCTTCATCAGCCGCATCGATGTGATGGTCGATTCGCTGGTTGAGGACAAACTGAAGAAGGAAACCGACCCGGCCGGCAAACAGAAGTTGCAGGGCATTCTCGGGAAAGTTGCGATTGCCAACGGCAAGCTGACCTATGAAGCCTATCAGCGCATCTTCTCTTCACCACGCTGGAAGGCGCTCGCCCCGAGGGGTGCGCAGACGCAACGCGTGTTGTGGGCAAGCACCAGCACGAAGAATCCGAAATATCGCGACGTGCTGTACGTCGAGGAACTGATTGGGCCAGACACCGTAAATACCATTCCTCCAGCCACTCTGAAGGACTTCCGTGATCACGGCAAGCCGCGACTCAGTTTGACCGAAGACCTCGATGGCGGGCGGAAAACGATGGCTGATCTCTCCGAGGTCGGCATCAGCATGAAAGAGGTAACTGACAAGTTGACGGTTGACGGCGTGAAGCAGTTTGCCGACGCATTCGACGAGCTGCTCGAAACCGTCGAGAACAATACCAAGAGGGCGAGCACACCCCAGGTCAATTCTCAAAGCCCATCGCTTCCCGCTGATCTTGACGCGGCGGTAAAAAAAAACCTTAGGGACTGGCGGGCTGCAGGAAAAGTGAAACGTCTGTGGCAGGGCGATGCATCGCTATGGACCAATGAGGACGAGTTCAAATGGCTGGGATGGCTCGGCATCACGGACGAACAGTTCGCCAACGTCTCGAAGCTCAAATCATTCGCCGAGGATGTCAAGCGCGCGGGATTTTCTGACATCCTCGTGCTCGGCATGGGCGGGTCGAGCCTTTGCCCCGAAGTGCTGTCGCTCACCTATCCGCAAACAGCGGGTTTTCCGCGTCTGCACATTCTCGACTCAACCGATCCCGCCGAGATTCAGAGCGTCGAGAAAAAGATTAACCTCGCGAGAACGCTGTTTGTCGTTTCGAGCAAGTCTGGGAGCACCCTCGAGCCCAACATCTACAAGCAGTATTTCTTTGAGCGGATGAAGCAGACCGTTGGCGCCGATAAGGCAGGCAGCCACTTCGTTGCCATCACCGACCCGGGCTCAAAGATGCAGCTGGTCGCCGAGCGCGACCACTTCCGGCATATTTTCTATGGACTGCCATCGATCGGCGGACGTTACTCCGCGCTCTCGAACTTCGGTATGGTGCCGGCCGCGGCAATGGGCCTCGACCTCGACAAGTTCCTCGAGCGCACAAAAGAAATGGTCGAAGCCTGCAAGACATCCACTCCGGTGGGGCAGAATCCGGGAGTGGTGCTCGGCCTGATCATGGGTAGCGCGGCAAAACTTGGCCGCGATAAAATCACGCTCATCGCTTCGCCCGGAATTTCCGACCTCGGCGCCTGGCTGGAGCAGCTGATCGCGGAATCCACGGGCAAGCTTGGCAAGGGTATTATTCCGGTGGATCGGGAATCCCTGGGCCCGCCCGAAACCTATGGCACCGATCGTATCTTCGCCTATCTTCGTCTCGAGGGCGCGGCCGACGCGGCGCAGGACGGGAAGGTCTCGGCTCTCGAGAAAGCCGGACAGCCGGTGGTCCGCATCGCCGTTTCCGACACCTACAGCCTCGGGCAGGAATTTTTTCGCTGGGAGATTGCAACCGCCGTGGCGGGCTCGATCCTCGGTATCAACGCCTTCAATCAGCCAGACGTGGAAGCAAGCAAAATTGTCACCAAGCAGTTGACTTCGGAATACGAGAGCAAAGGGTCGTTGCCCGCCGAAAAGCCGATCGTCGAAGAGGAGGGCATCAAGCTCTTCACCGATGGAAAAAATGCCAGCGACCTCGCAAAAGCCGCGGCGACGGGCCCATCCTCCGATGGTCAGCTCAAGAATTACTTGCGCGCGCATCTGGCGCGCCTTGGCGCGGGAGATTACTTCGCCCTGCTCGCCTACGTCGAGATGAATCCGGAGCACGAATCGCAGCTCGAAACCATCCGCATTCACGTAAGGGATCGGAAACGCGTGGCCACCTGCCTGGGTTTCGGTCCGCGCTTTTTGCACTCCACGGGACAGGCGTACAAGGGTGGACCGAACGGCGGCGTCTTCTTGCAAGTCACTTGCGACGACGCCCGGGACCTCGCGGTGCCGGAACAGAAGTACACCTTCGGAGTGGTGAAGGCGGCACAGGCCCGTGGAGACTTTCAGGTTCTGGCCGAGCGCAAGCGCCGCGCCCTGCGGGTGCATCTCGGCAGCGACGTCAAAGCCGGGCTGGCCCGAATAGCGGAACTGGTGAAGCAGGTTTTGTGAAGCAGTTCTTGTAAACGACGAATGGGTCGAGAAGTTCAAGGAGCACAGATGCAGCTCGGAATGGTAGGTCTGGGGCGCATGGGCGCCAATATGACGCGGCGCCTGATGCGCGGCGGTCACGCTGTGGTGGTTTCTGATTTAAGCGCCGAGGCCGTCAGGGGTCTTGCCGGCGAGGGAGCAGGGGCGTCCACGTCTCTCGATGATTTGGTCAGCAAACTGAAGGCACCGCGCGCGGTGTGGATCATGGTGCCATCCGGTGACCCGACCGAAAAGACGGTCCAGGCGCTGCTGAAAACCATGCAGGCGGGCGACACCATCATCGACGGCGGCAACTCCTATTTCAAGGATGACGTTCGCCGATCCAAATTGTGCGCCGCCAAAGGCGTCCACTACGTCGACGTCGGCACCAGTGGTGGCGTATGGGGAATTGATCGCGGATATTGCATGATGATTGGCGGCCCGAACGACGTTGTCCAGCGTCTTGACCCGATTTTCAAAACCCTGGCGCCCGGGCGCGGCGACATTCCACGCACTCCGGGACGCGAAAAGGTGACCGCTGCTGCGGCCGGCACCTCCGAGGAGGGTTACATTCACTGTGGCCCGTCTGGTTCCGGACATTTCGTGAAGATGGTGCATAACGGCATCGAATACGGGATGATGGAGGCTTACGCGGAGGGCTTCGACATTTTCAAGAACGCAACCAGTAAAAATCTTCCTGAAGACATTCGCTACGATCTTAACCTTCCGGATATCGCCGAAGTCTGGCGGCGCGGCAGCGTGGTCAGTTCGTGGCTGCTGGACCTGACAGCGATGGCTCTGATCGAGAATCCCACGCTCGCCGAGTATAGCGGGTTTGTGGAGGATTCCGGTGAAGGTCGATGGACGGTCGAGGCAGCGATCGAAGAGGCGGTTCCGGCCAGCGTGCTGACGGCAGCGCTCTACACCCGCTTCCGGTCCCGTCAGGACCACACCTTCGCGGAAAAAATGTTGTCTGCGATGCGACAGAAGTTCGGCGGTCACGTCGAACCGAAGCAGAAGAATTGATTCAATGACTTGGTGATCAACGATGCGAGGTACCTATGGCTCTAACCGAGGTGTTGCCGGCGATAACTAAACCGCGAGTGGGCCGCACGGGAGATCCGTGCGTCATGGTCATCTTCGGTTTTACCGGAGACCTGACGCGCCGAAAACTGATTCCGGCTCTCTATAATCTCGCCAGCCAGCAGTTGCTGTCGCGCGAATTTTCCGTGATTGGAGTGGGACGCAGTCCCATGAGCAATGACGACGCACAAAAAAAGGTCACGGAAGATTTCAAACAATTCGCTACCGGTGCGGTCGATAACGATTTGTGGGAATGGTTCGTGCGCCGCATCAATTATGTGAGCGGAGATTTCGACGATCCCGCGACCTATGAAAAGCTCAAACAAACCCTGAACAAGGTTGATCGCGAGCATAACACCCACGGCAACTACTTCTTTTATCTCGCTACCGCGCCCAATTTCTTTGGCGACATCGTGGAACGGATTGCGGAAGCCGGATTGATGCAGGAAGAGAACAGCCATTGGCGACGGGTCATCATCGAAAAGCCCTTCGGCCATGATCTCGATTCGGCGAAGGCCCTGAATCAGCAGCTTTTGAAGGTGGCGGCGGAATGCCAGATCTATCGCATCGATCATTACCTCGGAAAAGAGACGGTGCAGAACATTTTGGCGTTCCGATTTGCGAACGGAATTTTCGAGCCCATCTGGAACCGCCGTTACATTGATCACGTACAGATTTCCGTCTCGGAGACCGTCGGCGTTGAGACACGCGGCGGCTATTACGATGGATCGGGCGCGCTGCGCGACATGGTTCCCAATCACATCATGCAGCTCATCACTCTGACGGCAATGGAGCCGCCAATTTCGTTCCAGGCGAACGCGGTGCGCGATGAACAGGCGAAAATTCTGCATGCCATCCAACCCTACAGCAACGAAGATGTGCTCAGCAAAACTGTTCGCGGGCAATACGGAGACGGCATGATCGACAATGAGCGAGTACCCGCGTACCGTTCCGAGCCGGGTGTTCCCCCGGACTCGCGGACTGAAACCTTCGTCGCCATGCGCCTGTTGATTGATAACTGGCGCTGGGCGGGAGTTCCCTTCTATCTGCGTACAGGAAAGCGGATGCCGGGGCGCAACACGCACGTGGTGATTCAGTTTCGCCGTGCCCCGTTTATGCTCTTCCGCGAAACCCAGGTCGAAAACATGATGCCGAATCAACTGGTGCTGCACATTCAGCCGGAGGAAGGCATCTCGCTGCGCTTCGCCGCCAAGACTCCTGGTCCCGCCATGCAACTGGGCGAGGTGAACATGGATTTTGCCTACGCCGACTATTTTGGGCTAACGCCTTCGACCGGCTACGAGCGCTTGCTTCATGACTGCATGACCGGCGACGCCACCCTGTTTCAGCGTGCCGACATGGTCGAGGCCGGTTGGGGCGTCGTCAATCCCGTACTCGATGTGTGGAAAGCGCTGCCCCCGCGGAACTTTCCCAATTATTCCGCCGGAACGTGGGGACCAAAGGAATCCGATGAATTGATGGAACGCGATGGCCGACGGTGGAGAAACTTTGAGAAATGAGGGGATCCTGAAAGTCGCCAGGGTACACGCTGCTCATGCCTTCTACCCGTTCCATCGAAATCGTTGCCACCTCCGTCGATCTTTTTCACGCTGCCGCGGAAGAGTTCGTGCTGGCCGCTCGCGCCGCCATTGGCGCACAAGGCCGATTCACGGTTGCACTCTCGGGTGGCTCGACTCCAAAGGCTCTTTATTCCCTGCTCGCGAGTAATTACGCCGGATTCGCCTGGGATCGCGTTTTCATATTTTTTGGCGACGAGCGACACGTCCCACCGACTGATCCGGAGAGCAATTACGGGATGGCGAATGAGGCGTTACTGACGAAGGTTGCGATTCCACCCGAGAATGTCTTCCGCGTGCCCGCCGAAAATCCTGATGCTGCCGCAGCGGCCTTGGAATATGAGACGCAGATCCGCCGATTCTTCGCCCTGAAGCCCGCCGAATTCCCCCGCTTCGACCTGATTCTGCTGGGCTTGGGTCCTGACGGCCACACCGCTTCCCTGTTTCCCGATACCGCGGCTCTCGATGAACACTCGCGGCTGGTGGTCGCCAATTGGGTCGCGAAATTCAAGACTCACCGCATTACCTTCACCTTCCCTGTGCTCAATCGCGCCGCCGAAGTGATATTTCTCGCGAACGGAGCAGAAAAAGCCGACATGGTGCGCCAGGTGCTCCAGGGCAAGAATTCATCGCAACTTCCATCGCAGAGAGTTCAACCGACCGACGGAAAATTATTGTGGCTTCTCGATGAGACCGCCGCTGCGAAATTAACCGGCTGAACGCGACTGGCAAGAAGCTTCCTGCTGAGAGCAGCCGGACTCCAACATTCAATTGGCTCGGGATTGTTCCCTCCAATTCTCGGAGACAGGAAACAGATTTCACACGGCAAACCATTTCCGCTTCACCGCGGCCCCCAAGGCTTTACTTCGACCGCGATCTAACTGACACGTTATCAATGAGATAACTGGCAAACCATTTCCAGCCATCGGTCGCTCAACGGCAGCAGGCATTCGCTTCCTCCGGTAATCAAATTGCTTTGTTACTGGCGGCCCCCTTCGGCCTTCTTCATGGGGCTTTCGGGACAGGCTTGTTTTGCCGATTCGAATCACGTTGGCGGTCGAAAGATTGGGGTAATTCATGGGTTACAAGGACATTTTCTGGATGGCCTGCGATTCGACCGAGCAACTTCGTGCCGAATACGGACCCTTCCACACGCGGGAAGAAGCAGAGGTCGAGGCCCGCAAACTCGGCTTTGGCTATCTGCTGCGCTACGAGCACATTTTAGGTCCCAGCGAGGAAATCGAAGAAGTGCGCTGCGTTTTCCTCGAACTCCCCGACCCGCAAAGTTCCGCCCGGCCTGGCGTCACCTATCACACCCGCTGTGCCACTTGCGGGGCCACGGAGACCCACCAAAGGTCATGGCAAGCAGAAGTCTGGGCGGACATTCATGAATTCGAACACGCTCGGCACAAAGTCAGACTTTTCGAGCATGCGCGCGGAGAAGGCCTGAAGGAGATCGCCGACTGGCGCGGTCACGCGGCCTGAGGATCCGGACCTTGCACGGACTTAAGCAAGCCGTTCGCCAAACCTTCGCCCCATTACAGCTCATGGAAGCGCGAGGTTTTTCATGAATGGGCCCCACGTTGGCATTCGCAAGCGGAATTTCCGGCTAAAAGAATCCGGCATTTTCCTGGTTTCAGACGGGGCCGACTTGCACTACAATAGATAAAGACTGGACGTTTTTCTCCCCCTCTTATGCCATGCCTTCGAACCGGCCAAACCTGACCCTCGACCAACAATTCTTGCAAGAGTTGCTTTCCGCCGCTTACACCATTCAGCAACATAACGATCGCTTTGATCATTCCGAAACATTGGAGGTAGCGCCGGAAACGCCTCCTCTGCCGGCGCCGGACAGCACCTGTCCGCAATGCGGAGCCGAAAAGGCCTCCGATGATGAGCCGTGCGAGCACTGCAGCCCGGAAGAGGATCTTCGTCCGGGAGAGCGCATGCAGCGGAAATGGGCCTCGATGTGGCTGATGAGCCAGCAACAGGGACTGTGGCCTGATCGCTCCTCCGAAGAGTTGGACACCGGGAATGAGGGCGGACCGTTCCAGGTCAAGCACAAGCCACGGGCAACGACGCTCGATTTGGCCGCGTCCGGCATTATCGCGGCGCCATTTGAAAATGAGTTGGTGGAAGAAAAGATTGCATCGGAAAAAAGCGAAACCACTCCTGTTCATCAGAACCACGGTCTTCACGAACACGGCCCGCAAAACGGTCGCCAGAATGGCGATCGTCGAAATGGCAACTCCATAACCGATCACGCTAACGGAAAGTCGGTTCTCAGCAAATCCGTGATCGAGAAACAAGTGCCCGCAAGCAACTGGACCCTGGATGCGGATGACGAGGAAACCGACGACGAGGACGATTCGAAAGGTTGGCTGAACCTCGACACCGAGGATCCCGCTTCGGCGGCGGCGTTTCATACATCCGCAAGCTACGACACCCCGCCCGTCGAGGATAGTCCGATTTATGTCCACTCGACCGACACCAATTCGAACTCGACCGATCGAGCGCCGGAGGATCATGAGCCTCGAGAGATCTCCCTCGTTCAGCGGATCGCCGATTGGCGCTCAAGGCTAAGTTCCCATCGCGCTGATTTGTATCTCGGAGTGTCTGTCCTGGTGGCGGCGCTTGCCTTGCTCTGGCCGACCGCGGGTGCGACGCAACCACCGACGCTGAGCTCGTGGCAGCGGGCGCTCGTAGCGCTCGGCCTTGCTGAGGCTGCGCCCCCTGCAGTCCATCTCCAGGGAGACCCCGCAATCGAGGTCTGGATCGATCCTCATAGTGCTCTCTACTATTGTCCCGGCGAAGAACAGTATGGCAAGACCGCCGATGGCCGCTTCACCACCCAGCGTGAAGCGCAGGTCGACCGCTTCGAACCGGCCAGTCGCAGCGCCTGCGAGTAAGGGGCTCGGGTCACAAGGATGGAGTGCAATTTTCTGACTCGCCTGCCGTAATTCATCAAGGGTACAGAAGGTACAAAACCATCCAATAGCATAGACGCATCGCGAAGCGTAACATGATTCCGGAGATAACGAATGTTTCCACGACCTCCCCACAGCCCCGCCCATCGCCCGCGCAGGGCGTCTCAAACTGGCTTTTTTCCGGTCATTGCATATCTTGCTTTTGCGTTGATATTGACCTGTGGCATCGCGGTGTTGGCCGAGGACAATAAGTCGCAAAACAACAATCCTCAGCACGCAAACAAAGCGGCGAACGCGACGTCTGAGGTCGCGCGGGGAAAGTATCTGGTCGAAAGTGTCGCCATGTGCGGCCAGTGCCACACGCCGCGAGACAGCAATGGAAATCCCGATCCGAAACGTGCCTTGCAGGGCGCACCCGTTCCTTTTGTGTCGCCGACCCGTGATCCGAATTGGCCAATCAGCGCGCCGCGCATTGGCGGCAATCCCCCGGCCGACGATGCGGACATGGTCAAGCTGCTGACAACCGGCATCTGGACGACGGGCGACCGGCTTCGACCTCCGATGCCGCAGTTTCGCATGGATAAGAGTGACGCCGAAGCGGTGGTTGCGTATCTGAAATCGTTGACCGCGCAAGAGTAGGCGGATAGCCGCTCAATCAACGTTCCCGTCCGGCGGTTGTAACGGAGGCGACACACTCCTACAATCTTTCAGTAATGTCCTCTACCGCATCGCTCCCCCGGATTCCGCACTCGAACCTCTCTCGGAGCAAGGCTCGGCTCCGGATCTTGTACTCCGCGATTTGCGCCGTGCTGGTCGTCCTCATCGCTTTCGTCTGGTGGCTCTACTGGATCGCACGCTCGCCTCTGCCGCAACTGGATGGGAACATCATGGTGCCGGGAATATCGTCCAAAGTGCGGATCGTGCGCGATGAGCACGGTGTGCCGACAATTGAGGCGGCTCGGCTCGAAGACCTGTTCTTCGCGCAAGGCTACGTAACCGCGCAGGATCGCTTGTGGCAGATGGACATGATGCGGCGATCGGCTGCGGGTGAGCTTTCCGAAGTCATCGGCGCTGACACGGTGAAAATGGACCGCGAACAACGCATTCTGGGGCTGCGGCTCGCCGCAGAATCGGCGGAGAAGAACATGTCCGGGCGCGACCGCGCCTATTTTGACGCTTACGCTCGCGGGGTGAATGCGTTTCTCGAATCGCATCGCAACCGGCTTTCGCTCGAATTCCATTTGATGAAGTACACACCGCAGCCCTGGACCGTAACGGATTCTTTGCTGGTCGGAGCGCGCATGGTCGAGGACCTGAACCACTATAGCTATGCGCGTGCTCTCGAACGCGAAAAGATTCTGGCGAAGCTGGGGCCGGGACTGACGACCGACCTCTACGCGAATTCCTCCTGGCGGGATCGTCCGCCAACCGACATGCGCCGGATCGACGAGCAACCCGCGGCCAAGACCGGCGACGAGGATGACGATGACGAAGAAGAGATCGACCCCGAGGGGGGAAACAGCCGGCTTTCTTGGTTGGCCTCGGCGATTCCTGCCATTGCCTCTGCGCCGTCTTCTGCATTTGCTTCCGAAGAAGCTGAGTCCTTCCGGGCGGGATCGAACGACTGGGTGGTTTCCGGTCGCCATACCGTGTCAGGAAAGCCGCTGCTGTCTAACGATATGCATCTCGATCACCAGATGCCGAACCTGTGGTTTGCAGCACATCTGCGGATGAAAGATGGCACCTTTGATGTCGCGGGAGTGACGCTGCCGGGGATTCCATTTGTAATCGTCGGACACAATCAGCGCATCGGCTGGGGATTCACCAATGTCGGGCCGACGGTTGAAGACGACTTCATCGAGGAGTTCAACGCACAGGGGCAATACAAGACTTCAGCCGGATGGGTCGACGCAGAACACCGAAGGGAAATCATTCATGTCAAGGGCGAGCCCGATGTCACGCTTGATGTGGCGGCGACACGGCACGGGCCGATCATCACGGAGCTGATTCCCGGCGAGGCGCGCAAGATCGCGTTGCGCTGGACGCTGCAGGACGGCGAGGGTCTGGTGTTCTTCGACGTGGATTCGGCCCGCAACTGGGACGAGTTCAGGAAGGCCTTTTCCGCTTTCGGCGCACCCGGACAAAACGTGGTTTACGCCGATGTGGATGGCCACATCGGTTATCAGGCGACGGGGCGTGTGCCGATCCGCGCGGCAGGCGATGGCAGCCTGCCGGTGAGCGGCAGTGACGATGCGCACGAATGGAAGAGCTGGATTCCGTTCGACGAGATGCCGCATGTTTATGATCCGCCGTCGGGAATTCTGGCAACCGCGAATGGGCGCATCACTCCGGATGGCTACAAATATTCCATCAGCACGGAATGGGAAGCGCCGTGGCGCACGGATCGGATTTATCGCGTGCTCGAATCGGGCAAGAAGTTTGCGCCTGAGGATATGCTGGCGCTGCAGATGGATATCGCTTCTACCTACGACCGCTTCTGCGCCGACAAGCTTGTATACGCGATCGATCACGCCGCGAACGCCTCGGACCGGGCAAAACGGGCGGCAGAGATACTGCGCGACTGGGATGGCCGGATGTCCGCCGATTCAGCCGCTCCGACGATCGAGACAAAAGTGCGTCGGGAACTGGCGCGGATGCTGCTCGAGCCAAAGTTGGGCCCGGCATCGTCTGGACCGGATCGTGGCCAACTCGGTTGGACGAGCTATCACTGGGAGATGTCATCGGTATGGCTGGAGAACGTGCTAACGCGGCAGCCGGCACGCTGGTTGCCTCCCGGATACTCGGACTATGAAAGCCTGCTTACGGCTGTGGTTGAAAACGTGGTGCAGCAGAGCCGAATGGTTATCGACAATCCCTCAGTTGACCACGCGCCAGCTCCTGCCGATCTCAGTCAATGGAAATGGGGAAAGAATTATCCGGTTGAAATCGATCATCTGGCGCTCCGCCATCTTCCGTTCGTTGGGCGCTACACAGCACCCGGATTGCATCCGCTGAGCGGCAGCGGATACACGGTAAAGGCGGTGAGCCGGATCCACGGCGCTTCCGAACGGGCGACGTGGGACTTTTCGAATTTCGACCAGAGCACGCTCAATCTGGTGACGGGCGAGAGCGGAATCTTTCTCAGTCCCTATTACATGGATCAGTGGCCGGCATGGTACGGCGGCTCGACGTTCGTATTTCCCTTCTCGCAGACTGCAATCGAGCAGCATCGGGCCCATGAGGTGGAGTTAGAGCCCCGCTAACAACGGCGTTGCGTCGGAGACATTGGCGCGTGGGTGACCGATGCCCGGCTTTACCTCCGCGCCGGAGGTTGGCTCAGACCTGACCGCAACAATATTGATTTTAGGGATCAACAGTCACTACGTCGTAAAAGTTTCCGACGAGGCCTGAGATCTGGCCGAGATTGTTCTCGTCATTCTTGTTGTAGTACAACGCGTCGATCGTGTCGTCATAGATATAAAGCGTCCCGCCCTGAACGTTCTGGCCTTGAACCACGTACACCACCTGGCGAGTGTAGATCGGCTGAATGCCGGTGACGTCTCCAGTCTCGGCAGGAATCAGGACGCCGCCACTCGCTACGCTGCCGACGGAGCCAGGCAGTGTGTTGTAGATGGAGAGGCAGCCGCGAACCTCTGCCCCCGCCGGTATCGGACGTGGTGGAACGATCTCGGTACAACCGTGCGAGCCGATAAAAAGCTGGCCGTTGTAGCCGAGGGCCATGCGGTCATGGTACCCGTCGGTGATGATGATGGGAGCGGTATTGGTGACCGACATGGTGTTGAGATTGACCAGGAAGAGCAGTCCGCAGGAGTTCGACGCAGTTGACTGGCCGGTGCAGGGTTGCGAGGGAGCTCCTCCAGAATACGGTGGTGTGCCGGCGACATACATGGTCGAGCCGCTCACCAGGGCCACGCTGCCGGCTGCAAGACTCGCGCACGGCTGTTGGGAATTTCCGCTGGGAACGCACAATGGAAGCGAGGTGACGAGAGTGTTCGTGTTCAGGTTGTACTGCTGGAGGCTGGCCCCGGCTCCTCCGCACTCCGCGCCGCAGCTCAGAATGTAGGCGGTGCTGTCGTCGCTGCTGAAGAAGGCTGCAATCGGATGGTCGAAAACACCCGGGCCTCCAATGTAGGTTACTGCGCTCGCTCCATTGCCGAGCCCGATCTGTGATGGCGTGATCACGGCCACCGCATCCGCGACCGAATCCGTTCCGGTGCTGAAGCCGAGAATCCGATTGCCCCCGTTGTTGATCGAAAGATATTGAACCGACGGCACGTTAACTTCCCCGGAGAAAGAGCCGCCAGCGGTAGGGTTCAGTGCAACCACGTCTACTACTCCCGGAGACTGTCCAACCACTGGTGCGGTCGGCACAGCAACGTAGGCGGTAGAGCTGTCCGGTGAAACCACTATGCTCTGAGTCATGCCGGGCAAGGTCACGTGGGCGGAATTTTCTTCGGTGGCATTGTTGATGAAACTCAACTCGTTGTCCGACGATTCGGTGCCACTTCCGCTGAAGATGAGCGTCTGGGCCAGGTTCGGCGTGACCACCATGATCCCTGGTGTATTACCGGCGGTAATCGGAGCGGCCCTGGCACGCACGTCGTTGAGTGCATCGAGGACAAAAACGCCTGCGGATTCGGTTCCGGCGCTGACGGTATTCGTGATGAACGCCCGGTAATGGAGACCGCTGGTCTTCGCACCACCCGCCGGGGTGCCGCCGCAGCTCAGCCAAGTCGCGGTGGCGGGCAGCAGGAATAACAAGAAAATCAGGACTCTCTTCAAACCTGGGACTCCAACCTGTATGCCGGATAATCTCTTGGATGCAAGAAAAGGATTATAGCAAAGGGAGAATTCCTGTCTTCGGCCGGGCGCTGTGCGCAAGTGGTGGCGTCGTCAGGAGATGCGGTGGTCGAGGCATAAGCTGGATGATGTTGGATCAGGTTTATCAGGAGACTTTATCGAAAGATCAGGGACCACATCGATCGACGGTTCGGGCCGGTTTTTCCTGATGATTTCGAAAACGCCACCTGGTTTCCGGTGATTCAGATATCCGAAACCGAATCGAACTAGGCGGCATTGGTGCGCGTTGCCGGGGAGGTTCCGAAGCCCCGGAGGACCCGGGAGGACCCGGATCGGTAGATGCGGAGCTACCATTTTTTCCTGTATTCTCAAAGAAATGGCACAAGACCTCGTCAAACGTCTGAAGCAATCGCCGGTGCTCTGCGATGGAGCCATGGGAACGCTTCTCTATGCCAACGGCATCTTCATCAACCGCTGCTATGACGAACTGAATGTGTCGCAGCCCGAGCTCATCCGCGCGGTTCACCACGACTATTTGCAGGCTGGTGCCGAGATTATAGAAACCAATACGTTCGGCGCGAACAGCTTTCGTCTGGCGCGGCACAGTATCGCCAATCGCGTACGCGAAATCAACCTGGCCGGCGCGCAGGTGGCTCGAGACGCGGCCAAGAGCTTTGACGTTTGGGTAGCTGGATCGATCGGCCCCTTGGGCATCCGCATTGAACCACTGGGCAAAACCGCTTTTGAAGAGGCTCGGACAGCATTTCGTGAACAAGCCGCAGCGCTGGTTGAGGGCGGCGTCGATTTACTGATGCTTGAAACCTTCGGCTACGTCGAAGAGCTGCATCAAGCCGTGCTCGCCTGCCGGGACGTGAATCAGAAAATTCCCATCGTCGCCCAGGTCACGATCGATGAAGACGGGAACTGCCTCGATGGCTCGGACCCCGAAGCGTTTGCCGCACGACTGGCGGAGTGGAATGTTGACGTTCTTGGCATTAACTGCAGCGTGGGCCCGGTTGCCATGCTCGACGCCATCGAGCGCGTGCGCGCAGTGACATCCCTCCCTTTGGCCGCACAGCCGAACGCCGGCATGCCGCGCTCGGTCGAAGGAAGAAATATCTATCTTTGTTCGCCGGAGTACATGGCGAGCTACACGCGCAAGTTCGTGGCCGCAGGCGTGCAGCTCATTGGCGGATGTTGCGGAACCACGCCGGATCATATTCGCGCCATGAAATCCGCGTTGCGAGTTGGCCAGGCGCGCGGCAAAAGCGCGGTTTCGGAGACGATTCATTCCGCGGCTGCGGCCACGGCTCCGTTGACCATCCCGGTAGCCGAGCGTTCCCGGCTCGGAGCAAAGCTTGCGGCAGGCGAATTCGTGACCATGGTTGAAATCGTGCCGCCAAAGGGCATCGACATTCGAAAAGAGATCGAGGGTGCAAGGTTCGTCAAATCGGTGGGCGTCGACGCGGTCAATATCCCCGACAGCCCGCGCGCTTCGGCCCGCATGAGCAACCAGGCGTTGTCCTTGCTGATGCAGCAGGAGGTGGGGATCGAAGCCATCCTGCACTACACCTGCCGCGACCGGAACGTCCTCTGCATTCAGTCCGACCTGCTGGGGGCGTCGGCCACTGGAATCCGGAACCTGATCTGCATCACCGGCGACCCTCCGAAGATGGGCAGTTATCCCGACGCGACCGCCGTGTTCGATGTGGATGCGATTGGACTGGTGAATATCGTTCACAATCTGAATGGCGGACTGGATATTGGTGGAAACCCGATTGGCGCTGGAACCAGCTTCGTCATCGGAGTGGGCGCAAATCCTGGTCTATCCAACCTGGACGAAGAGATCAAACGCTTTGAATTCAAGGTCTTGGCCGGTGCGGAATTTGCGGTGACGCAGCCCGTGTTCGATCTTGCGCTGCTCGAAACCTTCCTGAGACGGATCGAACATTGTCGTATCCCTGTGGTGGCCGGAATCTGGCCGCTGGTCAGTGCGCGCAATGCCGAGTTCATGAAGAACGAACTGCGAGTCTCGGTGCCTGATGAAATTCTCCACCGGATGACGAAAGCGTCCAGTCCGGAGGCAGCTCGCGAGGAAGGTGTGGCCATCGCCCGCGAGATGCTGACGGCGGTCCGTGAGCGCGTGCAGGGGGCGCAAATCAGCGCCCCCCAAAGCCGTTATACCTCCGCCGTGGACGTCCTCGAGGCTCTCGGTACGACGCGACGAAGTTCAGTTTGATTTTGGGAAGCCATCCACAGAAGAATTTACAAGCCTGGACAATTTCTGTGGACAATTTTCAACGGAAACGGCATTACAATAGAGCGCGGGAGCAGATTGGTTTGGTTAAGTTTGAAGATTGCCTCGAGCGTCTCGAGAAGATCGTGCAGGAGCTCGAAAAAGGCGAGGTCCCGCTCGAAAAATCTCTCACGCTGTTTGAAGAAGGCATGCAACTTTCCGCGACCTGTCGGAAGCAGTTGGAAGAAGCGGAAGGGAAGGTGGAAATTCTATTAAAGCAGAACGGAAAGCTGCAAGCCGAACCGTTCGAGCCCCCGGCCGAGAAAGCGTTGCGCAAGTGACGCTATCGTTCGGAATTTGAAACGCCTGTGCTAGCAGATTGCTGTCGCAGCCAAGGCGCCGCAGATTGCGGTGTACCCAAGGGGGGAGTCAATGCAACCTCTCAGTATCGTCCTCTATCAAAATGACCCCAGAACGGCTCAAACTCTGGCGGTAAGTCTTTCCCAACATTTTGACTCTGTTTATCTGGCCAGTACCTGTGCCGAAGTCAGTCCTGCCATTGCCCAACATCGTGCCGGCGCAGTCGTGCTGGACCTTGAAACTTCCGGCGCAGGTGAAGTCGAGCGCTTGCATAACGAATTCCCGGCACTTTGCATCGTTGGCACCCATCGATTGGCGGATGACAAACTCTGGGCCGAGTCCATGAGCCTGGGCGCCGCCGACATTTGTGAACCGCGGAAGGATGACGTAGTGCGTTCGGTGTTGCACCATCTGACGCAACATGCGGTTGTCTGATCGTTTGCTGCGAGTGTTTTTTAAAAGGAAACTCTTATGTTCAAGGGACGCTTGCTCGCGTCCCCTTTTCATTTTCGCGAAGCCCGCTTGTTATACTGCGGTGCGTGTTGAAACAACTTCTGGAACAGGGGCGCGAAGCGACCGACAGAGCACTGGAGCGCCTGCTGCCGCCCGGCACCCAGCATCCAACGTCCATCCATCAAGCCATGCGGCACAGTGTATTCGCCGGCGGGAAGCGTCTTCGGCCGATTCTTTCCCTGGAAGCAGGACGCATCATCGGAGCAGCCTCGCATGTTGGCACGACCACCACGGGCATTGAAGATTTGGGCGCAGCGATCGAAATGCTCCATACCTATTCTTTGATCCACGATGACCTGCCTGCTCTCGACAACGACGACCTGCGGCGCGGGCGTCCCACTTGTCACAAGGCCTTTGGCGAAGCAATCGCCATCCTTGCCGGAGACGCCTTGCAGACGCGGGCGTACGAAGTGCTCGCGCAAATTTCCTGCCCCGCCGAGTCGCGAGTTGCGATCATCGGCGAGATCGCTCACGCTACCGGCACTGTTGACGGGATGATCGGCGGCCAGGTCGTCGACCTCGAAGCCGAACACAAGAAACCGGATCTGGCTACGCTTGAATACATTCACCGTTCGAAGACCGCGGCACTCATCACCGCCAGCGTCGTCACCGGAGGAATGTACGCTGGCGCAACGTCTGCGGATATCGGCCGCCTCCGGACCTACGGCCAATCGATCGGACTGGCCTTCCAGATTGTGGATGATGTGCTCGATGTGACCCAAACATCCGAACAACTGGGAAAAACCGCGGGCAAGGACACGGCGGCAGAAAAGGCAACCTATCCGGCGTTGTTTGGAATCGAGGAATCGCTGCACCGGGCCGATGTTCTGGTCGATCAGGCTTGCACGCAACTGAACGAATACGGACCCGCTGCGTCTACTCTGAAAGATATCGCCCGCTATCTGGTCGAACGCAAGAAGTGACCCCTCCGTGGGAAGCGAGTCCGAAGGTCGCAACCCGCGCTCTTGAATCCGAACCCCGCTAGCGATACAGTGTGTCTGCTCTCGCATTCTCCCTGCCTCTTTCCTCACCGGAAAGCTTTCGCGCAAATGTTGCAAGGTGTGTGCAACTAAAGGCGGTGCCTGGGCGGCTACCACAATATGTGGTGTTTTATTACTTGACCCATCCCTGTATTCGCCATTACAGTTGGTCAAAAGCATGGGGTGGCGTTCGAGGTTATGGAGATCGCATCCCATATGTGACCAGCGGGGAACCTCGGAAGTTAACAGCAGCCCTTGGCCTCCGAAGCCCCGCATTTGCCGCGCATTCCAGCCAGCGCAAACGAGTTTGCGGGTCTCAGCATCCGCCCACGAAGGAGTCACTTTTGCTCAAACTTAAGAAGCTGCAAATCCTGGGATTCAAGTCATTCTGCGATCGCACCGAACTGAAGTTTCACGGCGAAGGTATCGCCGCCATTATTGGGCCGAACGGCTGTGGAAAGTCGAACATTGCGGACGCGATTTCATGGGTGCTCGGTGAACAGTCGGCCAAGTCGCTGCGCGGTTCTCGCATGGAAGACGTAATTTTCTCCGGCACACGCGATCGCAACCCAACCGGAATGGCCGAAGTATCGCTGACTTTGATCGATCCCGAGATTTATGCCGGGCCGGATACGAACGCCCCGACCGAGATCGAGATTCAGGACAATCTGGCTACAGCAGATGAAAACTGGGACGAGGCGGAGATCCGCGCGAAAGCTGCCGCGGAAACCGAGGCCGCCGTGGAGGAAGCGCAACCGGGAAAGGGCGAAGAAATTGAAATCGAGGCGGCGGCAAAAGCTCCAGCGGCCGAAGCAGCCAGCGAAAGGCCGGGGCAACAAGGTTCAGTGGTCGTGCTCGGACCGCAAGTGGTCCTGAAGATCCGCCGCCGCAAATTCAGCCAGCAGCAACAGCATGTCGGAGAAATTTCTGTAACCCGTCGTTTATTCCGCAGCGGCGACAGCGAATACCTGCTGAACGGAAAGCTGTGCCGGCTGCGCGACATACAGGAATTGTTCATGGGTACAGGTCTCGGGCCGGAATCCTACGCGTTGATCGAGCAAGGACGCATCGGCCAGATTCTGAGCAGCCGTCCGACAGACCGGCGAGCCATCATCGAAGAAGCAGCTGGAATCACAAAATTCAAGACGAAGAAACGTCTTGCGGAAGCGCGGCTCGAAGATGCCAAAACCAATCTTCACCGCGTGAACGACATTTTCGAAGAAGTAACGCGGCAGATGAATTCGCTCAAACGCCAGGCCAGCAAGGCCGAGCGCTACGCCAGGCTGCGCGACGAGATGCGCCGAAAACTGCGAGTTGTGCTCGCCAGCAAATTCAGTCAGATGGATCAGGAAAACGCGACCCTCGACGCCCGGATCAATCAACTGGGCGAGGAGATTCGCCACGAGAGCGAGAGCGTTCAGCAATCCGAGGTCGAACACTCGGAACGCACCCGGCGGGGATACGCCATCGAGACCGAGACGCGTCAAAACCGCGAACGGCTCAGCCAGATCGCAATTGAAGGCGATCGCGGCAAGGCGCGTATCCGAACCAATGAAGAGCGCTGCGCGGAACTGATCGCGCGCATGGCATCTGCGGAAGCGGAACTGGCGCAGGCGCAAAACCGCCTGGCAGCGCTTGAGGAAGAGCGGAACGGCCATCAGCAAGTTCTCGACTCAGCGGCAGCGGATCTCTCCGCCGCCCAACAGGAGTACGACCTCAGCCAGCAGGAAACAGCTTGCGCCGCCATCAATCTTGCGCTGCTCGAAAGCGAGCAGGAGACGCACCGGGCGGCCATTCTCGAAGCCGTCGGCGCAGCTTCGAATCTCCGTAATCAGCTCACCCAGTCCGAGGAACGGCTAGCCGGTATCGGCCGCGAAGAGCAGCGCTTGCGTGCCGAAATCGCCACCGCCTCATCGCAATCCGAAACCTTCGGCGGACAACGTGGCCAGATTGCTCTCGAATTCGAAAGTGTTTCGCAGCGCGCCAGCGGCCTGACCGCGGAGATCGCAAGCTTGCGCGAGACCATCGAGACCAAGCGATCTGCCGAGAACGACACCAAGAGGCAGCTCGACTCGATTCGCTCGGAATACGCGACCGCCCTCGGCAAGAAGGGTTCTCTCGAAGCGGTCATCGCCGAGCACGGTTATTCTACCGAGTCCGTGCGCCGGCTCTTTCAGTCGGGCGCGATGCAGGGAGGAAATACTCCCGCGGGTGTGCTCGCCGATTTTCTCGAGGTCGAACCGCGCTACGAGCGAGTGGTCGAGGATTTTCTGCGCGACGAACTGAACTTTGTCGTGGTCAAGTCCTGGGACGCCGCCGATGAAGGCCTTCGCTTGCTCCGCTCCGACGTCAACGGGCGCGCCACCTTCCTGGTGCATCCGGAAGATTCGCAAGCAAAGTTCTCATTTCTGGCGGACGAAAGCCAACCCTACGCTGCGCTCGACGACACGGTCATCCCGCTGAAGAATTCGATTCGCGTGCTGAACGGTTTCGGCAAGTCGCTTGAAGTGATCCTCCCCAAGCTCGGCAACGGGTACATCGTGCCGGATCCGGCGGTGGCGCGCGAGTTGGCGCTCTCCAGTCCTGACGCTTTCTTTCTCTCTCAGACCGGAGAGTGCTTCCACAACGTGACCGTCACCGGAGGCAAGCAGCGCAGCGAAGGCCCGTTGTCGATGAAGCGTGAATTGCGCGACGTGCTGCGCCTGCTCGAAGAGCTGGAGCGGGCTTTGCGCGAGAAAGAAATTCTCGCGCTCACCCTGGGCCGCGAAATCAAAGAACACAACTCCCACTTCGATCGCCTGGAAGAGGAAAAGCGCGAAGCCGAGAAACAGGCTATGACCTCCGGACATCTGCTGCAGCAACTGGACGGAGAGATGACTCGCGTACGCGAACGCATCGCGATCAGCGAACGAGAACTGCAGCGTCTTGCTGCCGAACGTCAGGAGCAGGAAGATTTGATCCGGTCGCGCCGAGCCGAGCTTGCAATGATCGAAGAATCGCGTGCCGGATTCGAAATGAAGCTGGCATCCGGGCAAGACCGCCTCACCGCTCTGCGCAGCCACCGGGACTCGTCCGCGGAAACCACATCCCAGCGAGCCGCCCGGGTAGCGACTCTCGAAGAGCGGCATCGTTCGGCAACGACGCTGCTGCAGCGGATCGAGACGCTCGTATCCGAGATGGGTGAACGTACAGGCGCTTTGTTGATTCAAATGGAGTCGGCGCAAGCTGAGATCGCACAGCGTCAAAATGAAGATTTGCAACTGGCCGAGCAACTCGTCCAGTTCGAAGCCGAACGCAATGCCGGAGAAGCGCGCGAAGGCCTGCTGCAGCTCGAGTCTGAACAGGTGCGCGCGCGACTGATCGAAATTGAAGAGCTTCTTCGCAGCCGGCGTCACGAGCTCGATCTCGCTCGCGATCGTCGCGGCGAACTGTCGGCTACGGCGGCCAAGCTGCAATCCGATCTGCAACACCTCGCGGATACTTGCCTGAATGACCTCGGCATCGAACGCCACGTCTTGGCGGCGGATACGACGATTCCACTGCTCGCGTCCGATGAGCTTGCCCGGGAAGATCAGGCTCACCGCGACATGCGCGCCCGCCTCGACGGGATGGGTCCGGTCAACATGATGGCGCTCGAAGAATACAAGGAAATATCGGAGCGCCATCAGTTTCTCGAAACGCAGAGAAAAGATCTGCTCGAAGCGATCGAAAACACTGCCGCTACGATTCGCGAGATCGATCAAGTCTCGCGCCAGAAATTTGAAGAAGCATTCAACAGGATTAACGAGAACTTCCAGGCCACCTTCCGCAAGCTCTTCGGCGGAGGACATGGCTTCATGCGGCTGACCGACCTTGAAAACAGCGCCGAGAGCGGCATTGACGTGGTGGCGTCGCCTCCCGGAAAGAAGCTGCAAAACGTGCTTCTGCTCTCCGGTGGAGAAAAGGCGCTCACCGCTTTGGCGCTGCTTGTGGGCATATTTCAATATGCGCCGAGTCCGTTCTGCATCCTTGACGAGGTCGATGCTCCCCTCGACGAGGCCAACATCGCGCGCTTCACCGAACTGGTGCGCGAGATGAGCGTCGAGACCCAGTTCATCCTGATCACGCACAGCAAGCGAACGATGAGCATTGCGCCAGTGCTCTACGGCGTGACCATGCAGGAGCCGGGCGTATCGAAGCTCGTGTCGGTACGGTTTGGAGCCGCGTAATTTGGTGAAAAGTTGGCGAATTTCGGCTGCGAATCTGACGGCAATCCATCGTAGACGGGCACCGTTCTGTGAAGGTCGCCGGGATGGAGCCAAAACTAAATACGCGCTTCGGTTGACACCTTGTCCCCGTTCTGATTTTGGAGTGGAAAAAAGCGCGGCCCTTTTTTGCAGAGTCTTCCTCAGTTTTTCCACACCGCGATCTCTTCAGAACCCGCTATGAACGGGGTTTTTGGCCTACACTGGAACTGTCAACACTTTTCGGCTCGACGGCAACCGGACTAACCCGGCGCCGGTGACGGAAAGCGTTGACAAATTTTTCCCGACAGCTAGAATACGCGAAGTTTTTTGCCGGTGAATTTATATGAGCCCCCAAATTCTTGATAGCGTTCTTCTGCGAACGGACTACCCCGAACTGGAGTTACACGCCAGCGGCAAAGTCCGGGACGTCTACAACCTCGATGGTGACCATCTGCTTTTCGTGGCCACCGACCGCATTTCCGCTTTCGATTATGTGCTGGCGACCGGCATTCCGCACAAGGGCCGGGTTCTGACGCAAATCTCGCTGTTCTGGTTCGACTTTCTGAAGGATATCGTTTCGAATCACTTCGTCACCGCGGACGTGACTCGCTATCCGGCGGCAATTCGCAGCCATGCCGACGAACTCCGTGGACGCTCCATGATGGTAATGCGGGCCGAGATGTTCCCGGTCGAGTGCGTCGCACGGGGCTATCTTTCAGGCTCCGGATGGAAAGAGTACAAGGCGACGGGCAAGGTCTGCGGCATCCATCTTCCGTCGGGATTGAAGGAATCCGACCAGCTGCCCGAGCCGATTTTCACCCCGGCGACCAAGGCCACTACGGGGCACGACGTCAACATTTCCTTTGAAGAGATGTGCACGCTGGTCGATCCGGAATTGAGCCGCCAGTTGCGCGACCTCACATTGCGCATTTACAAGCAGGCCGCGGATTATGCGCGGCAACGTGGCATCATCATTGCCGACACCAAGTTTGAATTTGGGCAAACCGCCAAAGGGATCACGTTGGCGGATGAAGTACTCACACCGGATTCTTCGCGCTTCTGGCCGGCCGACGCCTACCTGCCGGGCAAGGCGCAGGATTCCTACGACAAGCAATACGTACGGGATTACCTCGAAGAAATCAGCTGGAACAAACAACCGCCGGCACCGGCCCTCCCGCAGGAAGTTGCGCTGCGGACGAGCGAAAAGTATCTCGGGGCATACCGGCAATTGACGGGACGTGAACTGGAGATTTAGTGCGCAATATGAGCATCGAAAGATGAGCATTGCGGACTGGATCATTCTCGCATTTCTGGTGCTTTCCGTGGTCGGAGCTGCGATCGAAGGCTTCTTTCATGAAGCTTTCAAGCTCGCCGGCCTGGTCGTCGGATACTTGCTCGCCGCCTGGCAGTATCAACGCCTGGCGGATTGGTTCGAACCTCATTTGAAGTCGCCGTGGCTGGGTGAGATCGCTGGGTTCCTCATCATTTTTTTTGCGGTACTGATTGTGGCGGGCGTCGCTGGAAAGATTGCGCGCTGGGCAATGAGAAAGGTCGGTCTCAGCACGATTGACCGGGTTCTCGGAGCGGTCCTCGGTCTGCTACGCGGCGTTTTGGTGGTGGCTGTGGTCCTCACCGCCATGGCGGCATTCGCGCCGGCTGCGAGGTGGCTGGAGGGATCGGAGTTGGCTCCATATTTTCTGGTAGGAGGGAGGGCGGCGATCTGGCTTGCGCCGTCGGAGCTCCGCCATCGTTTTTATCAGGGGTTGGATTACATGCGACAAGTGCACGCGATGAACAAATCGCAGACGTAGTCGACTGAAGAATCACCTGGTGTTGTCCGTCATCTGTCAAAGCAAGATTCTTGGTAATGTTCGGAAACGAGGCGGCAAGTGAAAGATCAATTGGAAGCACTTGTTTTTCAGATGTACAAAAGCAACATCCTCTATTCAGAAGCCGTTCGAGAATTCAAGAAGCGGTTCATCATCACCGTGCTTGAAGAGAATCGCGGCAATCAATGCAAGGCGGCCCGCCAGCTGGGCATGCACCGCAACACCCTGAGCAGGACCATGCAGGAGCTTAAGATTGATGTCCGTCCGTTGCGCGGTGGCGCCAAGCGTCCGCCGCGGAGCGCGCGTCCCGTCACGCTGGAAAGAAAACAGGGAATGCTGAATCATCGCTGATTGAGTATCAGGGGTTTTGTCCGCGCAAATCAAAAGGGCAGTCCCGATCAGGATTGCCCTTTTGTTCTTCCGCACTGGCAAGGATTAGTGTGCGGCCGGCTTCTTATGGACAGGAGCAGGAGCCTTCGCTTTGACAAGAAGTGCCCCGTTGTTCATTGTCATCACAAAAGGCTTGGCGACGTAGGAGACCGGCGTTCCTTCAAACTCGAAGTCGGTCTCTTCCTTCGGCATTTTTGCCGGTGGAATTGCCGCCGACATGGTCAAATCGATGTCTGCCCGCTTGGCATCGATGTCGTCCTGGCTACCGGCCAATTGCAATTTGGTTGCGGTTTTGTCTGACGTATCAATGCTGATTACATGCGCTGCCATTTGCAGCGGTTTTCCCTTCAGCACATTGAATACTTTATCGGCGTCCTCAGGCGTGCCTTCGGAGAGAACCATTTCCCACTCCGCGAAGCTCATATCCTCCACTTTTTTGGTTTTGACCAGGGTGGCCGCTTGTTCCGCCTGAGTTGGCGGGACATATTTTGTTATGGCGAAGCCTGCGGGCGGCAGTGGCGTGGTAGCGGCCTGGGCGAGGAGATCGCTCCACCCTTGGTCGGTCCCATGGTACTTCGTGTACCTGCTCTTGCCGAATTTTGCAATCTGATCCTTGCCCGCTCCCTGTGCCAGATTCGAAGCGCGTGCGATGAAGAAAAGGCCATCCACGTCATTTTCAGCCGGGCCTGCCGCCAGGTCGGCGAGCGCCAGGTCATAAACCTCCAGCAGATTGCCGGGATCTCCCTGCACCCCAGCCCGCAGATATTGCTCTGCCTTCGCGTAATCCTTCGCCTGATAGGCACTGATGCCGGCCGCACCGTTGAAAATTCCCGCGGTTTGCTGCTTCAGCTTATCCCAATCTGCCGCCGCCGTGCCTTGCGGTTGCGTCGCAGTCTGCAAACATTGCAACCCCTTCTCACCGGCTTGCCCGGCATCGGCAAAATTCTGTTGCGCACTCTGGCCGGCTGTCGCCATGGCCTGCTTGGAGTAGGCCACCAAAGCCAGCGCCCGTATATTGCAGGGGTTAATCTGCAGAACCTTCTGCGCCGTGTCCATCATCTTGGCCTGGTTCTGCGTCTGCTGGTAGGCAATCATCAAAAGTTCCAGCGCATCTTCCTTCATCACGCTGCTCGGATATTGCGTGAGAAAAGCTTCCAAACCGCTAACCTTGGCCGCCGCGTCCTTTTGTTCCACGGCGCCGACATAGGCGTTGTACTCGGCAGGATCCTTAATTTCCTTTTTCTGAGCGGTGGCGGCGGGACTGCCGCTCTGCGACGGCGTTGTGGTCGTTGACGGCGCCGCAGTGGGTGCGGTGCCTTGCTGCGGCGCAGGTTGGGCTGACGTCGTAGCGGTTAGAGCGACGGCGGTAACCGCGGCTACCAGCATCATCGCGAAAACGATCGTCTTCATTCCTGTGGCTCCTTAACTCGCTGGGGAAGCTCGATTTTTTCCATCTCGCCCGACTCCGCTGCTCCCGGCATCGGACTTTTGACATCAACCAATTGTTTACCAACTGACGCCGAAAACCATGCGCCGCCACCTGATATGCAGCGGCTCAATATTATTCCGGTGAGCGGATTATAAGGATGTAGTCCCGCTAAGGCAAGCGACTTGCCAGCAGCTGGTTGTCGCCGTCAAGACCGATGCGGGAGCTTCCATCATTTTGTCAGTTCCACTTCGACCCGACAATTTGATGCACAATAGAATCACGGCGGAATGAAATAACGCAGAAATAGGTGGCTTTCAGGAGGTCTCTTGGTCAAATCTGGAGTGGATGCGCCGCTGGTCGGACAAGTCGCCCTTATAACCGGTGCCGGGCGGGGCATTGGGCGGGCCATAGCCATGACTCTCGCCGAACTGGGCGCGCACACGATCTTATGCGGACGCTCGCGCGAGGCGCTCGAACAAACCTCGGCTTCGATCGAGAAGGGTACGGGCGAGAGTGCCGGGGGACACCCCGCAAAGTCTGCTGTTGTCGAATGTGATGTTACCGATCTCCGTTCGGTCGAAGCGCTCGGCAAGTACGTCCAGAACACTTTCGGCCGGCTGGACATTCTTGTCAACAACGCAGGCATCGGCGGCGTTGGCGGACCGCTTCACTTGCTACCGCCCGACAACTGGGAAAGCATATTGAACACAAACCTGCGAGGCGCCTATTACTGTATCCACAGCCTGGC
>Ga0181522_10000431_pt1 | contig 31729 bp, 36 predicted proteins | sample PEATcosm2014_Bin_27_FD_121103 | JGI IMG/M metagenome (GOLD analysis project Ga0181522, IMG submission 121103) | Peatland microbial communities from MTU Mesocosm Facility, Houghton, MI, USA - PEATcosm2014_Bin05_10_metaG | ecosystem: Environmental > Terrestrial > Soil > Wetlands > Peat | place...
GTCAGGAATTCGTGGAAGGCTTCGGCGACGCCGTCGTATGCCTCCAGCTCAGCTTCGGGGGTGATGGCGCCGGGATCGTTTATGGCCTTCAGGGTCAGCTGCCTGTACATGGGCGCGTAGACCTTGCAGTCCTGGGAGAAGCGGGAGGCCTGGTCGATGGCGATCTGGGTCTCCTGGGGTTCGATCGTCAGGTCGGCGTTGGGGCCTTCCTGTTCTGAGACGGTCGGGTAGACGTAGAAGCAGTCGATGCTCGTCTTGGCGTGGACGGGCTTCTGAGGCGCTTCGTGGCGGGTCGCCCCTTCGTAGCTGACGACGGTGGCCGACCGGTCGGTCAGGCAGGGGTCGGGCGTCTTGCCGGGCTTGCAGAGCCACACGACGCCGCTCTTGGCGGAGGCGGCGGAGGCCAGCACAAGCGCCGCCAGCAGGGCAGCCAGCGCAACGGTCGCAGCGAGCCGCCCGAGCCCCGTGGGCGCTCCCATCCTCTTCTCCCTCATCCCTTCCCCCTCGGTCAAGCGACGGCCACGCGCAACACCCGCCGCGGTTGGCTTGACCATTTTAGCCAGACAGAGGGCCAAGACTCAAATTAGAAGGGCGCGCTGCTCGATGCCGTCGAGGATCGCCTGGGCTGCCTCGTTGGCGTGCTCCTCCTCGCCGGCCAGTGACCTGGCGCCGGCGAGCATCAGCTCGGTCAGCTCCCTGGCGGCGGTGCGGGTGAAGCGCAGGCTGTAGCCGGTCTGCTCGGCAAGGACGTCCCAGGCCCGCGGATCGACGTCCCGCAGGCCGGCGGCTCCGTCGATGCTCATGGCCAGCCGGGTCGTCAGCTCGGGATAGACGTCCGTGCTGAGGAGGTCGTAGAGGGGCGCCAGGGTCGGCGAGTGGCTGTCGTACAGGAGCGAGAAGTTCTTGGCGTGGGCGTCGCAGTTGCCTATCAGCCAGTTGAAGAGGAGGGCGCGCCAGAAGGTGGGCAGGTCACGGGCAGGCACGCTGGAGGCGGAGCGCAGGAGCTCGACGGCGTCGGCCACCCCGGGGCCTCCCTCGGCCTGGTACTTCTCGCTGGAGGGTCGCCCGAGGGCCTGGCAGAAGTCCTCCTGGTGCAGACGCCGGATCGGCTCGGCTGTCAGGTCCCGGTCGAAGCGCTGGACGAGCAGGTAGGGGCTCCCGCCGATGCTGAGGCGCTTGCTGACGGAGGCAGCGGGAAGGCCCACTGCTCGAGCGAGGCTCATCGAGAAGGCCTCGTTGTCGACCAGGCCGGGGAAGCGCTCGGGCTCGGGCTTGACGATGTGGGTGGTGGGGGCGGCGGAGTTCAGCGGCAGCGCCATGCGCCCCTCGTCGATGACGATGGGCAGCTTGGGCTGGGCCCCGGCGAGTGAGAGTCTGATCCCTTCCCGAGGGTTCGCAGCCAGTGGCCGCTGGGGAAGGTCCTGGATGATCCTGTCCAGCTCCTCCTCGTCGATCGACCGAGTGCTGGGGACGGTGGGAAGCGGCTGACCCTCCTCGAGCAGCGTGATGGCCCCGGCGCAGTCGCCGCCCAGCTCCTGCAGGAGGGCGAAGTCGTTGCCACGGGAGATGCCGAGGTTGCGAGCCAGGGTCTCGCGTGAGTCCCCCTCCGCCAGCAGGCCGCCGAAGACGGCGATGCAGAGGCGGTTGGGATGGGCCTCTGCCTGGATGGGCAGGGCCTGCGAGAGAACCGGCCCTGCGTATCCGGGGTCGTAGCGGAACTGGAGGTTGCCGTTGTCCTTGCGCAGGAGCAGGCCGATGCGCTCGCCGCAGAGGTAGACGACGAGCTCTGAGACGCTCATCGCGAGGTGACTGAGAGGTCGAGCCCCAGCGCCCTGCACACGTCGATTGCGATCTGCAGTCGCACAGTCGGCTTGCCTCGTTCGAGCTCGCCTATGACGCGTCGGTGCCTGCCGACTACGTAGGCGACCTCTTCCTGGGAGAGCCCGAGCTCCCGCCGACGCACGGCTATGGCCCGTCCAAGCTGTTGGGAGTCCTCGACCACCATGTTACCGATCGGTACCTATATAGCCGATTGTCTGCGATCCGTTACCGATCGGTAGCAAACTTGCAGAAACTGGCATTTTGGGATCGATCGGTAACGCGCCCACCGGCCAGGCGTATGTGGCCCCTCAATCCTCCCGCAGCAGAGCCTGCTCGAGCTGGCGCAGGCGCCCGGTCTCGGCAGCGACGCCCATGGAGACGTCCCTGTAGAGGAAGGCCTCGGCGAGCCTGACGATGGCGTAGGCGATCAGGTCGGGGTCGAGGGTGGGCTCGAAGCCGTGCTGGATCTCCTCCTGGATGAGCTGCTGGACGGTGGCGACCATGCGTGACTGGACGAGGCCGTCGGAGGAGGTGAGGACGCGCAGGGCCAGGTCGGGCTCGGCGACTAGTAGGGCCCGCAGGCCGGTCCCCCGAGCGAGGTCGCGGTTGAAGGCGTCGAAGCTGTCGAGGAGGGCCTGGGCGCCGTGCCCGCCTGTGCGCCTGCGCAGCTCGATCAGGCGTTCCTGCCCGATGTCGGCCAGGACGGCGCCGAGCAGCAGCTCGCGGGTGCGAAACCAGCGGTGCATGGTGGCACGGGCCAGGCCGAGCTCGCGGGCGATGGCCTGGACGTCGACGCGCTGACCGGCTGCGAAGCGGGCCCGGGCCAGCTGGAGGGCCTGCTCCCTGGTTGCTGCGGCGGGCCGTCCGGGCCTGCCAGTGGCGACCGTTGGCATCCCTGAAAGGGTACTGGCGAGGCCAAGCGGCAGCGAGCGAAACAGGCCTGAGCATGAGCGGGTAGCTCTGATAGAACAGCCCCGACTGAGGAACTTTCACTGACCCCGAGAAGGGAGCCCCCGATGGCCTACACAGTCCCGCAGCTGCCGTATGCGTATGACGCCCTGGAGCCGCACATCGACAAGGCGACGATGGAATTCCACCACGACAAGCACCACCAGGCCTACGTGGACAAGGTCAATGCTGCCCTGGAGGGCACGGATTGGGCGGACAAGCCGATCGAGGAGGTCCTGCAGAACCTGGACGCCCTGGGCGACAAGAAGACGGCCGTCAAAAACAACGGCGGCGGCCACTACAACCACAGCCTGTTCTGGGAGAGCATGAGCCCGAACGGCGGCGGGGAGCCTTCCGGCGCGCTTGGCGACGCGATCGCCTCGACCTTCGGCTCCTTCTCGGACTTCCAGGCCAAGCTCAAGGAAACTGGCGTCAACCAGTTCGGCTCGGGCTGGTCGTGGCTGGTCAAGGACGGCTCGGGCCTGGCGATCGTGGGCTCGGCCAACCAGGACACGCCCCTGTCAGACGGCAAGACCCCCCTGCTGGGCGTGGACGTGTGGGAGCACGCCTACTACCTGAAGTACCAGAACCGCCGCCCGGACTACATCGAGGCGTGGTGGAACGTCGTGGACTGGGACAAGGTGGCGGAGCGGTTCGCCGCCTAGCACAAGCAGCAGGCAAGACGATTTGAGGAGGCTCCGCGCGCAGGGCGCGCTCCGCTGCGCGTGCTGCGTGCGGTCCTTCCCGCTCGTCTGCTGGCGTCAGTGCGATGAGATGACGCGCCCGCGCCCGTCCCGGGCGACGTAGGTCGTTGCTGCCTGGGCCTGCTGCTCGCAGCGCATGCGCTCCGCCTTGGCTCGCCGCAATGAGCTGAGCATTTTGATCAGTCGGTTCATGCGAATACCATCGACGCCCGTCCGGACGGCATCCTCAGCAGAAGGCGGCAGCGCCCCTGCGGGCTCTCGGCAGGCCAGGTGCGGCAAGCCGGCAGGGCCGCCCTCGCGCCGTTTGCGCAATCCTTGAATCCTTTCCGCCTGTTGGTGCCTCTTATGTAGAGATGCACGAATCCGGACAGGGAGGCTTGCGATGAGACGTGTTGGAGCTTTGTGCCTGCTGGCTGCGGTGCTGGTCCCAGGGGCGGCCCGGGCGACGCCCACGATCGACTCGCTGAAGGTCAGCGCGGGCCCGATCCCGGGCTTTCCGGGGACAGGCGACAAACCGGGGGCAGGCGCCCTCATAAAGGGCTACGCGAAGATCTCCGGCGACGAATACGGAGGGGCGCCGGAACCGCTGGTGGGCCTGACCGTCGAGGCTCCTGCGGGGATGTCGCTGCACAGGCAGGGCTTTGCGAGCTGCGCGGCCTCTGTGCTGATGGAAAAGGGCCCGCAGGGATGCCCGAAGGGCTCCTCGGTGGGACTGGGATCGGCGCTGGGCGTGGTCACGTTCGGCGGCGAAAGGGTGCCCGAGCACGCCACGGTCCAGCCCTTCTTCGCTCCTGAAGGCGGCTTCGAGGTGTACGTGTTCGGCGCCTCGCCGGCGCTCGTGGAAGTCCTCGGCAAGGCGCACATAGCGCCGCCTGCTCCAGGCTTCGGCCACACCCTCGTCGGCGAAATCCCCCTGATCGAAACGGTGCCGGGAGGCTACGACGCGTCCTTCCTGGAAGGCACCATCGTGGTGGGGGCGGCCTACCGTCACAACGGCCGCACGATCTCCTACATCACGCTGCCGCCGAGCTGCCCGAAGGGCGGCTGGCCCGTGAAGGCCGAGCTGCGCTTCATGGGCGGCGGGGAAATCGTCGCTTCGACGAAGATGGCCTGCCCCAATGGGTAGGCGCGACGGCTGGCCGGACGCGCAGGTCATACGGGCGGCCCAGGGCGGAGACCGCGCGGCGATACTGGCCCTGGTGGAGGCGTCTCATCCCCACGTGAGGCGCTTCGCGCACGCCCTCTGTCCCACCCCACAGGACGCAGAGGACGCCGCCCAGGAGGCCCTGATCGTGCTGTACCGCAAGGTCGGCACGCTCAGGGCCGCGGCGGCGCTGGCCTCGTGGATGTTCCAGATCGTGCAACACGAGTGCATTCGCAGGGCGAGGCTGCTGATCCGCGCGCCGGAAGCCTCACCTGCTGCGAAGCAGACGACCGAGGAGGCCGTCATGATCAGGCTCGAGGTCGAGCAGATCATCGCCTGCGTGGCGGAGCTCCCGCCCGAGCAGCGCGAGGTCCTCGTCCTGCGCGACATCCGTGGCCTCTCCGGCGCGGAGACGGCCAGGAAGCTGGGCCTGGAGCGGGCGGCCATGAAGTCGCGCCTGCACAGAGCCCGGGCGACGGTGCGGGGACAGCTCGATGCCTCACGCCGGTCAGACGCCGAGTGAGGGCCCGGGCAGGTGCGGCCTGCTAGCCGCTGCGGGTGAAGCGCCGCCCGGCGACGGGCGAGACGTCCTCGTCCAGCACGACCCCTGCCGCGGCGGGCTCCGCCTTCGACGAGGAGGCCAGCATCCCCTCCAGGACCTCCTCTGCGAGGGCGTCGTCCTGGGCTGCAGCAGCCTCCAGGGCGGCCATCCGCTCGGGTGTCATCTGCGTGTCGTCCTCGTTCTCGGCCAGCCAGGCCCGAGCCTCGGCGGCGGCTGTCTCGTCGACCTGGATCCTCTTGCCGGCGGCGTAGTAGCGGTCGATCTCCTTGAAGAGCTCGTCGACGAGCTGCTCGGTGGGGACCTTCTTCAGGGGCTCGCCCTTGGAGTAGATCATGCCCATGTCCTTGGCGCCGGTGATGCCGAAGTCGGCGTGGCGTGCCTCGCCGATGCCGTTCACGGCACAGCCGAGGACGGACACCTCGACGGGGTCCTCGTAGGCTTCGAGGCGCTTCTCGACTTCGGCGACGACGGTGTCCATGTCGAACTGCAGGCGCCCGCAGGTGGGGCAGGCGATCAGGACGGGGCCCTTCTCGCGCAGCTTCAGGGCCTTGAGGATCTCCCAGGCGACCTTGACCTCCTCCTCGGCGTGGAAGGTCGAGAGGGAGATGCGGATGGTGTCGCCGATCCCGTCGGCCAGCAGCGTGCCCAGGCCGACGGCGGACTTCAGCGAGCCGGACCACTTCGTGCCTGCCTCCGTGACGCCCAGGTGCAGCGGATATGGGATCCGAGCTGAGAGCAGCCTGTTGGAGGCGATCGTGTTGGGCACGGAGGTCGACTTCATGGAGACCTTGAAGTTCTGGAAGTCCAGGCGCTCCATCAGCTCGACTGTCTCGACGGCGGCCGTGACGAGGGCCTCGACGGGGTTGTCGTACTCGAGCTGGCGCAGGTGCTTGGGCAGGGAGCCGGAGTTGACGCCGACCCGCAGGGGCGTGCCGGTCTGCTTGGCCAGGGCGATGACCTCTGCGACCTTCTCGGGCCCGCCGATGTTGCCGGGGTTCAGCCGCACGCAGTGGGCGCCTGCTTCGATCGCCTTCAGGGCCAGGGTGTGGTTGAAGTGGATGTCGGCGATGATCGGGATCGGCGAGCTGGCGACGATCGTCTTCAGGGCCTCGGCGTCCTGCTCGCGGGGCACGGCGACCCTGACGATGTCTGCGCCGGCCTCGGCGACGGTGCGAATCTGCTCCATCGTGGCGGGCAGGTTGGCCGTCTCCGTCTTGGTCATGGTCTGGACGGCCACGGGGGCGCCTCCGCCGATGGCGACGGGACCCACGTGAATCTGGCGCTCTGAGGCCATAGGGTGATTCTAGATGCCCGAGGTATACGCCACCGCCCGAGGGCCCCTGGCGCGCATGGCGGCCCCTCTGGCCAGCAGGGCTCGCGAACGGCGCCATGCGGCCTTCTTCGCTGCGACGGGCCTGACGGACGGGGCCCGTGTCCTCGACCTGGGCTGCGGCGCCCTGGGCCTGCGGGCGCTGGAGCCGACCCTGGACATCACGGGCACGGACGTGACCGACCAGCCCTCCTACCCAGGCCCCTTCGTGAGGGCCGACGCCACGGCCGGGCTGCCCTTCGCCGAGGGTCAGTTCGACCTCGTCTACTGCTCGAGCGTCATCGAGCACGTCAGGCCGGAGGACCGGCCGGCCTTCGCGGCGGAGGTGCGCAGGGTCGGGAAGGCCTGGCTCGTCCAGACCCCGGCCTACTCCTTCCCGATCGAGCCCCATGCCCTGCTGCCGCTGGCCCACTGGCTGCCCCCCGCCCTGCGCCGGCGCTACTGGCGCCTGGGGGCAGCCCAGGACTGGGAGGAGATCTCGCTGCTGCGCCGCGGCGAGCTGGAAGCCTTGTTCGGGCCGGCCCGGGCGGAGCGGATCGGCCCGCTCGTCAAGAGCTGGATCGCGATCGGCCGCCACCAGGGAGCACCGCCGGCGGCCCAGGCCTGACTGGGCCGAGGCTCTCCCTAGCGGTGCAGCGTCAGGCCGCCGTTGGAGAGCGAGTTGATGTCGTTGCTGAGGCCGATGGCGGCCAGGACGAGGACGACTGCCATGCCGGCGACGCTGGCCCTCTCCATGACGGCGAAGGGGATGGCCCTGCCCCGGACCTTCTCGGCCAGGGCCCAGAACAGGTGCCCGCCATCGAGGGGCAGGAAGGGGAAGAGGTTGATGATGGCCAGCGACAGGGAGATCAGGGCCAGGACGTAGAGGGCCTCGGGCACGCCGAAGGAGAAGGCCTGGCTGGCGATGTCCGAGACGCCGACGATGCCGTGGACCTGCCGGCGGGCCTTGGCGCTGGTGAAGATCTGGGAGATCTTGGAGATGGTCTGGCTGGTGACGTTCCACATCTGGCTGACGCTGGCCCCGAGGGCTCCGACGAGCGTGTCGCGCTCGAGCACTTCACCGGAGGAGAAGCCGACGAGCATCCGTTTGAGCTTGGGTTCGTAGCGGGGCCGCACGGAGACGGTCAGCCGCTGCGAGCCCCGCTGCAGCTCCAGGCGGACGGGGCTGGCGCCGGTGCAGCCGGCTGTGAGGGCGCCGGCGCAGCGGTCGGCGGCGATGGCTTCGATGAAGTTGAAGGTCTCCCGTTCGACGGCGACGGGGTGCCCGTCGACGGCGAGGATCACGTCTCCCTCGTGGAGCACCCCGGCGGCGGGATGCCCGGCCTCGACGGCGACGACCCTGGCCCGGTCGCTGCGGGGATGCTGGGCGCTCAGCCAGTAGACGCCGGCGAGTAGCAGGAAGGCGATGAGGATGTTCATGGCGGGCCCGGCCGCGATGACTGCCAGGCGCTTCCAGACGGGCTGGCGGAAGTAGCCGCGGTGCTCCTCGCCCTCGGGCAGCTCTTCGGCGGGGTTCATGCCGGCGATCTTCACGTAGCCGCCGAGCGGGATCGTGCCGATCCCGTACTCCGTTTCGCCCCGGCGGACCTTGACGATCATCGGTCCGAAGAAGAGCGAGAAGCGCTCGACGCGCATGCCGACGGCCTTGGCCACGGCGAAGTGCCCGAGCTCGTGCAGGACGACGAGCAGGGAGATGCCGAGGATGGTGAGAAGCCAGCTCACGAGGTCCCAGTCTGGCAGGCCGTGGCGCGACTGCCGACAGGTGGTCGGTGGGCTCGGCTATGGCCACCCTGCACCGGTCGGAGCGTTGTGTGTGCGACCGATGTCGAGGCGGTGCTGCAAACCATGACGGTGGTGTCCTATTTCGCAGCATCCCATCCACAGAACGCGCCACGACTCCGCCCTGGCTGCCTCCCGACCGGGGCTACCCACAACTCCGGTGCCGTCCCCAGGCGCCAACGCGCCGGGCCCGAGGCGCGCTCCCGGTCCCCCCCAGGCGCCACCGCGCCGGACCTCAGCGCAGTGCGGCGACGGCCTCCCCGGCCAACTCGCGGGCGCGCCTGTCTGCTTCGTAGAGGGACTCGAAGTCCACGACGGGGCTGCTGCCGACGTTCTCGATCGTCTGCTCGATGACCTCGGGGATCCCCAGGAAGCTGAGGCGGCCGGCCAGGAAGGCGTGCACGGCTACCTCGTTGGCGGCGTTCAGCACGCAGGGAGCGGTCCCGCCGACGACGGCGGCTTCGCGGGCGAGCGCCAGGCAGGGGAAGGCGTCTTCGTCGACGGGCTCGAAGTCGAGGGACCCGATCCCGGCCAGGTCCAGGGGGGCGATCGGCAGCTCGACGCTCTCGCCGCCGTGCAGGGCGTAGGAGATGGCGATGCGCATGTCGGGGGGCCCAAGATGGGCCAGCATGGCGCCGTCGGCCAGTGAGACGAGGCCGTGGATGGTCGACTGGGGGTGCACGACGACGTCGATGCAGTCGTAGGGGGTGCCGAAGAGGTGGTGGGCCTCCATCACCTCCAGGCCCTTGTTCATGAGGGTGGCGGAGTCGATCGTGATCTTCCCGCCCATGGCCCAGGTCGGATGGGCCAGGGCCTCCTGCACGGTGACGTCACGCAACTGCTCGCGGGAGCGTCCCCGGAAGGGCCCGCCGCTGGCGGTGACGGTCAGCCGCCGGACTGTGCCCGGGGGCTGACCGGCGATCAGCTGGTGCAGGGCCGTGTGCTCGGAGTCGACGGGGACGATGCGGGCGCCTGTGGCCTCGGCCAGGGCCATGACGAGCTCGCCGCCGACGACGAGGGACTCCTTGTTGGCCAGGGCCAGGTCGATCCCCTCCCCCAGCGTCGCGACTGTCGGGGCCAGTCCGGCGGAGCCGACGAGGGAGTTCAGGACGATGTCGGCTTCTGAGCGGACGACCAGCTCGACGAGCCCGTCGGCCCCGCTGAGGACCTGCCCGCCGGTCCAGGCCTCGGCTGCGCGGGCTGCAGCGTGCTCGTCGGCCAGGGCGATCCGCTGCACGCCGTGCTGGGCGGCCTGCTGCACCAGCGCCTCCCAGGAGCGCTCGGCGGAGAGCCCGACCAGCTCGAGCTCGGGACTGCGCGAGCAGACGTCCAAGGCCTGGCGGCCGATGGAGCCGGTCGAGCCGAGGATCAGGAGGCGCTTGGCGTCGGCCATCGCTGGCGATCATAGGGCGCCAGGACGCGACGAAGAGCCACCGTCCCGACGCCGGCGACGGGCACGGCCAGGGCGATTCCGGGCGCTGCCCGACTCAGGACTGCTGGACGGCGATGGCGGGCTGGGCGAGGCCGCTCAACAGCTGGGAGCGCTGGGCGCCGCGGGCGACGAGCGCCTGGGCGTCGCCCTCTTCCTGGCTGACGATCGGCTGCAGGGCGGCGACGACGTCGGGGTCGAACTGGGTCCCCGTGCAGGCCAGCAGCTCTGTCAGGGCGACGTCGTGGGCCAGGGCGGCGCGGTAGGCGCGGTCGGTGCGCATGGCGTTCCAGCTGTCGCAGCAGGTGATGATGCGGGCTTCCAGGGGGATCTGGGTGCCGGCGAGGCCGTCGGGGTAGCCGCCGCCGTCCCAGCGCTCGTGGTGGGAGCGGACGACCTGACCGACCTCCTGCATGAAGCCGCCGACCCTCTGGAGCATGCGCTGGCCCTCGATCGTGTGCGTCTTGACGAGGTCCCACTCACGGGCGTCCAGCGGGCCCGGCTTGTTGACGATCTCCTTGGGCAGGGTGATCTTGCCGACGTCGTGCAGCAGGGCCGCGAACTCGAGGTTGCGCAGCTGGTTGGCGTTCAGGCCCATGGCCTCGCCGACCTCGACGGCCAGGGCGACGACGCTCTTGCAGTGTTCGCCGGTGTAGCCGTCGTCGGCCTCGATGACGTCGCCCAGGACGAGGGCGGTGCCGTGGTAGGCCCTGTTCAGCTCGAGCAGGCTCTCCAGACGCTGGCGACGCTCCCGGGCGAGCACCCCGAACAGGCCCAGCAGGGGCACGATGGCCAGCACGACAGCGGGTTCGGAGCGGACGTTCTGGGCGATGACGAGCCCGACGCCCGACAGGGCGGCGTCGATGACGTAGACCCAGGTCTCCCGCAGCTGCATGGCCAGGCCGGCGCCCCTGGCGATGGCGAAGCGCAGGCAGGAGACGGTGAAGTCGGCTGCGAGCTCGGCCAGCAGGGCCAGGATCAGGAGCCCTGCCCCGGCGTGCCGGGCCGGTGTGCCGCTGACGGCGAAGACGAGGGCCGGCCCGACGGCGAACCAGGAGTTGCCGACGGCCGCCAGCAGGCGGCTGGGCGCGACGCTGCCCGCAAGGGCCTCGGGCAGGCGCCCCAGCACGAGGGCGACGGCGACTGCCGGCGGCACCAGCGGGGCGGGCAGGGCGAACAGCAGGGGCACGAAGGCGACCTGGGTGAGGCTGGTGAAGCCGAAGGGGGTGTCGAAGGAGACGCGGCTGGCGATGACGAGCACGAGCATCGACAGCAGGGCCGGCAGGAGCGGGAAGGAGCCGATGCCGCAGGCGAGCGCCAGCCCAACGCAGGTCGCCAGCAGACCGACGTCGGCCAGCAGGCCGGCGAGCATCTCACGGGGGCTCATGCGGGTGCGCCTGTGCTGGATCGTGTCAGCCAGGAGCTGCTGTTCCTCGAACGTGGGGTCGTAGGACATGACGGGCCTCGTATCGACCGCGCCGTGAGGACCCTTAGCCATAAGCGACATGTCCCCACGTATTGCCAGGCGCCATGTCCAGGCGTCCAGCGGCCGGCGCTGAAGCTCAACCTGCCGGGCGGCGCCCCCGATGGATGGCCTGCAAGTCAAACCAAACATCGCACTGAAAAAGGCAAACCCGTCGCGAGGCGGGGGCGCAAAGCTAGAGGTCTCTCCAGCAAGGGAGAGATAGCTCGGTCGCCAGTGGACGTCACGGAGGACAGATGTTCAACACTTCGTCTCGCCCCACGGCAGGAAGCCCGGCAGCTGTCTTCGGCTGGCTGGTAGCTGCGATGGTCGCCCTCTTCGTCATGGCTGCACCGGCCATGGCCGAAACGGCGCCCGAACCCGAAGAAAACCCGGCCCCGGCGCAGGTCAACCGCCAGCTGGCGGTCTGCCCGGGCCAGACCTTCGCCCAGCCCTTCGAAGAAATGGGCGACAGCAACTACTACACGCTGGTGGAAGGCAGCCAGTTCAACAACGCCGGCGAAGGCTGGCAGCTCTACGGCAACGCAAGGATCCTCGAAGGGCGCCGTCCCGACGGCAGCCGCGGCGGCATCCTGAGCCTCGGCAACGGCGGCGTCGCCGTCAGCCCGCCCGTCTGCGTGACCCTGCAGTACCCGACGGCCCGCACCTGGGTCGAACAGGCCTACGGCTACGGCAGCGTCGGCGTCGCCGTCGTCTACAACTACGGGCGCTACTCCAGCTCATCCCAGTACAGCGTCGGGCAGATCGCCTCGCACACCGGCCGCGGCTGGGAACTGTCGCAGTCCTTCAACGTGAACCCGCAGCTCGGCGGAGCCGAAGAAGGGGTGCGCGAAGCTCGCTTCATCTACTCAGCGCACGGCTACGGCGAGGCGGCCTTCCACATCTACGGCCTGTACGTGGACCCGCGCTTCGGCGACTGAGGGGTCAGCAGGGACGCCGGGCGGTTGCCTCCGTGACCGCCCGGCGCTCAGTGCACGTAGGCCAGCCAGATGTAGTAGCCGGCGACAGCCGTGAAGAGGACGGCGTCGAGGCGGTCGAGCGCCCCGCCGTGGGGTCCGAACAGACCTCCTGAGTCCTTGATGTCGGCCTCGCGCTTGACGAAAGACTCGAACAGGTCGCCGACGGGGGCGATCAGGGCGATGCCCAAGCCGAGCACGAGGGCGTGGGAGCCTGGCAGCCATTCCTCGTAGCGCCCGGCGATCCAGACGCCGACGATCGCGCAGAGCATCCCGATCAGCAGCCCCTCGACCGTCTTGTTGGGGGAGATCGAGGGGGCCAACGGCCGTTTGCCGAACATGCGCCCGCCCAGGTAGGCGCCGGTGTCGCCAAGGAAGGTGCCGACGAGCACGTCGATGACGATCGCTTCGCCGTGGGGCAGGCGCCGGAGCATGACGGCATGGGCCAGGGCGAAGCCGATCCAGTAGATGCCGAGCAGGGTCACGGCGATGCCCCCGACGCTCGGCCGTGGCGATGCGATCGTCAGTCCGAAGACGACGGGCAGGGCGATGACGGCGACGAGCAGGACCTGGGAGCGCCCGCCGTAGAGGGCTGCAGCCAGCAGCCCGGCCAGGGCGAGCAGCCCGGCCAGCCGTGCGGGATGGGCGCGGGAGTACATGGAGTAGAGCTCGTGCATGCAGACCCCGCCGAGCAGGAGCAGGCCCAGGGCGAAGACGGCTCCGCCCTCCAGCACGAGGAACAGCGCGACGGCGATGGCGGGGATCGCGGCCAGGACGCGGGCGCTGGTCTCCGAGCGCTGCCGGCGGCGGCGTTTGCGCCTGGCCCGCTGGGCTCGCTCCCGGCCACGCTCGGTGCGCGCTGCTGCTGTCGCCGGCCCCGTCCGCCGGCGGCTGTGGGCTTCCTCTGCCACGGCCCCGCTCACCGGCCCCCGAAGCGCCTGCGACGGGCGGAGTACTCGGCCAGGGACTGCTCCAGTGCCCTGCGGTCGAAGTCAGGCCACAGCTCATCGCGGAAGACGAGCTCGGAGTAGGCGGACTGCCACAACAGGTAGTTGGACAGCCTCCGCTCGCCGGAGGTGCGGATGATCAGGTCGGGGTCGTGCATCTCGGGCGCGTACAGGCAGGCCCTGAAGGCGTCCTCCCCCCCGCCCCGATAACGCGCTGCAGCATCCAGGATCTCGGCCCGCCCCCCGTAGTTGAAGGCCACGAACAGGGTGATCCTGGTGTTCCGGCCGGTCACCTCTTCGGCCCAGGACATCTGCTCGGCCAGGCCCGGCGGGACGCCCTCGCGGCGGCCGATGAAGCGCATCCGCACGCCTTCCTGGTCCAGCTCGGGGGTCTCCTCGGCGATGCGCCTGGAGAACATGTCCATCAGGCCCGCCACCTCCTGGGCCGGCCGCGACCAGTTCTCGGTGGAGAAGGAGTAGACGGTCAGCTCGAGGATGCCCAGCTCTGCTGCGTCGCGCAGGCGGGCCTTGACGGTGTCCGCACCGGCGTCGTGGCCGTCGTTGACGGGCAGGCCGCGCTGGGTCGCCCAGCGGCCGTTGCCGTCGGTGATGATGGCGACGTAGCGGGCCGCCTGGTCGGCCGGATCGGGATGGGGCCCGTCCACCTGTGCCGCCATGGCCGCTTGCCCGCCCTGCTCCATCAGACCGCCAGGATCTCCTCTTCCTTGACCTTGAGGATGCCGTCCAGCTCGCCGACCCGTCCGTCCGTGAGCTTCTGCAGCTCGACCTCGGCGCGGTGCTCGTCGTCTGAGGAGGCTTCTCCTTCGCTCTTGAGCTCGCGCAGCTGGTGCATCGTGTCGCGGCGGACGTTGCGGATCGCCACCCGTCCCTCCTCTGCGAGGTTGCGCAGGACCTTGACGAGGTCCTTGCGGCGCTCTTCGGTCAGCTCGGGGACGGCCAGGCGGATCAGGTTGCCGTCGTTGGAGGGGGTGATACCGACGTCCGACTCGTTGATCGCCTTCTCGATCGCCTTGATCGAGGATTTGTCGTATGGCTGGACGGTCAGCAGCCTGGCCTCGGGAGCCGAGATCGTCGCCAGCTGGTTCAGCGGCGTCATGGCGCCGTAGTAGTCGACGACGACACGGTCCAGCAGGGAAGGGCTGGCCCGGCCCGTGCGAACGGTCGAGAACTCGTGCTGCGCGGACTCGACGGACTTGTGCATCCGCTCGGCAGCATCCTCCAGCAGTTCGTCGATCAGGTTCTCAGCCATCCTGTCCTCCCGAGGTCGATACCAGGGTGCCGACGCGTTCGCCCGAGATTATCCGCGGCAGCGAGGTGTCGTCGTCCATGTTGAAGACGTTCAGGGGCATCCCGTTCTCCATGCAGAGCGCTAGCGCTGTGGAGTCCATCACCCGCAGGCGCTGCTCGATCGCTTCCATGTGGGTGATCTCGGGGATGAACTCGGCAGCGGGATCGATGGCGGGGTCGGCGCTGTAGACGCCCTGCACGCCGTTCTTGGCCATCAGGATGATCTCGGCGTGGATCTCGGCGGCCCGCAGGGCGGCTGCCGTGTCTGTCGTGAAGAACGGGTTGCCCGTTCCGGCGGCGAAGATCACGACCCTCCCCTTCTCCAGGTGGCGGATGGCGCGGCGGCGGATGTAGGGCTCTGCCACCTCGGAAATGGCCAGGGCCGATTGCACGCGGGTGTGGGTGCCGGCCTTCTCCAGGGCGTCCTGCAGGGGCAGGGCGTTCAGCACGGTCGCCAGCATGCCCATGTAGTCGGCAGTGGCCCTGTCCATGCCCCCGGCGACGCCCTGCATGCCCCTGTAGATGTTGCCTGCGCCGACGACGATGGCGACTTCCACGCCCTGGTCGCGGACGTCTGTGACCTGGCGGGCGACGGCCGCCACCCGGGTCGGGTCGGTTCCGTAGTCCAGCGAGCCCATCAGGGACTCGCCGGACAGCTTCAGCAGGATGCGCTTGAAGGCAGGGGCCATCGCGGCTCAGAGCCTATCCGGCGCCGGCGCGCTACTGGCCGACCGCGAAGCGGACGAAGCGACGTATGACGACGTTCTCGCCCGTCGTGGCCGTCAGCTCGTCGCGCAGCTGCTGGACGGTCTTGCCCTCGTGCTTGGGGTTGTGCATCTCCTGCTCGAGCAGCACGATCGTCTTCAGCCAGGCGTCGAGCTTGCCCTCGACGATTTTGCCGCGGACGTTCTCGGGCTTGTCGGCAGCCTCCTGCTCGTAGATGCGAGCCTCCCCGTCGCGGGCCTCCTGGGGCACCTCCTCGCGGCTGACGTAGGCGACAGTCGGGGAGGCTGCGATCTGCATCGCAACCTCACGGGCGAAGCCGACGAAGTCGTCGTTCTTGGCCACGAAGTCGGTGTTGCAGTCGACCTCGATCAGGACGCCGACCTTGGAGCCGGCGTGGACGTAGGCCTGGACAGTGCCCTCCGTCGCCGCCCGCTCGCCGAGGTCCTGGATCTTCTTGCCCTGCTTGACCCGCAGGATCTCGATCGCTTTCTCGACATCCCCCTCGGCCTCCGTGAGGGCTTTCTTGCAGTCCATCATGCCCGCGCCCGTGCGGTCGCGCAGGGCCTTGACGTCCTTGGCTGAGATCTCTGTCGTGCTCATGACTGGGCCTCCGCTCCCGCCTGCTCGGTCTCCGCGGCCGCTGCCTGTGCAGCCTCGCCGCCTGTCGTCTCCTCTGCATCCTGCGCCGGAGCAGCCTCCGCCGCCGGGGCCTCCGGTGCAGCCTCTGCCGGGGCGGGCTCCGCGGGCGTGGCCGCCTCGGCGGCTGCAGGCTCCTCAGACGCTGGGGCCTCGGCCGGCGCGGAGGCCTCCTCCGGGGCCGAGGTCTCCGCCGCGGGCGCAGCGGGCTCCTCCGCAGCGGGCGCTTCGGCGCTTTCGGCGACGGTCTCGGGTGGGGCCGAGGTGGGGCTGGCCGGCCGGCGCTCGTCGGCCTGGGCGGTCATGGGCGTGACGGACTCGCTCGTGGGCTCCAGCGTTGCCGGGTCGGCCGGCGGGGCGACGGGCTGGCTCTCGGGCGCTGCCTGCTGGGCCGCGGCTGCTGCTGCAGCCTGTTCTGCGGCTGCTTTGTCCTCTGCGGCCTTCCTGGCCTGCTCTTCTGCTTCCTTCTTGGCCTTTTCCTCGGCCTCCCGCTTGGCCTGCTCCTCTGCTTCGCGCTTGGCGCGGGCTTCGGCCTCCGCCTTGGCTTTTTCTTCGGCCTCCTTGCGGGCCCTTTCCTCCTCTGCCCTGAAGATCGAGTGGCCCTCTGCGACGACCTGTCCGATGGCCTGCGTGATCAGGGCGCAGGAGCGGATGGCGTCGTCGTTGCCGGGCACGACGAACTCGATCCCGTCGGGGTCGCAGTTGGTGTCGACCAGGCCGATGATCGGGATGCGCAGGCGCTGGGCCTCTTTGACGGCGATGACCTCCGTTTTGAGGTCGATGACGAACATGGCGTCGGGGACGCGCTGCATGTTCTTGACTCCGCCGAGGTTGGCCCTGAGCTTCTCCAGGTCGGCCTGGGCGGCCATGCGCTCGCGGGTCGGCAGCAGCGCCAGCTGCCCCTCCGCCTCGTAGCGTTCGAGGTCGTGCAGCCGGCGGATGCGCTGGTTGATCGTCTGGAAGTTGGTCAGCAGGCCCCCCAGCCAGCGGTGATTGACGTAGGGCATGCCTGCGCTCTCGGCGACGTCCTTGATCGTGTCGCGGGCCTGCTTCTTCGTTCCCACGAAGAGAACCGTGCCGCCGCGGTGGGCCAGCGCGCTGGCGAACTCCTGGGCCTGCGCCAGCAGTGCCTGCGTCTTGAGCAGGTCGATGATGTAGATGCCGCCGCGCTCGCCGAATATGAAGCGGCGCATCTTGGGGTTCCAGCGGCGCGTCTGGTGACCGAAGTGAACACCGGCCTCCAGCAGCTCCGCGATTCCTACCTCAGCCACGGGCTACTCCCTTTTTCGATTCTTCTGTTGTGCCGTGCGGGCGGCTTGCGGACCCGGGCTCAGACTGCCCCGGGCAGGGCCGCGTCCTGCCTCGCACGGATCGAGGATCTTCTGGACCCTCTCAGGATACCCGACGACCGGCTTAGCCGGCGGTGGTTGCCCGCTCCAGAGCTTCCTGGAGGTCGGCCGGGAGCTCCGAGCGCAGCTCCAGCCGCTGCCCCGTGACGGGATGCTCCAGGGCCAGCCTGCCGGCGTGCAAGAACTGGCGCCGCAGGCCCAGCAGCCCTGCCTTGCCGTACTCGGGGTCGCCCGCCACGGGGTGCCCGATCGCCTGCATGTGGACGCGGATCTGGTGTGTCCTTCCCGTCTCCAGCAGGACGCTCAGCAGCGATGTCGTCGGGAGCGTGCGCTCCAGCGTGAAGCGCGTGCGGGCCGCGCGGGCCGCCACCCCGTCGATGGCCATGCGGGTGCGAACGCGCGGGTCGCGCCCGATCGGGGCGTCGATCAGTCCCGTCCTGGAGGGTGGGCGCCCCTCCACCAGAGCCACGTACTCCCGTTCTATGCGGCGCTCGGAGAGTGCCTGCTGCAAGTCCCGCAGCGTCTCGGGGTTGCGGGCCACCAGCATCAAGCCTGAGGTGTCGCGGTCCAGACGGTGCACGATGCCGGGCCGCTCTGCCTCCCACCCCTCCCCCTCCTGACCCGCCAGGAGGGGCTCCAGCAGTTGTGAGAGCGTGCCCTCGCGGTGTCCGCGGGCGGGGTGCACGACCAGGCCAGCGGCCTTGTCGACAACGATCAGGTGCTCGTCTGAGTAGACGATCTCATACGGCGAGCGCCCGGAGGGCGTGGCGCCTTCCGTGGTCCCCTCGGCAGACGAGGAGCCCTCCCGCGCCTCGGCGCCCGCCGGCTCTCCTTGCCGATCTCCGCTCACGGCGCTTCGTGCCTGCGGGCGTGCTCGACGACCAGGAAGAGGGCCAGGATGCCGATCGTGATGGAGGCGTCAGCGAGGTTGAAGGGCGGCCAGCCCAGCGGCAGCTTGACGAAGTCCGTGACGGAGCCACTGCGGATGCGGTCGAGGATGTTGCCGGTCGCTCCCCCTATCAACATCCCTGTCGGCAACCAGATCAGGGCATGGTCGCGGTGCAGGGCGAAGTAGACGAGCAGGGCGATCAGGGCTACGGCGATGAGGATCGTCACGACTACCTGGTCGCCGGGCAGGAAGCCGAAGGCGACGCCGTGGTTGCGGGTGTCGACCAGCTCGACGCCAGGCAGCAGCCGCTTTTCTTCGCCCGGCACGATCGAGGAGCGGACGAGGTGCTTGGTCAGCTGGTCCAGGCCCACGACGGCGGCCACGACGACCCCTGTCAGCAGCCAGGCCCGTGCAGCCGGCCCGGGACGGTCTCGAGCCGGTGCCACGGGGTCAGCCGTGGATCAGGCCCTGCACGATGATGCTGTTGACGAGCTGCAGGGAGATGATGGCCAGGATCGGGCTGAAGTCCCAGCCGCCGAAGCTGGGGATGAAGCGGCGGAAGACGCGCAGGAACGGTTCGCAGGTGTCCCGCAGGAACTGCAGGATCGCGTTCGTCGCGCGAGAGTAGGGCGGGCGCAGGCCGGCGCTGAAGAGCAACTGCACGACGATGTGCACGATGATCAGCAGCGTGTAGACGTAGATGATCGCCGAGAGGATGTTGGCGACCTCGATGCGGGCTGTGGCCAGCAGGACCGTCATGGCTTGTCCAGGACCGCGTCGAGGGCGTCGCTGAAGGCCGCCCGCAGCCCGCCCTTCTCCAGGGCAGCAAGGCCCCTGGCGGTGACGCCCCCCGGCGAGGTGACCTCGCGCCTGATCGCCAGCGTGTCGTTCTCGCGGCGGCGCAGCAGCTCCGCCGTGCCGGCCAGCGTCTGCACGACCAGCTCGGCGCCCTGGGCGGCCGGGATGCCCCTGCGCACGCCCGCGTCGATCTGGGCCTCCGCCACGAGGGCCACGTAGGCTGGGGCGCACGACATAAGCCCCATCGCGACGTCGACGAGGGCGTCGTCGAGCACGACAAGCGTGCCCAGGCGGGCGAACAGGCCCCTGACGGCCTCGTCGGTGTCGCGGTCCTGGGCCGCGTCGCGTGCCTGCACGACGGCTCCCTGGCAGACCTCCACGGGCAGGGACGGGATGAAGCGGTAGACGGGCCTGTCGGGGTAGGCGGCCTTCAGCTCCTGGAGCGTCCTGACGGCGAGGATCGAGGCGATCGCCTTGGCGTGGGGGGCGATCTCGCGTGCCGCGGACTCCAGCTGGGCGGGCTTGTGGCAGAGGACGACGAGGTCGGCCTGCTGTGCGACCTCCGCGTTGCTGGAGAGCGCTGTGCCGCCGACCTCCGCGGCCAGCGCCTGGGCGCGTTCGGCCAGGGGGTCCGAGCACAGGACGGGCTCGTCCCAGCCCCGAGCCATTGCCCGGGCCATGTTCCCGGCGCCGATCAGTCCGATCCTCATAGCTGGCTCAGGGTATCCGTAGGGCAGGTCGGGTGCGGCCAGCGAGCATCAAGCGCTTGCGGCGCGCATTGTGCGCAGGCGCGTGCGGCCAAGAGAAGGCTTCTCGACACGACAGAACAGCACGCCGTCTTAGGTTCGAGAGGCAAGCGAGACAAGGACGCAGTAAGCGAAGTGTGCGCTAGCACATGAGCGCACGAGGACGCCGTATCGCGCCGCCTATCGGACCTAAGACTGGTTGAAGAAGCCCTTCTCGATCAGCCTCGCCCGCTCCTCGGCTGAGATCTCGACGTTGCGGGGGGTGAGCATGAAGACCTTGTCGGCTATTCGCTGCATGCCGCCGTCGAGTGCGTAGGTGAGCCCTGAGGCGAAGTCGATCAGGCGCTTGGAGAGGTCCGTCTCGGCCGTCTGCAGGTTGAGGATCACGGGGATCGAGTCCTTGAACTTGTCCGCTATCTGCTGGGCGTCGTTGAAGGACTTGGGCACGACCAGGTGCACCCGCACGTCGCCGTTGCTGCGGACGGGTTTCAGGACAGCGGCGGAGGAAGCTCGCGAGCGCCCGCCGCGGGCGCCGGCGATGGCCGTCTCGGCCTCGTCGTCCTCGGCGAAGATGTCGTCGTACTCGTCGCGGCGGCGGCGCAGCCTGCGCACGTTGGGCCGGTCCCTGTAGCGGTCCTCCAACTCTGCCTCCGGAGCCGCCTCCTCCTCGTAGTCGTCGTGGTACTCCTCGGCGAGGCCGAAGTACACGAGAGCGCTGTGCCAGGAATCCCTGAAGGCCATGTTGAGAGAGCTGTTCGCCCGGCGAGCCGGTTTCCCTGCAGATGCTAGTGATTCCGCAAGCCAGGGCCGCTGCCGCAGGCCGGCCTAACGATACAGGCTCGTGCCGATACGCACGATTGTGGCGCCCTCCTGGACGGCCACGAGGTAGTCCTGGGAGGTGCCCATGGAAAGACGCGAGAGCCCGTGCTCGCCGGCCAGCTCGCGCAGGGCCGCGAACCAGCGACGGCTGTCCTCGGCCCGCCCTGCCAGGGGCGGCATCGTCATCAGGCCCGTGACGGGCACGGCCGAGGCCTCGACGTAGGAGGCGATGTCCTGCGGTGCGATCCCTGCCTTCCCCTCCTCCCTCGAGACGTTGACCTCCAGCAGGATCTCCAGGCCCGGCCTGGCCTGCTCGGCGTGCCTGGCCAGCTCTGCCAGGGCCGAGCGGGACGCGACGGAGTGGATCAGCCGCACGTGGGGGACGATCAGCTTGACGCGGCGACTCTGCAGCTGTCCGATGAAGTCCCACTGGAACATGCCCGGATGGGCGGCGGCCTTGGCCTGCAGGTCCTGGGCCCTGTTCTCGCCCAGCAGCTCGACGCCCGCCTCGTACAGGGCCGGGAGCTCCTCGACGGGCACGTACTTGCTCGCCGCCAGGATCTCCACGCCGCCCAGGCCGGCCCTGTTGGAGGCCGAGTCGGCCAGCGCCCCGTCGATCTCCTCGCGGATGCGGGCCAGGTTGGCGCGCACCCGCTGCGCCTGCAGGCCGTGGATCAGCTCAACCATGCCACCGCCGCCATCCGTCCCGCCCTCTCGCCTTCGCGGCGATGGGAGAAGAAGCGCTCGTCGCAGATCGTGCAGGCGTCGAGGTCCCGGACGGTCGCGACTCCCGCCTCGGCCAGCATCCGGTGGGCGATCGCCCGCAGGTCTATGTTGGCCCTCCCCTCGACGGGACTGTCGAGAGCGCTGTGGACCTCCGGGCCGACCTCGTAGCAGCAGGCGCCCGCGCAGGGTCCGACGACGGCGTGCAGCGGCCCCTTCGCGCCGACCTCGCGCAAGGCCGCGACCCCCTGTCCGATCACCCCGGCCGCAAGGCCGCGCCAGCCGGCGTGCAGGACCCCCACGGAGCCCTCGCCTGCGACCGCGATCGGGAGGCAGTCGGCGCTGAGCACGGTGACGCCGACCCCCTCCAGACATGTGACCTGCCCGTCCGCATGGGCCAGCGAGTCGTTGTCCGGCGGGTCCTGGCCGGGTGCCGTGACGATCTGCACCGCCGAGCCGTGCACCTGGTAGCCCCGAGCCAGAGCCGCCAGCCCGAGGCGCAGCCGCAGACGCTCGCGGTTGCCGGCTCCGTCCTGCGCGTCCGTACCGCCGACGCTCGACATGTTGCCGTCGGCCTTGGTCGTGAAGAGAACGCTGGCGCCGCCCGGCAGGACGAAGGTCCCGGTTGTCTCCAGACCGGTCACGGGGCTCCCTCGAGGGCGACTCGCAGCTCCTCCTCGCGGCGGCCGTCGATCTCGCCGTCGAGCTTGCTGTCCAGGGCGCGCCTGAGGCGGCGTCCTATCTCCGGGCCTGCCGGGAGACCGGCCGCGATCAGGTCCTCGCCGTCGATCTGAAGGGTGACGTGGCGGAGCTGCTCCAGCCAGCTCCGGGCTGCAACCCCCGCCTGCGGGTCACGGCGCGCCGCGAGGGCGCCGGCGATGGCGCAGGCCTCGACGGGGCGGGCGGCCATCAGCGCATGCAATTCAGAGGGCTTCCGAGCAGTGAGCAGGGCGTCGGCGAGCGCGTCGACCCCGAAGGCGCCCTCGAGCACCCGGTCGCGCGCCTCTGCGGGGAATTCGAGGCGGTCCATGATCTCCCGCCCGGCCGCTCGGTCGCGGGCGGACCCATGGAAGAGGACAGCCAGCCGCACGATCGCGACGTCTGCGTCGGCGGGGGCGAGCGCCACAGCCTCCTGCGTGAGTTCGTGGTCGTATGGAGAGAGCAGGCCAAGAGCGGAGAGGACGCCTAGCTCGTCAAGGACGGTGAAGGCTCCGTCCTGCGGTTCGCGCGCGGCCAGCCACAGCTCGGTGCCGATGCGCCCCCCCGAGACGTCCTGCAGAGCACCGGAGTCGAGTGCCTGGCGGGCCAGGGCGAGCGTCGCCGGCTCGATCTCGAGACCCAGGCGTGCGGTATAGCGGGCAAGACGCAGCAGGCGCGTCGGATCGTCCTGGAAGCTGCGGTCGTGCAGGACCCTTGCCCGTCCTTCCACGAGGTCCTCGAGGGCGCCGTCGTGTGCGATCAGTCGACCCCTGTGGGCGCCCGCGAGGACGAGGGCGATGGCGTTGACGGTGAAGTCGCGGCGGGCGAGGTCGGCCTCCATGCCGGCGGGCTGGACGTCGGGCAGGGCGCCGGGGTGGGCGTAGGTCTCGCTGCGGCGCTGGGCGAAGTCGGCCTGCCCATCGCTCCAGGCGATGGAGGCGGTCCCGAAGCGCTCGTGCACGGTCGGCTCGGCACTGTGTCCGTCTTGCCAGCGCTCCGGGGGCAGGGACGCTGCGAGCTCCCGGGCCAGGTCGGCGGCGCCGGCGGCGACGCTGACGTCGAGCTCGCGGGGGCGGCGGCCCAGCAGAAGGTCGCGCACTGCCCCGCCGACGAGGGCGACGTCGGGGTGGCGGTCGGCCAGCGCCAGCAGCTGGGGACCACCGGACAGCTCCGCCAGGGCCCGCAGGGCATCCTCGCCGGTGCGCAGCGTCGGTATCTCAGACCTCCCGGACGGGGATGCCGGCAGCAGCGAGGTGGGCCTTGGCCTGGGCGACCGTGTAGGTGCCGTAGTGGAAGATCGAGGCGCAGAGCACAGCGTCGGCGCCTGCCCGAAGAGCTTCGACGAGGTGCTCGAGCGTGCCTGCGCCGCCGGATGCGATGACGGGCACGCCGACGCTCGTGGCGACGGTCTCGGTCAGGGCCAGGTCGTAGCCGTCGCTGGTGCCGTCGCGGTCCATGCTGGTCAGCAGGATCTCCCCCGCCCCCCGCTGCACTCCCTCCCTGGCCCACTCGACGGCGTCGCGGCCGGCGGGCTTGCGCCCTCCCGCGACGTAGGCGTCCCAGCCGTCGCCGTCCGGCCGCTGCTTGGCGTCGATGGCCAGGACGACGCACTGGGCGCCGAAGACGGCGGCCAGCTCGTCGATCAGCTCGGGGCGAGCGAGGGCGGCCGAGTTGACGGACACCTTGTCGGCGCCCGCGTCGAGGACAGCCTGGGCGTCGGCCACCGAGCGGATACCGCCGCCGATCGTGAAGGGGACGAAGACGTCGTCGGCGCTGCGCCGGGCCAGCTCGGCGATCGTGTCGCGCTTCTCGTGGGTGGCCGTGATGTCCAGGAAGACGACCTCGTCGGCCCCCTCGCGGTCGTAGTGGGCCGCCAGCTCGATCGGGTCCCCCGCGTCGCGGATGTCGACGAATTCGACGCCCTTCACGACGCGGCCGCCGTCGACGTCCAGGCAGGGGATGACGCGCTTGTAGTGCACGGGGTCACCGTAGCCTGTCGGACGCGTGCACAACCTCAGACATGGCATCCCCTTATTTGAGGTTGACTCATAACCTGAGATAAGGGCCGGCGAGATGAAGGATGCGGTGAGGCCCGATCAGCCCAGCGCGGCCAACGCCTCCGCAACCGTGAACTTCCGCTCGTACAGAGCCTTCCCCACGATCACCCCGTCCAGCCGATCCAAGCCCTCCTCGGCCTTCAGCCGGGCCAGCTCCCGTAGGTGCTCGAGAGACCCGATCCCCCCAGAGAAGATCAGGGTCCCCTCCCCGGCCTGCCTGGCAGCCCACACGACCTCCTCGCGGTTGGCTCCGTCGAGCATGCCGTCGTGGTCGATGTTGGTGAAGATGAAGTCCCGGACGCCCCGCTCGCGCATGGCGGCGAACGTCTCGCGGGCGCGGGTGTCGCTGGTCTGCAGCCAGCCGTGGGTCGCGACGCGGCCCTCGCGGACGTCGATCGCGACGGCCACCTGTCCGGGGTCGGCGCCCGCCATGACCTGGCTGACGAGGTCGGGGTCGGTCAGGGCCGCCGTGCCCAGGATCACCCGCGAGGCCCCCGCCTCCAGAGCCTGCGAGACGGCAGCAGCCCTGCGCAGGCCGCCGCCGAACTGCACGGGCACGCCGCTCTCGGCGGCGATCCTGCGCAGGTGCTCGATGTTGACTGGCCGGCCCTGCTTGGCCCCGTCGAGGTCCACGACGTGCAGGCGGTCTGCTCCCGCCGCCACCCAGGCCATAGCTGCTGCCAGCGGGTCGCTCTCGTAGACCGTGGAGGCGTCGAAGTCGCCCTTGAGCAGGCGCACGGCGTTGCCGCCGAGGATGTCGATGGCCGGGTAGAGCTTCACGCGGCAGAGACGGGGGCGCCGGCGCAGACGGCAGCGAAGTTGGCAAGCAGGCGCAGGCCCGCCGTGGAGGACTTCTCGGGGTGGAACTGGACGCCGTAGAAGGAGCCCCGCTGGACGGCAGTTGCGAAGGTCTCGCCGTACTCGGCCGTGCCCAGGACGTCCGCCTCGTCTGCCGGGTGGGCCGCGAAGGAGTGGACGTGGTAGAAGGCCGCTCGGGCCGGCATGTCGGCCAGCAGCGGCGAGTCGCGCCGGCGGAAGGTCACCTCGTTCCAGCCGATGTGAGGGAGCTTCCCGTCGCCCGCCTGCAGCTGCTCGACGGTGCCCGGTATGAGGCCGAGGCCCTCGGCGCCGCCCAGCTCGCTCGAGCTGTCGAAGGCCAGCTGCATGCCCAGGCAGATGCCGAGGATGGGGACGTGGTCGCGCAGGCTCTCCCCCAGCACCTCCGCAAGGCCCAGGGCGTGCAGGTTCTCCATCGCTCGGGGAAAGGCTCCGACGCCCGGCAGGACGAGACCCGGGGCTGAGCGGATGACGTCGGGGTCGGACGAAATGACGGGATCCACGCCGACGTGGGCCAGGGCCTTCTCGACAGAGCGGCGGTTGCCCATGCCGTAGTCGACGATCGCGATCAGCGGCTCGCTCATGGCAGGGTCCTCAGTCGGTCAGGGTGCCCTTGGTGGAGGGCACGCCAGTCTCGTCGGGGTCGATCGCGACGGCTGCCCGCAGGGCCCTGGCGAAGGCCTTGAAGGCCGCCTCGATCATGTGGTGGGCGTTGCTGCCCCTCTCCACCTGCAGGTGCAGGGTCAGCTTGGCCGAGTTGGCCACGGCCCTGAAGAACTCCTCTGTCAGCTCGTGCTCGAAGCCGCCCGCCGCGCCCGGCGGCAGGTCGGCCTCGAAGAGGGTGAAGGGCCGCCCGGAGATGTCGATCGCGCAGCTGGCCCGTGCCTCGTCCATGGGTACTGTCGCGGAGCCGTAGCGGGCTATGCCTGCCCTGTCCGCGAGGGCCCTGTCGAGGGCCTGGCCGAGGACGATGGCCGTGTCCTCCGCCGTGTGGTGCGCCCCCGTCTGCAGGTCGCCGCTGACCTTCACGTCCAGGTCCAGGCGGCCGTGGCGGGCCAGCAGGTCGAGCATGTGGTCGAGGAAGCCGACGCCCGTGCTGCGGGTGCCCGCGCCGGAGCCTTCGAGGGTCAGGGTCAGCTCGACGTCCGTCTCTCCCGTCTTGCGCTGGATGCTCGCAGTCCTTGTCATGTTCACTCATTCTCCCCGATGCGGGCCTCCATCGAGGCCGCGTGGACCTCGAAGCCCTCCGCCCTGGCGATCGGCGCCCCCGCGGCTGCCAGCTTGCCGGCCGCCTGGCCGATCCTGACCTCCGTCATGCGCCTGCGGAAGTGGCGCGGCGAGAGGCCCGAGGCGAAGCGGGCAGCCCCTCCCGTCGGGAGGATGTGGTTGGAGCCGCAGACGTAGTCGCCGAAGGCCGTCGCGCTGGGCGCCCCGATGAAGAGGGCCCCGGCAGATTGCACAGAGCTGGCAAGGGCCTCCGCGTCCAGGCCGACCAGCTCCAGGTGCTCAGCCGCGAAGGCGTTGGCGATCGCGATGGCCTCGCGGGGGCCCGCCGCCTGCACGATCGCGAAGGCCGCCTCGCCCACTGTCGGCATGCCCACGATCAGTTGCTCCAGGAGAGCCTGTACCCCATCGCAGGCCTGTGCGGAGAGGCAGACGGCGACGACCAGGCTGCCCTGGCCGTGCTCCGCCTGGGCCAGCATGTCCAGGACGGCCAGGCGCATCTCCTCGGGGCCGGCCTGCTCTCCCAGCAGGACCAGCAGGTCCGACGGACCTGCGAAGCCGTCGATCCCCACGACGGCCGAGAGCTGGCTCTTGGCCTCCTGGACGTAGAGGTTGCCGGGGCCGACGATGACGTCGACAGGCTGGACCGTCTCGGTGCCGTAGGCGAGGGCGGCTATGGCCTGGGCGCCGCCCATGCGGTAGACCCGTTCCACCCCGCACAGGCGGCACGTGCCGAGGATCGTCGGGTCGATGTCGCCATCTGGCCCCGGCGGGGAGCAGACAGCCACGTCGAGGACGCCCGCGGCACGCGCCGTGACGACGCCCATGACGACAGTGCTCGGGTAGGGGGCGCGGCCGCCCGGCACGTAGACCGCAGCCGAGCGGACAGGCACCTCCCGCAGCCTGACCGTGTGGCCCTGGGGCAGCGGCACGACAGCGTCCGCGCCCACCCCCGCCTCGGCCACGACGGCGACGTTGGCGATCGCCACCTGCAGTCCCGCCACCAGCTCCAGGGGCATCGCCTTGATCGCCTCGTCCAGATCCTCCGGGGCGACGAGCAGGGGCTTCGGCTCGGCGCCGGCGGTGTCCAGGCGCATCGTCAGCCCGCGCAGGGCTTCGTCGCCTCCGTCGCGAACCTGGGCCAGGATCGCCGCCACGTCGGCCGCGACGTCCTGCCCTCCGGGGATCAGGGCCCGCAGGCGGGCCGCGACGCCCGCGGGACCGCCCAGGCGCGCGACCTCGTCCTGGTCGAGCCTGGTCAGGTTCATCTCAGGGAGTCCTGCGTCGGGCGGTCGGCCATCTCAGACGGGCAGGGCCCGCAGGCGCTGGGTCAGCTCGTCGATGGCCGCCGCCTTGAGCTTGTGGGCGACGGGGTTGGCGATCAGGCGGGCCGTGCAGTGGACGATCTCCTCGCGCACGACGAGGTTGTTCTCGCGCAGGGTCGTGCCCGTCGCCGTCAGGTCGACGATCGCCTCCGCCAGACCCGTCAGGGGGGCCAGCTCGACGGAGCCCTTGACCTCGACGATCTCGGCCTGCCTGCCCGTCTCCTCCAGGTAGCGGGCGGCGATGCGGGGGTACTTGGTGGCCACCCTGATCACGCCCAGACGGCGCAGCGTCTCCTCCGTAGGGTCCGGGCCCGCCTTGGTGGCCAGGACCATCGTGCAGCCACCGTAGCCGAGGTCCACGAGCTCGTAGACGTCGCGGCCCCGCTGGCGGGAGTCGCCGGGCTGGGCTCCCTGCTCCAGCAGGACGTCCTTGCCCGTGACTCCGATGTCAGCCGATCCGGCCTCCACGTAGGTCGGTACGTCGGAGGGGCGCATCGTGATCACCCCGATGTCCTCGAAGAGCAGCTTGCGGTCGTTGGAGCGAAGCTCGTCGGTGTCGAGGCCGAGGGCGGCAAGCAGGTCGACCGTCTCCGTGAAGAGGGCGCCGCGGGGAACGGCGATCGTGAGGCCGCCGAGGCCGGTCATGCGCTCTCCCCGGCCGGCTGGAGGCCCGCGGTGTCGGGAGAGCCGGACGCGGCGGGGGACTCGGAGGTGGCAGGAGACGCGGGGGCGGCGGGACACCCGAGACCGGCAGGAGAGCCGGAGGCGGCAGGAGACCCCGAGGCCGCCGGCGTCAGCTGACCGTCGGAGAGAGCCAGCAACGCGCCCGTGCCCCGCTCCTCACCCGTCAGGGCGATGTGGAGGCGGTCGACGCCGAGGGCGAAGCCGACGGCGGGCAGGCTGCGTCCGAAGCGGCCGAGCAGCTCGTCGTAGCGGCCGCCGCCGCCGATGGGGGTGCCGAGGGCCGGGTCATAGACGTCGAAGACGGCGCCCGTGTAGTAGCCGATGTTGCGGATCAGGCCGAGGTCGAAGATGACGCGGGCCGCCACGTCGTCCGCCAGCAGCTCCAGGACCTGGCGCAGGCCCGTGACTGCGCCGGCGGCCTGGACGGGGGCCTCGGCCAGGATCTCGGGGCCGCCGCGACGCTGGGGGACGTCCAGCAGGAGGGCTGCCGCCTCGCCGGAGAGGCCGGAGTCGGCCAGCAGCTGCCCCAGCTCCACGAAGTCGCGCTGGACGAGGGCCTGCAGGAGACCGGCCCGCGCCTCGCCCGGGACCTGGAGGCTGGCCATCAGGGCCGGGTACAGGGATGCGTCACCGAGGCCTATGCGGTAGTCCGACAGGCCTGTCGCGTCGAGAGAGCGGCACAGGACCGTCAGGGCCTCGGCCGTGCCCTGGGGGGCCGGGGAGCCGATCAGCTCGATGCCGGCCTGCAGCAGCTCGCGGGGCTGGCCCCGGGCTGGGGCGACGCCGCGGTAGCAGTGGGCGAAGTAGCAGAAGCGCAGGGGCGGCTCGGCTGTGGCGTAGCGGGAGGCCACGACCCGGGCGATCGGAACTGTCATGTCCGAGCGCAGGGCCAGGACGGCGCCCGTCTCGTCGAAGACGCGGTAGGCGGGCTTGGCTTCTGCCATGTCCGCTCGGGCCAGGACGGACTCGTACTCCAGGGCCGGCGTGTAGACCTCGCCGTAGCCGTGGGCCTCGAAGACGCGGCGCAGGGCGTCCGTGATGGCACGGGCCTCACGCGTCTCGTCGGGCAGCACGTCGCGGGTGCCGCTGGGGATCGGGTGGATCATGGGCGGGTGGGCCCTCAGACTACGCGTGGACGGGCTCTGTGGCGACCCGCTCGATGCGCGCCCCCAGCTCCCGCAGGCGCTCGTCGATGCGCTCGTAGCCGCGGTCGATCTGGCGGATGTTGCCGATCTCAGAGCGCCCCTCCGCGCAGAGGGCTGCCAGCAGCATGGCCATGCCTGCACGAATGTCGGGCGACTCGACCCTCTCGCCGCCACTGCCGCGCAGGCGACGGGGGCCGGTGACGATCACCCGATGCGGGTCGCACACGACGATGTCCGCTCCCATCAAAATCAATTTATCGGTGAACACGAGGCGGTTCTCGAACATCCACTCGTGGATCAGGATCGAGCCCTCCGCCTGCGTCGCCAGGGCCACCGCTATCGAGGTCAGGTCGGCCGGGAAGGCCGGCCAGGGGCCATCCTGGATCTTGCTCTTGTATTCGCCCACGTCCGCCTGGACGACGAGCCTCTGGTTGCCCGGCACGAAGACGTCGTTGTCCTGCAGCTCCGAGCGCAGGCCCAGCCGTTCGAAGACCAGGCGGATCATGCGCAGGTCGTCCGGGACCGTGTCCTTGATCCGCAGCTCCCCGCCCGTCACGCCCGCCAGAGCCATGAAGCTGCCGATCTCGATGTGGTCCGGGGCCACCTCGTGGCGGCAGCCGTGCAGGCGCTCCGAGCCGTTGACCGTCAACAGATTCGAGCCGATGCCCTGGATGTCCGCGCCCATCTTCACCAGCATGCGGGCGAGGTCCTGGATGTGGGGCTCGCAGGCGCAGTTGCCTATCACCGTCGTGCCGGGGGTCAGGGCCGCTGCCAGCAGGACGTTCTCCGTCGCCATCACAGACGGCTCGTCCATGAAGACGTCCGTCGGCTTCAGGCCGCTGGGCGCGGTCAGTACGATCTCGGCGTTGCACTCGACGTGGGCGCCCATGGCGCGGAATGCGTCCAGGTGGGGGTCCAGACGCCTGCGGCCGATGACGTCCCCACCCGGCGGGGGCATGACGGCCCTGTGGAAGCGGGCAAGCAGGGGGCCCGCCATCAGGAAGGAGGCCCTGATCGACTCCGCCAGCTCCCTGTCTATCTCGACCTCGTGGACGTCTGCCGCACAGAGGGCGACCTCGTTGGGTCCCCGCCACTCCACGGCCACGCCGATCGCCGCCAGGATGTCCAGCATCGCCTCGACGTCGCGGATGCGGGGGACGTTGCCGACGATCACCTCCTCGTCCGTCAGGACGCTGGAGGCCAGGATCGGCAGGGCGCCGTTCTTGTTGCCGGCAGCCGCGATGGTGCCCGACAGCGGCTGGCCGCCTTCGATGACGAACTTCTCCATGAGCTTGGGCCGCCCGCGCCGAGCCACTATCGGCTCCCTGGCGTGACGTTCGGAGAGCGTAACAGCCATGTCTTCGGTCAAGTTCGAGCCGGAGCGCCGCTGACCTGCAAGCGGTGCCGTGAAGCTCTCTGGCCCGGCAGCACCCTGCCATCCTAGCGGGACCGTGCAACTTCCGTTGCAGCCAGGGCGTCCGTTCTTGGCTCTCCTGAGCCGTTTTGGCGAACCCGCCCGGACACGCACACCTGTTCGTGGCCGTTCCGTCCGCGACCGTTCCTAACTTACGAACACATGTTCTCATCACTGCGGACATCTCCACTTGCCCAGCGGGCGCTCGGCGCGCTGGACCTGGCCCGCTCGTTCCTCATGCTCGAGGACGACATCGCCGTCGACTGGGAGGTCGACTGGGACGAGCCCTATGTGCCGGTCCATCCGCACCGAGCGCCGCTGCGCAGGCGGATCGGGCGGCGAGCAGGCGACCTCGAGCCTCGCGCTCAGGTGTGCCTGTCCCCCACCTTCTACGGCCGCCCCGCGCGAGGGACTGCGGGGGCCACGCGGGAGACCTCGCCCTCCCCGCGCCGTGGCTCGACGCCCGGTGAGCGCGAGATGCGCCAGACGGGACACAAGCGGACCGCGCGCCCGGAGACGCGCGCGGTCCGCCAGAGCCATCGCGGGCGCTTTCAGGCGTAGGCTGGTCGGGCCGCGTGGGCGGCTTGCGATGGAGCAGCGGATCAGCCTCATAACACTCGGGGTCGCGGACCTCGCCCGGGCGCGGGCGTTCTACGAGGCGCTCGGCTGGCGTACTGGCGCCGCGCCCAGCGACGACGTCGTGTTCTTCCAGGCCGGCGGGATGATCCTCGGCCTGTGGTCCCGGGAGGCCCTCGCGGAGGACAGCGGCGTGCTCGACGGCGGCGGTTATGGTGGCGTGACGCTCGCGTACAACGTCCGCAGCCCGGGCGAGGTCGACGCGGCGATCGCGGAGGCTCGCGCCGCGGGTGCCCGCATCGCGCGGGAGCCGGCGGAGACGTTCTGGGGCGGGTACTCCGCGGTGTTCGTGGACCCCGACGGGCATCCCTGGGAGGTCGCGCACAACCCGCACTGGGTTCTAGACGGGCAGGGACGCGTGTCGCTGCCGTCTTGAGCTGCAGGTCTCGTCGCGCTCGTGCGAGGCCCCGGCATCGCCTTTGACTTCCGGCGGCCCAAAGGGCCCCCTTAACGTCGTCGAGCCGCCCTCAGGCGGCTCGATCGACTAAGAAACCGGCGGCGTCCTACTCTCCCAGGCCCTTGCGGGCCAAGTACCATCGGCGCTGAGGGGCTTAACTGCTCTGTTCGGAATGGGAAGAGGTGTTTCCCCCTCGCCAAAGCCACCGGAAAAA
>Ga0181522_10000432_pt1 | contig 31692 bp, 28 predicted proteins | sample PEATcosm2014_Bin_27_FD_121103 | JGI IMG/M metagenome (GOLD analysis project Ga0181522, IMG submission 121103) | Peatland microbial communities from MTU Mesocosm Facility, Houghton, MI, USA - PEATcosm2014_Bin05_10_metaG | ecosystem: Environmental > Terrestrial > Soil > Wetlands > Peat | place...
GCCGCGCGGCTGCACCAGGCGTTGGTCGCCGAATAAAACTGGGGCACACGATTGGGAATCAGATCGGTCGGCTGCCAGTTGCCGGGATTCCCCGCCCCGCCGAAATCAGCGACTCCTTCCGCGCCCAGCTCACAATCACGGGCGGTGTGATTGAATGGGACATCGAGCATCACGTTCACCCCGGCGGCATCCGCCGCCGCAACGAAGTTGGTAAATTCCGCCATCGCGGCGGGCCGCGTGTTTGCCTTGCTCATCAGCGGATTCACCTGGAAAAAGTTTTTCACGCAATACGGACTGTTGACCGTGGCCACGATGCCGATGGGGTGGATGGGCTCGAGCCAGAGCCAGTTCACACCGAGATTGGTCGCGTCATTGAGATTGAAGCGGCTGGTAAGATTGGTGAGATCGCTGAAAGTGCTGCGCTGGGAACCATTGCCTGCTGCACCCGAGGCGTCGACAATCCCGACATTCAGTTCATAAACCACAGCCGTCAGCGCCTTTTTGGGCGAAACGACAATCGAGAAGTCGCGCCGGTTGCCGGTGGTGTGTGGAGCGTTGGTGCTGTACCAGTTCCAGTTCGTACTGCCCGCCACCTGGTAACGCGCCGTCAGCCGATAGACCCCGGTCTTTTGAGCGTAAAGGGTCAACCCATACTGCCCCGGCGTGCCGGTCGGCGACATCGCATACGCCTCGTAATAATTATTGGTGTCGCCGGTGGCAATGGTGTTGCCATCCGGCGGCAAAATGCCGTCTTCGATGCCGTCACCATTGGCATCGAGGCCCGCATGGTCGCGCCGGTTCAGATTGGAAAAAACGTCCGCCTCCACCACGTTGGATGCGTTGGGCGAAAACAAAACCGTCAGCGGCACAACATCATTCGACACTTCATTGACAAAGACATGCGTCGTGCCGTAATCGGCGTTGATCCCATTGACGGTCAGAACCGGTGTCACTGCCGTAGCCGCCACCAGCGGCACGGTCAAATATTCACCGGGGGTCGATGAAAAATTGAACACCCCGCCGCCGGGACCATAACTTCCCCCGCTCGCACCCAGGTTGCCCGTGCCGACAGCCAGACCGGGCAAAAACTGATTTGAGAGGTAGGCGTATTGATTCCCGTTGATGTCCACCAGCACCTGAACCGCGCCGGTTGGATTACCGAGCGCCGCAAGTGGAATGCCCAGCTCCAGACCGGTCGTCACTGCATTGGCGGCAGTCTGATTGGCGGCCGTCCCGCTGTTGCCATTCACGCCAGCCGTGTTTGCATTGTTAAAGCCAACGGCGAAACCGTTGCCATCGAGGTTCTGGTTGTTCCCGACGCCGGCGCTCAAGGCCACGCTGCCAAGGCGGGACCAGGAACCGGAACTTCCGGACAAAGCCATCCGGTCAACCGCCAGCGTGCTGGCGCTGTTGGTAAAGGTGAACAGTAAATTGGGAGTGAAGCCGGCGCTGAAGGTCGAGCCGTTCATGGCCCCCTGACCCGGAGCCCCGCCGATGGACAGAACTTGCTGGCCAGCCGCCTGGCCGTCGCCGATGAAAACATCAATGTTGTTGCCGTTGGCCTCAACATTGCCGGCGATAAACAGGTAAAGATATCCGTTGGTCACCACTCCGTAAACGGCATCCAGTTCCGAGCCGCCACTCGACGTACCGCTGGCCGAGGTATTGTCGCCAAAGCCGGTGTTGATGGTTTGCGTGGCCAGGGGGCTGCCGTAGCCTTCCGAGCCATTCAAGGTTCCGTCGACGCTTACTTGCGCCAGTGCAGTTGCGGCAAATCCTCCGACGGCCAGGAGCAAAAATGAAACAAGCAGCTTTGGAGTTTTTTTCATTCTGCCGTGTTGTCCTCTTTGGCGGCAAGGCGCGGCCCAGCAGGTGATGAAGCCGAGACACGATGGTAGATGCGCCATTCAAAACCGTTAAGATGGAGATTGGCCGCCGGGCTGCCATCGGAGTTCCGGACGCCGGCAATTTTGACCGGCACGAAATCTCCGCCGCCCGGCAAATCCACCGTGCCCTGCAGAGGACGATTGGAAAAGTTGATCGCCACGAGGAATTCATCCTTGCCATCGGTCCGCAGGAAGGTGACCAGTTCGTTTTCATTCGAATTATGGATCCATTGCACCTTATCGGTGCGGAACGCGGGGTATTGTTTGCGAAGTTGAATGAGGCCGTGATAAATGCTCGGAAGTTGCGGGCGCCCCTTCGGCTGCCAGAAAATGGGAACCTTCTCGAACAGCGCCGGATCACCCGATTCCGTGGCGTCACCGACCTCCATGCCGTTGTAGAGCAGCGGGACGCCATCGAGGGTGAACATCAACGCGGAAGCCGCGAGGGCCCCGGACACGCCAAAGCACGACACCGCACGAGCCTGGTCGTGATTGTCGGACATGGTCAGGCGCAGCGCGCCCCGGGGATACCGCTTCACGTCTTTTTCCCAGGTGCGCTGAATCTCGGAGGCGGGCGCGGATTTGCCCAGCACATTCCGCAGCGAATTCAGCAACGGCCAGGCATAATCGATGTCGAAAGCGTTGGTCAGCAACTCCGGTTTGTCAGCTTCAGCCAGCATCATGATGTCGGGCTTGGTTTTTGTCAGTGCGGTCCGGGCTTCCTCCCAGAAGCTGGTCGGCACCATGGAGGCAGTGTCACACCGAAATCCATCCAAATCAAATTCCTTGATCCAGTATTCGAGCATGGTGACCATGTATTGCCGCAAAGCCGGGTTTTGGTAATCCAGCCCGGCCACGTCGTTCCACTCGGGCACCGGGGGGATGATTTTCCCGCTGGCGTCGTGCCGGTAAAATTTCGGGTGTGCCATCAGCACACTGTCCCAGGCGGTGTGAAGCAGGACGACGTCAATGATCACCTTCATCCCACGCTGGTGGGCTTCGAATACCAGGCGCTTGAGATCGTCCTTGGTTCCATAATCAGGATTGACCGCGTAGTAATCACGCGCGGCATAGGGACTGCCATAGGAGCCCTTGCGTTGCTCCAACCCGATCGGGTGAATGGGCATCAGCCAGAGGACGGTGACGCCAAGTTCCTTCAGCTTGTCGAGCTTGGCCGTAACCCCGTTTAAATTTCCTTCAGCTGAAAAATCGCGCGGAAACACTTCGTAGACGACTCCGTCGCGCAGCCACGCCGGCGGAGTGCGCGCCGGGCCCGGGGTTTGAGCGAAGGCGCCCTGAAGGACGAGCACCGCGCAAAACCCGGAAAGGAGTGCCGAAAAGGATCGTTGGAATCGATGTTTCATATGACTTGTCTGACTCGACTTGTATTTCATGTTAGAACTTAACCGGCGATCGGCATCCCCTCCACCCTGGAACCCTTCGCCTGGGTGCCGCATCCGACCCGTTGATAAATATCATGTCATGCTTCGTTTGCCAGCCTCCCATGCGGTGCCAGGAGCCGGTCACTTTGCGGTGGTTCGCTGTTGCACCCACGGTATGTCGTTGGGCGAATACATTTCATTATCGGGACATGGACTCTTGCGCCGGACCGGCGCCGTGGTGTTCGGATCGACCCACTTTTTAATTTCCGCGTGCCCATCGGCAAAAGAGAAGCCACCGGCCCCATTGTGGGTGGAAGCGGGCACATCCGTCCATTTGGCAGTGGTATCAGGTTGCATCCGCACCGAAAAAAAACCGTCATTGATGCTATCCGGGCATTCGTCCAGTATGACCCAGGCATTTACCGCGCCGAGTGTCGCGAGATCGCCGGTTTTCAAAAATCTTCGCCAGCCCGGGGTTTGTCCGCTGATGTAATTGGCAATATTATTGACATCGCCAAAAAAGCCGTTCATCGAGACGCTTCTGACACGCGGCCCCAGCGCGCCGGGGACGATGTCGGCTGGACACTTGAAAATGCCCGCGTTCTGCCCCACGTACGAACCGATTTCGCCGGCAGTCAACAGGTGGGTGTTTGTGTTTTGTAAATTGGGCTGAATCAAATTATCCCAGGTCATGACGCCGGCCACCCAGGCGTTCAAGCTGGTTCCCGCACCCGGATTCTCGGGAAACCGTTCCTGGTTGTCGCCGGTGTACATGGTTATCGCCAGCTGCAGTTGTTTGAGATTGTTGAGGCAGGCAATCGCCTGCGCCTTGAGTTTCGCATTGCTCAATACCGGCAGCAGCATGGAGGCAAGAATGGCGATGATGGCGATGACCACCAGCAATTCAATCAGGGTAAACCCTTCGCGGCGCTTCGTCATGCATCCACTTCTCAATCATTTTTGGGGCGTGCGCTGGGCCAGCCAAAGCATGTCATTGTCGGAAGTGAGGCAAGCTTGCTTTTGCACCAATGTGTAGGCCACGTTCTGATGACTGGTCATGACCGCGTCCACCCATTTGTGCATTTCCGCATGGCCGTCGGCAAAGCTGATGCCACAGGCACCTCCGTGCTGGTTGCCGGGCAATTCGATAAACTGGCTTACGGGATAGGTCGCGGTGTAGAACAACGCATCATCGATGCTGTCCGGATGCTCGTCGCTGAACACCCAGCAATCGCTCGCTCCGGGGAAGTGAAAATCAGAGGACTTTTTGGCGACATACCACAAGCTTTTATCCCAACCGAAGTTTGACACATCATACTTGGCCCCATCACCCACGGCTGCGTTCATGATAACGCTGCGCATCCGATGATCCCATCCCTTTGCACTTTGCGCCGGACTCACATAATTCGCCGCCGGACAAGCAAAAACCCGCACGGTGTTTCCCAGGTAACTGCCGAGCAAAGACCATCTTGTATCAATGAGATACGTGGTGTTGGTATTATTTTGGCCATTGGACCAATCAATCAAACCCGTGATCCACGACGGCCCGCCGTTGTAAAAAGGCCCCGGCGGGGTATTATTGCGCGTGTCGCTATTGATAGCCAGTTGTTCACTATTGTCAGTGGCGTACATGAGCCATGCGAGCGTCAACTGCTTTTTGTCGCTCATGCAGGCGACGGCAATGGCGCGGGACTTGGCCCGGCTCAGCGCCGGCAACAACAGGGAGGCCAGGATTGCAATAATGGCCACCACCACCAAAAGTTCTATCAAGGTGAACCCGTTCCGGTTTACTTTCATGACGCTCACAATCTTTTTTTCTACTTCTGCCCTATGTTTTTCAATCCCCGCCCCACCGGACCTGGCCCGGCGGAGCGGGGATATAACCCTTACCCAATCACGGCTTGACCAGCCGGAAATAAGTGTTCCCGATGGACGGCCAGTTCGTGACGCTCATCAAGCCGTTGGCCGTATTCACGCCATTCGTCCAACTTGTGCCGTCCGTGGCAGGAATATCCTGCCACAAACCGCTCACCAGACTGGTCTTGAACTGTAAATGAGCGCCGGGACGACCCAGCCACGACACCGGAACGGTTCCAGCAGCCGGTTTTCCCACACTCAGATTGCCACCCGCAAGGGTGCCCATGGCCTCATAAATGTTTCCCGGGGCGAATAGCGGCTCTTGATACGGTTGATTGGTAAACACATCGGCAGGCATCACATAAGGACTGAGGGCGGTTGAACGAACCACGCGAAAGTGGTTGGCTCCCGTAACGGCTTCATCCTCCAAAGGCCCGCCGTAAACATTGCCGGGATCCATCCCGTACTGGTAGCTTAACGCCACCGGTGTTCCTGCAGGTATGATGAGGGTGTTCGTATAAACTGTCGTGGATCCCACCCTGATCATTTGATAGCCTGCCGGAGCCGAAACCGGGTTGACACCGCCTGACCAGGCATACCAGGCTTGGGGATAAGGAGTCCCGCCGCCGTTGGCAAACATGCCGTTGATATAGACTCCATCTGATGCGGGATTGAACACATTGCTGTCGGTCCCGACCGCGCCATTCATGTCCACGCTGAATAACACCGGCGTGGCTTGCGGCAAGTAGTCGCCCAGCGCAAGGTCGAGGAAGAAAAAGGCCGGCAAGTTGGTGGTGAGGGTGGTGGTAGTGACCGGCAGGGTGACGATGCGTCTGGCGTTGTTGTTATACACCGAATCATTGACATAGTCGTAAACCCAACCGCCCACGAGGGAGTTTGTATATCTGACTTGAATAATAACCGGTGTGCCCTCGGGCATGGTGATCACCGCACTGCTGAAGATATTGGTGTTCACAGCAGCGGGATTATTGGTCATCGTCACACCTGTAGCCCAGTTGTTAAAAGTGCCCCAGACAGACACGCTGTTGGGGACGTAATCGGGGTCGTACTTGATCACACCCGACATGTCCACATTGAGAGTTACGTTGGCAACCGGAGAATAGATAAGGTCGCTGAAGCTGACCAAAGGCAGGACCTGGTTGGTGTTGTTGCACCAGAAACGGTTGCCGGCATCATTGGCGTTGGCCGGACCGGGAGAATCCCAGGAGCCGGCAGGATCCTCCACCGCTTTCCATTCCATGAAGGCATTGGTTGCCGGCACTCCGGGAACCTCGGCTCCCGAGGTGATGGGAACGGTCAAAGTATAGACGTTGGACGTGACGATTCCACCGGTGTTCGTCACCAGAATGGTTGTATCGTTGGTCAGGTAGGCGCCTGAATTTCCCCAACCGTTAAAACTGCCTCTGACGTCAACTTGATCCACGCCTTTGACGAAATGACCCAGCTGGATCTCTTGAGACATGTCCAATTGAAACGTTACGTTGATTATTTGTCCCGGCCCGACATCCCCATAATACGGGGTGGGCAGATTTATGGTGGCCCCGCTGGTCGAGGGGAGTTGCACCCCCCGGTTGTCCCACGAAGCCGTTGACTCATAATTGCCATTGATTCTGAACCGGTAACTCATGACATGGCCATTGGCATCGCTGGTATCATTGTATGAGTTTGTATAAACCGTGCTGCTGCCTTCTTGTACCAACTGGAGTCCGTTCCCTGACCAGCCGAAGAAAGTTCCATTCACATAAACCGCATCGGTCCCGGTGCCAGCTGGAGCCGGCGGGTTGAAACTTCCATTGGCGAGGTTTGTGGCCATATCCACGCTAAAGTTGATAATGGTGTTGGCCTGAGCGGTCGTGATTCCGGCTGCGGCGAGCAGCAGACCGGATAACAGTGCATACTTCATTGATTTTAATTTCATAGGGATACTTTCTCTTACGCACGTGCGACGAGGGCGGCGACGATGGAGAGGCCGGCCCGGATACCCTGGAGCAGGTTTTGTTTCATTGGATTTCTGTTGTTCATGTTCATTGGCAGCCTCGCCAAAGACGACCCGCCGCGATCACATGGCCGAATCCGGCATTGAATCTTCGAACGGGGTCATGGAAGAGATTATCACAGCGACGTTTGTGCGCATATCGCATGAATTGTGCATCGGAAAGCAGACGCCCTTAAGCACACGTAAGTGTTTGCATTTGTCTCCGTTCACCGACGGTCTGGCCATCGCTTTGGAACTACATAAAGGAGAAATTGAAGCGCGGTCACATTTACAGAAGCGCGATTTCGGTCGTGACTGAACGATTTGGTGGCCGATCAGAGACGAAGGTATTTGGCCACTGCTTCCGTCCGCGACTGGACGTGCAGCTTCTCGTAGATGTGCCGGAGATGGGTGCGGATGGTGTTGATACTGATGTCGAGCTTGTCGCCGATCTGCTTGTAAGCCAGCCCTTGGGCCAGGCAATCCAGCACCGCCTCTTCACGCGGCGAAAGCAGGTTCTGTTGCTCACCGGCCCGGTTGGCCGCCTGAAATGAAGCCACCACCTTGCGGGCAATGGAGTTGGACATCGGAGAACCGCCCGCGTGAACGTCCCGAATGGCCTGGAGCAACTCACCCGGTTCGCCCCGCTTCAAGAGATAGCCCGTGGCGCCAGCTGCCAGAGCTTTGAAAATTTGTTCGGTGTCCTCGTAGACTGTGAGCATCAGGATCTGGATTTGCGGCGCCACAACCTTGAGACCCCGCACGCATTCGATCCCATCCATGCCGGCCATGTTGATGTCCATCAACACCACATCCGGATGGTCCGTCGGCAGATGTTCCAGTGCCGCCCGGGCGCTTCCATAAATGCTCAGGCAACGAAATCCCGGCGAGTCGTTCAAAAACGTGGCAATGGATTCACAAAGCTTCTTTTCATCATCGACTATGGACACCGAAATCATTTGCCTACCCCTACTGCACCGGGCCGGCGAAAGAAAGCTCAAACCGGATAGTCGTTCCCTTTCCAACCTGTGATTCCACCCGGCAACGCCCTCCCAAATCCTCCAGACGCCGACGCATGTTGCCCAGGCCGTTGCAAAAGCCCGCGGCAGAACTCGGCGAGTTGGATTCGTTGTACACCGGGTCAAAACCGGTGCCGTTGTCCGAAACCGCAATTTCAAAACCGGTGGTGCGGCAGGCCATCGTGATCCTGGCCCGGGTGGCGCCCGAGTGTTTGAGAATGTTGGTCAGCGCCTCGTGGACCGCCAAAAACAGATGGTGGCGCGACTGCGACGAAAGCGGCTGCAGCGGCAACTGCTGAGGGATCTCCAATTCACACTCAATCCCGGTCCTCCGGAAATATTCCTGGGCGTACTGCCCGATGTAGGACATCAGGTGATCCAGCGTGTCTTTCTGCGGATTGACGGCCCAGACAATTTCGTCAAGCGACTGAAGCACTTCGCGGGACTCGTCGGATATGGAGCGTATCTCCTCCTGAAGTTCGACCGGCACGGTCTGGCTGAGACGGGCGTGCTCACTCAAAAATGAAATCCGGCACATCCTGGCACCCATGATATCGTGCAGGTCCTGGGCGATGCGGGTGCGCTCCCGCTCCAGTGCCCGCTCCTGTTCCAGACGTTTGAGGCGCTGCTGGGTTCGGCGCTTTTCCACGAACCGCGCACTCCCGGCACCCACGGTCACCGTCCCCACCGCCAATGTCCCGATAAACCACCAGGTCTCCCAGAAATGCTGAAGCACCTTCAGTGAAAGGCTGGCGCCGTCCTGGTTCCAAGTCCCGTCTCCATTACAGGCAATCACCCGAAAGCGATAGATCCCGGGCGGGACGAAGCTGTAAAAGGCGACTCGTCGGGTTCCCGCCTCGACCCAATCCGGGTCGAGCCCTTCAAGCCGATAGCGGAAGCGGACCCGATCGGGGGAGTCGAAGCTCAGGCCGGTGTAGCGGAATTCAAGGATATGTTTGCCCGGAGCCAGAGCAAGGGATTCCACCGTTGCGTCTCCCGGTTCGGGTGTCGGCGTCACGCCGCTGCCGGGCCGGCCTGAAACTGGTAGCTGAGGCACCCCGTCCACCAACGTCTGCTCCAGCACCACGGCGGGAGCGGGCGAACTCACGGTATGATGCGGGTCAACCACCACAATGCCCTTGAGCGTCGAAAACCAAAGTAATCCGGCCTTGGTTTTCAAGCCGGCGGGGGAAAATCCCCCCGTACATTCCTCGGATAACATGCCGTCGGCACGACCATAAACCTGCGGATAGACGATCGAAATCTTATGCGCCACCAGATCCTCAAGATCGTGTTTCATTACCCGGGCGATTCCCAGATTGCCGCCCAGCCACAGACTGCCGTCCTCATCTTCAAAAATCTGGGATATCGTATTATCCGGCAGTCCATCGCGCATGGTAAAGGTGGCGATGTGCCCGTCCTGCAACCGGCTTAAGCCGCCGCCAGCGGTGCCGATCCAAAGCGTGCCATGGGTGTCGAGGTATAGCGTGCGGATCCAACCGCTGGGCAAACCAGCCAGCCTCTCACACCGATTATGCGCCCCTTTGTCCAACCGATACAGCCCGTCACCCTCCGTGCCGACCCACAAACCGCCGCCCGCGTCGCATACAATGGTAGTGATCGCATGACCGCGCGGGCAATTGGTCTGGGCCTGCCAGTTTCCATCTGCAAAACGCCAAAGTTCGCCATTGCGTGTGCCGGCCCACACCTCGCCATTAACCGGGTTCCGTCCCAACGCACTGACACTCAGATTTGTCAATGCGAGCACCCCGGCCTCCTGTTCGACGGTCGTCGGGTTCCTTAAGAAAAGTAATCCGGATGCTGCCGCCACCCAGCAATTGCTATCCGGGGTTGCCAACAAAGCACTCACGGACGGGATCCCTGGTGGCATGCCGCTGAAAATCAGGCGTCTGAACATCTGACCGTCCCACTGATACACGCCGTTCGGCTGTGCGGCCCAGATCAAGCCCGGGCCGATTTCGGCCAACCCATGGACCTCCCCGTAATCCAATCCGTCGTTGTGGCTCAGAACCGACACCTTTTTGGGGCAGATGCGATTCAGCCCTCCATGCGTGCCGACCCAAAGTTTTCCCTCCCGATCCATTAACAACGTCTCGACCATGTTATCGGACAATCCAACGCTGGCATTGATGGCTACCAACTTGCCGGCCTTGAACTCAAATAATCCCTCGCCGGCCGATCCCGCCCAGACAGTTTCATCCGGCGCTTCTGCCAACGCGCTGATATAATGCGTGACCAGATGCCGGGGCATGCCGAAGCGCTGCCACTGGTCTCCCTCCCGGCACAGCACAAACGCATCTCCCGCCCCAATCCAGATTCGCCCTTTTTGGTCCACCAGCAGGCAGTGCGGGTCTTGGAGCAGGCTATCCAAGGCGGAATCCCGCAACTGAACGAACTTGTCTCCCTGATAGGAGAAAACTCCTGCCCCGCTCGCTCCCACCCACATCGCACCTTTGCGATCGCAATACAGCGTCGTGATGGGTTTGCCGGAAAAAACCTCTGCGCCACGCAACGCGGTCAATTGCCCGTCCTGCCACAGGATCAAGCCGGCTTGCGTTCCTATCCAAAGCCGTCCATCCCCGTCTTCGGCCAGCGTGGTGATCGAATCGGATGGCAGCCCGTCGTGCATCGTGAACGTACGAAGATTGCCTCCCTGCCAGCAGCTCAATCCGCCGCCCACACCCCCAATCCATAGCGCGCCGCGGCTGTCTCCGAACAAGACCTGCACCGGCCCGCTTTGAAATCCCTCATGAAGGCCGAGGGAGAAAAAATTTACGCCGTCAAACCGGCACACCCCCTCGTCGCTGCCGATCCAGATGTAGCCATCACGGGTCTGGGCCAGCGCGCGCACGTAATTCTCCGGCAATCCCTGTTCCCGCTGCCAGGAACGAAACGTGAACGGAATTTCGCCGCCGGTTCCCGATTCGCTTTCATTCACAAAATCGTTGAACGAAGTGGCCATGGCCATTTCGCTGAAGATCCACCCCGCGCCGCCGCCGCCATGGCGGAGATGGATTTGATCAAACGAGGCATCGGCCTTGAAGTGCGTCGTCAGGCTTTCCATCTGGTTGGTTTCGGAGGCCCCCGAACGCAGGTTCGGATCCAGCCACACCGTCACCAGATCATCGGTGCCCGGCTGGTATTGAACCTTGAATACGATGGTTCGTTCGATGCCCCAATGGGGCAGTTCATAAGTGGACGAGGCCGCCAGCCCGGGACGCTCCGGGTTGGACGAATTCAAATCGATATACTCGACGACCTGATTGGATGAACCGGTTGTTCCCGTGCCAAAAGCGCTATAAGCCCAAGCCTTCAGCGCATTGCCCACCGCCAGCCGTTCGTGATTCCCTTCAAACAACTGGAATGCCGCAAAATATTCCTCGGTGGTGGCGTCCGACAACGGATCCACATGAAACTTGAAATAAAGCGTGTCGGTGGAGGTATCATCCCGGCGCAAAATCCCGCCCAGGATATCGGTGCCCACCCCGGTCTCATGAACCTGGGTGGCGCCCAGGTCGCTCCACAAAAGCACCGCCCGGATCGAATCCGTCCAGCCCAACATGGCCAGGAACATCAGCCCGAAAGCCAGACGGTGGCGAACTTGGCAGATGCCGGCGCGTAAATTCATCTTTGGTTGACTGATAAACCGCCCGGTCAGAAGGAAATTAACTGAGTTCCGGGCCATGCTTTATCAATAGGTAAGTACCTGCGCCAATACAAGCATTCAGTTGTTTGTGTGCTCATTAGAGCTTGCCGTTTGGGTGGCGCGCAATAGAATGTTTCGGTGCCGGTTCGGCACACTACGGTTTTGGTTGCCTCGGTAGCTCAATTGGCAGAGCAGTTGACTCTTAATCAATTGGTTGAAGGTTCAAGTCCTTCCCGGGGCACCATTAAAATCAAGGGATTTGCGAAATTCAGCCGGGTACTAATTCCTCGTGTAGTACGCCCACAAGAACTGGCAAAATGCCTTACGGACGCCAATAGCATCAAAGCGATCGGCGCATCGTGTACCGTCCTGCAATTTGACGACATGACGGTGTGGGCGGATTGGCGTTTACTTGCACCGGTTGAAGTTTCATAAGCCACTGGGTCAGTGATCCGCACGGGTGTTGAGAGAGACGCCCGCGCGGATTTTTATTTTTCTTCGCCGGCGGGAGTTCCCTGTGGGTGGCAATCAAAGTTCGCCGTCGCTGGCGGGACGCAGCGCCGTGGCGTTACGGGCGCATCGATGAGGCTGGCTGGGCAAATTTTTGGGAGTCTGGAAATTCTCAAGGGCGGCAGTTGAACCGCGGGCCGGAATAAAAGCCCCTTCCGGTTCGGCGGAAGAGGCATTGAACTTCCAATTGGATTACAGCACCCGCCAAAAGTCCAAACTGACCGCCGAAGTAACATTAATCACCGGAGTGCTTAAAATCGTAACCGTGAGGTTATCCATTGCGAAGAACGGGCCCGACCCAATGTACCCTGCGTGGTGTGTGCCACCGGAAGCGGTGAAAACAACCGAGGTTACTGGCAAGCTGGGAAGCTTGATTTGAGTGGCGCTGACCGCACTCAACTTATAGGTGCGAAAGTATTCCAGTTTTCCCAAATAATACCCCTGTACGGTCACTTGCAGGTTGTCATTCCAGGCCGCCGTCAAATAGACTGTTCTGAGGGCGAAAGCATAACCAAAGCTGCCGATGCTTGCAGACCCGGAACCAAATATTACGTTACTCGCCGATCTCAGCCCTGCTCTATAACCGCTCGGATTACCTTCATAGGTCACAGCATCGAGGACGGTGAAACCACTCCAGCTCAATGCACCGTAACCATTCGGTACGGGCGGATAATCACTTGCCAGATCATCAAAGGTGAGCAATTCCTGGCCAAAATGGACAAGAAGGGTTGCGCGAGCCGGCACGGTGAACAGAAACAAACAGGCGCTTATGGCAACGGCGAGGTTTTTCCAATGCAGAGTTTTCATAGTTTTAATTTTTGATTGGTGGTTCATAGAACATTGACCTTCCAATGATTGTTCCGCCTGACCTTTTGACTCGAAGCTTCAATCAACCAACGTCAGGATCCGAGAAATCGGCTTCGGACATCAATTTTTGCTGTGGTCAATCAAGACCTTATTAGAACAATTGAGTAAATCAAATAAGTTTTTATCACAAATTTAAGCACGATGCCATCCGGTTCAGCGGCGTGTCGGTTTGGCTGGTTTAAGTTTCATCGCCGCCCGGCCGGCCAGCAAGCAGATTAAAAGTGTAACCTATGAGCCCGACAGTCTTACCTATGTTCGGACTGCACCCTGTACCGAATCGAACCCTGATTCCTGGATTCTGGATTCTTTGGTTGGCAATGAAGTTGCTGATTTATGCTACATTGAGGCATGGATGAACTGATTTCATCATTGGTTCCGCCAAAACAGCAGGCCCAGGCGCAGCTGTTGCTGGACGACCCCGGTTCGCGGAACCTGATTCGCCAGCAATTAAGCCAGTTGGCGGAGGATGACGCCGGTTTGGTTCCGCAAAAATCGTTCAGTTGGATCCTGTGCAAGCTATCCACTTTTGGAGCCGAAGAAACGGACACCTTCAGAATCTACCAGGCATTTTTATCCCAACTGAATCAATTGGGACAGATGTGCCGCATTTTATCTGGCGACGGTGAGCACTGCAAATCCGGCTCTCCGGCGGCCGTCGCCAACCGGATTACGATTGGCCTCGGCCTGTTCTACGAACAAGCAGCGCGCCTGCATCAGCGGCATGCCGCACCCTCGCCGCACTTTTATCAACAAATCGCAACCCGTTGCTTTGCGGTGACCGGCTACAAAACCATCGCCGCACAGCTGCCCGATTGGCTTGAATTCCTGCGGACCAACTTCGTGTTGCCAAAAACCTAGCGCCGGACGTCCCTCGCTGGGTCTCGATCCGGTGCTTATGGATCGGGACTTTTTCGAGCGCCAATGGCGGAGGATGGATGGGAGCGTAGGGTCGAAATTAAAAACAAAGAATCGCGAGCGGGCATTCAACTCTCAACTGCGACTTGCGTCGCAAGGTCAGACCACCTCGGCGAGAAAGAGGAGTTTGTAAACGTCCGGCCGGCGGGCCTCAGCCGCATGCCCGGCGATTTCGACCGGGTCGGTGCTGGACCGCACCAGTTTGAAGTCCCCACAGCAGAGCCACTCTCCCATGCCCGACTTCACGCACACCGGGATGGAACCTTTCTGGGCGCAAAAGGTGTCAGCCAGCTCGCTGATCTGCGGGCCCTTGCCAGCAAATACCACCAGCGGCGCCTCAGGGTTGAGTTCCAACGTGAAGCATCCCGCCACGACGGCACCATCCCGATGCAGCAAATAATACGGCGGCGAACCGTCGGCTCCGGTTTTGTCCACGATCTCGCTCCAGGTGTAACGACGTCCTTTGATCAGTGCCATGGCGTCAGCAGGTGGTGCGGCGGACCGCTTTGCGCTGGCAGAGCGCGATCCGGGTTGTCGGGGTGGTTGGCATTTTAATGACGGTTCCCATAAACCATGCAGATTCAATTGCACTGTATGCACTCTAGGTCAGGAAGAAGGATTTGCAATGGCTAAACAGAATCCAGTGGTCGGTGTTCAATTCGGGTCTGGCGACTCGGGGCTTAGGTTTATCCGTGGAAAAAACTCAACTCCCATGAATCGCGAGCGGGCATTTAACGCTCAACTCTCAACGCCTTCGGTCAGCGCTGGCCACCATGCCAGCCGCCACCACCGGCGTGCATCGTGCCGCCACCGTTCCATGCCACACCGCCATGCCAGTTGCCGCCGCTGTGAATCATACTCACACCCCCACCGCCATGCCAGTTGCCGTTGCCGGTCCAGACTGCACCCCCATGCCAATGGTTGCCACCGCTCCATGCCGCGCTCCCGCGCCAGACTCCACCACCCCAGTATCCGTTCCCGTGAAATGACGACGGACAACGGCGCCAGCCGTAATAGCCACAAATCGGAGAATAAAAAGCGGGGTAATAATAGTAGTAGGGTGCCGCGTAATAATAGGAATAATACGTCCCCGGCACGGTTTGGACGTAAGTGGTCGCCGGTTGATCGGTGGCCGAGGTATCCGCCGGGGCGGTCGTTGAATAGACCTGGGGCGGCGCGGTCGTCGGTGCGGGAACGGTCGCCGTGACGGCCGCGGGCCTGGGCTGACTTAACATGGCCGTGATCACCGCATCGGAAACGCCCTGTTGATGCAGGGAAATGATCTGGGCTGCGTTCAGGTTATAGCTGTTTCCCGAATTCTTGATGAAAGCGATGATGGTGTCGTCGCCGACTTTGGCCTGCTCCAGCTGGAGGATTTGAGCCGGTGAGCCGGTGGAATTTTGCGCCGGCGCATTCAAGGCCAGCAACACCAGTCCGCCGGCAGCCGCCATGGCCAGCGTTTTTTGAAATCTTTGCGTCTTCATGCATCACCTCTGCCAACCAATGCAGCTTCGCGCCAATGACACCAAGTGTCAAATGCGGCGATTGAAGGGTTGTGAAGTTTTCAGTAATCAGTGGCCGGCGATCCATTCGGGTCTGGCATCTTTGGTCTTGGTTCTTATTCATCGGTGTGCTTCCGTGGCTAAAAGCTGACTTCCAGCCCCGGCCTTCCATTACAAATGGACTCGGCGGCGGGAGGCATCTATGTTAGGTTCTTTCCAGCGAGCCGCCTCATCCGCGGACCGCCCCAAAGCCCAACAAAAGGTTATTATGGCACAGGCAATCATGGACCCGGAAAAGGTGCGGCGATTTGCCGACGAACTGAACCGGTTCAACACCGACCTCGAGAACCGGCTGGTTTTGTTGCAGGCCCGGTTCACGTCGCTGGGCGACACCTGGCAGGACCAGGAACACGAGAAGTTCGCGGACGAATTCAGGACGGCAATGAAGGCGCTCAAGAAGTTCGTCGAGCTGTCCAAGGCGCATACGCCTTACCTGTTGCGAAAAGCCCAGCGCATCGAGGAATATCTCCATCAACGCTGATCGTTCATGGCCGAACGCGCCCAAGTCACTTCCGTCGAAGCCGTGGACACCTACCGGGCCGACCTGATTGTGTACGTCGCCAAGGCGCGCGCGGTTCTGGAGGAGGCCAGCGATGACGTCCTGCGCACCCGGCTCTGGGTGCAAAATGATCAACGCCGGGTCTGGGAACAGGAAGCGCGCATCCGCTACCGGAAACTGGAGGAGGCGCGGGCGGAGTTGTTCAGCGCCCAGCTCTCGAAATTTCATGAGTCGACGGCCTTGTGCCTCATGGCGGTGCAACGGGCGGAACGCGCCAACCGCGAGGTCGAGGCCAAAATGGCCGTCCTCAAAAAGTGGGACCGGGAGATGGAAAACCGCACCGACCCGCTGGTCAAGCAGGTCACCCAGTTCCACGGGTTTTTAACCACCGACATGAAACGCGCGGTCGCCTACCTGGAACAGGTGGTGAAGGCCTTGGAAGCCTACGCCGGTGTGGCCACCCCTGGTGCAGCAGCGGCGGCGCAGAAGGAAAACCTGCCATCCGGCGAAGGGGAAAAACAGCCATGAACCTGAGCGGAAGCAAAAACCGGCTGATGGCCCTCACAAAAGAGCTTTCCAAGCGCTGGGAGGACACCAAAAATCACTGGCGTGACGCCAAAAGCCAGGAATTCGAACAGCGGTACATGTCCGAGTTGTTTGCACACGTGGACAAGACCGTCACGGTGATGGAAAAGCTGGATGAAGTTTTGAACAAAGTCAGGCACGACTGTGAATAGGCATCTGGGAGTCAATGAAATGTTCGCGCTTTTGGACCAGCTCAAAAGCGTGCTCCAGGATTTTGCCGCCCGGGAGGAAAAACTCAGCGGCGAGTTGCGCAGCCGCATCAGCGCCGAAAACAAGTCCCATGAGGCGGCCGCCGAGAAACAATCCGCCGAACTGGCCGAACGCATCGCCGGCGCGGAAACAGTCTTCGGAGCCGAAAAGCAGAATTGCCAGGCCAAATTTGAAAAGCGCAAGGCACGCATCAGCCAGGCCCTCCTCACCACCACCAACCAGGTCATGGAGGGCAACGACTGGTCTGGACGCCGCAAACAAAGCTTGCAGCGCGGCGCCCAGGACGCCGAACGCAATCGGGACGCGGACCTGACCGGCCTCGCCGTCAAACTGGAGGACTTCAAAACCAAGCTGGCCGGGAAATACGCCGCCTTCGAACCCTTGGAAAGTGCGGCGCGCAGCGCCTTTCGGGGTTACGGCGCCTTTCGACGGCTGCTTTCCCCGCACCAACCATCACCGGAAGCCGCTCTGCCCATCGATGAAAACCAGTCGTTCGAGGAACTGCAGCGGCTGGAAATCAAAACGCGGGAGGAATTGGAGCGGTTCGAAACAATTCCGTTGCCGCGCCTGTTTAAAATTCTGCCTTTATGGCTGCTGACAATTCTGTTGCTGCTGGCGTTTGGCATCGCCGTTCCCCTGCTCCATCAACTCGGACACGGTTCCAGTTCCTATTTGAAGACGGGCCTGGCGCTGGCAGCGCTTTGGGTCGTCCTGCTGGTGATTCATCATCTGGGCAAACGCCAGGGTGCGCCGGCCGCCAAAACCATTGCCTCCAACCTGGTCCGGGCGCGACGGCTGCTTGACGCTTCACTCGAACAGGCTGATTTGCGGTACTCGCAGGAACAGGAACGCATCCAGAAGGAATACGAGACCACCAGCCGCACCCTCAACCAGCAGTGGAAGCAAATCCAGAAGGAGGCCATGGACACGCGCGGCACCCGGGCCCAGAAGGTAGACGAAAAAGGTGCGCGCGCCATGCTGAGACATGAACTCAACCACCGCGCCAGGCTCAGGCAGATTGAAGCCAAACACGCGGGCGCCATCGCGCGACTGCAACAGGAGGCGGATGCCAAGGCCAAAGGGCTGGCCACCGTTCATGCGGAGAAAATGGTAAGATTGGAATCCGAGCAGCAGACCCGCTGGCAGTTGTTTATAACGGAATGGAAGGAATCCATCCAACCCATCCACGATGCCATCACCGCGGCCATCGCCGCCGCCGGCGAGTTGTTCCCCGATTGGCAGACGCCAGCCTGGAAGAACTGGACACCGCCGCCGGACTTCAAGAACGTGGCGAAATTCGGGCGAGCGGACGTGGACATGACAAAGCTGGCCGATGCGCTGCCGAAGGACAAACGTCTTGCCCTGCCCTTTCCGGCCAATTTTTCCGTTCCCCTCCTGTTGAAATATCCGGGCCAGGGCTCCATCCTTTTTGAAACGGCCAAAACGGGCGGCGACGAGGCGATTGGCGCCATCAACAACATCATTTTCCGCCTGCTGTCCGCCCACCCGCCAGGCAAGCTCAGCTTCACGATTTTCGATCCCGTCGGCCTCGGCCAGAATTTTGCCGGCCTCATGCACCTGGCCGATTACGAGGAGAGCCATATCAACAGCCGCATCTGGACGCAATCCGGCCAGCTCGAGGAGAAACTCGCGGAACTCAACGAGCACATGGAAAAAGTCATCCAGATGTATCTCCGCAACGAATACGAAACCATCGCGGAATACAATACCCAGGCCGGCACCATCGCGGAAAAATATCATCTGCTCGTCATCGCCGATTTCCCGGTGAACTTCACCGAGACCGCCGCCCGGCGGCTCATCAACATCGCCACCAGCGGCGCGCGCTGCGGCGTGTTCACCCTCATTCATTGGGACAAGCGCCATGCGCCGCCGCAGGGTTTCGTGCCCGATGAACTCCGCAAAAACAGCATCTGCCTCACCCGCGCCGAAACCGCTTTTCGGCTGGAACACAAGCAGCCGCCCGGCACCCGCCTGACGCTCGATATCCCGCCGTCGCCGGAATTCGTGACGGATTTTCTGCATCAGGTCGGCGAAAGCGGCAAGGATTCCAACCGGGTCGAGGTGCCCTTCGAGCAGGTTGCGCCTCCGCCGGACAAACTCTGGACGGAGGAGACGACCGAGGAACTGACCGTGCCCATCGGGCGTTCCGGCGCCACCAAGCTGCAAATGCTCGCCATCGGCAAGGGCACCCGCCAGCACGCGCTGGTGGCCGGCAAGACCGGTTCCGGCAAGTCCACGCTGTTCCATGTCATGATCACCAACCTCGCGCTCTGGTGCAGCCCGGAGCAGGTCGAGTTCTATCTCGTGGACTTCAAGAAGGGCGTCGAGTTCAAGTGTTACGGCAACCGCCGCCTGCCCCACGCGAAGGTCGTGGCCATCGAAAGTGATCGCGAGTTCGGATTGAGCGTATTGCAACGCGTGGACGAGGAACTGCGCCGCCGCGGCGACCTGTTCCGCAAACTGGGCGTGCAGGACGTCGCCGGTTACAAACGCGCCGGTGGCACCGAGCCGATGCCGCGTTCTTTGCTGATTATCGACGAGTTTCAGGAGTTTTTCACGGAGGAAGACCGCGTCTCGCAATCCGCCGCCGTCCTGCTCGACCGCATTGTCCGGCAGGGCCGTGCCTTCGGCATCCATGTACTCCTCGGTTCGCAGACGCTCGGCGGCGCCTACACGCTGGCCCGCGCCACCATCGGCCAGATGGTCATCCGCATCGCGCTCATGTGCAACGAGGCGGATGCGTACCTGATCATGGACCAGGACAATCCGGCCCCGCGCCTGCTCACCCGGCCCGGCGAAGGCATTTACAATGACGCCGCCGGGTCCATCGAAGGCAACAGCCCGTTTCAGACCGTGTGGCTGCCCGAAGAAGTTCGCGACGGTTTTCTCGCGAAGGTCCGCGCCCGGGCCGATCAAAACCAGAAGCCATATCCCGGGCCGTTCGTGTTTGAAGGCAATGCGGCGGCGGACGTGAAGGAAAACCTGCTGCTGCAGGCTTTGTTGGCTGCTCCCCGCCTTGGTAGCCCCGACCTGCCGGTCGGCCAGGACGCGCGGCAGCGCGCCCCTGCCGAAACAAAAGTTCCCGTGGCGGCGCGCATCTGGCTGGGGGCACCGAATTCCATCAAGGGCCCGACCGAAGCTGTTTTCCAGCGGCAAAGCGGCAGCAATCTCCTGATTGTCGGGCAAAGCGAGGAACGCGCCGCAACCTTGCTGGCCATAGGGCTTGTGTCCCTGGCCGCCCAATATCCGAAAAATTCAGTACGATTCATTTTGCTGGACAGTTCGCCGCCGGGATTGCCCCAGCGCGAGTTTTTGCAACGCGTCATCCAGGCCGTGCCGCACGAAATCATCCAGGCCAACAACAGCAACCTGGCGGAAGTCATGGGCGGCCTGGCGGCGGATTTGAAGCGCGGCGATGAAACGAGCGACGCGAGGGAGACATTTGTGCTGATTCACGGCCTGCAAAATTACAAGAAACTCCGGCAGGAGGATGAGTTCAGTTTTTCCAGCAGCGAAACCGGCAGCGGCGTCAACCCCGCCGCCGTGCTTCTGAGCCTTATCAGCGAAGGCCCGGCCAGTGGATTCCATGTCATCGCCACCTGCGACACCTACAACAACGTGAACCGGTTCCTGGGACGGAAGACGCTGACGGAATTTGAGTCGCGCGTGCTTTTCCAGATGAGTGCCAGCGACTCGGCCAGCCTGATTGACGCGCCGGATGCCGGCACGCTCGGCCTGCATCGGGCGCTGTATTACAACGACCGCGAAGGATACATCGAAACCTTCCGTCCGTATGCGCTGCCCGGCAATGATTGGATCGAGGAAGCGGCGCAGCAACTCAAGCGGTTGCTGGGGTGATCATCCAGTCGTCCACGTCCTCGATTTTCCAGATTTGGACCTGTCCGGTGAACAATCACCGTTTTTCAAGGAACCGGCTCAAGCCGGTTGGGAACTGTTTTTGCCAGGAACGTAGGTTGCCCGTTTGGAAGAATGGAGCGGTTCCAACTTCGATGTGACGCAGACATTCTTGCCTGCGCGTTTGCGGAACATTCTTGTCCCGTGTTTCAACGTGGCACGAAAGAGGTGACTGGAAAGTCGCCTGAACCCGCAGGCTGGAAAGCCTGCGCTATGTCATAACTGGAAATGCTCCAAGCCCAATCAGACGCACCATTGCCCAGTTTCTAGACGGTCAGCAGGACCGTGCAACTCATGTGCATTTCAGCAGGAAGCCCCGATAGGGAGATTCAATTGGTGGCACAGAAGTTGCCACCACAAAAACAAAAAAACACTTAATCGAATACTTATGAAAAACAAAATTATCATCCTCCTGGCAACCGCCCTCCTCACCAGTGGTTTGATCGTTGGGTTGACCGCGCACGCACAACCGGCTCCGGCCCCCGAACACCATCCGGCCATTCGTCATGCCATCGTGGCTTTGGAACAAACAAAAGTTTATTTGAAAAGTGCCAATCACGATTTCGGCGGCCACCGGGCCGATGCCCTCGCGGAAGTGGACAAGGCGCTGGTGCAACTCAAGCTGGCCTTGCAGTACGACAAAAACTAAAACTGCCTGATTTCAGTCGCCCGGCCGGAAACGATCTTTCTCCGGTCGGGCATATTTTTTTAGCGAGCAGTGGGTTTTGGCATTTTATCAAAATGAACTGTTCGAGTTTGGCAGAAGAGCATGGGCCCAACACCCGATCCTGGCAGCCAGCTTGGGTTACGATTGCTTCTTACAAGATGGTCAATCTGATGTCCGTTGCGGCCCGCGTCTCCAATGTCCTTGTTGCAAACCGAGTCAAAGATGAATGCGGCGGCAGTGGGAGTCGTGCGGCCTCAATTGCTCCGCGGCCTCAGACGTACAAGGCGCTTTCCAGGTCACGCACCAGGACGCTCATGAACGGGTAACGCTTGTCCGGGTCGCGCGCGAGGCATTTCATGACGACCTTTTCGAGCGGAGCGGGAAGACCCGCGTTGTGCTCGCGCGGCAGCACCGGGCCGGACGTGTCCATCTGCGCCGCCAGGATTTCCGACGGGGTCTCGCCGGGAAACGGCTTCTGGTTGGTCAACAATTCGTAGGCGGCGACGCCGTAGGCGAAAATATCCGCGCGCGGGTCGATGGGTTTTTGCTGCAACTGCTCCGGCGCCATGTAACCGGGGGTGCCAGGATTTTTCGACATTTTCTTCGGCTTTTCGGGAATCGGCTGCGCCAGGTCAAAATCAATCAGGCGCACATTGCCGTTGCGCGTCACCAGCACATTCTCCGGCTTGAAATCAAGGTGCATGAAGCCGCTCTCGTGGACGTGCGTCAGGCCCAGGGCCATATCAATCAGGATTTGCGCGACATTTTCCGTCAGCACCGGGTCATGTTTGGCGAACAGTTCCTTCAAATTCGCCGCCTCGACATAATCCATGACCATGTAAAGCGATCCACCCTGCCGGCCGTGCTCGACATAGCCGACGACGTATTCGCTTTCGTTGATTTTGGAAAGCACCTCGCATCCGCGCAAGAAACGCCGGCGCGCCAGCAGATTGAACCGCAACCGGTCGTTCAATTTCCGCAGGGCGTAAGGCTTGCCGCGATTGTCCGTCACCAGCCAGATCTCGGCCATGCCGCCGCGGTTGATTAGCTCCTGGGTGTAAAAACGCCCAAACCGTTCCTGGGCCGCCGGTTCCGTCGTCGCTGCTCCCTGTAATTCACGCGCCATTCTGGCTATTCCTTAACATGTTGTGCCTTCGGGCGCGAATTAAACTTTTTCCATCATCCGATGGAATGGACGGAATCCAGTTGCATTTGGTATCAAAAATTTTATCGTCGCCACATGCGGCCACTTCGGGCGCTGGTACTTTATCCGGTTGAGGTGTTCATTGGCGGCAGGTTGATTGACGGCTGGCGGACCGTCCTGGCACCCGCGCTCGCCGGCTTCGATTTTCTGCCCCTCCAACCGGTACGCGAGCCGTTCGCCATTCTCCAATGACCGCACTGATCGAGCCCATTCAAAAGTGGATCAACACCGGCCTGGGGTTTTTTTATCCCGAATTCTGCCGGCTGTGCGAAGCCGAGCCCGCCACCCGCCAGGACGGCTACGTCGGCGCACGCTGCTGGTCGCAGGTGCGCTTCATCAAGCCGCCGTTCTGCCGGCGCTGCGGATTGCCCCAGGCGGGCGACATCACGACGCCCTTCGAATGCACGAACTGCCGCGAGCTGGACCTGCACTTCAGTTCCGCCCGTTCCGCCGTCGTCGCCCGGGGGGTTGTGCTCGAAGCCATTCACCGCTTCAAGTACCGGCGCCAGTTGTGGTTTGAAAATTTCCTGGCCGGCCTGTTCCTGCGCGAAGCCGTGCCCGCGTTACGCGGTCAAAACTGGAATCTGGTTGCACCCGTCCCGCTGCATTCGCTGAAGCAGCGCGAACGCGAATTCAACCAGGCCGGACGCCTGGCCGCCCATCTGGCCGGCGCCCTGAAAATTCCCTTGAACGACCGGTTGCTCCGGCGTGTCACACCCACAGCGACCCAGACGCTGCTCACCCGGCAGCAACGCGCGGAGAACATGCGCGGCGCGTTTGCCATCCGCCCCGGCAGACGTTTGAACCGGGAACGGGTGGTGCTCGTGGACGATGTGTTCACGACCGGGGCGACGACCAGCGCCTGTGCCCGGGCGCTTTTGGCCGCCGGGGCGGGCGAAGTTTGTGTCTGGACAGTGGCCCGTGGACTCTAGTATTGTTTAAATGCTCATGGATACGACTTCTTTTACGAAGAAATCGCTGGGTCTCGAGACGGCCGAACCCGCTTTGACCCCTCCGACCGGCAAGGCGGCGACGCTGCCCAAAAAGCCAAAAATGGGCGGCGGCAAATCCAAAAAGCGCGACATCCCCGAGGGGCTGTGGACGAAATGCCCGAAGTGCAGCACCATGGTTTTTGACAAGGAATTGGACGAAAACCTGAAGATCTGCCCGAAATGCAACCACCATTTCCCCATCGGCTCGCGCGAACGGATCCACTCGCTGGTGGAGACCTGCACGTTCGAGGAAATGGACGCCAAAATGACGAGCGTGGATTCGCTCAATTTCACCGGCGTGGCCACCTACACTTCCAAACTGGAAGCGCATCAAAAAAGAACCTCGCTCCGGGACGCCGTCGTCACCGGCCTTTGCAAGATCGGAGAACACCGGGCGGCGCTGGGCGTGATGGATTTCAGTTTCCTCGGCGGTTCAATGGGCGCGGTGGTGGGCGAGAAGCTCACCCGCCTGATCGAGCGGGCGACGGAAAAGGAACTGCCCGTCATCATCATTTCCAGCAGCGGCGGTGCGCGCATGTACGAGGGGATGTTCAGCCTCATGCAGATGGCCAAGACCTCCGCCGCGCTCGCCTACCACGCACAACAACGCCTGCCTTACATCAGCGTGCTCACGCATCCGACCACGGCGGGCGTGATGGCCAGCTACGCCAGCCTGGGCGATTTGATCCTGGCCGAACCGGGCGCGATGGTCGGGTTCGCCGGTCCGCGCGTCATCAAGGACACCACGCAGGCCGAGTTGCCGCCGGGTTTTCAGACGGCTGAATTTCTCCTCGATCGGGGCCTCATCGACGCCATCGTCATGCGCACGGAAATGAAATCGCAGTTGATGGAGTACCTCAGCTTTCTGGCGGTCCGGAAAAAAGCCGCCGCGGCCGCGTCAGCCTAGGGAAGTCAACGCCGCCCGTCGTACCACAAGGTGCAGGCTTCGCGGCTTTTCAGCGTGCGACGGTTGAAGAGCACACGCATCAGCATTTTGAGGTGATCCTTCACCGTGTACAGCCGCATCTTGCGCGCGGAAGTCACCAGCGGATGCCGGTGCAGGATGACGATCTTACGGTTCGTTTCCCGCGCCAGTCGCTTCAGCCGCTGGCTCAATTCCAATTCCTCCGCGGCGAACAACTCATTATTAAAGCCGCCAAGTTTCCGGAACGCCCCGGCTTCGCAAAAAATAAAGGAGCCGGCGAGCAACCGCCCGAGCCGGCTGGCACAGTTCCAAATCCAGGTGATAAAACCGGCGGCCAGATGTCTTTCATCCAGCCTGACCGTGGCGCCACCGGCCAGACAGCGGCCGGATTGAATCTGTGCCGCCACGTCGGCGAACAGCTCCGCGCCCGGATGTGAATCCGCATCCACAAAAATCAGCCAGTCGCCGGTGGCTGCCGCCGCGCCGCAGTTCCTGGCGCGGGCGATCTGATTGACGGGCTCGAACACGACCGTGGCCCCCGCCGCCCGCGCGATTTCCGCCGTGCGGTCGGTGGAGTTGTTGTCGCACACGATCAATTCAACGTCCCAACCTTGCCGGGCCAGAACGCTGGCCGCCGCCTTCATCTGCGCCAGGGACGCGCCGAGCAACCGCTCTTCGTTGAAAGCGGGTACGATGATCGAAATTTTCAAGGGAGCAGTTTGTGGCAACTCCAGTCCGGTTTCAATTCGCGAATCACGGGAACGCACCTGTCTCAGGCGCGATACACACGAAGCAAAAATGCGGCGAAATCGCGGCTGACGCTGCCGGGTTTCCAATCTGCAGTGGCTGGGACCGCCCCGCTCCAGATACAGTGTCCGGCCATACCTTTTTCAGGCAGGGAACGTAAATTTTAGCGTGCTTTTTCCGCCAGATGGTTTTAATTGTTGTGCATGACCATCTGGATTCTGGCTATGGGATTACTGGTGTCGCTGGCTGCCGTGGGTTACCGGCAGGGCGCGGTCCGCGTGGTGTTCTCACTGGTCGGCATTATTGTTTCCGCCTTGCTGGCTGCGCCGCTCGCCAAATACGTCAAGCCGATCCTGCCGCACGTGGGCCTCCAGGACCCGACCGTCATCTGGATGGTGTCGCCGGTGGTTGTATTTGTGATTTTGCTGATCCCCTTCAAGTCGCTGGGGTTTTTCGTGCACCGCAAACTGGAGGTTTATTTCAAATACAAGGGCGAGGGCATGCAACTCATCCGGTGGAACCGGCTGAATGCCCGGCTCGGCCTCTGTCTGGGCCCGATCAATGCCCTCGCCTATCTCGTGCTGATTTCATTCGTGATTTTCGACCTCAGCTATTGGACGGTCCAGGTCGCCATTTCCGATGACGAAAACAAACTGATAAAACTCCTGAATCAGATGGGGCGCGATTCGGAGACCACCGGTTTCGCCCAGATTGCCCGCGCCATCGACCCGATGCCGGACTCGTATTTCCAGTACGCCGATCTCGCCGGACTGTTGATTCAAAACCCGCAATTGATCGGCCGGCTGACCGATTACCCGATGTTTATTTCCCTTACCGAACGCGATGATTTCAAGCAACTCGGCCAGAACACCGATTTCCAAAACGCGTGGAAGCAACATGCGCCCATCCGGCAATTGCTCGACAATGACCAGTTCAAATCCCTCTGGGGAAACCCGGATACCGCCAGCCTGGTCTGGGGCATCGTCCAGGATAATTTTGATGACCTGGTCGCCTATCTGAAAACCGGCAAATCGGCGAAATACAGTTCCGAAGAGATTGTCGGCCGCTGGGATTTCAACACGGCGGCGACCACCAGCAAGATGCTGGAGTCGCGGCCGGTCATCTCGTCGCGCGAGATGCGCGCCCTGCGCGCATATGTGACGCAGGCGTATGTAAAAACCGCGTTCGTGGCAGGCGCCGACAGCCAGGCTTTTCTGAAGGAACTGCCTCAGCCGAAAGTGCAGCCCGGTCAACCGCCCACCATCGAGACCGCCTCGTGGCAGGGCAGATGGAAGGACGCCGGAGGCAGTTATGAATTATCCCTCACCAGCAGTGGCAAGCAGCAATCCATGACCGCCGCACTCGACGGCTCCCGCCTGACGATCAAAGACGACAAAAACACCCTGGTGTTCGACCGGCAGGAATAAATTCCGGACAGGCCTCTTGTTTTTGAGACAGCACAGAAGGCCACCAGCCGGCGGTATCGGGCGTCTGCTCCGGCCCCGCCAATTCGTTAATTACGGTCTGAAAGCTGCTTTTTAAGTCAACCCTGTGCGGATTTCACAGGTCAATATAATGGTCATCGTCATCCTGGCCGGGCTGCTGGCATCGGGCTGCAAGCGGCATCCGGCCGCGCCGGAAGAGGAAGCCACGAACGCCGTCCCGGTAACCACCAATGCACCGGCCGCTCCGATGCCCCCGGCACCCTCGCGGACCCGGGATTTGGGAGTGTTGCAGCTCACCAATCATTGCGAAACCCGCATCCAACTGGGCGGAGGAAAAAGCTGCACCATCACACCTCATTTGATCGACCCCAACCACCTCCAACTCACCATGGTGCTCGAATCCAAACTGCCGGATGGCAAAACCCGGGGGCTGAATGTCATGAAGGTCATCAGCCGGCCCGATGAGCAGTTCGAAGTCGACTTTGGCAGCCTGAACCTGACGCTGACGCCGCAGATGGCGGTGGAAACCAATTCGCCCGTGAAAACTCCCTGAAGAAATGGTCGGGGCGGTGAGATTTGAACTCACGACCTCTTGCACCCCAAGCAAGCGCGCTAGCCAAGCTACGCTACGCCCCGAACCATCGGAGCGTTGATTCTACCCGGCCAACCGCCGGATTCAATCACGAAAAGGTCCGAAGTTCCGGCTTCAGCCAACTGGAGTCAATTCAACCACGGATGGGGAAAGCAATCCGACTGGGCAAACATATTTACCAACCAATGGGGCCATTTGAGTTTGCTGAAGCGAATCTTTATCCGGTCTTCATCCGCGTTTATCCGGGCCCGTCCGTGGTAAAAATGGATTTCCCGTAGGATAAGCCGCGGGGCTATAAACCCTCAGCGCCGGCCCCGGGTCGGGATGATTTTGGGGCGGATCGGCGGCGGCAGAGGAATTTTCGGCGGTTTTGGCCAGTGCTTTTCAGCATATTGAATCACCTGCTGGGCCACCGCCTCTTTCGTCTCCGGCGGGCCGGGAACTGCCATCTCAAGTTTTTCCAGCTCTTGCGACACCCGGTCTTCGGCCTTCGTCGCCAGTTCGCCGATTTTGCCTTCGGGAAATTTCATCTCGCCGAGATCGAAGGCCCCCAACGAACCAAGTGCACCCGCAATCGGACCGGAGCCTTGAGCGGCAGCGCCCGGTGCTGGCGCCGCCTTCCAGGTTTCATAGCCGTTCACGATCCAGTCCAGTTTGCCGGTCTCAATGTCCAGCAACAACCCATGCACGGGAATCTTGGGACCGATGAGCGGGCTGTTTCGCACGATGCCGGCCGCCTTGATTACATTCTGCCGTTCGCTGCCGAACATGCCGAAGAACTCGTTGAGGTTGTCCGGCAACAGATGCCGTTCGACGCCGAGGGCCTGGAGCCGTTCCAGCAGTTGCATCGTGGTCGTCCGGCAGATCTGGCAGTCCGAGTGGCCGATGATGGCGATTTCCCGGCCGCCCTTGACCGCGCAGGCCAGCGCCAGCGACCGCATGGTGCTGCTCAACGGCCCGGTGATGATATTGCCGGCGTTGCGCAGCCAGATGAATTGTTCAGCGGGCAATGCGAGCGCATTGGGGAAAAACGCATTCAACCGCGGGTCAACACACGTGAGCGCGATGACCGGCAGCTCGTCCGCGAAATCCGCCGGATGCAGACCGGCGGTCGTGTCACCAGCCACTGCCCGGTGGTTCGCGTCAACTATGGCTTCGAAAAGACGCATGGTTTTCAACGCCAAGACGCCAAGGCGCAAAGATACAAAGTCCCGCACTTCGATTTTGCACCTCTGCGCCCTTGCGCCTTTGCATTAAATTTGTTTTTCACATCGCCTTTTTCCACGGCTGCAGAACGGCGGGTTCAAATGCCGGCGGAGCCGGCAACGCCTTCGGCATCAGGAACCAGAGCACGAAATAAAGTATCACCCCGGCAAACGCGGTAAAAAACGTGGCCAGCACCCAGACCACCCGCATGCGGAAAGGCGACCACCCGAGATGTTCGGCCAGCCCGCCACAAACCCCGGCAATCACCCGATCATTTTGCGAACGGCAGACCTTCATATTTGATTTTCGATATACGATTGACGATTTACGCGCGGCCAGAAATACGGGCGGTTTTTGCCGATGAAACGATGATGGCCAGAATTTCGTCAGCTTCTTTCATCAAGCCACCGAGGCGGGATGCTTTCACGAAATTATTGTCCACCAGCAATTCCATCCAGAACATGGACTCGTCGCACTCTTCTTCAACGATGCGAAGTTTGTTGATAAAGTCTGAGTTGGATTTGGCACGACAGACAGCACGGTAATTTGCGCCCACGGAAGTTCCGCTGCGAAGAAGCTGTTTGCCCAGCGTTTGTGCGATCCAATTACCCGGGAGCGCGGAGCAGAGCTTCACGATGCGATTGGCGTAAACCTTCGTCCGATTCTTCATTCCCTCGCGTGTCATGGTCGCTGGATTTTGATGGTTCGCTGTTTTTGTCGGTGAACGCGTAAATCGTATATCGTAAATCGCAAATTACTTCTCGTCCTTGCTCATGGCCTTTTTGAGCGCCGGCACCTGTTCCAGCAATTTCTCAAACTTCACGCCGGTCAGGCTTTCCAGGATCGGCGGCAACTGGCTGATGATGGTGGTCACGTCGCCGGTCAGCTTGCTCGCGCCGCCGCCGGGTCCGTTGCCGCTGTTGATGATGACCATCTTCTCGGTCTTGCTGAGCGGTTCGCTGATCTTGCCCGCCACTTCCGGCAGCACCCGCACGATCATTTCAATCACCGCCGCCTCGTTGTATTGCTTGAAGCTCTCGGCCTTCGCCTGCATCGCCGAAGCTGTCGCCTTGCCTTGCGCCTCGATGACGGAGGCCTCGGCCAGACCACGGGCCTTGTTCGCCTCGGCCTCGGCCATACCGGTGGCCCTGGTCACGTCGGCACCCGCAAAACCGGTCGCCTTGGTCGCGGACGCCGCACCCGCCGCTTCGGTTTCGAGCTGGAATTTCCTCGCGTTGGCCAGCGTCTCGACCTTGTAACGTTCGGCGTCGGCAGGTTTCTGCACGGTGGCTTCGAGCTCGCGCTGTTTGCGTTGAATTTCCTGCTGTTGCAGCTCGATCTGCTTCTGCTTCTCGATGATGCTGACCTGGACTTCCTCGGCCTTCACGAGCTGGCCGGTCTTGAATTTCTGCAGGTCATAAGCGAGATCGGCCTGGGCCTTTTGCTGGTTCACCGTGGCCTGATATTGCGCCACGTTGGATTGATAATCGCGTTGCGCCTCGGCAATCTTGGTGTCGGCGACAAACTGCGCCTCCTGCCCGGCTTGCTTGGCCTGCGCCGAGCGGATCTGCGAATCGCGGTCAGCCTCGGCCTGGGCGATGATGGCGTCGCGTTTGACCTGGGCGATGCGCGGTTTGCCGAGGGCGTCAAGATAGCCCTGGCTGTCGCGGATGTCGCGGATGGTGAAGCTGACAATGCCCAGCCCCATGTTGCCCATGTCGCCGGCGGCCACTTCCTGGACTTTCTGGGCGAACGCATCGCGGTTCTGGTAGATTTCCTCGACGGTCATGGTGCCGAGGATCGCGCGCAAATGGCCCTCCAGCGTCTGCGTGGCGATGTTGCGGATTTCATCCGTGACCTTGCCCAGAAATTGTTCCGACGCGGTGCGGATGGAAACGTCGTCGCCCTTGACCTTGATTTGGGCCACGCCGTCCACCTTCACCGGCACGCCCTTGCTGGTGTAAACCTCCGGCGTCTGCACATCAATGGTCAGCAGTTCGAGCGAGAGGATGTCCACCTTCTCGAAAATCGGCAAAACGAACGTGCCGCCACCCTTGACGATGCGGAAGCCGACCCGGGTGCCGTCCTCCTGGCGATGCTTCATGCCGGACACCACCAACACCTGGTTCGGCCCGACCTTGGTGTAACGGCTGAAGATCATGTAAAGGAGCAGGAACACCACGAAGACGATGACAATCGTGGCGATGATGACGATGCCGCCCTGGGCAAAGTTCAGTTCAGCAAGCATGGGAGCGAGGTTCATGTGAGTTCAGGGTTGAGGTTTGAGCTTTAAAAGTAAATCAGTTGGTGGCCTGGACGTAAAACTGGGTTCCCGCGATGCGGGTGATCTTGACGGTCTCGCCATTGGCCACCGACGCGTTGTTTTCCGCGCGGGCCGGCGCGGTGTAACGCGTGCCGCCCACGACGTAGGCGATTTCGCCGACGCCATTTTCCGGGATGGGCGTTATGACATTGGCCTCCGCGCCGATCAGATTGGCCACGTGCGATTCGCTGGAACTCTGGGTGTGGCTGAATACCGCGCGCAAAAACATGAGCAACGCCCCCGCCACCGCCACGCCGCCGAGGAGTGAGAGCGGCGCGCTTACCACGGGGCTGCTGGTTTTGGGAAACTGCGTGAAAATAAGGCCGAACCCGCCAAAGGCCGTCACGAATGCCGCCATGACCGTGGGGCTGAAAACGGAGATGCCCGGCATGTCGCTGGCGTCCGCCCCCGCCTCCGCGTGACCGCCGCTGCCCGCCACATGGGCGTCATGCCCGCCAAAAAAGTGCCCGGCCAGCACGCTGACCACCGTGAACGTCAAACCCACCACCAAGCAGATAGCGTAGATCATCATAGTCCCTCGCTGAATTGTTGTTGGCGCGAGTAGAAACCCAACCCGCCTGCAAAGCAAGCCGGAAAGGAACGCTGAGGTTTGGCCTCGGGTTTCATACGTTGCGCTTATCAAACACCACCTTGGCCTGCGTTGCATCTACAATTTGCCGCGGCATTTATAAGCCGTCGC
>Ga0181522_10000433_pt1 | contig 31673 bp, 24 predicted proteins | sample PEATcosm2014_Bin_27_FD_121103 | JGI IMG/M metagenome (GOLD analysis project Ga0181522, IMG submission 121103) | Peatland microbial communities from MTU Mesocosm Facility, Houghton, MI, USA - PEATcosm2014_Bin05_10_metaG | ecosystem: Environmental > Terrestrial > Soil > Wetlands > Peat | place...
CAAGCACGCTCGTGTCAACAACAGCCCGTGGCATGCGTTTCTTAGCTTTCTGCGGCAACGGTGATCTTCGGAGCTCGCTTTTCTTTACGATAGGTGCGGACGGTGCGCAAGATTTCCTCCCGAGAAACCTCGCCGATATCCTTTGCCGCCTCAGTTAGCGATTCCAGAAATTTCTTTTTCCAACCCCGGCGTTTTCTCCCACGCGGCATGTCTTTATAGAGATCGGCTCTATCCATTCGTTCCTCAATCTGTTCCCCAAAGGTTCGAAAGGGCACTCCCAGCTTGATAGGTTGTTCCTCCTCCGCGAACCTACAGCTGAAAATTATGTACTTCGGATTTTCTGATCTGAGCTTCTCTTCACACGAGCTGAATGCCTCCATCAACTTGGAAAGCACACTCGTCCGCGTGCCCAAGGACTCTTTCAAGTAGGACGCGACCTTCGCTACCAAAAGGGCATTCGTGTCGAACAAGTACGTTCCCTCTGATCGTTTGGGCTTCACGACGCCGAATTGGACAAGGTTTTGCAATTCCTTCGGCTGTATCTGTAGGACCGCACTTGCCTGCTTTAGCTTTAGTCCCTGCCTTGGCATAACCCCTCCAATTAACATCTAAATATTAGTTGTGAATTAGCCTGTCAAGAATCCGCCAGGAGCTTGTTTGTAGTTCTGGTCAGCAAGAAAAGCCGCCCTAGACTTCGCCGACCATGCGGAAAACGGTGCAGAAATCGGCTTTCCTTTGGTATTGCCGATTTTCGACAGCTGAAGTTTCTTGCCCAACCTAAATCCGCCTTTTGGGTATGTGAATGTACACAGGTTTTGGGTAGGGTTGTCGCGCTCGCGCAGCTGCATCACTTTGCTTCTGCGTCGCGCCTTCGCGAGGCGGCTCCCTCGGGGTCGGTTAGGATATCGACCCACTTCGGGTCAGGCGAGGTCTCGGCGTGGTAGTTGTCGTGCCAGTTCCACCACTTGTAGGGGGGCGTCTGAGGGTAACCCTCAGGCGAATCCTCCCAGGTTTCCTGACGGCCAAGCGGCGTGATATCGAGGTAGCCCCAGGTCGTCCCCATCGCCTCGTCGCCACGGTTGTTGATGAAGTATGTGCGGAACACCCGCTCGCCATCGCGGAAGAACACGTTGTGGCCGTGCCATTGATCGACGCCGAAGTCCACATCAAAGCTGTCGGTAATGGTGTACCACGGCAGGTCCCAGCCCATCCGCGCCTTCAGGCGCGCGATGTCTGTCTGCGGCGCGCGTGAAGCGTAGGCGAGCGTGGTGTCGCGAGCGTTCAAATGGGCCAGGTGGGCGACCTGATCGGCCCCCAGGGAGCAGCCGCGGCAGGCATGCTCGGGCCAGCCGAACACCCCGGGCTCGAAGAAGGCGCGATAGACAATCAACTGCCTCCGGCCCTCGAACAGGTCGAGCAGGCCGACCTTACCTTTGGGCCCGTCGAACTCGTATTTTTTCTCGACCGCCATCCAAGGCATCCGTCGACGCTCGGCGGCCAGCGCATCACGGGAGCGGGTCAAAGCCTTCTCCTTCACGAGGAGCAGCTCACGCGCAGCCTCCCACACCTGCTGCGACACAACCGGCGGTGTGCTCATCGCGAGACGCCCTTTCCCGTGCTCTTTGTCTTTCTCCTTGCTTGTTGCCATGTTGTTTTCTCCTTTTCGATCCTGTTTCGTTCAAAACTGCGAAAACACCGGCTGCCATCCCAGGTTTCGCTCACGGCGCCCGGTCCGCTGGCGAAAGATAACGTCTGGTCTCCTGTAGGAACTTCACGATGGGATATCCTTTCCCGTTTGGCCTCGCGCGTCTTTCCTTCTTCGCTCGACACTGTCCCACCTTGCCAGCGCTGGCGCGGTACGCGCAATCAGGAACACACGTGTACCTGGGGCTTATCCGCTTTCACTTGAGCCGACAACGACTTCCTGTCCGGGGTTTTTCTTTCGAGACAGCTTCACGGCCAATGCTGTCAGCCCTCCGGCAGAAGCCGCGCTGGCAACCATCAGCCCGATGCTTGCCAAACAGAATGGGCACATCGCATCACCTCTTGCTCGGACGGCCAAGCGTGACCGCTTGGCCGCCTCTGTATGGATGACGGGGATGGCGGGGCGATTTCTACAGTAGGCGAAGAAAAAAGAGCCGAGGGCCAAATGCGGCTGAATACACAAGGCTTACGCCTGGATGGGAAGCAAGTCTCGTCCAGGGAAGCCGCGACTGTTTTCGGAGACGCAATCAGAAATTTTCTGCAGCGAGACAGTCGGCAGAACTAGCGGCGTTTCTGGAGCAGGAACTCTCTGCCGGCAGGATCTTCGGTCAGGCCGACCGCGCGGTCATAAGCGTCCGAGGCCTCCTGGGTTTTGCCGAGAACTTGCAGGAGGTGGGCACGAACAGCCCAATACGGTTGATAGTGCGACTCCGCGTCCCGGGCAATCGCCTCCAAGGCGGCAAGTCCTGCTTCGGGCCCCGCGGCTTCGGCGACTGCGGCGGCGTATCCAACGCGTGTGCCGAGCGCGGGAGATATGCGGACCAGCTGTTCGTAGAACAAGGCTATCGCCGCCCAATCGGTCCGGCCCGTGTGCGCGCGCTCGGCATGTACCGACTGAATCGCAGCTTCAAGCTGAAACCTGCCGGAGCGTCCGCGCTTAGAAGCCTCGGCGAGATGACGTTCGGCTTCTTCCAGTAAAGGAAGTGACCATTGCTTCGGATCCTGTTCGGAAAGAGGAACGTAGCGGCCATCGAGCGCCCTGCGTGCCGGGCGCCGTGCTTCACAGTGCAGCATGAGAGCCAGCAGCCCTTGAACCTCAGCCTCGCCAGGCATGAGCTGCAGAAGAACCCGCGCCAGCCAGATCGCTTCCTCGGCCAGATCGCGGCCACGCTGGTCGATGCCAAACATGTCGTCCCAGCCGATCCCGAAGGCAGCGTAGATAGCTTCGAGAGCGGCCTCGAGCCGCTCCGGCAAATCGCGTTCTTGCGGAATTTCAAACCGGATACCGCCATCGCGGATTTTTGTCTTGGCACGGACAAGCCGCTGTCCCATGGTCTTTGGTGGGACAAGGAAGGCATGAGCAATACGGGCTGCGTCCAAACCCAAGACCGTCTGCAGCATAAGCGGCGTGTGCATGGCGGGATCAATCGCCGGGTGCGCGCACACGAAGAGGAGTTTCAGCCGTTCATCCGGAAATCCGGCGGACAAATTCGCCTCCGGGGAGTTTTCCCCAAGCAGCGCCAGCGTCGGTTCGCTCGCTACGACCACGCGCTGGTGACGAATCACATCAATGAGTGAATGGCGTGCCGCGGTGAGCAGCCAGGCCTCGGGGTTTTGCGGCAAACCGTCTCGCGGCCAGGCCTTGAGCGCGGAAACCAGGGCTTCGCTGAGGGCATCCTCGGCGCTGGCCAAGTCGTGCGTGTGGACGGACAGATACGCCACCAGACGCCCGTAGGATTCTCGGGCCACGCGCTCTATGGTCCGCCCTACGGCGCTCTGGATGTCCTCCTGACTGTCGTTCTTCATCCGGTGAAACCCCGGCGCATGGCTTCAGGTGCCAGCGGCCGGACTTCCACGGCGCCGATCGATGCACCCGGGCATCGCGCAGCCCATTCGAGCGCGGCGTCAACGGAAGGAAGTTCGAGGATGATGAATCCTGCCAATTGCTCCTTGGTCTCCGCATAGGGCCCGTCCTGCACGCGTCGCTTTCCCTCCTTAAGACGTACGGTCGTTCCCGTCTCCGGCACTTCAAGAGCATTGCCGCCGACGTAGACGCCGGCCTCGACTAGCGCCTTGTGGTAAGCCCGCCAGGCGCCGAGATGAGGATCGTTGTAGTCGTTCGCCCGCATAGCAAACTCTTCCGGTGTATGGTAGATCATCAGAGCAAACTGCATCTGTCTTCTCCTTCGCCGCAACTCCCGTCAGCTTCACGGCGCCTGTCTGTATGACGTCCGAGAAGCGGTCCATTCTACTGCCCTCAGGAAATCCAAAGGAATTTCAAGCGGCCACAGTCGCACGTTCTACGCGTATCCAGCGCAACCCGCAAGGGCGAAGGGTCGTTCGCGAGCACTCGATTCAAGCGGAACACCCCTGGCTTCGCAGCGGTGCTTCAGCAAACCTCCAAATTGGGAGTAACTCCTGAGACCTGCTGCCATCGGTTTGGCAAACCAGAACCGGAGCAAGGCGCTGGTACCAGAATGTGGCGTACTTTTTCGGGGGCGCGTTCCTTGCAAACGCCCTGCCTCACCTCGGCAACGGAATCTCGGGCCACTCTTTCCAGAGTCCCTTCGCATCTCCCGGAGTAGGCTTGTCTTCCACGACGGTCAATGTTTTATGGGGTCTGTTGCCGGCGCAGATTCGATCGAGCACGGCAATCAAGTGTCCGACGAGCAGCTCCATCAAATGCGCGATAGAGGCATTTTCCTGGATCTGACGCCAACCTTCTATGGCGGCTTTTTCCTCAAGATCACCGAGCCCAGCATTGTGATGTCACCAGCCGTCCATCCTAGGTTGCGAACGGTGGTTATGCCGCTTTCGAGGTCTTCGCGTGCCAATTGGGCGCCCATCAAAGCGCGCTTGGCCGGAGATTCCGCGTAGCCAGGAGGAGTCCTGGGGCAAACTCCCCATTGGAATGGCGTTGAATCTCCGCTTCTGGCGGGACAATGATGTCAAGAAACAAATGCGTGTGGCCGTCGATCAATCCCGGCAGTACGGTTGCATTGCCAAGATCAATGACGTTCCCCGCGGCAGGTGCGCTGAGCTGCGCAGGCGATCCGACTTGCTTGATCTTGTCGCCTTCGATCAGAACAGCGGCCGGCGAGAGCACACTGCCTGTCCGCGGATCGAGCAGGCGGCCGGCTTTGACGAGCGTCAGCGGAGGCGACGACGGAAGCTCTTGGGCGGTTGACGTGTGCACGAAAGACAGCGCCGCCAGGGCCACCAGCTCGCAGAGGCGGTTCACAAACAGTCTGGCATTCGGTAATGGTTGCATTTTTTTAAAGGTTTTCTACTACATCGTAAGGCAACTCTACTACATTATACGTTGCAGTGCAACTGCGACGCCCGGCAATGGTAACGGGACGCGGGCTAGGCGGAGGGTCACCGCTTTAGAACGAAACAGCAGGCCGTATGTGCGACGGTTCCGAAAACGCCCGCGAGGAGCAGAGCGAGGAACAATGAAGTCACTAGCAAGCTTGCCGCGCGGTGTGCCCGCCGCTGCCCGGACAGCCAGGCCAAGCGATGGCTCAGATGGGATGAGGCTGTGGCTTGCAGAGGCAGCGCTGGTTCGGGGACGGCAAGTTTTGCGAGCGCAGAAACCAGTTCTGTTCCATGCGCGCGCTGGATGACGGACTCATCGCAGGAAAGTTCGCGGTACAGCGCCATTCGCGCTCCGGCAAGCCAGACGAGCGGATGGAACCACAAGGCGCATTGTCGCGTCTTCTGGCGTGCGCGAGTTCGTGAAGTAGGACCGCGTCGAATTCCCGTTGATTGAGTAGCCGATCGATGCCAGTAGGAAACTGGATAGACGGCTTAAAGATGCCGCAGACTGCGGGAGCCCGATGCCTCGCGTCGAAGCTCACGAAAATGCCACCTGCGATGAAACTGGACGGCACGTACGGGTCGCTCCGATCGACCGGGGCTTGAGCCTCGCGCTCTCGGCGTATACGCGAGAGCAATCGCACAAACATCGCAAATGCCCCAGCGACCCATAGCACGGCAAGCACCGCGGCCGTCCAGCCTTGGGTCATGCTCCACGCCGGCCCGCCAATGGCAGCGAGTGGTGCGGCCCATGTCAAATGCGGCGCCCAGAGCTTATCGACGATTGCGCCTATCGGCACGGTGAAATTGAATGCCGTCACCACCCAGATCCAATACTTCGTGGTGCCGCTGGCACTCCGAATGGACGTCAGCATCCACGCAGCGGCGCCCACGATCGATGCATACAGGAGGTGGACGCTGAAGTAATACATCGCGCGCGCGATATGCTCATGCACGTTTGCCTCCGGGAACGCGGCCGTTCTTGTCGCTGCGTGCGGCACTTTGCAGCGCCTTCAGGTCCCGCAAGGTAAGGGCGCCATGCTCAAGCAAGTTGGAGACCAGAAGGCGCGGCGAGCCTCCAAACAAGTCGAGCAAATCCCGTACCAGCCTGCCCCGGTATTGGCTCTGGTTGATGGCCGGCTCAAAGAGCTGGGCGTTGCCAATCTTCTTTACCTTCTTCAAGGCACCCTTCTCCTCAAGTCTATAGACGAGCGTCTGGACAGTTGTGTAAGCCACGCGTTCGTCTTCCGGGAGGCTTTCGAGGACCTCGCGCACCGATGCGGTGCCCAGTTTCCAGTATTGTTCGAGGATGCGAGTTTCGGCTTTCGAAAGACGTGGCTCTTTCATGATCTCCTACTCACTCCGGCAATGCTACTACAAGGAACGGCATATTGGCTATGGTGCGTCGTTCTGACCGGAGATGCGGACCCGGTTTGGTTTCCTCAGATTGCGAAGCGTGTTGAGTCGGCCGTGCTCGTCTGGCAGGCCCAGATTCGCGCGAGACGGACAAAGAACCGCTTCGCGGTATTAATGCGGGGTAGGCGCCTTCATCAATTCCACAAACATCGTGTTGAATCTTGCCAGATCCAAATCCATCTGGATTTCGACCCGTTGTGCGCCCAGCTTGGGGTTGTCCTTGTCAACCCAGGTGAGTGTGTTTCCATAGGCCGCACCGTGGTCGATGTCCACCGTCAGATAACGGGTCTCCTTTCTGGTGATCAGCGTCGGGTCGATCCACGCGGCGGCTGCCAGTTCATCCCACATATAGGAACCACCCTGGTCCGCTAGAAAGAACTTGACGACGTACTGCGCGGCGGGGCTGTTGCTTTTCTTGATTTCAGCGATCATTTCGTCCGTAATCCGGGTTTTGACGGAGATGTCAACCGGCGTGCAGACGATCTTCTTCCATGGCGCTTCCAATACGCTCTTCGCCGCCTCGGGATCGAACCAGAAATTAAATTCGTGGCGTGGGCTGCTGATGAACTCCGGATCGTCGGTCCGCGGGCTCAAGCTTCCGCCCATAAAGACCAGACCCTCAGCCAGTTCGGCGAAGTGTGGATCGATGGCGTTGGCGAGCGCCAGGTTCGTCATCGGGCCGCCTTCGTAGATCGTCACTTCATGCGGGTATTTGTGCACCATGCGGATCAGAAAGTGCGCGGCGTCCTCATCGGCGGGCCGCGTCGTGGGCTGCCCTTCCGGCAGCGGCGGAATGACGTCATGCTCGTGCCACCAGCGATCATCCCAAGCGCCGGCGAAGGCGACTTTCCCATACCTTGCCTGCCACAAAAGGGCTTCGTTACGGCGATGCACGAGCGGGAATACGGCTCCGGGCACGACGGGAATATCGGTGCGGCCAATAAGCTCTAGCAGCCGCAAAGTGTGCGCGACCTCTTCGTCGCGCCATTGGTTTCCGCTGACGACGGTGATGCCCAGCACCTCCACCCGCGGAGATTGAATCAAGGTCAACAGTGTTTGCATATTGCTGCCGCCGGGCCCCGAGCAGTCCTGATTGATGACGACTTTCCTAGGCTGCTGCCCGCAGGCAAGGTTATTGGCGAGCAGCAGTAGTGGAACAAACGGCAGTACTTTGAGAATCCTCATCGCCGACCTCTTCGGGTGTTCGTGGCCTTCGAACAACCCATCTATTTCTTACAGAGATTCGCTTTATTCCAGACATCTGACATGAATCAGACGCCAAACTCAAAGTCCTTGCTTGACGCAGCTCCGGGACCTTGATCCGATGGACCAGCGGGAAATCCGCACCGTTCGGAATGCAAATCAACAGGCAGAAAAATCGGTTCGCAGTATGCCTCGCCATCAAGAAAGAACACATTCCCATCGCAAGCCGTCGGTTAGCGGCTTTCCTTGCTGGCTTCGACGATGGGCAGCGTTAGGAAGCTCGCCTGGCCAGGCTGGTGCCAGATTCGTTGTGTCGCGGTCTGATATTCGTCTGGTTTCGCTTCGAAGATGTTCGCCACAAAGCGTTGTGGGTTGCGATCGTAGAGCGGAAAAAGCGTGGACTGCACCTGCACCATGATCCGGTGACCTGACTGGAATGTATGGTTGACCATGGGCAGCGCGAAGACGTAGGTCAGCGGTTGGTTCGGCTTGATTGGCTCCGGGTGTTCGAAGCTGGTGCGATAGCGTCCGCGAAAAATGTCCAGGGATAAAGGTAGTTCATAGCCACTCAACTCGATCGGCGGCGCGATGCGGTCTGGCTCTACATCAATCAACTTGACCACCCAGTCCGAATCGGTGCCTGTGGTTGAGGCAACGAGATGCACAACCGGCTCCCCGGACAGCTTCACTGGCTCGCTGAGCGGTTCGCTCTCGAAGGTAAGGACGTCGGGACGGCCATCCACGAAGCGCTGATCGGTTACAAGCCACGTGCGCCAGCCCTTTGCATCGTCATCGTCGACCGGTCGAGGCCGATAGGGAACAGGCTTTGTGGGGTCCGACACATACTCGTCGAACTTCGCTGCATTCCCCGCCGCGGGCGGCGCGAATGACAGCCGACCTGCGGCATTCAAATACATGGCCTTCGACGTCACGGGGCAGCCCTGCTCACAGCTCACCGGGTAAACACTCGGTTTGTCCCAATGATCCGCGCCGGTGTCGTAGATCAAGACCGGCGGCAACGCCGGATCTGGTGTTCCGGTCTTCAGATAGTGGTTGAAGAATGGCAACAGCACCTCACGTCGCCACTGCGCTGCAGTGTCGGTGGCCCAAGTGAGCGGTCCCAGCGACTGCCCTTCCCGGTTGACCTGACTATGGAACCACGGCCCCATCACCAGGTGATTTACCGCGTCTCGAACACCTTTGGCCTTGAGCGCACGATAGCTGTGAATGGCTCCCCACATATCCTCCTGGTCCCACAGCCCTTGCTCCCACATGGTGGGCACGGTCACAGGTTTCGCCGCGATCAGCTTATCGAGCGCCTGGCTTTGCCAGAAGCCGTCATAGCTGGGATGCTCCATCATCACGCGCCAGAAAGGCAGTTGGTCTACACCCTCGGTCTTGGCAAATGCCGCCGCCGAGCCCACGCGCAGATAGTTGGTGTAGTCGTCGCGCCCCTCGTGCGGTACATGCACGCCCTCGCCTCGTTTGGTTGTCTGCCCCAGGATGTAGTCGATGCTGTTCTGTCGAAACGCGCCGTAGTGAAACCAGTCGTCGCCCATCCAGCCGTCGATCATCGGGCTCTCAGGCGCGGCAACCTTCAGCGCAGGGTGCGGGTTCAACAGCGCCATCACCACCGTGAAGCCCTCGTAGCTTGACCCGATCATTCCCACGCGGCCATTCGACTCGGGCACGTTCTTCACCAGCCAGTCGATCGTGTCGTATGCATCCGTGGTGTCGTCCGCGCCAGACCGGTTGTAGCCCGAGTTCAGCGGTGGCGGCGTCATCAGGTACACGCCCTCGGAGCCGTACTTGCCGCGGACATCCTGATACACGCGAATGTAGCCCGATTGCACGAAGACTTCATCGCTGAGGGGCAATGCTTCGATCATGCGCTGGCTCTTGCTACGTTCCGCGCGACCCGCCGCGTTGTAGCATGTGCGCGTCAGCAGAATCGGCGCCTGCTTCGCTCCCTTGGGCACGACAATAACGGTGTACAGCTTCGTACCGTCGCGCATCGCCACCATGACCACGCGCTTGTCAAAATCGGTCGGTCGCTCAGGCACTTTGAAGTTGGGCGCCAGATCGTCCGCCGGCAGTTTCGATTCCTGCGCCAAACCATTCGCAGCGGAGACACAGAGCAAAGCGACAAATACAAAGAAACCAGTGACCTTGTTCATGCTTCCTTCTTGCCTACCTGTTGTATGTCTCATTTTGTTCGGGTACAGGATCGCTCCCGGAACAAACGGAGGGCGAAGTTATGGGCGACACGGGAGTAACCGAAATACCTCCCGTTGCAACCGGTTGAAGTCATAGAACGCCATCCTTAAAGAATGGCGAACAATCATTCTAGTCCTGTATGTGGCGTCAGGAGTGCGCTGACGCCGCGATCCTCGGAAAATAGAGCCAGAGATGGCCGCCGTTATCCTCCTCGCCGAAAACGATTTCACCACTGGGACCGGTGACCGCGTCGCCGAACTGGTAGCCGTAGCGGCGCCGCTCCAGAACCGAAGCGGCGACCCCGAGATTGGCGACTTTGCCCGAAACCGTGTCGCAGCAGAACAAATTCGCCATCTCCGTTCCGCAGAATCCGAACAACCTGCCGTCAGGAACCACGGCCATGGGTCCGACCGGGGAAAGATGTGCTTTTCCGAGGAAGCGAAAGCTTTGGTTCTCGTCGAACGAGAACAGGCGCCCGGCAGCGTCGGCGGTGAAGAGCAGGCCGGTATTTTGATCGCGAGTCCACCGGAGCGGGCTGGTCCACTCTCCGTCGGGAAGGCGGATGGCGGCACGGTGAATCTTGCCGGAAGCGATATCGAAGCGCCAGAGTCGCGTGGGATCCTCCTGTCCGAACACCGCGGCACGGCCCGTGGCGAGGTGGCCCTGACCCGGCGCTTCCCCCACAACGGTAATCCGTCCAGATTCGACATCCACGGTGAACAGGTGACGCGTGGTGACGCCAACGACGGTTTTTCCGGACAAGACCCCGGCGGCGTGAACCACGGCTTCGCCCGAAACACATTCGCCGAGTTCGTCGAGAACCGGCGGTTCAAGCCCCCACTCCTGGATCCAGTCCTCGGCAAGGTGCAGATAAGGCAGCGCCATGGCGCGGCCACCCTGCGGTCCGTTCACGAAAGCGATCACGCGAGAAGCACCGCAACATACGGCTGCGGTGCTCGTCGAACCTGCAACAGCCCCGGCATCCAAAACAATCCCCGTGAGGCCATGGAAAGCCGCCCCAAATACGTGCGCCTGGCGTCCGCTTGTTCCGCCGTACACATGTCCTTTGGAGTTGATATCGAGCGCGGTGATACGGCTTTCGTCGTGGGTGATCGGCGTCGTCATGCCCGGCAGACAGGTGGGAAAAGCGACCATCGTGCCCTCGCGGACAAATTGGTGCGCGAGTTCATCGAGATAAGCCTTGATCTCCGGCGAATCCGGATCGAATCTGGATTTCGTCTGCATCGTGGCCGTCCTTAGCCCCACATCCGAATGGGCAGATGCGCGTTTTTCCTCTTACGGTCGGCCGGCATCGAGACTTTGAAAATGCCGGAGGGGCGATTTCCAACGTGACCGAAGAACAGATCGCCGTTGTGGTCCACCGCGCCGCGGGAAACGTAATGCGCCAGGCCTGTGGGATGCTCGAGCAGAGCGACTTCCTGCCGCTTGAGGGTCTCGGGATCAAGACGCCAGACCACGCCCTCGTTCTGTTTTCGTGATTCGGGCGTCGGGTTGTATTTCGGATCGCGCCACCGCGAGGCGACGTAGTAGAGCTTACCGTCGCCTGCAAAGGCGAGCCCTCCGCAATGGTCCCGGTACATATCAATGGGGAAACTGGTGTCCCGGGGCTGCGTGGCCGGTCCAAGATCCTCGACTCGCGGCCACTCGCCTTGGTCGGGCCAGATGCGCATAAGCCGGGGATTCGGACACCACGTGGAAGCGTAGACGCATTCGCCGTCGGGCGATGGCGCAACATCGTAGAACACGCTGTGCCAGCCGGTTTGATAGTTCAGGTCGTGCGCCAGCAGGCCGGGAGAAATTTCCAGGCGGTCGGTCTCCGGCGTATAGCGCACCAAATGTCCGTAATCACTGCTGGTCCAAACACGATGTCGCTTGTCGAGGAACAACGCCTGAGGATTGATGGAACTAATGCGGCCGATGTCGCGTCGGCTGCGAGTGCGGAGATCATAGATGATGAAATGATCGCGCGGGTAGCTCATGGCGTAGAGCAAGCCGCGCTCTTCATCGTGCAGGAGGCAGCGGCATCCCTCCTTGGGGATGAGCGTGTCCCACCAGAGAACTTGGTCAGCGCGTGTGTCGTAGGCGAGCAGCGCGGAGCCGCGAAAACAACGCTTCGCGTCGTGCCACGAGTACCACGGCGAATAAACTGGCAGGTCAATCGGCGGGCCTGAGAGATGTGTCGCCATATACAGCACGCCGTCGTGCATCGAGGGCGCGAAGCTGTAGTGGATCTTGCACTGCGAGGCACGGCCTGAGTCGCCGGGATCGTCCACCTTTTCCGCGAGGTTGAACAGGTAATCGAGGTCGTCGCGCTGTTCGTTGTAGCGGACAGGCTTGACTACGCCGCCAGGCACGCCCTCCGCGCACGCCGCCGCATAGATCCGGCCATCGGGACCAACCGAGAGCGACCAGCAGGTGTCCGAGTCAGGGTGACCTGTGAATGGATACCACTTGACAGAGTATGGCGGCTGCTCGGACAAGCTAGCTTCGGCTGACAGGGAGGGTGCGATGCCCGCCGCGAGCACTCCGCCGCTCACCTTCATGAAGGTGCGGCGGTCAATCTGTCCTCGGCTCATCCATCTCCTTCCGAGCGAAGCTGGGTCATCGCGCGCGTCCGGCGGTCTTGCGGTGAAATCCGGAAATTCTTAATTTCTACCTCGCGCATCGTACGCCTCCCTTGTTCTAGACACAATGCACTTCGGAAACAGTGCCGCGCGGGCAGCGAAAGGATTCGCGCAGGGTTCCTGACAAATCACGCTACTCCTCCTCCGGGCGGGAAGATTCGGCGAACGAAGCGGCATATTCGGCTCGATCGGTGGACGCGGCGTGGGGCCTGTTAAACCATCGTTGCAGGAGTTATCGCGGGGTCCGCTGCGTCTTTGCATATCCGGATCGGCCGTTTCCAATGACGCTGCGGCCGGCGTAATTCCCGAAGGGAATCTTCTTCATTTCGTGCATGGGTCATGGCTATGCCGATCGACGCCAACAACGGGCTAAGTGGATATTGCGCCAGGACATTTTCCATATCATTCTCTTGCGCCGCCACTGGCGACCGATGGACAACGCGATGAGATACCCAGCTAAATTCGCCACCGGCCGTTCTTGCCTTGTTCTGAGATGAGATTCCATCTCGGACGTCACGTGTATGGATTGGCGGCGGTCGGTTTCGGTGTCCTCGCCCTGACCTGGCATGACTTTAACACCTGGCAACAGATCCGGCCGCTTGGGAACGTTCCCGGCCGCGAGATTCTCGTGTACATTGCCGCTGCCATCGAGATCTTCGGCGGCGCAGCGATACAATGGCCTGGAACGGCGCGAGTCGGCGCCATCGCACTCGGCGCAATCTATCTCATTTTTGCGCTGCTCTGGGTGCCGTTCATCATTGAGACACCAGGGGTTTTCGATCGCTGGGGCAACTTTTTCGAACAATTTTCCCTGGTCTCGGGTGCGCTCATTGTGTATGCGTCTTTTGGTCCGAGCCACTCCGTACCACCGGCGAAGGTGGCGCGGGTTGGCTACTTCTCGTTTGGAATTTGCGTTATTTCCTTCACGCTCGAACAACTGTTTTATCTTTCCGGAACTGCCGGGTTCGTTCCAAAGTGGATCCCTCCGGGACAAATGTTCTGGGCGATCGCAACGACGATGGCGTTCGCCCTCGCAGCCATTGCTTTGCTCTCCGGGCGTTGGGCCCTGCTGGCGTCTCGACTGCTTACGGCGATGATCGTAGGTTTCGGGTTGCTGGTATGGCTGCCGGCGCTTGCCGATCCTCACAAGCTTTTCAACTGGGCCGGCAATGCGCAAAATTCGGCGATAGCCGGAGCGGCATGGATTGTCGCCGACTATCTCAGCCAAAATCGCTCAGCAAAGGCCAACGAAGACACGCTCGAGTGACGTGCGCGCTCTTGGGCACTCCGTCGGTCACACGTACGCGCGGTTACTTCAGCTTGGCATACTCGGACTTCGCCACGACGAGGACCGGAATGTTGGGGTCAGCGTCCTTCCACAGTTCGAGGAAATCCTGATAGGCCGCTCGGGATTGGACCGTGTCGCCCTGCAATGCATAGGCGCGACCGAGCTGAAGGCGCGCCAGCGCGGCCATCGGGGAATTCACGGCGACGCCGCGGTGCTCCACGAACTTTTGGAACTCCGCGGCTGCTTCCCTGCCCTGACGCAACAACAGGTAAACTTGGCCACGCACGTACACGGGATAGAGAGAACCACCGACCTCGAACTGGGGAAGCGGCGTGCCGAGTTCGTACAGCGATGCAGTCTGGAGGTCTTCAAGAGCCTTCGCCAAATTGTGGCGTCTGATGTCGATCGAAGCGTAGATGGCCGGCAACCAATAGCGATTAATCGCAGTGTTCAAGGGAAAGCGCTCGGCCAAACCGTGCGCTTTTCGTTCCGCTTGATCGATATCTCCGATGCGCGCCAGTGCCAGGGCCGCGAGAACCGTGACATCCCGAGTCGGGGCATCGGCCAGCGCGGCGTCAATTTCCTGGCGGGAGCGCGACGCATTGTCAAACTCCGCTTCGCGCAAGGCCGAATTCATCCGCCATGCCGCTGCCGTTTCCTTTGAGTCATCGCGGTGAGCGGAGTCGACGGCGCGTTGCGAGAGTTTCCGTGCGCTGGTCAGACGCCCGTAGAATGCCTCGGTGTCCGACGCGAACGAAAGGAGCACATCCTCTCCAGCCTTGCCGCTAGCCGCGGCGACCTGCTGCTGCATCTCGGCCATGTCGTTCTCAAGGAACGCCACTCCATAGCGATTTCCGTGCAAAAACGGATTGTCAATTTTATGCGCGACGGCGGTCTGATATTGTGCCTTGGCATCGTCGAGGCGATTCACCGCAGGATACAGGCCCACGAGGTTGGTGTACGCCGCCGCGCTGCCCGGGTTCAGGCGCAGATCCTCGAGACTTGCGGCAATCCCTTTTTCATATTGTCCGAGGTACACGTAATCCACTCCCAAATTCCCAAAGGGTTCGTTATTGCGTGGATATGTCTGGGCCCACATCTCGTAGGTTTGGACGGCTTTCTCGAGTTCGCCGGTGACGAGCAGGTAATAGGTGCCTGACACGCGAAATTTCTCGCGCTCGCTCACCCGCTCGCGTAAGTCGTAGGCTTTCTGCAAGTTCTCGTTGGCCAAGCCGGGCTCTCTTAGGTTGGAGTAAGAAACTCCCAGGGCTTGGTAAGCGGCGGCGAAATTAGGATCGAGCTCGATGGCACGCTTGAAGAATGGAATCGCCGGTGCGCTGCCTTTCTCTTGTATGGTCCGAACCCCCACCGAGAGGGCCTTCAGGGCTTCCAGAGACGGCGTGGTGGCTTGATCGAGGGGCGCGTCGAACTTCTCCACCATGTTCAGCGACTCGCCGAGTTTCTGGCGCAGCTTCGCTGCCGCTTGGCCGAGAGCCTTCAAGACCTGCTCCTTATTTTGCGCGGTCACCTGTTCCTGCGCGATCGGATCACCGGTCTTGCAATTCGTCGCCTCCAGCCCGATTACGTACTCGCTGCCCAGGGTGGCAATCGACCCAGAAATATAAGCTTTACCGCCGGCGCGCTGGCAAAGATCGCTCGCCACATCCGGCGTCAGCGGGGTATTCAACGGCTTGGCCATCAGTCTCAGCGTGGCCCGGACTCTGGCCGTCGACAGAATGCTCAAGAATGGCGACTGTGCCAACTGCACCGAAATCGCTTGCTTCAGCGTGTCGTCGAACACCGGGTCACCCGTGCTATTCGTGAACTCCGCCAGCACCACAGAGTCCTGCGGCGTCAGCTTCGGTGGGCGGTGCGAATACCAGTAAAGGCTCACGGCGAGCGCCGCAGCTCCCAGTGCCACCGGCAAGAAAATCCTCCAACGCTTCCTGGCGCCAACTTCGCCCGGGGCAGCTGTTGTGATACGCAGGCGCCCCGAAGCGGAACTATTTTTCAATCGCTGCAAGTCAGTCCGGATCTCGGCGGCGCTCTGGTAACGCAGTTTGCGATCTTTCTCGAGGGCCTTGTCGACGATTGCTCCTAGCTCCGGAGGCGCGTCGGGGTTCAGCTTCGATAAGGAGACCGGTGTTCGATTCAAAATCCCGTCATGAACGAGCGCCGGGGTAATGCCGGGGAACGCCAGTCGGCCCGTGGTCATCTCATAGAGGACCGTACCGAACGAAAACACATCCGTACGCGCATCGAGGTCTTCGCCGCGCGACTGCTCTGGTGACATATACGCGATCGTGCCCACCGCGCTGCCGGGGCTCGTGAGCACTTCTTGCACCGACGCAGTCGGCAGCGAGGACGTGCTCATACCCTCGGCGGCGGTCAGCTTCGCCAAGCCGAAGTCGAGGATCTTCGCGTGCCCGCGCTTGGTTACAAAAATATTCGCGGGCTTGATATCGCGATGGACGATGCCTTTTTCATGGGCGGCCTCGAGGGCGTCAGCAATTTCCGTGCCCAGTTCGAGCACCTGTTCGATGGGAAGGGGTCTGAAGCTGATTACCTGCCGGAGCGTCTGCCCGTCGATGAACTCCATCGCGATAAAGGGCGGCCCGTCATCTTCGCCGATCTCATAGATGGTGCAGATGTTCGGATGGTTCAGTGCGGAAGCCGCGCGCGCTTCCCGGCGAAGGCGTTCCAATGCTTGCAGATCCTTGGCCACCTCTTCGGGAAGGAATTTCAGTGCGACGTGGCGTCCGAGACTCAAATCCTCGGCTTCGTAGACCACGCCCATCCCCCCGCCGCCGAGCTTTCCCAATACCCGGTAGTGCGAGATGGTGTGGCCAATGATCGATGGGGAATCCATCACTGGCCGTGCATCTTACGCCAGAGCCCTGGAGCAGACAATTGCGCTCGCTCGCAACGATCGTGGGTGGTCACAAACAGAGGTTCTGCCCAATCTATGCTTGTTTGCTATTGCCCAAGACCAAGACGCCGAAGTAGATCGCTATACCGCGAGTCTGTGCGCAGGAAATCGAATTCTGGGTCAAGAAGGAAGTACCATCCTAGCCAACCCTCACGTTGCTCGTAAGCTTTCTCCAGCCAGTCGAACGCACGATCTTTTTCGCCAAGTCCGGCGTAAATCACGGCGATACTGAATCCAGGCACATACCACTGCTTTGACAACTCTTTCAATTCTTCAATCTTCTGCTGCGCCTCGCTCCTCCTGCCAGCGACGGCATAGCCATATCCCAGATACCCTGTCGCTTGTGCGGAGCCCCCAGACAGCGACAGCGCCTTTTGAAACTAAGTCTGTCCGTGCATCCAATTCTTCCCCTCGTGCCTGCTCCGGCCACCGTGCCCATCGTTGCGCCGGGGCTGGTCAAGATTTCCCCCGTCGTGGCGGTCGGCATCCTCGACACACCGACACTCGGCCCAGCAGGGACCACTTTCGCTAAACCGAAATCCAAAATCTTGGCGTGCCCGCGCTCGACCACAAAAATATTGGCAGGCTTGATGTCGCGGTGGACGATTCCTTTGGCGTGTGCCGCAACGAGTGCATCCGCAATCTCAATCCCCCATTCGAGAACTTCCTCAAGCGCAAGTGGCTTGTAGGAAATGTGGTGCTTGAGCGTCTGCCCGTCAAGAAATTCCATGGCCATGAAGGGCTGGCCGTTGTGTTCGCCAATTTCGTAGATGGTGCAAATATTGGGATGGTTCAGCGCCGAAGCAGCCTGCGCCTCACGGTTGAAGCGGCTCAGTGCTTGTGAGTCTGGCGCGAAGCCGTCAGGAAGGAACTTTAAGGCAACGAAGCGGTGTAGCTTGGTGTCCTCAGCTTTAAAGACAACGCCCATGCCACCGCCACCGAGCTTTTCGAGAATGCGGTAGTGGGAGACGGTCTGCCCGAGCAGTGTTGGGGAGTCCGCCATTTGACGCTCATCTTAGGTTGCGGCCTTGAGGCAAGTCAACGAACCCGACACGAACCGAACACATTGCGCTCGCTCGCTGCAGCGTTTTGACTACAGGACCGTTCCTGAAACTTGTTGAACCTTGGCGAAATGGCTTGGCGAGAGTGTCGAAGTGACGCCACTGCACTGAGCTGCTAGGCAGATCGGTCGTTGCCGCTTGACCCAAAAAGAGGACCGACTCCAATCGTCGATTTTTCGCGCCTTCTACGCAATCAAGACGACTTTGCCGATCGCCGGTCTGCTTGATCGAGGCGGTCGAGAGGCGGGGCGGGGGATGGTAAGATCTCAATCCATGCGCCACGAAAGAGTTTTAACCGGCCTGGGCCCTCTGACCGCCATCCTTCTGCTTTGCGGTGCCGCGGGTAGTCTCCGCGCTCAACAACCGCCGAAGCCAACCCTTCTGGTAAACGTAGACCACCGCGTCAACATCAGCCTCGACGGCGACTGGCACTTCATTGTCGATCCCTACGCCACCGGCCTCTACAGTTTTCACAATCAGCCGCGCGCTGACGGATATTTCATGAACGCGCATCCACCGGAGCACGCAAACACGCTGGTCGAATACGATTTCGCCAAATCGCCCACGCTGAACGTTCCCGGCGACTGGAATACCCAGCGCGACTCGCTTTTCTATTACGAAGGTCTGTTGTGGTATCAGCGGGACTTTCCGTATGCGCCCAAACCGCACACGCGCGTGTTCCTGCACGTCGGGGCGGCCAATTACCGCTCGATCGTCTGGGTGAATGCCAGAAAAGCGTGCGAACACGAGGGCGGCTTCACGCCGTTCGATTGCGAGATCACCACCGCGCTCCACGAAGGCAACAATTTCGCGGTGATTGCCGTTGACAACACGCGCCTCGACGACGGCGTCCCCACGCGCAAGACCGATTGGTGGAATTACGGCGGCTTGACGCGTGATGTTTCTCTTGTCGAAGTTCCAGAACAATTCGTCGACGACTACGATGTGCACCTGAATCGCGCCGACCGCTCCGAAATCGATGGCTGGGTCCACGTCGAAGGCGCTTCAGCCGGCGGCCAAGTCCGGCTGGCGATCCCCGATGCGGGAGTCTCTGCCACAGAAACCATCGATCAACAGGGCCGTGCGAACTTCAAGGTACATACCGCGAATCTGCAACTCTGGTCGCCCGAGAACCCCAAGCTTTACAAGGTGGAAATCCAGTCCGGCTCCGACGCCATTGCCGACGAAATTGGCTTCCGCATCATCGAAGCGCGGGGTACGCAAATTCTTCTGAACGGACAGCCCTTATTTCTACGTGGAGTGTGCATTCACGCCGAAGCCCCGTATCGCACCGGCCGCGCCTACAGCCAGGCCGACGTCGACACGCTCTTTGGATGGGCACGCGAACTGGGGGTAAACTTCGTGCGCCTCGCGCACTATCCGCACGACCAGCGCATGACGCGCACCGCCGACCGCCTCGGCATCCTGGTGTGGTCGGAAGTGCCGGTCTATTGGGCGGTGGAGTTCGACAAGCCCGAAGTGCTGGCAAAAGCGCAGGACCAATTGCGCGAAATGATTCGTCGCGACCGGGATAAAGCGTCGGTCATACTTTGGTCCGTGGCCAATGAGACTCCAAACACGCCGGCACGCACGCAATTCCTGAAAACTTTGGTCGCCAATGCCCGCGACCTCGATCCTTCGCGATTGATCACCGCGGCACTCCTGGTTCGCGGCGAAGGCAACACCAAGATCGTGGACGATCCTCTCGGGGAAGCACTCGATGTCCTGGGCACGAATGAATACATTGGCTGGTACGAAAAAAAACCGGAAGACGCTGCCGGCACCGACTGGAAAATCGCCTACCAAAAACCGCTTATCATGAGCGAATTTGGTGGCGACGCCAAATTCGGCCTCCACGGCCCGGCGGTCGATCGCTGGACCGAGGAATATCAGGCCAGCATCTATCAGAACCAGCTGCTCATGCTGAACCGCATCCCGCAACTTCGCGGCATGACGCCGTGGATCCTGATGGATTTTCGCTCGCCCTCGCGGTTGCTGCCCGGGGTGCAGGACAATTTCAATCGTAAAGGCCTGGTCTCCGATCAAGGTCAAAAGAAGAAAGCCTTCTACATCCTGCAAAACGCCTACGTAAATCACGCCGTGGGCAAGGCCGAATAAGTTCGTGAGAGCGCTGGTCATAAAGAAATCTGGCGAGGCCAGCATCGAGTCCGTGGCTGAACCCACGGTAGACCACCAGAAGGTGTTGCTCCGCGTCCGCATGGTTGGGTTATGCGGGAGCGATCTGAACACGTATTGCGGCAGAAATCCCATGGTTCAGTTCCCGCGAATCCCGGGTCATGAAATCGCCGCCACCATCGTGGAGGGAAGTCTGTCTCTGCCCGGTTTGGCCGTCGATGTGAACGTGACGATGTCGCCGTACACCAACTGCGGCAAGTGCGCGTCTTGTTTGCGCGGGCGCCCCAATGCCTGCGCTTTTAACGAGACTCTCGGCGTGCAGCGCGATGGGGCATTGACCCAATTCATCACCATGCCCCAGGAGAAACTCTATCCGGCGCCGCTTACCATCAAAGAGCTGTGCCTTGTCGAGCCGCTCACTGTGGGCTTCCACGCCGTCGCGCGCGGCCGGGTGACACCCGCGGACAAAGTCGCTGTTTTTGGCTGCGGCGGCGTGGGTCTGGGTGCAATCGCGGCTTCGTATTTTGCCGGAGCTACCACAATCGCTGTCGATCTCGATGACGAGAAGCTTCGGATCGCCAAAAAAGCTGGCGCACTCCATACCGTGAACTCCGCCACCCGGCGCCTGCATGATCAACTTCTGGAACTAACGGATGGACGAGGCCCCGACGTCGTCATCGAAGCGGTCGGTAATCCGCAAACGTTCCGCGCTGCCGTTGAGGAAGTCGCCTTCACAGGCCGTGTTGTCTACATCGGTTATGCGAAAGAGCCCGTGGCCTACGAGACGAAGCTGTTTGTGCAAAAGGAGTTGGACATTCTTGGCTCGCGAAACGCATTGCCTGCCGACTTCCAAACCGTGATTCAGATGCTTCGGGAGCGGAAGTTTCCCGTGGAAGACGCCGTGGGTACGATCATTCCGCTCGAAGAAGCTCCCCGAATCCTGGAAAGCTGGAGTGCCAATCCCGCGAAGTTCACCAAAATCATGGTGCAAATGGACTGAGCGGCTAAAATTATCTGCATTCGCGGTTAATGGCTGGTGGCTCCGCTGTCGTTGCTGACAATGAGACTCGAGACGTTCACGGGCTCGAAATCCGACAAGGTGAGACTGGTGAGGCAGGCCAGATCGGTATCATTCCAGCGAGCGTCCGGAGTGCCGATCAGCCCGCCGCTATCTCCGTTGTCTGCCAGGATAATTCCATAGTTTCGGAACGCGGTGATGATAACGGCCGCTTGTGGACTGGTCGAGGCGCAGGAGGGAGTGGTTACCGAGGCTTTGAGTCGATATATCTCGCCCGCAGGTCCGGACATCGTGCAGCTGGCGGGAGGAGCCGATTGCGAGATTTGCGATTCGGTGGGAATGGAGCCCCCGCCCGTAGCCGTGCAGTTCCCCACACCGGCTGTTTCTGTAGCAGGCCAGACCCAATAGTTCACCATGTGATTGAGCGTGAATCGGATGGGATGCTGAATTGTGCCGCTCGGTGAGCTGGGCGTGCCTGCGCCAATTACCTCGTCGGCATTGGCGAGCAGCGGCGCTACCGGGAGCCCTGCAGCATCGGACGTTCCCTGCCCCTGCGGTGTCAGGGTATTCGAAGATACGTTGGGCCAAAGTGCGTTCGAGGAATCGGTCCAGGGACCGCCTTCGTATATCCCCTGCCACATCTCGTATAGGGCCGGGTTGTTTCCGCCGCCTGCCTCCAAATAGACCAGAACGTGTCTGTCTCCGGTCGAGTTGCTGGTGCCTTCCACCGGAGCATTCGCAGGAATCGGGCCAGACGTAAAATAGGACTGATACACGGTCGTGGCCACCGACACGTCCGGCTGACTGTACGGAACTTCGATGGCTGGTATCCCATTCGGGAAAGGGGCATTCGAATTGTTTCCGAAGAAGGGCTTAATCGTCTCTGACAAGTAGCCGCTATACATGGGCGCTGCGGGGGAAGTATCTACGGGCAAACTGGTCGTGGCGGCGTCCACTCGATGGTGAAAAATAGAAGTTGACGGGAAAATGCTTGCGAGAAACGCGTTGTTGCCGTTAATGGCGATGCTGATGTCCTGCGTTACCTGAGTATTTGCGGAGTCCGTAACCACAAACTCGGGTGTGTAGGTGCCTTGACCACCGATCCGTGAGCTGCTGATGCTCCCTGTGCTTGCATTGAGAGACATTCCTTCCGGTAATGGCGGAAAATTGGGACTCGTGCTTACCGAGAAGCTGTAAGGCGGAGCGCCACCGCTAGCCACGATGGTGCAGCCCGCATACGCCGCGCCTTGGGTCCCGCCCGGGCACGAATTGGTGAGGATCGTCAACGCGCCGCCGGGGGCTACGACAGTGACTTTTGCCGTGGACGTGGTCGAGCCGGAGGCATTGGTCGCGGTCAGGGTATAGGTCGTTGTTGTCGATGGGCTTACGCTGGTCGAACCACTCGGGGATGTGGATGTAAATGTTCCCGGGGAGATGGCAATGCTGGTCGCTCCGGTTGTCACCCAACTCAACGTGCTGCTGGAACCCGAGGTGACGCGGGTGGGGTTAGCGGTGAAGGAGCTGATGGTTGGCGTGCCCGACGCGCTTGCTGTCACGGTTACCGTTGCAGTGGAGCTGGTCGAGCCAGAGGCATTGGTTGCCGTCAGCGTGTAGGTGGTCGTCGCCGTTGGGCTCACGCTCGTCGAACCGCTTGCCGATGTGGACGTGAATGTCCCCGGCGTGATGGCAATACTCGTCGCACCTGCTGCCGCCCACGTCAGCGTGCTGCTTGTACCCGAGTTGATGCTTGTCGGGTTCGCCGCAAAGGATGTGATCGTCGGCGTGGAACCTTTTGGAGTGGATGAACTCGGCGAGGTCGCGCCGCCGCAACCCGCCAGACCGATACCGGCAAATAGAGCGAACACCAGGGCGCAAAGACCAAGTCCTGAAGAATTGAGTCCCCGGGACCAGAGCATGTTTCCATCAATCGAGTTGGGGGAGTCCATCGATATCCCTCCGGTGCTGTGGGCCACACCAGTCTAGTTGTCCGCCGTTTGGGCTGCCCACTGGTCGCAAGTACAGAATCAGACCGCTGGTTCACGAGTGGTAATTTGGCCGTCAGGTCCCGGGGTTTCCTCGGAATCGGTCGAGGGAGGTGCCGATATCGAGATTTCTTGGGGCTGGACCGACGACGAACGCGACGGTGGCGTTCACCTGGGCTTTGTCCTTTACGAACTCCTTAGGGTTTTCTCAGACGTTTCTTAGCGCTCGTCCCCTACCATCACGGGCACTTCTTCAGGCGCAATTGGTTCGCGCGTTTTTTCCGGTGCGCATCGACGAGCCGCCAAACCGATGAACAGTGCAACCATTCTTGTGGTCGACGACGAACCGCAGATCCGTCGTGTCCTGCGTGCAACGCTCTGCACCAGTGGCTACGACGTGGTCGAGGCGAAGAACGGCCTAGAAGCCATCGAAATGGTCGTTCGCGAGCATCCTGACCTGATTCTTCTGGATGTAAACATGCCGGACATGAGCGGGTTTGAGGCCTGCAGCAAGATTCGATTGTCGTTTAAAGGGCCGATTATCATGATAACCGTCCGCAACTCGGAAAAAGACAAGATTGTGGCCCTGGATTCGGGCGCTGACGATTACGTCGTAAAGCCCTTCGCCATCGGAGAACTGTTGGCGCGCATCCGAGCCGCATTGAGGCGGTTCAGCTCGGAAGAGCCCCTTCCGAAAATCGAGACTCCGGAATTAACGATCGACCTTGAACGAAGAACGGTGGACGTTCGCGGCGAGAGAGTCCACCTGACTCCCAAGGAGTTCGACGTCCTGCGAGCCCTGGCAATTCAACAAGGAAAACCGCTTACTCATAAGAGGTTGTTGCAAACGGTCTGGGGACCAGACTACGCCGAGGAAACTGAGAATCTTCGCGTCGTCATCAACCAACTGCGCAAGAAAATCGAGAAAGATCCTGCATTTCCCCGCTACATCTTGACCAAGCCCTGGCTGGGGTATCAGTTCGAGCTGCCCACTATTTCGTCTGAAAAACGCGCCCGCCGCCGACCGTGAGCTTTGTCGCGGGTGCGTGAGGTGCCGAGCTGCAGATTCGGTTTGCGGACACGATAGCCAATCTCGCATCTGCTGGCGCTTTTTGGATGCCATCTTGCATGGAAAGAACGGATCCGAATTATTTGAATTCCTTTGAAATCCCTCACGCCTTCTTAATGTGGCCCCTCGTAAGCTCATTGTGCCTGGCGGAGCATCTCCCAGGGAGCAAGCAAGGGAGCTAATGCACATGTGCAAAGGTCGCTTTCTATTTTTTTTAGCCATATTCGTGGGTTTCCAGCCACGGCCGGCGGCGGCACAATCCACATTTGGCGACATCATCGGGGTGGTCAAGGATCCGGGACAAAGGGCCGTGGGCGGAGCCGGGGTCACGCTGGTAAGCGCGGACGAGGGTACCCAACGCACGCAGGCGACCGACGATGATGGAGCGTTCCACTTTGTCAATCTCAAGCCCGGCCACTACGATGTTGTCGTGAGCGCCCCGGGCTTCGCGGATTTCAAGATATCCTCCGCCCAATTGGCCGCGCGCCAGACGCTTCGTTTTGACATAGCCCTCAAACTGGCTTCCGCGACGCAGACCATCGAGGTCGGAGCCGACTCGGGGCCACCCATCAACACCGAGAATGGAACGATTGCGGGGAGTCTGGAGAACCGGGAGATCACACAACTCGCGCTGAACTCGAGAGCGGTCTCAACCAGCCCTCTCTCTGCATTGGGTCTTTCTCCGGATGTGCAGCAAGACTCACAAGGGAATATCTCGGTGGGAGGAGCCACGTCTTCGATGGTGGGCTATTCCGTGGATGGCATCTCAACGGCGAACGTCCGCCAGAACGGCGCGTTGCAGGACGCCTATCCTTCATCGGAAGGGATTGCAGAACTCAAGGTCACGGCGTTCAACAACAATGCCGAGTTTGCTCAAATTGGAGATGTGACGTTCACCACCAGGAGCGGAACCTCGGTGTTCCACGGCAGTGTCTTCGAATACTTGCAGAACGATGCGCTGGACGCGAAAGTCTTGAATTTTACCGAAAAGGCGCCCAAACGCTACAACACGTTTGGCGGCAGCGTGGGCGGCCCGGTCAGTATTCCGAAGCTGTACAACGGCAAAGACAAGACCTTTTTCTTTTTTGACTATGAGGGAAACCGCCGGAGAACTTCAACGGCAGAGCAATATCTCGTGCCGACCCAGGCGCAACGCAACGGTAACCTGAGCGGCCTGCCGATCGCCAATAGCGCAGGCATCTTGATGAATCCGGCAACCGGCCAGCCCTTTGCGAACAACACCATCCCCGCAACGCAGATCAATCCGACCGCCGAGACGCTGTTGAATTCCTATTATCCGCTGCCGAACGTCAACCTGAATTCGCCCGGAGCCAGCTTCAACTATGAAACGCTTGCGCCCACCCCCTCGAACACGAATGGCCTGGACTTGCGGCTCGATCACAACATCACTTCCAAGCAGCAGGTGTATGCACGGTTGAGCTGGAAGAACGTGCTTACCGACGCGGCCAATCCCCTGCTGCCGAACGACGCGGATACGGAACACAACCGGAGCCTTCTGGTTTCCTACAACTACGCGCTAAACGCAAAATGGGTGAACGAGTTCCGGTTCGGATTCACGAACGTGATTGTCAACGTGGGTTTTCCGATTCTTGGCAGCGCTGCAATCTCTCAACTAGGCTTGCAAGGAATCGATATCAGCGAACATCCCGACGGCGACGCCTTCCCCTCGTTCAACTTCTCCGATGGCACCGGCTTTACACCGATTGGAAGGGATAGGGCGGGCATAACCCACTCGCAGACCCTGGAATTCACCGACAACGTGACCCACAATGCCGGCAAGCACACCATCCGTTTCGGCGTGGACATTCGCAAAGTGCGTTATCAGGATTTGATGTATTTCGATCCGTCGGACGACTACGGCCTGTTTACCTTCAACCAGGGAATCTTCACCGGTAGTTCCTTCGGAGACTTTCTGCTGGGCTTGCCGAACACTTCATTTTTCGCCATTACCAGCCCGCAAGTGAACGCCACCACTACCCAATATGGCGTCTACGGACAGGACCAATGGCAGGTTACGGACCGCCTCACGGTGAATTTCGGGATGCGCTGGGAACTCCTCCCGCCTTTTACGGAAGGGATCGGCGACTTGGGAAGTTTCGACCCGCGAAACAACAGCGTTCTCATACCCGACCAGTTGCTGCCGACTCTTGCAAACACGCCGTCTTACCAACCGGTGTACACCACGTTTCTTCAGTCATTCAACGCTTGCTCTCTCGGTTACACCGCGCTCCCGTGCAGCAACGTCTTGACCGCCAGCCAGGATCATGTCACGCAAGGATTGCGGCAGCTGTATCTGCGTGATTTCGATCCGCGTGTCAGCATTGCGTTTCGGCCGTTTCGCAACAACAGGACGGTCATCCGCGCGGGTTTCGGCATTTTCACCATGACCACACTGGGGCCGCTTTCCTACAACAATGCGGGTAACCCGCTCTCGGCGCTGCATACCTACGCCAATAACAACAGCGGCCAACCTCTATTTGAGTTCCCGCAGACATCCCCTGCATCTCAGGTCCTACAATACGGCGGAGGCAGTTTGGACCAAGCCAATAGCCCGCTATTTAGGGACCCGCAATCGGCGCAGTGGAACCTTACCGTCGAACGCCAGCTCTCCGCCAATACCTCGCTGAGGCTCAGCTATGCGGGCATGAATTCGTACCGGTTGACGGTCACCGAGGATCTGAACCAGATCGCTCCGAGCACCACGCCATACGTGCCCAGCCCGTACGTAGATCCGCGCGCGCCCTATCAGAATTGGTTTACGCTGCTTTCCACGGAAAACGCGGGTTCCGCGAACTATCAGTCTGCGCAGGTGCAAGCCACTCACCAGGTGGCGAACGGCCTGTTCTTCCAGGCTAGTTACGCGTTCACAAAGAGCTTGAGTGATGCGCAAGGGGATGCGCCGAGCAGTTTCGCGAGCGAAGTGGCGTACGGCGTCGCGATTTCGAATCGCTTCGATCTGGCTGCCGATCGCGGCAACGTGGAGGGCACGCCGCGGCAGCGATTCCAACTGAATGGAATCTATCAACTGCCCTTCGGCTCCAAACGCAAATGGATGAACGATTCCCGCTGGCTGAATGCGGTGGCCGGAGGTTGGGACGTCAATACCGTGACGCTTCTGCAGTCCGGTCCGTGGCTCACTCCTACCATCAGCGCCACTGAAGACCAGACCAATACGGATATTCTCAACCGCGGCACAGTGCTTCGGCCCGATTGCGCGGGAAATTCAGCAGGGGCGGACGGGGTCTATTTCAATCCCGCTGCCTTTGCGGCAACGCCGGCAGGGGCAGGGCGCTACGGAAACTGCGGTGTGGGGATTCTGGAAGGGCCGGGCACCGTGGCCATGGCCGCGGGACTGTCGAAAACATTTCTAATTCGTGAGGGGCTGAAGCTGCGGTTTGAATCGACCTTTACCAACATCCTCAACCACACCAACTTTGCTCCTCCGGCCATGAATATCAGCAACACGCAGACCTTCGGCGTCTTGCAATCCGCTCAAACCGCGGCGAACGCCGGAAACAGAACCGGCCAGGTGGCCTTGCGGCTGGACTTCTGATCTGTTCCAGAAGACGAGAAATAACGTACCAACCACGAGGCACGGGCTTCGACAGCGCTACCGGCGCAAGCGTCTTCGCCCGAACCCCGGAGGCTGCCTTCGGTTCGGCTCACAGATTTTCGGTGACGGAAATCCTCTGTTACGCAAACCTTGGAGGGGCCGATTCCATCGGGTAGCTGAGGCTCCCGCATCGTTCCATGGATAGCGCGGGCGCCAAAACGCTTCACTGGGAATCCAGCATTTCGCCAAAAGGAACGCGGCACTGTAAAATGAATCCGCTATGAGAATCGGCATCGATTTTGGAACTACTCGTGTAGTCGTCGCGGCAGCGGACCGCGGCAACTATCCCCTGGTGAATTTCGACGCGCCCGACGGACGCGTGCGAGATTGGTTTCCGTCGCTCCTGGCGGTCTCCGCCGACAAACGCGTTTATGGATGGGAGGCGCTCGAACAGCAGGGTAAACCGGGATGGACCGTCGTGCGCTCTTTGAAGCGCTGGCTGAAGAATGCCGGCCCTTCCAGCGCGCTCGATATTGCCGGCCAGCACCTTGATCTCTTTTCACTGATGACGGAAATGATGATGGCCCTGCGGCGCGAGCTTCTGGAAAAATCCACTCTCGGCGCCAACCAATACGACAAGCTCCAGGTGATGCTCGGCGTTCCGGCAAACGCCAACAGCAATCAGCGATTTCTGACCCAAGAAGCGGCCCGGGCGGCCGGGTTCGAGGTGCTCGGCCTGTTGAACGAACCCTCTGCCGCCGCCGTTGAGTTTGCCTACCGGAACAGCAGCGACCGCAAGAGTCGTGGAAAAGGCGGACTGCTGGTCTACGATTTGGGTGGCGGAACTTTCGATGTCTCGCTTGTGGCTTTGGGAGAAGCGGAGCGCTCCGTCATCGCCTCGGACGGTATCCCCGACTTCGGCGGCGACAATTTCGACGAGATTCTGGGCCTGCTGGCCCTGGCGGAAGCAGGAAAACCCGGGCCAGCGGAGGACTCGCTCACGGGCGCGGAATGGTACCTAGTGTTTGACGAATGCCGCGAAAAGAAAGAGTCCCTCAATCCCAACAGCCGTAAAATCACCATCGATTTGGAGCGCGTCCGTAAAAACTGGGGCGAGGTTTCCATCAGCGCGGACACCTTCTATGAACGTTGTCGCCCTTTGGTGGAAGCGTCCCGCACAACGGTAGAAGCTCTCCTCGCGACGCACCCCGAACACGTCATCGATACTTTGTATCTGACGGGAGGCGGCTCGGAGTTACCTCCGGTCGCGCGCGTCCTGCGTGAAACGTTCGGACGGAGAGTGCGGCGATCCGCGTACATGCGCTCGGCCACCGCGATCGGATTGGCCATCCGCGCCGAAGGCCACGAAGACCGCCCGCTGCGCGATCAATTCACCAAGAACTTTGGCGTGTGGCGTGAAGCCGACGACGGCCGGAACGTGGTCTTTGACGTCATCTTCCCGCGCGGAGTAAAGCTTCCCCCTCGCGGCGAGCAACCTCTGCGCATCGTCCGCTCGTACCGCCCGGTGCACAACATCGGCTACTTCCGTTATCTGGAATGTGCCCAACTCGGCGCCAATAATCAGCCCGAGGGCGAAATCAGCAATTGGGATGAGATCCTAGTAGCCTTCGATCCCAGGCTGCGCGATTCTGCCGACCTGATCGATCAACCCGTCCGCCGGTATGCTCCTCCACAAGAATTATTGATCGAAGAAGAGTACATCTGCGACGCCAATGGCGATGTTGGAGTCAGGATCCGCGACAAGCTCACCCAACAGACCAACGAGTACCGCCTCGGCCGCTGGTCGAAACAACTCAAAAGCAAAAGAATGAAACAAAGATAGAAAACGCACCGCGCATCCGTGGTTGCCAGGCCGCCCGCGACTAATTCAAACGTTATTAGGGCTCCGCTTGCGGGCGGCAGTTCCATGCCAACGATCAGATGGCGGTCCTTCGTGGTCAGTTTCATCCCTTCCTGCAAACTCGAAGCTACATGCCGCCGTCCTTTCGAGCCCCACGGGCATCTTATCGGCGGAGGCTAAGTAATGGACTCAATGCCGGTGTGGCACGGAATGCCGATGTTTGGCTTTGCGGATGTGATTTTGGCTGGAATAATCGGGCTCGTTGTTCTGATCGTGGCGATTGCCACGATACCGGACCTAGTCAAGACCATGAAGATCCATTCAATGTAGGGAAGCATCAACTCATCTGCTGGGAAGTTCGGAAAGACGGTCTGTCTTTCTGAGGATGCGGACAAATATCTTTGCGCATGCCCTTCACGCGGCGAGCCACAAAGAACCTCCAGCGAAGTTGAAAACAACCGTAGGGCCTGACTGCATCGCAAGCAAACTACAATTTTTCTGGAACTGTCAAAAATGGCGGAAAATAGTAGAGGCGCGGGTGGGATTCGAACTATCCGGAGCGTGTGTCGAGGACAGGCCAAGGAGGGTGGAACAGTTCGGGTAATTGCTGAACGGCTACCAGCCAGATATCTTATGAATCGGGCGTAGTTCCATAACCTCCGAGCTGGCCCAGATCAATTACTGGAGGCGGCAGAAGCAGTCCGTTTTGTTCTCCGAGGAGATGGCCGTCGCTCTGTGCGCGATGCGGCGCTTGTGGATCGGACTTCGAAGCGCACACCCTCCGCCTGTTGCAAACAGGCAACGATCTCAAACAGATTGCTGGCAGTCGGGTTCCCGGTCGGGCCAAACATTTGGTGGAGAGTCTTAACGTGAATCTTGGTATGCGCGGCCAGTTTGGGAAAACCGACTGTGGCATTGATGTAATCACGCAATATTTCTTTGCCGAGCGTCACCTCGCCAGAGAGAAGGCTTTCGATGGCTTTGTTAAGAAGCCCTTTTCGAAAGGCGGCGTCGCGTTTCACGCGTGCTTGAACTGTCTCTCTAAAATCTCGTGTCAAAGCCATGTTCACTCCCCTTCCTTTTCTTTCTGCCGCTTCTTTCTGTGCTTGTGGTCTTCCCATTGTTCGAGTGCGAGCTTGATGTCGTTCTGTTGGCGCTGTTTCGTTCCGCCGCCAAGAAGGATGACTATCTGCTCGCCTTCTTTCCCAAAATACAGGCGGTAACCAGGGCCGAATTGACCTTGCACTCAGGGAAACGCCAGCTCCAACACTTTTGCCGTGGAGAAATTCCCGAGTCCCACGCGATATAGAGCCGCCGTCACTTTCCGTGCGGCCTCGGCGTTTACCTGTCATACCACTCGCGAAAAGGATCCCCGAGGGACACTGAGCAAAGGTGGACGCCGTCCAAGAGAAATGAAAATCCAACCAACTGCGCGCGTAGTCAATTCGTTCTTGAGCACAAATTCAACTGGTCCATCCCTACGCTTAGGGCGCTCCTACAAACTCCTGAAACGATCCGAAATCCATCTTGAATCGGTTTTTCTCGAGCTCCGCCTTAATGGCATCCGCCTCGCCGATCGTTAGTACCCTGTTCCGGATTGCCTTCAATATCAGACCAGGCGTGTTGATGATCCGCACCTTCGACGCTTCGATTTCCTTCTTGAGCCGCTTATCTTTGCTCTCGTCGGTTGCAAAGACCCATCCACGACATGCAGCTATTGCAAGACACGCACTCTCACCCCTTCCGAATCTCTGTGAGTATTCCGCAAAGCGCGCCAACTCAGAAACTTCGTATACTTCGGCTTTCTTTAAACCACCGCTCGCAAGCATCTCGTCAAGGAGCTGCCGTTGCGTTGCTACAGTCACTTCATCGACGACTTCTTGGGGCACATGAAATAAAAATCCCGATATTCTAACGATCACATCAACTCGTCCGACGATCGCGAAATTTACAAAGACGCAGGTGTCGATGCAAACGTCGGTCGAGCTGGAAGCAGTCGCCATCGGTTCTAGGTTGGAAGACGGATTCCTTCGTTGGCCGATTCCGAATCCGTGTCAATCCCGGTTAAAAGCTGCTTCAACTCGTCATCAGCGATGTTGATTTCCCTCGCTATCTCTCGGAGTTTCATTTTGCTGATTTCTCCGAGTCGGAAGGCTTCTAGCGCAACACTCAACAGCTTGTGCTGGAAACTGCCATCTCGACAATTAAACCGTTGCCTATGTGCTGCGAATCGCTTCCCGAGAACCTTACGA
>Ga0181522_10000436_pt1 | contig 31582 bp, 23 predicted proteins | sample PEATcosm2014_Bin_27_FD_121103 | JGI IMG/M metagenome (GOLD analysis project Ga0181522, IMG submission 121103) | Peatland microbial communities from MTU Mesocosm Facility, Houghton, MI, USA - PEATcosm2014_Bin05_10_metaG | ecosystem: Environmental > Terrestrial > Soil > Wetlands > Peat | place...
GCTCATTCCCCGCCCGCTGCGCATCCCCAGCCCTCTGCGCCTCCCCCGCCCGCTGCTCATGCCCAGCCCGCAGCTCATCCCCAGCCCGCAGCTCATACCCAGCCCGCAGCTCATACCCAGCCCGCAGCTCATGCCCAGCCCGCGACTGCAGCTCGTGCGCAACCTGCCCCTCGTCAACAAGCCGCACCTCGACCGGCGGCTCGCCCCGAAACCACTCCTGAGAAGAAAGCCCCGGGAGGCAGAGAAGAGCGTCGTCAGTAAAGCGAATCGACCACGATGTTGGGGTTATACTGCGCGATTCATAGAAGCGGAGATCCGGGAAGGTTGATTTATTCCGAGGATGTGCGGGTCCCCCTCGTGGGCTCGCACCACTTCCTCTTCCGGCAATTTGCAGCGATCGAACTCGCCTCCCACGTTAAAAGAAGGTATTGAATCTCGTCTCTCGAGGCCTTCCGTGAAACCACCTCGGTCCCTGTTCACAGTGAGCAGTTTTGATCAGTAAGAAGGCAGCGAACCGCATATAAACAACTTGGCCCTTCCCCTCAATGCACGATTGCGTTGCGATAACTTAGGGGAATGCCCCGCCAGGAGAAGACGGAATTAAAACACGTCTTCGAGAGGAACGTTCGAACGTTATTTAGTGCGGGAAGAGGAGTTAAACATGCTTGGAACTATATTGATCGTGATTTTGATCATGGCGCTATTGGGTGTACTGCCAAGGTGGCCGCACAGCCGGAATTGGGGCTATTACCCGAGCGGAGGACTCGGACTTATCGTTTGCATCGTCCTCATTCTTCTGCTGCTCGGCCGCATTTAAAATACGGCGGCCGGTGCATGGGCGAACAAGCTTCGGGGCGAGGCAGACCAGATGGCTCCAAAAAAGAGAAGAGTTGCTCTCGATCTTGCACGATCCTTCTTTTCCTTCCTGGAAACAAGGCAGCGGCTATGGAACTCCGTGGATTGCTGCCGGCGCTCTTCTTGGTCGACCCGAAGGCACACTCATTGGGCATTCCCTCGATACACCGGCGGCATTGCCGTGAGCATCAGCAATAGCCGACCCAAAAACGCCCGTCGCGATGCGCATACTTCCAGTAAAGGTGTAGCCATGATGGGTCTCAGCCTGGGAGTGCTGGCGCTCAATATGTTCCGATGTCACCTCCAGGTCAACCTGTAGCGGCGATGAAGCTTGTGGCATCATTTTTTCCGAGATGCGCTTCCAATCGAGAGGGACCAGTTCTGGCGCGATTCATTCGAATGTACCTCGCGGGCCGAATCGTGTGGCAAGGTAGGAATTTCCGCAGCAACTGAAGACCGGCTGGGACTCTCAGGGAGGACTAAGTTGGGCGTTTTTCTTTTCCGCGGTTTCGGTTGCAGAAAGTTTCCGGTCGCGGTGGGGTTCGCTGCGCGCGCTGCCGGTGTTCAGTTCGCAAACCTCTCCGACGGCCGCGCCACAGGTAGTGCACGGCACAGAGAGTATCTGTTTCACGGTCAGATTTTTCGTCTTCACGTATTGCATCTTGCATCGGTTGACATTGAGAAGATGCCCAATATTGCACACTTTAAATCATTCGGCGGAGCGTGAGGTCTGGACCATGGGGCAGAGGGGTCCCCGGTTCTTTGCGAATCTTCTGTTCGCGAATTGTGTACAAAATTGACCATTTTTCCCTTTTTGGATATGGCATGCTTTTTGGGAGTGTAATTTGACTCCCGAAGAGGCCCCTGATGACATCCCCGATCGCATTCGCAAGGAAAGGGCGCGACGTCGACCCGAAGAGCTTCCTTGCCACGATCGGCATAGGCAAAAAAGACCAGGTTTTTCTCAAGAAACAAAAAGTGTTCACGCAGGGAGACGCGGCGGACTCCATCTTCTACATCCAGGAAGGCAAAGTTCGACTCACGGTTGTATCCAAGGCCGGCAAGGAAGCAACCTTGGGCATATTGGGTGAGGGAGAATTTTTCGGAGAGGGCAGTCTGGCTGGACAATCCTTGCGCATGGGTTCGGCGACCGCCATGACGGACTGCGAACTTCTCCGTATCGACAAGAAAGCCATGATGGAAGCTCTGCATCGGGAGCACGAATTTTCGGACATGTTCGTGGCCTATTTGCTGGCACGGAACATTCGCTACGAAGAGGACCTGGTCGACCAGCTCTTCAACTCCAGTGAAAAAAGACTTGCCCGGGTTCTGCTCTTGCTGGCTCATTTCGGCAAGGAAGGCGTACCGGAAACGGTGATCCCCAAGATCAGCCAGGAGAGCCTGGCGGAAATGGTCGGAACGACGCGTTCCCGCGTCAGTTTTTTCATGAACCGGTTCAGAAAGTTGGGTTTCGTCGATTACGGCGAGAACGGGCTGAAAGTTCACAGTTCTCTGCTAAACATCGTTCTTCACGACTAGTTTCCGGGTTCCCTTTCGTAATCAACTGCCGAAACACTTACTCGCAAAAGGGTCAATTCTGACCAGTCTTTCTACAGCCTGAAGCTCGATACTGGCTACTAACAGAAGATTCTGACCCCGGAGTGTTCCCGAAAGAGAAGTGGGGTGACAACGCGTGGCAACTTCGACTTGGCAAAGGAGTGGAGAGGCTTTGAAGGCGGCCGTCCGGATCACGAACAGTTTGTGTACAAGCGCGGCTGGAACGGAGCCATCAGCAGCAGATGCAGCCATTGCAGCAAAGACACCAAACAGGAGCATCAGCGATTTGCAGGCTAACAACAGCCAGTAAACCGGGAGGCAGGCAAGAGCTAAGATCGGCCTCCGCTCGAAAGTCCCCGTCGTTGATCGAACGGAGCGTTGAGCGAGCATCTTGGGACGAAAAGCATGGGCAACAACGAAGTCGACACTAGGGTTGAACAAGGAGAGCAACGATGACGACGATTGAGCGGAATAATTGTGCGCACCTGCCATGCCGGTGCTCGGTGCCGCCTGGCGACAAGTACTGTGGTCAAGCCTGTAAGGAGGCGGGATCCGAGGAGGTCGAGATTGCGTGTCAGTGCGACCACCCAACTTGCCCACTAACGGTCTGAAGAACAGTAACACCTAACGGAGTGCGTGCCGGATTGCAGCTCGATCAGAAAGATTGCCGAAGGAGAATTTCGATATGAAGAAACGCGGAATTGTGTTCTGGCTGTTGGTAATCGCGGACCTCGCAGCCTTATCGGTGATGGCAAACGCCCAAACATTGGTCGATTCCGGATACTCCTCCACCGCCGCAGTCAATTTGACAGTCAGTACGTTGATCCCGCCGGATCTGACTTACGTACGCCCGCCTGAGATCGTAAAGCTTCACAACTACCTGTTCGACGCGTTCGGCCCGTTTCCCATCGTGGGCGCCGCCGGCGTGGCGGGTATTGATCAAGCGAACAAGACACCTCCGGAATGGGGTCAAGGTGCGGAGGCTTATGGCAAGCGCTTCGGTTCCGACTTCGCTATCGCGGCGATAACGACGACGACTCGTTACGCTTTCTCGGAAGCCTTCCACGAAGATACGTTGTACTACCGCTGTCAGTGTCGTGGCGTGTTTCGGCGGCTGGGCCATGCCGTGATTTCGACCTTTATCGCTCGCCGCGGCGACGATGGCCATCGCGTCTTTTCGTTTCCTGATCTGGTTGCGCCATATGCCGGCACCATGGCGGCAGTCTATGGGTGGTATCCGAGCCGCTACGATTACAAGGATGGATTCCGAATGGGCAACTACAGCCTGCTCGCGTATATGGGCGCAAACCTCGCCCTGGAATTTATTTACAGCGGACCGCACTCGTGGATTTCCCGCGCGCACCTGAACAATACGCACGGAGCGCCGGATCCGCGTCAGAATCCATGATCGATACGTAGTTCAGCACGGCCGCAGACATGGAAGCTCCACTCGCAATCATGGTGGAGTCATCGTGGTGGCGGTTGTCGACCTGCTTGCAGGTTTCTTGTCGCGCAATTTACTCCTGCCCAGCATCATGGCGTCTCTCGTTTCGCTCTTTACCGCGGTAATCGTCTATCTCCCTGGGCTCAGGTTCATTGATCGGAAGTCCGCAAGCGAGGAATCGAAAGAGAGCGCTTCGGAACTGCTGACCGAAGCCCGCCTGTCAGAAACACCTGCTCAACAACCATGGTGGTCAAGACGCGAAAGCGGCCTCGACTTTTTGCCGCCGGCAGTCACGTCACCGAGTGGTTCAACCCGGTGAAACCCTCGACTGCCATTCGGTGCAGGTCTGCTTTTCGGAAAGACCTTGGGTTGCGAGGCCAACGCCAGCTTGCGCCCTTTCGCTTTTACTTTTACACGATCACCGTTACCTCACCTGCGCTGATCATTCTTGCGCTGCGTGCGCTGATCATTCGTTGACTAGGGACAGACGCGTCTTTAAGATGGAGCGGCCCGGAAGACAAGCGTCCGCCGGCCATGATCGGCCAAACCATCTCGCACTACCGCATTGTCGAAAAGCTCGGCGGTGGAGGGATGGGTGTCGTCTACAAGGCGGAGGATACCCGGCTTGACCGTTTTGTCGCTCTGAAGTTTCTTCCTGCAGACGGCAGAGCAGCGCCAGTCGCTCGAGCGTTTCCGGCGCGAGGCCAAGGCCGCCTCCGCCCTCAACCATCCGAACATTTGCACCGTTGATCGAATTGAATCGTAAGAATCCCGACGCGGCCATCCATTCGCTGCAGGCAGCAACGCCGTGCGAACTGGGTGCCGCCGAGGGGCTCTTTCCCATCTACATTCGAGGCCAAGCCTACCTGCAGGCAAAGCCTGGGGCGGACGCGGTGGCGGAGTTTCAAAAGATCGTGGACCATCGCGGAATCGCTCCGACGGCTCCCGAACATTCGCTGGCCAGGCTGGCCATGGGCCGAGCCTATGCGATGATCGGGGAGGCGGCGAAATTTCGAGCTGCCTATCAGGATTTCTTTGCGTTGTGGAAGGATGCCGACCCCGACATCCCCATCCTGAAAGAAGCCAAAACGGAGTACTCGAAGCTCCAGTAATTCCACGCTCAATTTCCTTCGACACCAGGAAATCGCCATCAGAGCAGCGAGCGCTGCACTGCGCGCAAAGGCCGACTGTCGGAGAAACGAGATAGCCAGTGTCTGCGGAAACCGATTTGCGCGATTACTTCAAGATTGCCGGGAATCGGGGAATCAGCAACGAGGAGCGCGTTTCACGATACCGGTTGCCCACGATTTTCAAACCGCGGGAATACTAGAAAAGGGCTAGAGATCCCTGCCAAGTGCTTTGTGTATGATCCGACTTCTGCAAAGGCGCAAAGTTCAAAAGGGATCACCGCATGAACGACGAGTCTTTCCCCGGAAATGTCGAGGTCGGCGTGGCGATGACGCCAAGCGCGGACGGCGTGCCCGGCCCGAGCGAATCCGACCTCGGCTATTACGGCTGGCGCGTTGTGTTGGCGGCCTGCCTTGGCGTGATGGCGGGCTTCGGTTCGCTATTCGTTTATACGTTTTCGGTTTTCGTCAAGCCGCTGGCTGCAGAATTTGGCTGGAGCCGCGAGGCCATCTCCAGTGGATTCGCGATCGCCGCCGTCACTCTCGGCGTGTGTTCCCCGCTGCTGGGGCGCTGGATCGATCGCTTCGGCCCGCGCCGCATCATTCTTGTCTGCATGACGGTATACGGCTGCGCCATCGCATCATTGTCGCTGTTGCGCTCGGGATTGTTGCAGTTTTACGTGACCTGCTTCGTGCTGGGCGTCGTCGGAAACGGCGCAGCGCACCTCGCTTATTCGCGATCGATTTCCACCTGGTTTCAACGACGTTTGGGGATGGCCCTGGCCGCAGTGATGGCTGGAGCGGGTTTGGGCGCCATGATTTTACCGGTGGTTGCTCAATCCATCATCAGTCAGTCTGGCTGGCGGGCAGCGTATGCGTCTCTCGGAGGTCTTGCATTGCTACTCGGCTTGCCCCTCAGTTGGCGCTACATCCGCGAGCGCGAAGCGGTCGGGCCCAACGCCGCAACGCTTGCCCATTCTGGAATGACATGGCAGCTGGGCCTGCGCTCTTCTGCCTTCTGGATTGTCACCGCCATCCTTTTCATGAGTTCGATCAGCATGAACGGAGCGATCACTCACCTTTCGGCGCTGCTGACGGATCGAGGTATCACGGCCGGAAATGCCGCACTTTGCGCGTCCATACTCGGCGGATCAAGCCTGCTTGGCAGGATCGTGGTGGGCTGGCTACTGGACCGATTTTTCGGGCCCCGCGTTGCGCTTGCAATCAATCTGATTACGGCGCTCGGCATTTTTCTTCTCGCTCGCGCCACCAGTTTTCCTGCGGGCTGCCTTGCTGCCGCGCTCATTGGCGTCGGGGCCGGAGGCGAAGCCGCCATTACACCGTACCTGCTAACCCGATACTTTGGGTTGCGCGCTTTTTCCACTCTTTACGGTGTCACCTGGACGTTCTATGCCGCTGCCGGAGCCATCGGACCGGTCATCCTGGGGCGTGCATTTGACGCGACCGGTTCTTACGCCTCTTTGCTGACCCTCCTCGCAACGGCGCTGGGACTGGCAGCCGGGACAAATCTTTTACTTCCCCACTATTCAGATTCTTTCGCGGTTGGGACTCGATAGCGAAGATTCACTTCCATGTAAGCAAGGCGCCAGGCCGATTCGAGAGCAACGACAGCTGCGTGTCGCCGGAATGGAAGTGAGTCTATCAGCCGGAGTCCGGAAGATGCCATCGATACTCAGGGCGTCAATTTTCCGGTCGCGAGGTAGTCCTGAGAAGGAACACCGAATGCGTCAGCAACACGATTGAAAAAGGCGAACAAGGCGGTGATATAGACCGCCTCTGAGATCTGTTCTTCCTTCCAGCCGGCGACTCGCAGTTTCTCGACGTCTTCGGGACTCGATCGGTAAGCAGCGTGGGTAATTAATTCCACATATTTCAACAGCGCACGTTCCGCGGCCGTGAGGCCCGCGTCGTCAAGCTTGCCTTCGACGATTGCTTTTACACATTGATCAGATGCTCCCTGGACACGCAGGAAGTGGGCATGGCTGTCCAGTCAATACGGACACCGGTTCAGATAAGAGACGTAGCTGGCGATCATCTCTTTGTGGCGGCGCGAAAGATGCCCGGCCGAGAAATGGATCGTATTTCCTAGTTCGATGACGCGACGCAGGAAGTCAGGCCGCGCTCCGAAGCACTTGATGATGCCGGGAACTTGCTGTCTCCCCGACCCGGCTCGCCAAAAGTCGTAAGCCGCTGCCACGTCTCCGTTGGCTTCCGCATCTTCAATGATCCTGATCTTGATGGCGGGCTTCGCCGCTGAAGTTCCATCCCGACTTGACGAAGATTGCGCGTGCTTGTCTGAGTTCATAACAATGGAATGGACGAGCTGCTACTTCTCCTCCGGCATCAACCTCCCGTCCGCCTCTGACTGATCCCACCCCAGCGAAACCAGATTGGAGTAGCGACAAAATATCCGGAGAAGAGTTACGACACAATAACGCGAAAACACTACGGCATTGTCAGAGACGCCTGTTCCCGAGTCCTGCGAGTGCCCTTTCGAACGCGACACCGGAAAGAGTGCTCAGGGCTGGCAGAGTCACGCCAGCGAAAGGTAACCTGGCCGTCCAGTAATGCGACCAGGCGATGCCTGGAGATGGCGACGCGAACTATAGCAGCCGAGATACCGCAGGACACACGCGGGTCCGCCGAAGGATGGTCTGGAGTCGGCGATCCAGCAAGAAATCGGTCCGGCACGGTGGAAGGTACCCGGCCATCTTTGGCGAATGCAGTACACCCGCAAGGAGCACAAACAGCCAGAATTCTGAGGATTTCATACCCGGATTGTAGCGCCGGAGGTGGTTGTCCCTCCTCGCCATCGCGTGATGTTGAACAACAAATTCTCCGGAAGAATTTCAGCAGCTGGCCATTCGGAGGGAAAAAGGGTGATTGAGGGCGAAACATCCGTCAGTGACGGTGAGACGAGGAAATACAGGTATTTCTTAATATCGTCCAATAGCGCACGATTCGCTCCGCGTTGCATCCACGGGTCGAGCCACCACGCAAACGCGACGTCGTAAACCATCTTGACGGCAAATCCGATGCCGACAAAGAGGGGTCGCGCGAACTCCAGAATCCGAACGCTGGTTGCTCGCTGCACGCTCAAATATTGGCGCGACTCCGTAACTACTGAAATCAGGCGTCTCGAGAATTTGGCCGAGCCACGAGCGTGTCAGTGAGTGCCTTGCACGGCGCACTGTTACATTACTACAACAACAACTCTGTTGATTTACGACTCCGCGGGTTTCATTGACTTGCCTACGCTTCCGCCATAGCATGTTTTGCACATGGTCGGCCAGACGATCTCGCACTATCGCATCGTCGAGAAGCTCGGCGGCGGCGGGATGGGTGTGGTCTACAAGGCCGAGGACACACGGCTGCATCGTTTCGTCGCCCTCAAGTTCTTGCCGGAGGAAGTGGCCTGTGACCCGCAGGCACTGGCCCGATTCCGACGCGAAGCCCAAGCCGCGTCCGCACTGAACCACCCCAATATCTGCACGATTTATGACATTGGCGACCAGGACGCCCAGGCGTTCATCGTCATGGAGTTTCTGGACGGTGCGACGCTGAAGCACCGCATCGCAGGGCGCCCTCTGGAAACGGAACTGATTCTCTCGCTCGCCGTCGAGATCGCCGACGCGCTCGACGCTGCTCACTCCAAGGGGATCCTCCACCGCGACATCAAGCCCGCGAACATTTTTGTGACCGAGCGCGGCCACGCCAAGATTCTGGATTTCGGGCTGGCGAAGCTTTTTGGGGGCCCAGGAGCCCCTACCAACGCAAACGCTACGACCATTGCCGAAGAATCCCATCTGACCAGTCCAGGTTCGGCGATTGGAACCGTCGCCTATATGTCGCCCGAGCAGGCGCGCGCCAAGGAAATGGATGCCCGCAGCGATCTGTTCTCGTTTGGAACTGTCCTCTATGAGATGGCCACCGGCCAGTTGCCATTTCGTGGCGATAGTACAGCCACCATCTTCGAAGCGATCCTGAACCGAGCTCCGGTAACTCCGGTGCGTCTGAATCCCGACGTGCCGCCGGAACTGGAACGGATCGTCACCAAGGCACTGGAGAAAGACCGCAACCTGCGCTACCAGCACGCGGCCGATATGCGAACGTCCTTGCAACGGCTGAAGCGGGACACGGAATCGGGTATGTCAGCGGCCGGGAGGGATACCAACAGCCTGCGCGGATCGGATTCGACGAACCGACTTGCCGGACCCGGGAAGTCCATCGCACTCGCTTCCGTGGTAGTTGTTCTAGCCGCCGCAGGCTACTTCCTCCTTAGCGCAGCCAAAAGGGCCGTCTCCGTGGAGATTACGACCGTCCCGCCCGACGCCGTTGTCACCGTCGGGACCGAGACGTGTCGCGCACCGTGCGATCTGCCGTTGCGGCCGGGAACGTATTCATTGCGAGCCGAACGGGACGGCTACGAGCCGGTCACAAGGCGGGTGTCCATCGCCCGAGACACGAAGTCATTGCCGACGGTAAAGCTGGACCAGGTGCCAGTGCAAACGGCTACTCCAAATCCATCCCCGGTTGTAATCGACCAGGGTACTTTGATCATTCACGCCAATGTTGGTGGGGCAGAAGTCTACGTTGATCGCCATCTAAAGGGGCTTACCGACGTCGACAAGAACTTTGAGGGTATGTTCGACATAGGTAACCACCAAATCGTTCTGCGCAAACAAGGGTATGCGGACTCGTTGGAACAAGTCGAAATTGCAAGGGGAGGAACGTCGATAGTTACATTGAAGCTGACGGAACAAGCCCAGAAACAGGCATCGCCGGCGCCCGCTTACTTGGTCCTGCAGGCCCCGCCCGGAGCCAGCATTCTTATCGACCAGGAAGCTCTCGGAACAGTTCCCCCGGAAGGCCGCCTAATACAGAAAGTGGTTCCTGGACGCCACAGTATCGAAGCAAAACTGGATGGCTATGAGCTGTGGTCCGGGAGCACCACCGCAGAATCAGGCAAACAGGTTTCGGTCGCCGCGGAACTCATAGAAACTCCTAAACCGAAGCCAGTGATTTCCTTCTTCACTCCCAGCGCATCCTCGACCCAACACGGCCAGCCGGCGCAATTGAGCTGGCAGACGGAGCACGCCGACGAGGTCTCGATCGACGGTGGCAGCGTCGAGAAGAACGGCTCCAAACAAGTCGAGCCGAACAGTCGAACCACGTACACCTTGATGGCCAAGGGGCCGGGCGGGACCGATTCAAGGCAGGTGACAATCGACGTTGTTCCTCCCGCTGCGCCAGCGGAGACTGCGCCAACGACTGCACCAGCGGTGACTGCTCCGGCGACCGCGCCAGCGACTGCTCCGCCGGTTGCGTCAACGACGACTCCAAGTTCCGAGGCCAAGCAGTGCATCGACCGTTATAAGAGTGCCTACGAACTCAAGAGCATCAACGAATTGACCAAGGTCTGGCCTTCGTTAGCTGGCAACACCCAAGCAATGAACGCGTTCGAAACATTCTTCAGGTTGACGCAGAAGGTAGTGCTTCAGGAACAGTGTGTTGAATCTCCTTCTGTCTCAGGAGATACGGCGCACTATCAGTGCAGTGAGACCGTGACCAACATTAGTAGCGGAAGTGCGCGCAGGTTCCCAACCCGGGCCGTTCAATTTGTTTGCAAGAAAACCTCGACCGGCTGGGTCGTTGCCAGGAAGGGCGTAAGTAAGTAGTACCTGGCGGGCCAGACTCGGCTCGATCTCGCCGCCCCATCGGTGGAAGAAAATCAGCCAGGAGATGCATTGCGTACTTTTTGGCACGTCGCTCCTTACGAAAGGCGAAGCTCAAAGAAGGCGCGACTGATGTCGACAACGCAAAATCTAACTTTGCGCAAACGCGCTATCGGCATGTCATGACACTGATGCTGGTGGTACGATTTCGCAAGTCAGCTTTACGCACTTGCGTTTTGCTCGGCGCGGCGATGGCCGCGATGGGACAGACCAGGCAAGAAACCTGAACAAGTGCCGGTCAGTTGATCCGGACGCCAAAATCACCGGATGCACGGCGCTTATCCGGGCAGGCCAGGATACGACGGAAAATCTGTTTTGTCGGGAGAGGGGATGCTGAACTTGGTTGGGTAAGCGGTGCGACTCACTTCCACCTGCAGGTTCACACCTGGTGTTAAGTGATTGATATTGATAGACAAGGTCAGTCACGCGTTTTCTCATTACGATGTCGGGAGTCGCAACGGTGCAGCGATCAATGCCAATCCGAGCGCGGGGCTTTATCCACTGAGGTGGACTGCAGAATGAAACCCAGCCTTTCAGGAGATCAATGAACTCCCGCTGGCTAGCGCCGTCCGTGTTCGCGATTTACGCCACCTTACCAACCCACAACTACTACTGGGATGGCGTTTTCTTCGCTCAGAGTATCGAACAAGCTGGCAGATTCGGATCGCCGTCATTCTGGCTAAACCTCATCCACCCCAATCATCTTTTCTACAACACTCTTGGCTTTCTTGTGTGGAGAGGACTCGCCACTATCGGATTGCACGTTCGCGCGATCACGGCACTTCAGACAATCAACATGATCTTAGCCGCTGTCTGCGTGGGCGTAGTGCAGCGCACGCTTCTCCGCCTCACGAATTCAGCTTACCTCAGCATCGCTCTCGCGTTTCTCTTCGCCCTCTCAGCCGTCTTCTGGCGCTTCGCCACCGACGCCGACGCTTATATCCCGAGCGTGCTGTTGTTAGTCGCTGACTTCGATGTCCTATGTACAAGTTCGAAGCCGCGACCTTTGGTGGTCGGGATCTTGCATGCAGCCGCAATGCTGATCCATCAGCTTGCGATCTTCTTCCTTCCCGCCGCCGCTTTGGGCATCTGTTTGAAGGGCGGCCGCCGTAGCCTCGTGCAATATTGTGCGGTAGCTGCAGGCATCACCCTGCCCGCGTACTACGCCGGATTCTGGCTCCAGCAAGGTTCTTCTAATCCGGCCGCCTTCCTGCACTGGCTGACCTTCCATTCGGCAGATTCAGCCTTCACCTTCAATCCGTTCAAGAATCTGGCAATCACGCTGATAAATTATCCCAGGTTGTTTTTGGGAGGAACCGGCCACTGGCTGGAGTATTTCGGACCATTCATGCTGGTTACACTAATCTTCCTCTCCATCGTATTGGCCGTGCTACTGATTCGCACACTGAGTCACTTCGACGAATTGCGCTTCCCAGGTCTTAACCTCGACCGGAATTTGCCGCTCTTGGTTAGTATGATTTGGCTAGCCACCTATGCTGTCTTCCTTTTTTTCTGGCTGCCATCCAATACTTTCTATAAGTTATTCTGCTTGCCCGCCATCGTAGTAATCATTGCTCACATCCTGATGAGATATACGGGCCCGCGCCGATACCGATTAGCATTGTTAGTCGCGGCAATGGCGCTCGCGAATCTCGCCTTCTACATCTTCCCCTATTCCCGGCCGGGCTATAATCAGGCGTTAAGGTTCGCTCACAGGATGGCACGCCTGTGGTCTGATCGTACCGTGGTGTACTACAGCGACTTCATCGTAGATGACTGGTATATCCGCTATTTCAATCCGCAGACCACATGGAAACAAATCAATCCCGCGGACGTAACCCCCTTTGCTGGGCATGCAAACGACGATCTCGATTCTGGTCACGAGGTCTGGTTGGACAGCACCGCGGCCGAAGCACTGACCCACAGCTGGCCGGAAGCCGCAGCGCACCTTGGCGCGGCACAGGAAGACAATTTTCCAAAACATCCAATTCGCTTTTATCGCTGGAGTGAGGAGGGTTCGCCCTGAAGAAAAGAGGCAGCGGCGCAGGTCTTCTTTACTCGGAAAATGCCATTTTCGGCTAATGCTTTACCAAATCATCCGACAACCAATACGCCTTTTGCGCCAACGTACTGGCTCTCCCCACATCGCCCTCCTGGAGCGCAGAGCGCGCCACCTTCAGATAGTTATGGATTTGTCCCACCGTTTCCTGCTGCCGGTCGTTCAAGGTGCGCCCTTCCAGTTGTTTTAATTGCCCGTCAGTAGAACCCAACAGCTGTTCGGCATTTTGCCGCTGCCGTGATGCCTCCGCAGGAGTCATACCGGGCGCGATCTGTGCCGCCGGCTCCCGGGCTCCGCCCTCGCGAACCACAACCTTCCGCGGAGGATCGGACCGAGCCTGCGCGACTCGCTTCGGGCGTTGCGTTCTCGCGCTCGCGCTCGCCGACGCAGCATGAAGTCTTTTCTTTGGCTTCGTTTTTGTCAGGCTATGCGTCGTTTTTGTCTCCGCAGCTTGAGCCTGCGGACCAACCGGGGCAGGCGGAACGCTCTCGGCAGGTGCTTGTCCCACCGGAGCATTCTGAGTACCGGGAGCGTTTTCCTTCGCAGGAGAATCTTCCTTCGCAGGAGAATCTTCCTTCGCAGGAGAATTCTCTTGCGCAGGAGCGGCGTCTCGGACAGGCGGCGAAGTCGGAGCCTTCCCCTCGGCGCTAGTCGAAGCCGGCGGGTCTTGTTGCGCGTGAGCCACTCCCGCGCCTGGCCAAGCCAGTCCGAAACCAATCAAAAGTCCGAAGATCAATCGCATACCGGGCCAAGAAAGATTGTTCTCCACCGATCGAAAGAACGCAAGGGCAGCAAAGAACGAAAGGAGGGATTGTCATCGGCCCTGCGAAGTGCCAGCCAAAGGATCACAGCAAAGAAACCGGGGAAGCGTTCCCGCTTCCCCGGCAAGATTTCCCGCTTGAAAGAATCTACTCGTTGCCGCCAACCCCGGCAGCAGCGCGGTTCAATTCATTTTCCGGTTGCAGGATGACCCCATCAAACGGCGTCGCCCCCACAAAGCGTCCGCCAATGATGCTGATCCGGCGCAGCGGGAATCCAGTATCCGGGCCGTTCTGCCAGGTCCGTCCCCCATCCCGGCTCTCAAAGATCACCCCGGTCGCATCGCTCGTGGCCAGCAGTCGATCGTTGGTGGAATCAAAGCTGACCGACGTGATGTCCTTGGCCGGCAGCCCATTTTCGACATGCGTCCAGGTCGCGCCCCCATCCGCACTGCGAAACGCCCCTTCGCGCGCCGCGATCATGATCCCGTCACCCGAAAGAATAGCCGCGCTTCGAATGCCGACCAGGTACGAAGGCAATCCGGCATGGTGCCAGGTCGCGCCCTTGTCATTCGAGACCAGCACGCTTGAGCGCGTAGCCGCAACCGCCGTCGACCCCTCCGCCCTCACCGAAACAAAATCCTGCTGCCCGAGAATCGATCCGCCCCGCCAGGTCTTGCCCTGATCGGCGCTGGTATAGATGCCGGAAGTGGTAGCCGCCATCCAGCGTTCGCGCCCAAGTTCCAGATCATTGACGCGCGCCACCAGTTCCTTCTTTTCGATACTCGTATGCGTAACCGCTTTGCGTGTACCCTTGCGCGGCGTCGTCGAAGTATGCTCGATCACCACAACATTCATGGCATGCCATGCGCTTCCGTTTCGTTCCAGAGAAAACATGCCATGATTGGTCCCGGCGACCAGCGTTCCACTCGACGTCTGCTGCAGAGCAAAAACATCTCGTCCGCCAAGCCCGGTAGCTTTCTGCAACCAATGCTGTCCGGCGTCACGAGAATAAAAGACCCCACCGTATTCGCGGTCATTGACCACGCCAACGTAAAGCGTGCTCGCGTCCCGGTTATCCGCTAGAATCGCGGAAACGTAGCGATGCGCGTAACCTTTGTTGGAGGTGACCCAGCCCACAGCGCCATCGGTCGATGCCATCACACCGCCGCGGTCGGTAGCAAGCAGCACGCGATTCGAATCCCGCGGATCGACCATGACATCATTGACCACGACGTCAGGACTCGTCACCCGCTTCCATGTCTTGCCCAGATCAACCGTCTTCCAAAGCCCTTCCGTCGTCCCCGCGTAAACAGTATTTTCATTCGTAGGATCCTGCTTGAGCACCCGTGTCCGCCGCGCCGAAAACGGTATTCCCTGAATCTTCGAAAACAAATTGCCGGCGGTCTCGCTCTTATAGATTCCCGAGCAGGCGCTGGCAAACACCACCGACGGATTCTCGTGATCGACAATCACGGAAAACACGTCAGAGTCGTCGATCATCCCCTTATTAATGTGCTGCCAGTTTGCCCCGCCATCCGACGTCTTCCAGGCCAGGTGCCAAGTCCCGGCGTAAACGGTGTCCGGATCCTTGGGATCGACCGCAATCGACTCAATATTCTTGATGTCGTCAGAGTTCGCCGGCGACAATCGCTCCCACGTATCGCCGCCATCCTTGCTGCGGTAAACGCCATCGAGCGCCCCGGCGACCAGTACGCTCGAATCACCCTTGAACATCGCCATGGCTCGAATCGATTTCCCGTGCATCGCAGAGAGAGTCTGCCAATTGGCACCCCCATCGGTGCTGCGGAAAACTTCCCCGATCTGCTGCCCCGACGAACTCCAAGCCGACACATAGATACGATTCGAATCCTTCGGATCGATAGCGATGTGGTCGAGCACGTACTCGTCGCCACCAAGTCGCCCGAGGCGCGACCACGTCCGTCCGCCGTCAATCGAGCTGAACATCTGTCCCGTACTCGTCCCGAGCAATATGTGATCCGGATTGAGCGCGTCGTAGGCCAAACTGCGCGCATCGCCGCCGTCCGGACCCAACGCCTGCCACGGCCCAGATGCCACCAATGCCGTACTCAAAAGACTGATCCCGATAACCAACAAGACTGGACGGAGAACGTTCCTCTTCCCTGTAGATTCCATGCGCTAGATTGACCCCCGGCAAGCGATTTGCCACGTGCCCAAATTAAATAAGCCTAGCACGGCTCAAACAAGGTTACTTAAGGGCAAAAAAATGGAAAGGCCGGCAAGGGCGAAGCCCACCAGCCTTTCGTGCTAACCAACGTTGTAAGTAATGGAGAGCCGGGCGTCCCCGCCCGGCTACCACACAGCTGAAGCGCAAAAATAGCAAGTCTTTGACCGTAGCCTACTGCGCCGTCTTCGCTTTCCTCCTCGCCATCGGCTTCGGATGATCCGGAACCGCCTTCACCTTCGTCTCGTCGACCGGCGTCGTGCTGTCGGCCTCCGGGAAGGTCGCGCCTGCAGGAACGATCCACTGTTCCGTCGTCGCCGTGCCTGCGTTTCCAGTGCGCGCCTCGATGCGGCTTGGGTCGATATTCTGCTTCGCCTCGCCTCCCGAGATGTATGCCTTCACATTCAGCGCCCGCTCGCCCGCCAGGTTTTTACGCTTCTCATTCGGATCAGCGTTTCCGACGACGATCAGCTTGGCATCCGGATCCTGTTGCAACTTCAGCGCAACGTCGTCCAGTTCGGCCTTGCAGGTGTTGTCCACGCGCCAGGGCTTCTTGAGGTTCGGATACTGGCACTCATTCACCTTGATCGCTTGCGGAGGTGGCGGTGGTGGCGGATTTTCAACCGTCACCGTGCTCGTGGTCGAAGCGTTCAGCCCGCGCGAATCGGTACAAGTCGTGCTGATCGTAATCGGACCGGCCGACGCTCCGGTGGTGTTCAGGATCCCTGTGTTTCCGCTGCCGGAAATACTGCCGCTGCTCGCAGTCCATCCGCCCACCGTTACCGGAACATTATCCGGACTGGTACAGCTGCAAGTAATCGTCGCGGTTCCTCCCGCCTGCACCGATGACGGGCTCGCCGAGCAGGAAACCTGCGGAGGATTCTTCGGCGGTTCCTTCACCGTGAAGTTAGCCGTGCAACTGGCTGTGTTGTTCTTCTTCGACTTGGGATCCGTGACCGTGACAGTCGTGGTATAGCTGCCGCCGCTCATTCCGTTGGTATCAATCGAGGCGTTCGCGTCCTTGCCTTCGACCTTGCCCCCACTGGCCGCCCAGGTGTAAGTCAGCCGGTGTTTGGGATTGAAGTTGCTTCCGGCAACCGTGGCATGCACCGGTTCGCCAACCATCACTTCCGTCGGTTGCACCGAGCAAGATGCCGCTACAGCCGCTTCCGGCGCCCCGCCAAAGTTGAACACCAGACCAGTCCGCAGAAGGGCGCCATCATAATTTGGACGGCGTAACGACGGATCGTCAGGCGGCACGGCGCTCGAAAAATTCTCGTGCGCCCACTGGAAATCGGCTTCGAAAACGCGCAACGAAAGCTGTTTCCATAGAGTGAGATCCATACCACCGCCAAGCAGCGCGGCAACACCCCAACTCGCGCTCGTCTCCTGTGGCGAGAGACGCTCGCCTCCGACCAACGTATGGATGTAAAAGTTCACACCCTCTCCGCGCCACGTAAACTTTGGCCCGATCGTACCGGTGTTCACCGTGCCGTGGTTCCAGTTCACGCCATAACTGCCTTCGAGGGCCGCCCACTTCGTAAAGTTGTAGGCCACGCTCCCCCCCAAGCCCTTCGCCATGGATGGCAACTGGACAGCATTGGGTGGCACGTTTAGGTCTGGCACGTCCCCGCCCGGGTTTAACCACTGATACCCGATAAAAATCTCAGTCTTTGGGAAGTCGGGGGAGGTATTCGCGGGAGCGCTCGGCGCCGGAGCCTGCGCGTACAGCAAACCGGGAGCCGTCGACAAAACCAGCGCCACCGCAAGCGCAACGCCAGCGCGCCGCGGTAAATTTTCGTGACAAAGTAACATTGTTCCTCCAAATCGAATCTACTGCCAGCCAATGTAATAGCGGGGTCGTAAAGCGTTACTGCACGTACAGATAGGGTGCACCCAGGAATCCACGAATTCTACAGCAACTGTTCATTTTTGCAAAAGCAGAACCCAGGTAGTTAACGCGCGTTGACAAAGCTAACGCGGTCTTAGAGTCATTTTTTTGAAAATAGGTTGCGCCAGGTCTCGCAAGAAGTTTCTGAACATTCATTTATGCCAACCACGACTCACCCGATTAAGGTTCATCTCAAATTGATATGGCCTGGCAGGCGAGTTGCGATGCAGCCCCGTTCCCTGAATAATGCTGCTTGGGACCTATGACACAAGAACGCGTGCTGATTGTTGAAGACGAGGAGAACGAACGTACCGGCCTGGCCGAACTGGTTTCGGGGTGGGGCTATCGCACTGACACGGCCGCCGACGGCGTCGAAGCTCTGGAAAAAATTCCTATCTTCTCGCCCTCCATCGTGATCACCGACGTAAAGATGCCGCGCATGGGCGGCATGGAATTGGTCGAACGGCTCGCGGACTCGGCACAGACGATCGCCGTCATCATGGTGACCGCCCAGAAAGCAACCGACACCGCCTTTCACGCCGGCCGCCTCGGAGTGCAGGATTACATCGAGAAGCCCATCGACTTCCGCCGTCTGCGCTCTATCCTGAATAATATTGGCGAGATCGTCAGCGCGCGCACCGAAAACGAAACCCTGCGCCGCCGTCTGCGCGATAAGGGCGCCCTGGGGTGCCTGGTCGGCGCATCCGCCGAAATGCAGGGAATTTTCCGGTTGATTGAGCAGGTGTCTCCGAGCACCGCCTCGGTCTTGATCACTGGCGCAAGCGGAACCGGCAAGGAACTGGTCGCGCGCACCATTCACGACCTCAGTCCCCGCCGCAATAAGCCTTTCGTCCCCATTAATTGCGCCGCCATCCCGGAAACCTTGATCGAAAGCGAGATTTTTGGCCACGAAAAAGGCGCATTCACCGGAGCTCTCGAGCGCCGCACCGGCTGCTTTGAACTCGCCGAAGGCGGAACCCTGCTGCTCGACGAAATTGGAGAAATGCCAGTCGGAACGCAAGCCAAGTTGTTGCGTGTCCTCGAAGATCACAAACTGAGGCGCCTGGGCAGCAAAGTCGAAACTTCCGTCGACGTACGCGTGCTCGCCGCGACCAATAAAGTTCCCGACGATGCCGTAGCCTCCGGCGAACTGCGACAGGATCTCTATTACCGGCTCAACGTTTTCAACATCCACATGCCCGCTCTCCGTGAACATAAAGAAGATATCCGTGACTTGGTAAAGAGCCTGCTCGCGGATATGAATGAGAAACATGATCGCAAGGTCGCGGATGTAAGCGAAGCCGTTCTCAATATCTTCCAGACTTACTCCTGGCCCGGCAATGTTCGTGAGCTGCGTAATACGCTGGAACGTGCCGTTATCGTTTGCGAAAGCGGACTGATCGAAACCAAACATCTGCCTCCCGGCTTTGGCCAGACTGTGCGTCCGGTGGTAAACGATCCCGATTCAGTAAATCTGGGTGTGGGCACGACCGTAGGAGAAGCGGAGAAACTGCTGATCCTGAAGACCCTCCAGGCCACAAACAACAACAAAACCCGAGCCGCGGAGATACTAGGCATCAGTCTGAAGACGCTCCACAACAAACTGAAGGAGTACGGTCGTCCCCAGGAAACAGTAATGGCTGAGGAGGAGTGAAAGAAGTTCTCAGTCGAATCTCGGGGATGACGATAAGCGCGCGCGGAGAGTGTCGAGACCTGCGGCTGAGACCTGCCTTTAGATGAGTCGCAAATTCATCATCGTGCTCGCGATAACCACGCTCTTCACAGCGCTGGTTGTTGGTTTCTCCTGGGTTTACCTCTCGCAACTTCTCCGTCAGCGCCTGCTTTGGGCAGACGAGACCGCCTCCCAGCTCAACAGCTCCCTCGAATACACCGCCTCGAAAGCGGTTCCCGATCTGACCAGCACGCGAGTCAACACCAGCAATCCCAAGGCGATGCGTGCCGCAGTAAAGAATCAACTGCAGACCGATGCCAGCCTGAACGACCAACTCGAAGCCTTGGTAGGAAATTCCCGCATCGTCTACGATGCCGCCGTAGTCGATCCGAGCGGAGTGGCTATTCTCGACACCAATTCCGCCATGAACGGCAAGCCCGTCCCGGTGCGCCCACGTTTGGCCGATCTTCGCGATGCCAGCTTCCGCCGCCAGTTGCGTTTGCTCTACGGCCCCGCCACCGTGTACGACGCCAGCATCGGATTGGAACTCGACAAACAGATTTTCGGGAGCGTTCGCGTGGGCGTCTCGACCGTTTTCCTGCGCAACGAGCTGACGCCAAAGTTGCAGCAGGCGGCATTTTTCTGCGTGGTAGCGATTTTTTGTTCGCTCGTGCTGGCGGCCGCGGTGTCGAACGTGGCGCTCGGCCCGTTAAAGGTCATCAGCCGCAATCTTGACAGCGCCAGCGCTGGCGATCTCCTGCCCGCCGAACAGTCGGGTTCAGAAGAAGACGAAGTGGGCCTTGTCTCCCTGAAAATCGCCCACCTGGGCCGCCAGATCCAGGACACCAACCAGATCTTTTCCGCGTTGAAGGATAACGTGGAGCAGGTCATGACCAAGCTGCAGGACGGCCTGATGCTCTTTACCCGCGACTCCCGCGTAGTGCTCGTAAGCGCCTCGGCGGAAAAATTCCTGGGCCGGCCGCGCCGCGAAATTTTGGGCCGAACCGCGCAAGAAATTTTTTCCGACGGCACGGTCCTGGGCGCGGTAGTCCTGCCGGCCTTCCAAAAGCAGCGTCCCCTGGTGCAGTATGAATTCGACGCCGCTGACGGCCGCCGGGTTCAGGTTTCGCTCGACTTCATACAAGAAAAAGGCACCTCAATCGGCGCCCTCCTGACCATGCGCGACGCCGAATCCGTTCGTCGCATAGAGAACGAAATCGAAATCTCCCGCCGCCTCTCCGCCAGCGGACGCCTTACCCGCGGGGTCGCCCACGAAGTAAAGAACCCCATCAACGCCATCGTCCTCCACCTGCAGTTGCTGCAAAACAAGCTCCAGCAGGACGATCCCGAAACCCGCCGCCACATGGACATAATCGGTAGCGAAATTCACCGCCTCGATCGCGTGGTGCAGATCCTTGTCGACTTCACCCGTCCGCGCGATCTGCGCCTTGAAGAAGTGGACCTCCGCGACATTCTCGAAAGCGTAGCCGAACTGGCCGCCCCCGACGCCGCCCGCCACGGCGTACGCCTCGTCGAAGAATTCCCCGACAAGGAAGGCGCGCTCATCGTGCGCATAGATTCCGATCTGATGAAGCAGGCCATTCTGAATCTGGTCCTGAACGGCGTTCAAGCCATGGGTGACGGTGGAACTCTAACGCTCAAAGCGTGTCGCGATGGCGAAATGATCCTCGCCGAAGTATTGGACCAGGGTTGCGGCATTCCTCCCGAAGCGCAGGAAAAAATCTTCGAACTCTACTTCACCACCAAGGGCGATAAAGGCGGCAGCGGAATCGGTCTGGCGCAAACCTACCAGATCATGCAATGGCATTACGGCTCGGTGGAATTCGATTCCATAGTCGGTGCCGGCACCACCTTCCGCCTGCGCCTTCCGTCCTCGTCCTCGAAACCGGAGCGCGAGGCGAACGAAGAGATAACTGCCTGAAGGGAGGCATCGGACAAGCCTTGCGCCTATTATGAAGATCTTCCTGCTGCTGGCAGCGACCCTGGCATTCCTGACTACATCCGGTTCCCTGCAAACGCCCGATTCGATCGATCGCTCCTCGGTCCAAAATCGCTACTTGGGCTTCGACCGCAACGATTACCCTGGCGATCGAAACTTGAAAATTCTCCGCCAGACCTTCGCCTACTCCGGCTACTGGCTGAACAATCCGCCCGGAGCGAAAACAAATTCCTGGCACGGAAAGCGCCAGGCGATCGAAGCCGCAGGTTTCGGCTTCCTTGTTCTCTTCAACGGCCGCACCTACGCCGAAATAAAATCCGCCGGGGACGCAGTCAAGCTCGGCGCCTCCGATGCGAGCGCCGCAATCAAGTCAGCCCAAGCCGAAGGTTTTCCCGCGCAAACAATCATCTTCCTCGATCAGGAACAAGGCGGACGGCTCCTCGCGGAACAACGATCCTACCTCCACTCCTGGGTCGATAGAGTAAGTTCCGCCAAATTTCAGGCCGGTGTCTACTGCTCCGGAATTGCCTTCGAAGAAAGTCCCGGCGCATCCGTAATCACCGCTGACGATATCCACAAGAATGCAGGCCAACGAAGAATAAGATACTGGATAGCCAACGATTCCTGCCCACCCTCCCCAGGCTGCACCGTGTCGAAAAAGAATCTGACGCCCGAGTCGAGCGGTATCTCCTTCGTGGACGTATGGCAATTTGCCCAGTCGCCGCGGCGACCTGATTTCGCCGGGAGCTGCTCCGTTACCTACAATAAAGATGGAAACTGCTATCCGCCCGGAATCGACCCGTCCCGACATCTGTATGTCGACCTCGACGTCGCAACTGAAAAAGATCCTTCGCACGGCAGAACACGCGATTGAAACGCGAATGGATATAGCCGAGCGCTCCCGCGAGTGCATCAAACACTTGCAAAAAATATCGGCGGGAGTCCAAAAGGAGATAGCGATCGATGAATGTCGTTTTGTTCGGTGCAACCGGAATGGTAGGTCAGGGAGTGTTGCGCGAATGCCTCCTCGATCCCGAAGTCCAACTCACCGAAACCGTAGGCCGCAGCGCCACTCGAATGATCCACCCCAGACTGCGCGAAATCGTCCACACCGACCTCTGGAACTACGCACCAATCGAGGCCAATCTCACCGGTTTCGACGCCTGCTTCTTCTGTCTGGGCGCAGCCTCAAGCGGCATGAGCGAAGAAGAGTATAAACGCGTCACCTATGAAATGACCGTGGCTGCCGCCGATGTCCTTTGCCGTCTCAATCGAACGATGACCTTCATCTACGTGTCAGGCGCTGGCACCGACAGCTCAGAGCGCGGAAAAATCATGTGGGCGAGAATTAAAGGCAAGACCGAAAACGCAGTCTTGAAGATGCCCTTTGCCGCGGCTTTCATGTTTCGGCCCGGCCTGATCCAGCCCCTCGACGGAATTCAATCGAAAACCAGGCTCTATCGCGTCCTCTACAAGATAGCGAAACCGGTGATCCCGTTCCTCCGAAGAACTTTTCCAAACCACATCCTGACCACAAAAGAAATCGGCCAAGCCATGTTGAACGTAGCCAAACACGGCTACCCAAAGCGCATTCTGGAGACGAAAGATATCCGCGCCGCCGTTCCCTTTCCACCATCATCGTCAACAAAACCGTTCCCTCTATCGGCCTGACCCAAGTCCTTTACGAGAAACGCCGTCCCGACGAAAAACGCTGTCGTCCCGACCCTGAACCCGAGAGGGGAAAGACCTGTGCATTGCCGCAGCAAAGAAATGCACACCAACAATCAGCTCCTGTTATGTGCCTTTTTGGTTGGCACGGCATCTGCCCTTGGGTGGCCGAGCGCTTCTGGGATGCGATCACTGCAGCGACAAACTACGGCTTCTTCTCGCCAACCCGCACCTATTCCAGTTCAGCGGTCTGCGCCAGCCGGAAATTAAGTCGCCGATCGGTGCCGAACAAAATATCTCGATCTCCACCTGTGCCTTTATCAGAGCGGGAAGCCGGACCCATAGGCTCGCCTGAAACACCCTTGGCAAAGATACTTGACGTATAAATCATGACCCGTCCGTTACCGACATTCAGACTCACCAACACGACGCGCAGATACCCCGGTTCCAGCGGACCAGCGGAGGCCTTAGCCTCGAGCACGCGACCGTTCGCGATTGCGCCACGAGGAACGAGCATCTGATCGTCAACCACGAGCGGCTCATCAAGAGTTGCGGTGAAAGTATCTCCCGCATGTGACGAAGCACTCGAAAGCGCCGTCTGCAATCGAATCGTAATCGGGGTTCCCTCCGGCAGTTTCGTGGACGACGGAATCAGGGACTGACTGGGCGAGACGCCGGTCGAACGCGGCCGCTGATCGAATGGCAGCTTCGGCGCCCCGGAGTTCGAAGAACTCTCAGGCGCAACCTCGGGTGGTCGCCGGCATGCGTTCGTGAGGCTAAACATTAAAAGAACGGCGACGATATGGCTGGCATGGGATTTCATCAACCATCCCCTAAGCGCGCTCGCTGAGTTCAATCAAAGCTGATCTATCTCTTATTCGGTCTCAATGATTACGACAGATGATTAGAACAGCAATTGAGAGGCGGTGCCACGCTCGGGTCCTGATGGCGTCTCCCGCGATCAGCGCCGCCAGTATCTCGCGCCGAAGCTATTCTCCACCGTCAGAAAAGGGATTCCGGTTCGACGCCTCGTGAAGCGCAACGCTGCCGGTTTTGAAATTCTGCACGCACAACAATTACAAGAAAGCATTTCATCTGTCTCTACTGATATCGGCCGAAAGAAGACAAACCTGAGTTGGAAAGTCAGGTTATAAGTAATGAAATAATGAAATGATGCGGAGTAAGTGAATCGATCTGATGAATGGCCTGATGGTAAAAAGCAAGCGGGCATTCGAGGAAGTCTCGGTCGGTATCCTGCCCGTAACTCGAGCGGGTGGCGCAGGACCCATTCTCACTCGCAAGAGTGTCCTCCCGGGTAAAAATGAACTCGATACGCCCAGAGGGAGAAAAAGGCTCGAAGCAAAACTTAAACGGCAAGCCAGACAACCGGGCTTATGGGCTCGTTGCCATTTTGAGAAGGTTACGCGGCCGCCACTTTCTGTGTTCGCAGCTGCCGATAGAGCCGCAGATAATCGTCCACCATGCGTCGTGCGGTGAAGCGCTCGCGCGCCCGATTATAAGCTCGCGTGCCGTAGAGGCGAGTCATTTCGCGGTCTTCGTCCAATTTCGCCAACACTTCGCTCAGGCTCTCAGCGTCATTGCGCTCGAAGTACAGGGCTGCGTCTCCCCAAAGTTCGCGATAGACCTCGGTATCGTTAGCGACAAGCGCGCAACGCGAGAACGCGGCCTCGATTGACGCCAGACCCGACGGCTCATAGCGCGAAGTGGCCGCGAAAATGGTCGACTTGCTGTAGAGCGAGCGCAGCTGCGATTCCGTCTGCGCCCCTTTCACAGAAATGTCGTGCTCCCCGGTCGATACGCGAACGTCGGCGCGGATCGGCACAGCCGGCGCAGGTATCGTGTTATCGGCCCCCACAATACACACTGGCAGGCCGTGCGTGTGCTGGGTCAGCAATGCAACCTGCTTTCCCGTATCCCACAGGCGTCCGATCGCCAACACCGACTCTTCCTTGGTAACAAACGGATTGAAGTAGATCGGATTGCGTCCCGGGGCGATAACATATCCGTCAAAATCGTCGCCGTAGGCCAGGCGCAGCATTTGGCCCATCCAGTGCGAAGTCGAGACCACGGCCTCGGCCCGTCTCAAGCCCGAGATAATCGTCTGGCGATACCATTTCAGCCATGCAGAAGCCGCCGGTTCGTGTCCGTGGATGCTCATCCACCACGTGATCACATCGCCGTGCGCCACCACCAAGCGCGGTGTCGCCACCGGCAGCGCCCCAAAACTCAATTGATTCAAATGCAAGAAATCGGGCCGCGTGTCGCGAACAATCGCGCACAAATAATCCTGCGCTGCCTGGAAATCCTGCTCACCCTCCTGCATCCAGTCCAGACGAAACGCGGTGGGATGATATTCCAGCCCGTGCAGCCCATCCATCCAGGCGGTCTGATGTGGGAGCGGAATCTCCCCGAAACTGACGAGCGTGACATGGGCTCCATGGGTCACGAGACCCGAAACCAGTTCGCGCGAGTATGTCCACACGCCGCTGTACGTATCAGCCGTCACCAAGACGCGCACAGAACCCCCGGCTTCGAGGGCTGGGAGCTGCCCCTCGTCCTGCCTTTGCCTAGTGTAGGGGGTAGGCCTATCGTTGGGGAAGAGTTTTTTGCTGTCAGGTCGGTATTCGGCGTGGAAAGTGGCCCTTCCCCCCCATTTTGAGCCGCTAAAGCGGCCCGGAGCCAGGGTCGGAAGCAGGCCCCCGGGCAGCGATTTGGGGCTTCCCTGGCGATCGGAGCGCGCCGGAAATCGGGCGCTTTTTCCAACCTTCCGCGATATAATTCTGATCCATCAATAAAATAACGAAGGACAACGCCAAATGGTTGCCTCCTCCAGAATTCACTGGATGCGCGTTTTGATTGGCGGATTTCTGGCCGAGCTATCTGTGTTTGCGCTCGTCATTCCCGTTTTATTGTTATATGGCCAACGGGCGCTGCTCTACGCCGCACCTGTGGCATCCCTGGCGACTTGTTTTTTGTTCGCCCTTTGGGTTGGACGAACGATCGATTCAGGCTTTGTCCTGCATGGAGCCCTGGTCGGAATTGTTGCCACTCTTCTGTATGTCGGTTTGACTCGAGGCCGCCCCGAGCCTGTGGCCTATCTCGTTGCTCATGCATTAAAGATCCTGGGGGGCGCGGCCGGCGGTCTCCTTGCCGGACGCCGACGAAAACTGACGGCTACCGCGACAGCAGATGTCCGGTAGCACAAGAACCCCACCGGAATCGTTCGGAATCCCCTACCCGGGCGTTATCCTCCGCGACTGCCCGCAGGCGGTCCAAGGCGGTCCAGAAGACCAAGCGGCATCTGATCCGAAACCAATTTCTCATGTGAGAGATACGAGTGGTAGGATGAGCGCGCCACCCGGTTTTTCTGTCTGAGAATGAGGGAAGCGATCGTCTATCTGGAAGAATATCCAGATCCCAACCTTCGCTCACGGGTTCGATTCCTGTGGTACTGCCAGACCTCCGGCGTTTCCCACCGCCGCGAACGCATTTTGCCCGATGGGTGCACGCAAATCATCCCCAATTTGCCTCGCAGCTATTTCGCCAGCTGCGGAGAGGATGAAATGGCAAACGGGCGCCTTCCACGAGCCATCTTCGTAGGTGCGCGAGCAAGATACAACGTAATTGATACCGCCGACATGGAGGAGCTTGTCGGGATCGTGTTTCAGCCTGGAGGCTTTGCGGGCCCCTGTTTTGCGGGCGCGCCGACCTGTTTTTTGAGCGCACTATCGGTTGGACGCGGTTTTGGCTGGCACATCTCTCATGGACACGCTGTGCGAGGTTTCGACAGCCGCCGGAAAGCTGGCGACCTCGGGAAGTTTTCTTGACCGGACGTCTTCATCCGGGCACACGCCGTTCCGGTCTGGTCGATCAGGCCCTGCATCTCTTCCGGGAAAACAGCTTCTGCGTTCTGAGTGCGCCCGATCCACAGGAGTAAGCGAGCGCCGACTCTCGCCGGTGTTTCGAGAACACGTGGGGATCCCCCCTAAAATGTGGTGCCGAATTCGACGATTTCAGATTGCCGTGCGAGCTCTGCACCATTCGGCTGGATGTTCCTTGGGCGGAGTTGGCACTCCGCTCGGGGTACTACGACCAGTCGCATTTTTCGAATGATTTCCGTGCGTTTTCCGGTAGTCGACCCCACCACCTATTCCGCACGCCGCGGTCCTTGGCAAAATCACGTGCCCATGATTTAGTTCGAAAGTCTTCCAAGCATAACGGGGCCTTCGATGCCAGAATGACGGCCATGACAACTTTAGCCAGGAACTGCCAATCAACCGTAATCCCGGGGCTCCAGTAGCGAAATGCCCCGGCAATGATCGAACGGCTGTGCCGGGCCTTCGGGTTTGAGAAGCAGGCCGTTTACGATGGTCCCGACGGTGTTGTGCTGCATTCCCAGTTGACTTTTGGCAACGGCATGATCATGGTCGGCTCGGTCAACAACAGGACACCGGCGTCGCATCTGCGGAAGCAACCCGACAAGATCGGAGGAGCAGAGACACAAGCTCCTTATCTAGTCGTATCCGACATCGACGCGATCTATGCCAGCGCCAAAATGGCTGGGGCCACGATGCTGCTCGATCTCGAAGAGAAAGACGATGGCGGTAAGGCGTTCTCCTGCACCGATCCTGAGGGACACGTCTGGCAGGTCGGAACCTACAACCCCTGGGAATCACAACCGACGTAAACCGCGAAACCGGTTGAAATTGGCACCAATGGCGGATGCTCAACCTTGAGGGAACGGGGCAAAGCCCGTAAGGGCGAGGCCCGGTCCCCCAACCTTGCAGTCATCAAAAGAGGGGGATAACCCGTCGCGAGCCCTCCCTTTAAGTCGAATCCGCCCACCGCGTCATCTCGCGCGGTTCCGCCCGATGATCGGCAAACAAGGCAACTTTTGGCTGCACCAGAATCCGCATCGTCCATAGCAAGTCGTCCAACGATGTTCCAAAACCAAAGTGCGCATCCACAAACGCCAGCTCGGTTGAAGGCAGGCTTGAGCGCCCCGAAATCAAAACCACGGGAACGTCAGGCACAAGATATTTGATCTCCTGGGCCAGCCGTGAACCCGACATTGCGGGCATTTCATAATCCAGAAGTGCGAGATCAAAATAAGTTCTCTTGCAAAGCGCGAGCGCTTCAAACGGATCATTCTTCGTGATCACTCGAAACCCGCATTCCTCAAGAACACTCGTCAGTAATCGGCTGGATTTGGGGTTGTCGTCCACGTAAAACACTGTCGTGCGGTTTTCCATCTTAGCCTCCGTTCCTTTCATGAAAGAACGCGTGTAAGCAGGGCGCTTGCGAACGAAGTGAGTAGAGATTTGTAATCATAAGTTCGAGATCTTTAACACTTGGAGTTTGAAATCGGCATGGCTTATTAGACTCGGAGGCAGGAGAGGTTAGTGCATCTCTAAAAAAAATTAATCTTCCGGTAACACGCGGGGTAATGATAATGACACTTCCTTCGCGGGCGTCTTCGCCCGACTCTCGGAAGGCAATGTGAATTTAAGAACCGACCCGGGGCCGAGGCTGCGTATCGACCTATATCTTTCCCCCGCAATTGCTCGATAATTTTCTTGCATACGGTCCGCCCGATTCCGTTGCCCGAATCTTCGGCGCGTGTATGCAAACGTTGGAAGAGCGCACAAATATGTTCCTCCTGCTCCGCCGCAATGCCAATTCCCTTATCTCTCGCACTGAAGAACCATTGTTGACCAGCTGGCTCGGCCTCGACCAAGATCGGAGCCGGCTCATTCCCGTGAACCTTCCACGGCGGTTCTATCTCCGAGTGCACGTGAAACCAGGATCAGTGGAATGGAATATCCCGCAACTCGCGGCGCGGAGCTGGCCGGCAGGTTCTGTTAACTCCCGGCTTGTAACTCGCCACCAAGCCGCGCCCTTCTTTCATCGTACAAACCTGCAAACAACCACCGATATCATTAGAAGAAACTTGAAGTCCGACGCAGCGAAGACTACTGTCTTCTGGACGTAGCTCTTCCGGAATATTCATTCACTTTCAGCCTAAGGAAAGTATCGATGCCCTTAACCTTGACTTGGCACGACATCGCGCTTCGTTTGGCGCTCTCGGTTGCGGCTGGAGCGCTCATTGGTCTGGATCGCGGCGAACATGGGCGCCCGGCCGGACTGCGGACTACTCTACTCGTCTGTCTGGCGGCGGCCGTCGCCATGATTCAGGCGAACCTGTTGCTCCTGACCACCGGGAAAACCGCGGATTCCTTCGTCACCCTCGATCTGATGCGTTTGCCGCTCGGCATTTTGACTGGAATGGGATTTATTGGCGGCGGCGCCATCCTGAGGCGCGATGGCTTCGTCGTCGGGGTCACGACTGCCGCCACACTGTGGTTCGTCACGGTCATCGGCCTCTGCTTCGGCGGTGGACAGATTGGGCTTGGCCTAGGGGCGCTTGCGCTTGGCATTTTGGTGCTCGCAGGTCTGCGCTGGTTTGACTATCGAATCAAGGAGGATCTGCATGGCGTGCTCGTTCTAACGACAGAACGCGATGAACCACGGCCAGAGGAAATCCGATCCATTGTGCGGAAGGCTGGATTCAAGATCAGCGTCACCTCCGTCGCTTATCTTAACCCGGCGCAGCAGCGCGAAATCGAGTTCAACCTGAAATGGCGCGGAAGGCCGCAGATTATGGATGAACCGCCCTTCCTCGCCGACCTCATCAGCGATCCGCACGTCGTAACGGCTCAATGGAAACTATCTTAGGCAACGGGGCAGATCAGCCTTGACTTTAGAATGGGGGAAGCATTGTAATGACCCCTGATCGAGGAGCCTCATAATGGCAGCGAACCCCGCACCACCGGCCGAATTGAGTCTCGAAACCGTAAAGTCGCCCGAGGAAACTGTCGTCCGCTGTACCGGCAGAATCACCTCGGCGACTTCTGCCCAATTACAGTCAACGGTCCGCGCTCTCATACCCGAGACCAGGCGTATCGTGCTCGACCTGACCAATGTGAGCTATATGGACAGTTCCGGCCTCGGTGCCATTATCGGTATATACATGACCGCCAGAAGGCAGCGCTGCGGACTGAATCTCATCCACCTGAGCCAACGCCTGCAGGAACTCTTCCGGATTACCAGAATAGCCTCGATCTTCCAGGGCCACGGCGATTACCTCGGCTGGACTCCCGATTAGTAAGTCTCCTGTCATCTTTCACTTGCTCGCGCCCGCCGCAGAAACTGCCCACCCGGTCCGTCGGCTAGACCAAGGCCGGTGTCGGTTGTTTTGCGCTCCTCCGCGGAGTCATTGTCAAAGTCCATGCCGGCCTGAACCCAAAATTCTCGGGTCTCCCTCCCACCCGCATTTGCATCCAAGAACAGAATCAAAACCAAGGAGGTGCCTATGGAAAACCTGAAAGGACTCAACGTCGCAATTCTGATCACCGATGGTTTCGAGGAAGTAGAAATGGTCAACCCCCGGCAGGCGCTTAGCGATGTCGGGGCCAACGTCAGTATCGTTTCACCGAAAAGTTCACGAGTTCGTGCCTGGGCAATGACCGAGTGGGGCAAGGATTATCCCGTCGACTTGCCTATCGATGAGGCGCAACCAAAGAATTTCCAGGCTCTGGTACTGCCGGGCGGCGTGATGAATCCTGACCAACTGCGCATGGAGCCAAAGGCCATCGAGTTTGTGAAAGCTTTTTTCGATGACAACAAGCCCGTCGCCGTGATCTGCCATGGCCCCTGGACCGTCATCGAAGCGGGAGCAGCCGACGGGAAGCAAATCACCTCATGGCCATCTCTCAAGACCGATCTTGAGAACGCCGGCGCGAAATGGGTGGATAGGGAAGTGGTGGTCGATGGCAATCTCGTCTCCAGCCGCAAGCCTGATGACATCCCCGCATTCAACCGTGAAATGATCAAGCTCTTCGGCCGCGCCCTGACAGGTCAGCGTGAGGCGGCATGAAACTCGATGCATCGTGACCTCGGCCGCGCGACCGGGCGCAGTCCCGGTCGCCGCTCCGGGTTCGCCGGCCAACAGTAACCGCTGTTCAGCAAGTGCGCGGCCAGAACCCTCCACAAGATATAATCCAATCTGGCAAAGAACTCTTCGATCCGCGAATCCTCGTAGCGAAGGAGCCTTCATGGCGATTCAGAAGACCGACAAAATCTGGCACAATGGCACGTTCATTGACTGGGATGACGCCACGCTCCACGTAATGTCGCACGTTGTCCATTACGGCTCCTCGGTCTTTGAGGGAATTCGCTGTTACGCGCCGCCCAGCGGCCCGGCAATTTTCCGCGCCACCGAACACATCCAGCGCCTCGTCGATTCCGCCCGCATCTATCGCATTGAGCTCAAGTTTACTCGCGATGAAATTATGCGCGCCATGATCGACCTGGTAAAACACAACGGCGTCTGGCCCTGCTACATTCGTCCAATCGTTCTTCGCGGCTACGGCGAGGTTGGTGTCAATCCCTTCAACTCGCCCACCGAAATTTACATCTGCAATTACCCGTGGGGAAAATATCTGGGGACCGACGCCAGCGAAGGCGTAGATGTTTGCGTCTCTTCCTGGACCAGGATCGCCCCGAACACTCTGCCCGCGATGGCCAAGGCGGGCGCCAACTACATGAA
>Ga0181522_10000437_pt1 | contig 31504 bp, 21 predicted proteins | sample PEATcosm2014_Bin_27_FD_121103 | JGI IMG/M metagenome (GOLD analysis project Ga0181522, IMG submission 121103) | Peatland microbial communities from MTU Mesocosm Facility, Houghton, MI, USA - PEATcosm2014_Bin05_10_metaG | ecosystem: Environmental > Terrestrial > Soil > Wetlands > Peat | place...
CACGCCGGCGGAGATTATCTCCTCCACAAAGACCAAACCCGCCGACGGCCCCGGCCGTATCGAGTTCGATCACGTCTGGTTCGCGTATCGCACCATCCCGGCTGAAAATCCTCACGTAAGCCATGCCGAACCCGACTGGATCCTCCGCGACGTCAGCTTCACTATCGAGCCCGGCCAAACTGCCGCCATTGTCGGCCATACCGGGGCAGGCAAAACAACGATCATCTCGCTGCTGATGCGTTTCTACGACGTGCAAAAAGGCGCAGTCAAAATTGACGGTGTGGACGTAAAGGAAATGGATCTCGCCAACCTGCGCAGCCGCTTCGGTGTCGTCTTGCAAGACCCGTTCCTGTTTACTGGGACCATCGAAAGCAACATCAAGCTGGGTACACCCTGGATTCAAGATGCTGACGTGGAGCGCGCCGCGGAGGACGTCAATCTCGCCGACTTCATCCGCACCCTGCCTAAAGGCTTCAAGGAAGAAGTCAACGAGCGCGGCACAACCTTATCCACCGGACAGAAGCAATTGATTTCCTTCGCCCGCGCTCTCGCCCACGAGCCTGAAATTCTTGTCCTCGACGAAGCTACCTCCAGCGTGGATACCGAGACCGAATTCCGCGTCCGCGAAGCCCTCACTCGCATGGTCGAAGGCCGGACATCTGTCGTGATCGCCCACCGGCTCTCCACCGTGCAGCGTGCCGACAAAATTATCGTGATGCATAAAGGCCAGGTCCGCGAAATGGGGTCGCATCAGGAACTCCTCGCCCACCGCGGTATCTACTACAAGCTTTACCAGTTGCAATATAAAGATCAGGAACTGCCCAGCCCGACCCAGCCCGTCGCCGCTGGGGATGACTAAGGCTAATTTTCACAGAAAATCCCCTTCTTGCGCGTAACCAACTGATACATAGCGACTTAAGTGCTTCGCAACTTGCTGGCATAACACGGGTTTACAATACCGTGCAGTGAGTTAACTCCCCTACCGGGGACCCAAGGAGATTTACAGTATGAAAAACACAATCGCGAAATCGTTATTGACGCTGGCAATAGGCGGTCTTATTTCAGTGGGTGCCGCGGTTGCGCAGCAGGATCCGGGCACGGACCGCAACCTTGATCCTGGTCATCCCCGCGTCAATGAAATCGACAATCGCCAGGTCAACCAGCAGGATCGTATCGCCAACGGTGTGAAAAGTGGGGAATTGACCGCGGGCGAGACCCGGCATCTTGAAAAAGGCGAGGCTGCCATTCAACGCCAAAAGCGCGCCGACATGAGAGCAAACGGTGGACACTTGACCAAGCAGGAACAGAACCAGTTAAACCGCGAGCAGAACCACGAGAGCCGCGCCATTTATCGCGACAAGCACAACAACGTAAAGCAGTAACTGAAAGCATCCCATTCGAAAAGCCGCAGATTTCCTCTGCGGCTTTTTTATTTTGGAATTCGTCTCCGCGATCTCCGTCCGGCGCTTCGCACGGCAACCGGCCATAATCGAGGTACTCAATCGCCGGCACCACCAGACTTCTATCTCACCAAGAATGGCACGTTGCTCAACAAGTCGCCGCCCGGCACCCTAACTCTAACTTCTCCGGTAGTCGCGCCTGCAGGCACGGTCGCAGTCATCAAGCTGTTCGAATGAATCTGGAAATTTGCTTCCACTCCGTGAAAACTCACACTGGTTGCACGCGCTAGGTTGCCGCCCAGAATCCGGACCGTCATTCCCTCTTTGCCGGCGCTCGGTTGCACCTGTACAAACGGATTCAGCCCCGTGGACACGCTATACACCGTGCCATCATCGTCAGCGCCGCCAAAATAACTCGTGCCGTAAAACTTTCCATTCGTTCCTTGGGTCAGTGGCCCGAAATAGTAATAGAACGCGGCCTTGAAGCTAGTGACCGTACTCAGCTCTCCCTGGGGCGTGATTTTGAACACCGTGCCCGCGCTATTCGCACCACCGCCAAGCGTCGTGCCGTAAAAATCTCCATCGCTTCCCGCAATCATCCCGCTCGGGCTAAATCCATCGGCTCCGCTGAAGCTGTGCAGTGTCGCGAGGTTCCCGCCAAGCGTCATGGTATAGACCGTTCCATCGTCGCTAGCCCCGCCCGCTGCCGTTGTTCCGTACAACAGTCCATTCAAGCCCTCCACCAATTCCGCCGCAGGTTGCTGACCATCGGTTGCGTCAAACACGTGCAAGGTGGTGAATGTTCCGCCGAGCGTGATCGTGAAAACGGTCCCACATCCGGTATGAACGCACGCACTGTAGTTCCCGCCCTGGTGGGCGGTTCCGTAAATGCTCCCATTACTCGCCTGCATGAGGTTTCCATCGGGAGATTGGCCGTCCGGGCAACCGCTTTGCGTGCAAAAATTGTAAAGCGTAGTGAATGTCCCACTCGGCGTCATTTTGAATATTGTTCCTCCGCCACCCGACCCGCCCGCCGTCGCGGTCCCGTAGAAATCTCCATCGCTCGCCAGTAGTAACGCCCCATACGGATTCACTCCGTCAAGCCCGTTAAAACTGTGAAGTGTCGTCAAAGTCCCGGCGCGCGTGATTTTGAAGATGGTGCCGTACAAAGGATTGAAAGCTCCGCCATTTTGCGTCGTGCCGTAAAAGGCTCCATCGCGGCCCTCAACCAGCGTCGAGACGGGATATTGCCCATCCGGGCAATTGGTTTGTGCACAGAAGTCGTAAAGCGTCGTCAGGCCATCCGCATTTAACTTGATGATATTGCCGCTCGAGTACGCCCCGCCATCGATCGTGGTCCCGTAAAAGCTTCCATCGCTACCCTGCACCATTCCCGCATAAGGGTTCGCACCGTCAGTTCCGTTGAAGCTAACCAGCGTCGTATAATGTCTGCGCCGAAAGCGAAGTCATGGTTGCAGCGCTGAACATCAGCGCGATACAAAGATGTTTCAAGCCACGAAAGTGGATCATGCGTTTTTCTCCTGGGGTGCGGGATTTTGCATCTCGTTGCCTACGCTCACGAGAAAGACAAAGAACCCGGCCAAGCCATGAACGGCAACAGACAGGGATACAGGGGCCAAGCAGCGAGGATTATCGTCTTCGCAAACCCCGCCGTCAAGCCCGGAATCGCCGGTGCTGCTGACGTTTGGATCAAACTGCGCCACGACCGAATGGCCCTCGAATTGACTCCCTCCCCGTAACCCTCTAGCATTCCCACAATGCTTGGCGAGACCATTTCCCACTACCGGATCACCGAAAAACTCGGCGGCGGTGGCATGGGCGTGGTCTATAAAGCCGAGGACCTCAAGCTACACCGCTTCGTTGCGCTGAAGTTTCTTCCCGATGACGTGGCCAAAGACCCGCAGGCGCTGGCCCGTTTCCAGCGTGAAGCCCAGGCCGCCTCCGCTCTAAACCACCCCAATATCTGCACCATCTACGAAATCGACGAATACAAAACAAACGACCAATACTCCCGCGCCTTCATCGCCATGGAGTTTCTTGATGGCATGACGCTCAAGCACGCCATCGGCGGCCGCGCCATGGAAATCGATACAGTCCTCACGCTCGCCATCGAAATCGCCGACGCGCTCGATGCCGCGCACAGCGAAGGCATTGTCCATCGCGACATTAAGCCTGCCAATATCTTCGTCACCAAGCGCGGCCACGCCAAAATCCTCGACTTCGGGTTGGCCAAGGTCTCCGACGCTCGCAGCTCTTCCGGCCAGACTCAAGGCGTCACGCGAACCATCAACGAAGCGCATCTCACCAGTCCCGGCACCATGGTCGGCACGGTAGCTTACATGTCGCCGGAACAAGTCCGCGCTCGCGAACTCGACGCCCGCACCGATTTATTTTCTTTCGGCGCGGTGCTCTACGAAATGGCCACCGGAGACGTTCCCTTTCACGGCGAAAGCTCTGCTGTCATCTGCGAAGCCATCATGAACCGCGCACCGGTGCCTGCGGTGCGCCTGAATCACGACGTTTCACCCAAGCTCGAAGACATCATCAATAAGGCATTAGAAAAGGACCGTAATCTGCGCTATCAGCACGCCTCCGAGATGCGCAGCGACCTGCAACGCCTCAAGCGTGATACGGAGAGCGGACGCTCGGCGCTATCGCAAGCCTATCCCGTGGAAGCATCCCATTCTTCAGCGAGCCCTCCTGCTAGTCCCTCGCCTATTGCCGGACCGAGTTCAGCCACGAGTAGCCCAGCCAATCCGCCGGCACGCAGTCGCATGGACCGGTACGGTTGGGCAGTCTTTGGAGTACTAGTCGCCTTAGCGTTTGCGGCCATAGATCAATTTCACTCCTGGCATGCCAAACCAACTACGTCTGCTGTTGCCAGCGCTTCTAATCCGACGACAGTCGCCGTGCTTCCCTTTCAGAATCTTGCCGGCGACACGGATAAAGACACCGATTATCTTCGCCTCGCCCTGGCGGACGAAATCGCGACCACTCTCAGCTACGTCCGCTCCTTGTCCATACGACCCTTCTCGACCACCAGCAAATACATGCAAGCCGGCGTTGACCTGCAGCAGGCCGGACGCGAGATGCAAGTGCAAAACATCGTCACGGGCCACTACCTAAAAGAAGGCAACCAGCTCGAAATCACCATCGAAGACGTGGACGTCGCCAACAACCGCACTCTCTGGAGCGACACCATCGCCGCCCCTACTCCCGACCTGATCGCGATGCGCAGTCAGATCGCAACCAAAGTCAACGAAGGCTTGCTTCCAGTTCTCGGCGTTGGTTCCAACACAGCGCATGGCGCCACGCAGCCCACGAATGAAGAAGCCTATAACCTCTACTTACGAAGCATTCCTTTTACCAGCGATATCGCGCCCAACAAGCAAGCCATCGCCATGCTGGAGCATGCGGTGCAGCTTGACCCCAGTTACGCGCCCGCATGGGCCGCGCTTGGCCAGCGGTACAGCTACGACGCCGCATACGGCGAGGGCGGCGGGGCCATGCGCATCCGCGCCAATGACGCGCTGGAGAAAGCTTTGTCACTCGATCCCAACCTGATATCAGCCAGCGAATGGCTCATCACCGATCGGGTGGATCGCGGCGACGTGCTGGGAGCCTACGCTGACGCCAAGGCGCTTGTGGCGCGACATCCGGAGAGTTCCGGCGCCCATTTTGCGCTCTCTTACGTCTTGCGTTACGGCGGCGCTTCTGAAGAATCGGCTCGCGAGTGTAATATCGCCCTCGGCATCGATCCTGGCGACCGCGGATTGCGATCCTGTGCCATGGCCTTTGACGCATTGGGCGACAATCAACGCTCTCACGATTCCTTCAAGGCTGATGCAGGTTCCGATTGGACTGCGCTTCACCTGGCACGCTACTACCAGCGTAAAGGCGATGGACCTAAAGCTCTGGACGCGCTCAAGCACACCAACTCTTCTCCTCTGACCCAGCTTGTCGTCTCCTGTTTGAAGGGTTCCCCTCCGGCCAGCACCGCCAGGCTTGCGCGCTCCGACACAGACTTTATCTTGACCGATCCCGACCCCGAGGTTGTGTATTGGTTCGCCGGGGACCTCGTCAGTTGCGGCCACAACGATATGGCGATTGAACTTCTCAGAAGCTCGATCATTAACGGCCACTATTGCGCCTACGACGGTCTGCGCAACGACTCCATCTTTGCTCCAATCCGCGCCATGCCGGAGTACGCTGAGTTGGTATCGGCCGCCAAGCAATGCCGCGACGATTTCATGGCGAGACGCGACCAGGCCAAGCCTTAGTTCGTCTGGCGCGCACATTCCCGTCCGCGTGAATCTTCATCCCTTACAATGCCCTGTGCGAATTCTTATCTCGGCCGGTGAAGTTGAGGCGCTCAGCGGGCGTGAGCGTAGCGGGAGCCCGTTGCCGAAATCCCGAGCTTTAGCGAGGGACCTCGCGTGAATATCCTCATCTCTGCCGGAGAGGCTTCCGGTGAAATGTACGGCGCGCAACTCATCGTGGCCCTTCGCCGGCACGATCCTTCTCTCGAATTCTTCGGCGTCGGCGGCCCTCGCATGCGCGCCGCTGGATGCGACACCGTGGTTGACAGCAAAGACCTCGCCGTCGTCGGCATTACCGAAATCCTCGCTCACCTGCCCAAAATCTGGGGATTGTTTCACAAACTCATCGCCGAAGCCGATAAGCGCAAGCCCGACCTCGCCATCGTCATTGATTCTCCCGCGTTCAACTGGCGCGTTGCCCGTCAAATGCACAAACGCGGAATTCCGGTCGTTTATTATGTCGCACCGCAATTCTGGGCGTGGCGACAAGGACGCGTCCGTTTGCTGCGCGATTACATCACCAAAGCTCTGGTAATTTTTCCTTTTGAAGAAAAGTTCTATCGCGACCGAGGCGTGGACGCGACCTTCGTCGGCCATCCACTGGCCGATTTGCCCAGGCCGGAAATCTCCCGCGAAGCCTATGCGAAACAGCACAATCTCGATCCCAGTAAGCATTGGATCGCTCTCATGCCCGGCAGCCGTGTCAAAGAAGTTCGCATGAACCTGCCCGAGATGCTCGCCGCCGCTGCACAATTGGGCCCGAACTATGAATTCTTACTACCCGTCGCATCAACCCTCAACCCGCAACTGCTCGCATCCCTGCTCGAAGGCAATGCAAACATTCATCTTGTCCCCGAAGCCCTACCCGCTCTCACTCTCTCCCGTGCCGGCATCATCGCCAGCGGTACCGCAACCGTCGAAGCCGCCTTGATGAATCTTCCCTTCGTCATGGTGTATCGCGTCACGGCGCTCACTTATCTTCTAGGCAAATCGCGCGTCAAAGTCCCCCACTTCGCCATGGTCAACCTTATCGCCGAACGCGGAGTCGTCCCTGAACTCGTTCAGCACGACTTCACCGCCGAAAAAATTGTCGCCCAGATGAAACAGATCATCCCCGACGGTCCCGCCAGGAAAAACATGCTCGCCGGCCTCGCCGAAGTGCGTGCCCGTCTGGGCGAAGGCGCAGGCCACGTACCCGCCGCCGACCGCGCCGCGGATGAAATCCTGAAGCGTGCAGTCAAAAAGCCCTAACCAATCTTGTCATCCCGAAGACCTGCGCTTTTCATCGCGGGCGAGGGATCTTGCATCAAAAATACCGGCTGGCGACTCGGCTTTTGGCGTACTCCACGACGCAGCCCCCTTGTTATTCCGAGCGATTCGTAGTCGCGCCCGCGACGAGGACGCGTAGGAATCTGCCGTTTCTCATCATCCTAATTCCGTCATTAACTCTCAAAACTCGATAACCCTTGTCCTTACAGCATCTTTTACGTCAAAATCTTCATCATACCGAGGGTTATAATTTTCAGGAGATCGCTCTTAATGCACTTTTCGCGTTTGCCTCGCTCGATCACGACAACGCTTTGCTCCGCGCTCCTGATTCTTTTCGTGGTGTTATGTCTCCCGACCGCCCACGCCCAGGAGAAAATGCACCTGCGCGTGGACGATTATCAGATTGACGCACAGCTGGATCCCCACAACCACCACATCGCCGCCAAAGTCAAAGTCAAATTCACCGCGCTTGAACTGATGAACATCGCCAGCTTTGAGCTGCACAACGACTTACGCGTCACCAAAGTGACCGATGATTCCGGCAAAGTGCTTCCCGCCGAGCGCATCGAGCAGGAAAATCTGGTGCGCGTCACCCTCCCTACGCCCATTGAGAAAGACGCGTCCTCGTCGCTAACTTTTGAGTACGAAGGCGTCTTGAGCTCCGCCGACGATAGCCCGGTGCAAGGCCTCAGCGTGGCCAAGATTGCCGACGACACCAGCTACCTGCTCTACGCCGGCCGCTGGTTTCCGGTAAATGGCTACGGAATCAATCGTTTCACCGCAACCATGAACATTACGGTTCCCGCCTACATGCTCGTAATTGGCAGTGGCGCCGAAACCTCCAATGAGTCGGCTTCGGGCGGGGGCGGCAAAACGCCGAGCGCCTCCGCCACAAAAACATTCCATTTCGTCTGGAACAAGCCCAGCTTTCCCGGAACCATAATCGCCGGTGCATTTCAGGAGTTCAAAAGCGACGAAGCCGGCGTGAACCTGCATGTGTTTTTCAAACCCGTCCACCAGAACCTCGGAACGATGTATCTGGAAACGGCGCTCAAAGAATTCACCTACTACATCACGCTTTACGGTCCGGCGCCTTCGACGACTTTGCGCGTGGTTGAATTGCCCGACGACACGCTTCCCGATGTTTGGGCGCCGGAGATGGCGGGCATCGCCAGCCGGTCTATCACCGATAAAGTCAATTACCGCTTGCTAGCCAATGCGATAGCTCATCAGTGGTGGGGCGTTTCAGTCAGCCCTGCAACGCGCGATGATTGGTGGATTACTTCAGGGTTTGCGCGTTACTCCGAAGCTCGCTATATCGAGCAGGCCGCCGGAAAAGCTGGACTCGAAGAAGCAGTGAAAGATATGTCAGTCGGGGCTTTAGCTTATGACACGGTGCCCCTCGGCAGCGCCGGCAAGATGGACGTTTTTTCTCCCGAATTTCAATCGCTGGTCACCGACAAAGGCGCGATGATTCTGCACATGTTGCGATGGGTGGAGGGCGACCAGAAATTTGACCACACCATGCGCACATTCGCCACCAAGTATGCGGGAAAATCCGCATCCATCAGCAATTTCGAAGATATCGCCGAGCAGGATTACGGCGACAAGCTGACCTGGTTCTTCACCCAGTGGATTGATTCCACTGGAGCGCCCGAATTCAAGACCAAATACACGGTTTACCGCCTCGGCAATAACAAAGGCTTCCGCGTCGTCGGCCAGATCGATCAGGACCTCGATTTGTTCCGCATGCCAGTCGAGCTGCGCATTGATACTGACGGCAAAACCGAAGACAAGCGCATCGACGTCGTAGGCACCGATTCCGCTTTTTCCGTGGAGACCTTCGGCAAACCGCGGCGTATTTCCATCGATCCCGGCAACTGGGTGCTAAAGAACTCGACCGAAATCAAAATGCGCGCTTCGATCCAGCGCGGCCAGGCCTTTGTGCAGCAGGGCGACTTCGCCAGCGCGCTGGCCGAATACAACAAGGCCCTCGAGGTGAACAAGATCAGTTCGCTCGCGCACTATCGAATCGCCGAAGTTTTCTTCCAGCAGAAGAATTATCAGTCCTCGGCGAACGCCTACCGCGAATCGCTCAATGGCGACGGAGATCCGCGGTGGACCGAGGTCTGGAGCCACATTCAGCTGGGCAAGATTTTCGATATCACCGGCCAGCGCGAACGCGCCAGCAACGAATACCGTCAAGCCATCCAAACCAATGACAATACCCAGGGCGCGCTCGACGAAGCTCGGCGCTACTTGCAAAAGCCCTTCGAGTTGGCAAAGGCGCAATAGCCTTTGTCCTCGTCAATCTACGACGCGGTACCAAAATTTGTCTGAGACCGCAAAGTAGCCGGTGCCTTCCGAGGCGAGGGTTCCCATGACGTAGAAGATTCCCTGCTCTTTTTCACCTCCATAAATTTGCGACACGGCATCGACATACTGGTCAAATGATATCCAGACCGAAAAGTTCTTTCCCTTTTTCCGGTAATCCCACTCGAAGTTCCAATCGAAAACGACCGTCGGCATTAGCGAGCCATCGTTCCCCGGTAGAACCGTGTACCAGGAGTCGGTATAAGGATCCTGTCGAGGAGTGCCCATGATCCAGGTCGCAGCAAAGCTGTCCGGCAACCAGGGAGGATTTGCGGTAAGTTCAATGTCCATCACGATCGAGAATGGCGAAGTGGCGCCGAAAGCCGGGGCGGGTGTCCAGATGTCAGTGGTGACCGTGCGGATGGCGGAAATGGTGAGAGGCTGGGTGATGCTCATGACGATAGCCCTTTCTGTGCGCCCGCGTTTGTGGTCAGAGCGGGTTTGACGCCAACTCCAGTCTTGCCTGGCTTTCGAGGTGCGATCTTGACTTTCCGTGCACCCAGTGAACCCAAGTGCTCAACCAGCGTCCTATGATGAACGACGCCCCTGGTTTTCTTTTTCATTTTTTCTGCTCCTTTGTTGGTCCATGAAATCTGTATCCGCAGCCTTTTATCACACGACCAACGCCGTGTCCAGACTGCCTGAGGCGGCACACTTTCTGGAAACTTTTTCGGTTCGGGCGGCTAAGCGTCTCAGGCCGATAAAATCTATGATTGTACATATACTTCTGTCCCATTTTGGGAAAGGTTCGTAAATCGCATTTGGAGCCGTTTTGAGCCACTCGAGCCCCGTCTCCCACCTGGGGTCTATCTTCCCTCCCCGGAACGCCACCAGGCCCGTTTCCGATCGAATAACGACAATCCTGCACGCGCCTCAGGAGGCATTTTCCCGCCCGCGGAATCGGCGCTCACGAGAAATCAACAACTTCCACGAAGGCTCAACCACTTACGAACGTTTTGCTTAGCGGCTATAATCCTCGCGTCCCCAAATTGCACTTCCAAATTCAAGTTCGACTTTTGGATTAATTCCTATGTTTAGACGATGCTCGTCGCCGGCTGTTCCGTCGCTTCTGTTTGCTCTCGCTCTGTTTTTTCTCGCGCCACGAGCCTTGCGCAGCCAAAGCGCGCAATCCAGCCAGAGCGCAAAAAACGCAACGTCTGCAAGACCCGCGAGCGATGATTCGGCGCAAGAGGCCGACCAAGCCGCCGCTGAGCAAGGCGAGGAGGCCGACGAAGACCTTGCCCCGGCGGCCGTTCAGCTCGATGTCTCGCAGAGTTCGCCGTTGATTCAAGAACTCTACCGCGCCACGCGCGAGACCAAAGAGAAAGACATACTCCGCCGCATCGCCACGGCAAAAACGCTCATCGATACCTCCGACATGAAGGCGACTGACGCGGAAGGCCGCACCGCGCTTCACTGGACTGTGTTTGGCTCGAGCTATGCCACCAAGCCCAGCGTACTTGTGGCTTACGAGGAAGTCGCCGATGCGCTGATTCAGCGGGGCATTGATGTCAACCACGAAGACGCCTACCAGGATACAGCCCTCGACTATGTGCTCTACGCGCCGAGCTATGAGATTCAGACGCTACTCATTGAACATGGGGCAAGCAGTGGCTTCCTCGCGGCCACTTATCATTTTTTTGATGAAATGGAGCAGGGTGTTCCCAGCACTTACCAGAAGGCGATTGCCCTGTCGCGCGTCGCCGATCTCGCGCCCGGCGCAGAATTGGATGTCCGTCTCGATGTTCCGGTTTATAGCGACCGCTCGCGAACCGGCGACCCCATCGCGGCCACTGTGACTTATCCGCTATGTAGGAGCGGGGAGTTCATCGCCTGCAAACCCGGTGAATTGCTCGTGCCTCCCGGAACCAAAGTGAACGGCACAATTCTTTTTGCTCAAAAGGCGCCGGATAAATACTCCCGCCCGCGCATTGTTCTCGATTTTTCGAACATTGTGCACAAAAGCGGCAAACGCTCGCCGCTTTATGCCCGCGTCCTCGACGTAGATAACGCCCGTGAAACCGTGCGCAGCAATGAGATCCTCGGCATCACCCAGCCCCACGCTTCGACCAAAGCTTCTCTCGCCTTTGCCGCGCTGAGCGCCGCAAACCCAATCGCCGGATACAGCATCAAGGGCGTGCAGACGATTTACGGCCTCTCCATCCGGCGTGAAGTTTATTTCCCGGCGGGAACTGACATTCAAATTCAAATCGTACGACCTTCAATGCTGAAGGAAAAAGAAGCCTGGGAGGGATGGCCACGCCTGCCGGAGGATGCCGAATTACAGCATCTAGCCGCCAGTGCGCCGATGCGCACGCACAATGACAAGGGTGCGCTCTCTGACCCGACTAATCTCATATTTCTGGGTACCCGCGAGGAATTGATCACCGCTTTTGGGGAAGCCGGGTGGTATCAGGCCGATGATCTGGGCGTCCGCTCCGCGCTCAAAACAGTGCAAGCGACGGTGCGGCAGACAAATTATGCCAGCGGCCCGGTCTCAAGCCTCAGAATTGACGGCCGTCCGCCCGATCTTGTGTTGCAGAAATCGCTCGACACATTTGCCAAACGGCACCACATTCGTATCTGGGACATGCACAAGAAATATCAGGGTCGCGAAGTCTGGGTGGGCGCGGCCACGCATGACATTGCCACCCTGAGCGGACGCGGTGGCACAAAATGGTCGCACCGCATCGATCCACACATTGACCGTGAACGGGACTGGGTGGAAACGGACCTGCTATTTATCGGGACGGCTATCGGATATGTGGATATAGATCGTCCCGAGGCGCCAAAAAAATTATCCAATGCCACTGGCGATCAGATTGTGACCGACGGCAAAATTACGGTCGTGGCATTGGCTTCGGGTGCCAAGAACCAAGACAAGGGCCCACCGGTTCTGGTGCCGCGGAAGTAAATCCTCTCCGAACGCAGTGCGCCTTTTGCGGGTTTATCTCTTTCGGTCAGTAAGGCTACGCGCGGACGACAAGTGAAATGGATTGTTGCTACGTGCCTTACGCCGAAAAGCAGATTCGTACGCTCATCCTCGTCGCTTACGCGACTCGGAATGCCGAGGTGGCTAAAGCTGGTAGGGCGCTCGATGCTGACCGGGGAAACACCTAGCTGGCGCGAGCTTCGCTGCCCAGCTCGCTCATCTGGCTGGCGTCGATTCGTAAGTTAGCGGCAGCAACATTTTCTTCCAGGTGCGCGACTTTTGATGTTCCAGGGATGGGAAGCATAACCGGAGACTTCGCCAACAGCCATGCCAATGCCACTTGCGAAGGCGTAGCTTTCAAGCGCGCAGCGAGGCGGCTGATGGGAGTTTCCTTTTTTTCAGTGCCGACTTTTCCGGCGGCGAGGGGAAACCAGGGAATGAAGCCGAGTTTTTCTTTTTGGCAATATTCGAGAACATCTTCTGAGCCGCGATCGGCAATGCTGTAGCGGTTCTGCACGGTGACGACATCAATAATTTTGCGCGCATGTTGAATCTGTTTCACGCTGACTTCGGAGAGGCCGATGTGCTTGATTTTTCCCTCCGTTTGCAGGTCTTTTAATACGCCTAGTTGATCTTCTGCCGGGACTTTGGAATCAATACGATGCAACTGATAAAGATCTATCTGTTCGAGCCGCAAACGGCGCAGGCTGCCTTCACACGCGGAGCGCAAATGCGCAGGATTGCCATTTTCCTTCCACTGATTTGGGCCCGTGCGGTCGAAGCCTCCCTTGGTGGCGATGACCAAGCCATCGGGATAGGGATAGAGAGCTTCGGCAATGATTTCCTCGCTCACGTTCGGCCCGTAAGAATCGGCGGTATCGATGAAGTTGATGCCCAAGTCGACCACCCGCTTTAAAACCCGGACGGCCTCGGTGCGATCTTTCGGCGGACCCCAGACGCCCTCGCCGGTAATGCGCATGGCCCCGTAGCCGAGGCGCGTCACGCGCAAGTCGTTGCCGATTAAGAATTCGCCGGCGTTTTCAGCTAGTTTTCGGGACGCGATGGTCTTGCCAGGATGAGTCTCCATGCTTTTTGCTCCGTACGTCTTTGATGCTCGCACGTGCGGCCAGGATTTTCCTTCTGCTCAAAAAGAAAAAGGCCCGTCCCGGTCAGGCGGGACGGGCGCATATACGCCTGGTGTGGCCTTATTGCTCAGCGGCGGCAATGGCCTGCTGATATGGCGTGTAAGCCGCATAGCCGGAAGCGCAACCGGTTGAGTCGGAATATCCGGGCTCGTAGGCACACGCGAGATCCTGGATATAGATTTCCACAGCGGAAGCATAGCTCTCGGCTTCAAAAGGCAGCAGGTCCGACAATGATCCAGTCGGCAGTTTGCCTTTGACGCTGGTCTGCGACCACGATTGCAACTGGCGTGGGACCGGGGCATTGCTGTACTTGGCGAACAGGGCGACCCAGTCGCAGGATGCAGGATGGCCATCCTGCTGGCTTTGCAAATCACTATATTGCGCGCCCTCGCAACCGATTCCAATCCGGTTGGCGATATCGGTTGCCGCTTCCGCGTCTGCCCAGTTGGTGCAGTTCCACACCGCTCCCTGTGAGCAGGCGACCGCCATTTCAAATTGCACCTGCGGGTCTTGAGAAGCGATGAAGTTAGATTGCGCCTGGTTGCCGCCAACCCAATCCACTTGCAGGTTGGTGATGGAGCCGGTCATGTTTACGAACACGTCCTGGCAAGGGTCGGAAGCCTGGCCCCCCTCAGAATATCCGGCGCGAATGTAGAGAATCTGGTTCTTGAAGGAGACTGTATTGTAGTGGGCCACGGCGGCAGAGAGAAAATTGTGCCACGCGACCTGGATTGGTTTCTCCCAAACGGCCGGGAACGCGGAAGTATCGCCAGCATGGCCATAGGTATTCAGCGGCGTGTTTCCGTTGCCGGGATGGGTCTGGCAAGTGGCGTAATCAAGCTGCGTTGTTCCCAGCGATTTGGCCCAGCTGTAGGAATAAACATACGACGGGGTGTAGGTGTTGGATTTGAAGGCGATGGGCTCGAGCACAATCACGAACTTAAGATTCGTCGGAAAATTCTTGAAGTTGCTATCGCATGCGCTGAAATCGTAAACCCCCTGCGAAGTTTCCATCTGGTTCCAGGGGCACATGATGGAGACGCCGTCCACGTGGGGCTCAATGTCATTGACCCATTGCGACCAGCCGGGCACACGCGGGCCGCGGGGCGGGTTGACGGCGATAATGGTCACCGGCGCGTGCGAGGATGCGGCAAACAGCGGCGCACGAAACGCAGCGCAGGCCGCCATCAACAGGCAAAGGATTGTGAAGTGGTGAAAGTTTGAAGTTTTCATTGCTGCTCGATTTAACTCCTTGGGGGTTGGTCCCCCCGCACATATCGGGCAGCAAGGGGGAGCCGAATTGTCTTGAAAACGTGAAAAAATTCTAGAGGGGGATGTGGGTTTTGCCTACGAACAGAAGGGCATCTATGCCCTTCTGAGTGGGCATTGTCCGGGGGACATGCACTAGTGAGTAATTCCGCGTTGTTACTTGTCCATTAGGCCAGGCCGGGGCGCGTCCGGAGTTTGGAGTTCCCGCAAGTGTGCCTGCGCTTTGGCGGCCACGGAGGAATTGGGCTCTTCCTGAAGCAGCCTCTGGTACTCAGCCATAGCCGCATCGCGCTGTTCGGGAAGTTGCGCGAGCGTATCGGCATAGTTTAAGCGCGTATCGGCATCATTCGGTCGAATACGCAAGGCTGTGCGATATTCCTCGAGGGCATCGGGGATGCGGCCCAGTTCAGCAAGCGAGATGGCGAGAAGCGCATGGGTCTGCGCGTCATTGGGGTCGAGGCGGAGCGCTGCTTGAAATTCGGTGACCGCCTCCGGCAGGCGCGAAGGCATTTGGGCGAGGGCAATGGCCAGATTTTTGTGCGCGGGCAAGAGACTGGGTTGCAACTGTAATGCGGTTTCATATTCGGCGATAGCATCGGGCATGCGCCCGGGCATCTGGCGCAGGACGTTGCCGAGGTTCATGTGAGCCTTGGCGTGGTCGGGCTTAATGCGCAGCGAAGCGTTGAACTCGTCCACGGCTTCCGGCAGACGGCCCTGCTCGGCGTAAACGATGCCCAGGTTATTGTGCGTCATCCAACTTGTGGGATTGCGTTGTAACGTCGCGCGGTAAAGCGTTTCCGCGTCGGTGTAAAGACTGCTTTGCCGCCACGTGAGTATGCCGAGAATGACTAGGAATATCGCCGCTATGGTTGTCAGCCTTCGGCCCGGCATGAAGCGGGAGGCGATCGTGGTCAGGAGAGTTGCGCCGGGGACGATAACTCCCAGAGCGGCGAGGTACTGGAAGTGATCGGCCACGTAGGAATATCGGAACGGAAAAACGTGAAGAAAGCCGAGCACAGGGAATAATGTTCCAAGAAAATAAAGAAAACTTGCCAGCGGCCCGCGCATTCTGCGCGCTAACGCGATTAATCCAATCGCCACAGCGATAACGATAATTGGATAAATCCACTGCCACCACATCCGCGGATCCACATCCCACCGCGGGTACGAGAACATTAAATCCGCTGGCCACAAAACTTTCCCGGCGTAGAAACACGCAATCCGCCCGGCCAGCAAAATATGCTGCGCGAGCGTTAGCTCATACCCTGCACCCTGCGCGCCAATGTACGTCTTTTCCACCCACGCCGTGAACAGCCCCGACGTCGCCCCAATCACAAACCACGGCGCCAGCGGCAGCGCATCGCGTTTCCACTCCAACCTGCCCCGCTCCCACCACAACACCACCAGCAACGCCGCCGGCAGCGTCGCCGTCACCGACTTGCTCGCGAGCGCTAATAGAAACAATCCCAACGCGGCAAAATACTGTGAGTTTTTCCGGTCGCGGTCGAAGCGCAAATACGTCAGCGCGGCGGCGAGATAAAACACACCCGAAAGCGTGCTCTTCTGTTCCGACATCCACGCCACCGCCTCCACGCACACCGGATGCAGCGCAAATACAAATCCCGCCAGCCAAGCCCCACGCAGCTTTACGTGTTTGGCAATCAGAACCACCAGGCAGGCAGAAAGGCAATGTTCAAAAAGATTGGCGAGATGATAGCCGACGACGGCGTCGCCCCAGAACCGGTGCTCGAGCCAGAAGGCCGTGTGCAGCAGCGGATAATACTGCTGCGTCGCTCCCAGCTCAAACCAGATCCGCCACAAGCCATGGAGGGATTGCAAGGCCGGAGAAGTAATGTGCGCGTTGTCATCCCACAGCAACGTGCCGTGCAGCGCGGGCCAGTAGGCAATGAGTCCCGCCACAAAAATCCCAACGAAGCCGGCCAGATCTCCCCGAAAAGTGGCTACCGCCGCGGGTTGCGCCAAGTCCCGCTGCCGCTGACTTGTTTCGGCCTTGACCGCAACCGCCACTCCACGCCGTCCTCGCTGCCCCAACCGGATCTCCTCGTCCCGCGAAAAAACTCGATGAGAATTATAAATGTGGGGTTCGTTGCCACCTGTCGTTCAATAAGCCCAGCGAAGGAGGGTTGCACCGACTGTATATCCAGCGCCGACCGAAGCGAGCAACACAAGATCGCCTTTCTTGAGCCTGCCCTGCTCGAGAGCAGTGTTCATGGCGAGAGGGATGGTCCCTGCGGTGGTGTTGCCGTATTCTTCAATGTTGATAATGACGCTCTCCGGTTTCAAGCCAAGGCGATCGCCGGTGGCTTTGATAATCCGCAGATTGGCCTGATGCGGAATAAAAACGTCGACGTCACTTCCTTTGAATCCGTTGCGTTCCAGCAGTTTTTCGCAGACGTCGGCCATATGGCGGACGGCGAATTTGAAGACCGCCTGCCCATCCTGGTGAACATAGTGCATCTTGCGGTCGACGGTTTCGTGGGTGGTAGGATTCAGGCTGCCACCGCCGGGCATAAAGAGCGAAACGCCGCCGGAGCCGTCGACTTCGTGAATGAAGTCAATCAGGCCGAGGCCGTCGTCGTTATTTTCGTCGTTGGGTTCGAGCAGCACCGCGCCCGCGCCATCGCCAAAAATCACGCAGGTGGCACGATCCGTGTAGTCAATGATGGAAGACATCACGTCGGCGCCTATTACCATCACACGCTTGTGCGCTCCGGTTGCGATATATTGCGCTCCCGTTTGGAGAGCATAAACGAAAGCGGAACAGGCCGCCGAAAGATCAAAACCCCAGACGTGGGGCGCACCGAGCTTGTTTTGCACGAGGCAGGCGGTCGAAGGAAAGAACATATCGGGCGTAACCGTGGCCACGATAATGACCTCAAGATCGCTCGGCGTTAGACCGCGTTTGCGGAGCAGAACCTTGGCGGCTTCGGTCGCCAGGTCGCTGCTGGCCACCCCTTTTTCGACGATATGCCTTTCGCGGATACCGGTGCGCTCCAGAATCCACTCATTCGAAGTAGCCACCAGTTTTTCCAGATCGGCATTAGTCAAGACATCCGGCGGCACATAGGCGCCGACGCCTGTGATCCGGGCGCGCTTCACAGAATTCAAATTATCCCCCCGATTGCAGTTAAACCGCTTATGTTCAAGGATTTCGCGCAGAATGTCTAACGAAAAGTTGCGAGCGGCGTCGTCTGACGGATGAAACTACCGAAGCCGCGATTATTCCGCCGCGCCGCCGGAAAACAATAAGCCAGGCACCGGCGACCCACTGCACACGCAAGAGCCCGTTACCGTTGCTTCCTTCCGGACCTGGCGGGGTTGGCGGGAATGCGTTGCGCGGGACCGATACCTGACCTCTTCGATTTTAACATTTGTTAATCAAAGAGCTGGCTGTAGGGATTGGATAACGAAGGCGAGTGATGATCCGGCGATCTCTCACGGAGCAGTTCTTTACTGATTCGGGATGTCCAGTCCCGCTTTGCGCAAGCCGTCGATGACTTGCTCGACGTGCTCTTCGTCGTACCACTTGCCGTACTCATAGCGCGCTGTGGCGGCGAAATCGGGACGAAGCGCCAAGACTTCCTGCAAAGTTTTTTTCGCTTCTTCGCGCCGTCCAAGTTGACCGAGCGCAGCCGCCTTGATTGCGGGGACATGAAAGTAGTTTGGCATGTTAATCCGCGCCACGCCTTCGAGCACTTCTTCGTATTTGCCCTGGCGATAAGCATTCCAGCAGTGAGGGAAATAAAAAAATCCGGGGCAGTTAGGATTCAGCCGCAATGCGGATTCGACGAGCTTGCAACCGCGCTCCCACTCACCGGCTGCGGCGATCAACAAGCCGTGATAGGCCTTTACCGATGCATCGAACGGGTTCAGTTCCAGCGCTCGTTCCGTTTCGATGCGGAATGGAATCATTTCCTTGCGAAAAAAGTAAATCGTGGCGAGCGCGGAATGGCCGAGAGCGTGCGTGGGAGCGAGGTCCACGGCGCGCCGCGCTGCCTCCAGTGCGCGATCCAGCGGGTTGGGCCGGGCGTTGAATCCCTGCGCAAATTCACCGCGATAAATCATGGCCAGTAGCGCCCAGCTGTCGGCGTGATCCGGGGCTTCGCGAAGCGAGCCTTCGAGAATGTCCCGCACAATGGCGTGTTCCTCAGCGGTGATACGCGAGAAGTAGCTGAAAGTGCGCAGCACGGCCTCGTGCGGCGTCAATTCCTCATGCTTCTTGCTGCGCAGGGCTTCACTCATGCTGCGGGGCAGGACGCCGTACTGGTCGGCGACGGTGGAAACGATGCGAGGAACCAGATCGTCCTGTAGATCAAAGAGTGATTCGGGAGTAAAGGCCCGCTCGTACGTCTCTGCCCACAGATGGGCGCCGGTCGCTGTGTCCACCAGTTGTACGGCCAGGCGTAATTTTGTTCCTGCCTGGCGCAGGTTGCCCTCCATGACGTAACGGGCTCCAAGTTCTTTGCCGATGGCACGAACATCGCCGGATTCGCTCGAATACTTAGCCGTTGAGCCCCGAGCGATAACGCGCAGGTAGGAGAAGCGTGAAAGGCCGGTGATGATTTCTTCGGACAGTCCCTCGGCTAGAGTCTTCAGTTCAGTGCTCGTGCCCGTGTACTTGAAGGGCAAAACGGCGACCCAGAAGCCTTCGTCTTCCCGAGTGGCGGCCCGGGTAGCGCCGGAATCGGCCTTCGCCATAGAGCCAGAGATTTCAGGTTTGGAACGCGCAGCATCCTTTGCCGCCGGAATCTCCATGCCTGCCTTATTCAGCCCGTCAAGGATCTGCTCGACCAGATCCACGTCCCACCACTTTCTGCATTCTTCCCGAACCGCGGTGGCGAACTCCGGCCGCGCCGCCAGCAATTCGTGCGCCGCGTTACGTGCCATCTCGAGCTCACCGAGTTGTCCGTAGGTTGCAGCGAGCGCCAGTTCATTGCGCCAGAAACCCGGCATGTTGACCTTTAGAGCAAACTCCAGGGCCTCTCGGTAGTCGCCGTTGCGGTAGGCATTGAAGAAAGGCGGGAACCAATACCATCCCGGATGATTGGGGTTCAGGCTCCTGGCCCGCTCCATCAGCGCACAGCCGCGCTCCCAGTCTCCGGAAAACGAAATCTGAAAACCCATGTACGCGATTGTGAATCCATCCATGGGATTGAGTTCCATGGCCCGCTGCGCGGCACTACGAAAGGCGTGCAGTTCTTTCCGGAAATACAACACCGACGCCAGCGCATGATGGGCCAGGTGATTGGACGGGGCGGCATCAACCGCTCGCCGCGCCGCTGTCAGGGCCCGTCCGAGCGGGTCTGGGCGCAGGTTGTACCCGTGGTTGTACTCTTCCCGGTAGAGCATGGACAGCATGGCCAGGCAGTCAGCATTGCCGGGCTCTTGTTGCACCGCCTTCTCCAGCGCCGCCCTCGCGCCCCCATGGTCCGCCACGTTGACATGTTTGAAATATGCAAAGCCGCGAAGCAACGCTTCGTACGGAGTTAACTCGTCAGGGTTCCGGTTGCGCAGTGTTTGACTCATGCTGTAGGGCAGCACGCCGTGCGTCTCGGCAACCGTTGAGACGATGCGGGGCACGAGGTCATCCTGGAGATCGAAGACGGCTTCCGGATTGCAAACGCGATCATAGTTTTCAGCCCACAAGTGAGCACCAGAGACTGCGTCAACCAGCTGCACCGAAAGCCGCAGCTTCGTTCCGGCCTGGCGCAGACTGCCTTCCATCACGTAACGGGATCCGAGTTCCTTGCCAACCGTGCGGACGTCGCCCGACTCGCTCGAATATTTCGCAGAAGAACTTCGCGCAATCACCCTCAAATAAGAGAAGCGCGACAAGCCGGTGACGATGTCTTCCGTGAGGCCTTCGGCCAGTGCTGTGAGATCTGCGTTGCTGCCGCTGTATTTGAACGGAAGCACAGCAACCCAGAAACCTTCATCTTCGCGGACGGCCGCGCGCGCAGCGCCAGATAAATGCTTTGCGGTGGAACCGGAAGCAGTTGCTGTTCCCGCCACGGATTCATTCTGGTTTGGAATCTTCAGCCCGGCCTTGCGCAAGCCTTCGAGGAAGCGCTCGCCGTACTCAGGGTTCCATACCTTTGCGACCTGCTTACGCATCAAGGCGGGCAGTTCGGGATGGAACTTCACCAGCTCGGCGGCTGCTTTTTCGCCGCCTTCTACATCCCCAAGCTGACCGTAAGCCGCCGCGAGAAACATGGGCGCCAGCGGGTTACCCCGCAGCTTGGCTTTAAGCGCGAAGCTGAGTGCATTGCGGTAGTCGCCCTGAGAGTATGCGTGATAAAAATCCGCGAACCAGTACCATCCCGGATGATTGGGATTAAGGTGTTTGGCCCGCTCCACCAGTTGCAGGCCACGCTCCGCGCTGCCGGCGTAGATCAACAACTCACCCAGATAGGCGACGGAGTTTCCGTCCATCGGGTTGAGCACGACTGCACGCTCGGCGGCATCCCGGAACGAATCGTAATCTTTCTGGCACCAGAGCGCCTGGCCCAGACTGAAATAAGCCAGATGATTGGAAGCGCCCAGCGCGACAGCCCGCCGGGCGGCGGACGTTGCGATCTCCAACGCATTGGCCTGAAGCTCGTACCCATGAACATAGTCCTGGCCGCAAAGGAACGAGAGCATCGCCCATGCATCCGAATAAGCGGGAGCTTTGCGCACCGCTTCTTCCAGTGCGGAGCGCGCGGCCGCTAGTTCCTCAGGCGTGGCGCTGTAGGTGTAAACGAAGCTCCGCAGCACTGCCTCGTAAGGACTCAACTGCCCGGGAGGGCGGCCGCGCAAGCCCTCGCTCATGCTCCGCGGCAATGCACCGTTCATATCGGCAACCGTGGAAACGATTCGCGGGACCAAATCGTCCTGTAATTCAAAAGCGGACTCCGGGCTGAATGTGCGTTCAAAATTCTCAGCCCAAAGATGAGCGCCGGTCGTTGTATCGACAAGCTGCACCGAAAGCCGCAGCTTGCTTCCCGCTTGGCGTAGGCTTCCTTCCATCACATAGCGGGCTCCGAGTTCTTTGCCAATCGCGCGGACGTCACCGGATTCGCTCGAATATTTCGCGGTCGAACTGCGGGCAATCACACGCAGATAGGAGAAGCGCGACAAACCGGTGACGATGTCTTCGGTGAGGCCTTCGGCCAGTGCCCTGAGATCGGCGTTGCTGCCGCTGTATTTGTATGGCAACACGGCAACCCAGAAGCCTTCATCCGCGCGGGCAGCGCCGGAGTCGGGAACGGGAACAGCACGCGAGGCGGAAGTTGCTGACGGGGCCGATTTTTGCATCGTCTGCCGCGCCAGATCGCGAAATTCATTACTGACATCGCGAGCGGTCTGCACCCGATGGCGTGGATCTTTTTCCAAGCAGCGGCGGATCACGCGGGCGAGATCACCAGGCAAATCCGGGCGCACTTCGGTGACGGAGGGTGGATTGTCCCGCAGAATAGCGGAGATCAACTCAGCCGAAGATGCGCCCTCGAAGGGACGGCGTCCGGTGGCCATTTCGTGGAGCAAGACGCCAAGCGAAAAAATGTCGGTGCGATGATCGAGAGGCCTTCCTGACGTCTGTTCGGGAGACATGTAAGCAGGCGTTCCCATGACGACCCCGATCTGCGTGTGGCTGTCAGAGGTCATAGTCGCGTTGCTCGGATTCGCTTCTCGGACATCTTTGGCGAGGCCGAAGTCCAGAACTTTGACGCGGCCTTCGCTCGAGATCATGACATTGGCGGGCTTGAGGTCGCGATGAATGATCCCCTTCTCGTGTGCGGCGGCGAGCGCCTCACCCAAGGCATTGGCAATCTCGCAGAGTTGTTCAACCGGGAGGCCGTTTGCTGGAATCACGCGATCAAGCGGCATGCCTTCGACGAGTTGCATGGTCAGAAAGTGAATTCCGCCACACTCTTCAACGGAGTGGATAGTGACGATATTAGGATGGTCGAGTTGAGCGAGCGTCTTGGCTTCGCGGCGAAAGCGAGCGAGGCGCTCGGGATCCTGGGCCATCTCGGCGGGTAAGACTTTGAGTGCGATGTCGCGACCGAGCTTAGTATCGGTGGCGCGATATACTTCGCCCATACCGCCCGCGCCAAGCGGAGACCGAATCTCATAGGGGCCGAGTTTTGTGCCAAAGGTCAGTGACATCAGGCGGCAATTATAGCTCCGGTGCACGCGGTTCAAACGGGTTGTCGCCCACCGTCGAAAACCGCGGATGGGGCAGTCTCTTTATGCAAGGACAAACCGCAACCGCGGCTAGCCGCCGTGCTACCCCGCGTTTGACACCGACGTACTCTTCAATTTAGTGGAGCAAACAGCGACAATAGAGCCATGCCGGATACGACCAAGCCGGCGGTACTCCGTCCGCGGAACCGCTTCATGCAGTGGCAGTTCGAGGCCGCATTGTGCGCACTTCTAACCATTGGCTTCGCGATGCTGGCTTCCACTGGCAACCTGGACTGGCCCACCATCGTGCTCACAGGTTCAGCGCTGCTGTTCCGCGCTTACCTGACGTGGCAAGGCCGTCATATGCGGCTCACAGCTTTTTGGACGACCGCGCTAACTCTGGGATGCGCAGCTTTCTATGTCGCGGATTACGTTCTGATTAGTGGTTCATTTATCAACGCGACGGTCCATTTGGTGCTGCTTGTAATGCTCGTCCGTCTGTTTTCAGCTCAGAAGGATCGTGACTATTACTTTCTTGCCGTCTTGGCGTTTTTGATGGTGCTGGCATCTGCCGCGCTAACCATCGGGGTCACATTTTTTCTTGGCCTCTCAGCATTTATCCTGACTGCTGTAGTTACAGTGGTAGTGATGGAGATGCGGCACGCGGCGAATGCCGCGGCTCTCCGGCGCGGCCAGAGCGACTCAGCCCCGGCAAGTCAAGTGACGGCAAGCATTCTGCGCGCGTCGCCGGCGATTGCGGTTTCCATTCTTTTGCTCGGTGGCGTGATTTTCTTTTTGCTGCCGCGAAATTCCAGTGGATACCTCCGGTCCTATGCTCCGAATGATTCCCTCAACACTGGCTTCAGCGAGCAAGTGCGTCTGGGCCGCATCGGAGAAATTCAGCGATCTGATGCTCTGGTAATGCACATCCAGATTGATCGCGATCAGAGTGGAACGCATGACTTAAAGTGGCGCGGCGTGGCGCTTAATTTGTTCGATGGCAGAACCTGGTCCAACCCGCAAATGCTCCACGTGCTGCCGCGGCTGCCTGACGGTTCGTATCGCCTTGCACCTCGTGCAACAGTACGGCCACCGATTATCGAATACCGAGTACTTATGGAGCCGCTCAACGCGAATGTGTTCTTTCTGGCGCCGACGGCCCGGGAGATACGAGGAAATTTCCGACTGCTGGCCGGCGACGATGCCGATGCGGTCTTTGACGCGGACGCCGAACACCCGCCGAGTGTCTACAACGCGACCTCTGAGCTGGGGCAGCCCAGCGTGGCAGAATTGCGCCTCGCGCATGGTGTGGCGCCTCCCGATATCCTGTTGGACGATTTGCAATTGCCCGCTTTGGACCCGCGGATTTCACGGCTGGCGGAACAGATCACGGCGTCTGCGGGAACGAATTACGACAAGGCTGCCGCCGTTGAGTCTTATTTGAAATCCAATTTCGGCTACACGTTGCAACTTTCGAGCAGCGTGCCGCGAGATCCACTGGCAGAGTTTCTGTTCGTCCGCAAGCGGGGACACTGCGAATATTTCGCGTCATCGATGGCCGTCATGTTGCGAACCCTGCGGATTCCAGCGCGGGTAGTCAATGGCTTCCGGCGCGGAGAATTCAATCAACTGACAGGGCAATACGTTATTCGAGGGCGCGACGCACATTCCTGGGTGGAAGTCTACTTCCCGGGTTATGGATGGATCACGTTTGATCCAACCCCTTCGGACGGCGCGGATGGGGGATTGGGGCGGGCCGCGTTATATCTGGATGCGCTTTCGTCCTTTTGGCGCGAGTGGGTAATCAACTACGACCCGGCGCACCAGTTCAGCCTGGCCGTGAATATTTCGCACCACGGCCAGATGCGTTGGTTTGATGTGCAGGACTGGGCGCGAAAAAAATACGCGTCACTGGTTGAGGCCGCACGCGCTGCGCAAGACGCCGCACAACGATCGCCGGTGCAATGGATCACCCGATGCTTTCTATTCATTCTGGTGCTGGGCTTGGTGGTCACGCTGGTCCACTACTCCGCAAGCATCACCCGATCCATCCGCGGCTGGAAGAAAATTACGCGGGCGCAGACCGCACCCTCTGCGGCCGCAGCCGTCTGGTACGAGCGCATGCTTCGCAGCCTCACCAAGCGTGGACTACATAAGACGCCCGCGCAGACTCCGCAGGAATTTGTCGGGTGCATAGCAGAAGACAAACTGCGCCATCAGATGGCGCGCTTCACCACATATTATGAATCGGCACGTTTCGGCGAATCGGTGGAAGATGTATTACGCCTGCCGGAACTATATGCCGAAATCACCCATAAAGGTTAATTCCTCGGCGTAATTTCACTATTCCGTGCCGCAGATACTATATAAAAATTCCCCGCATTGAGCGCATATTGCTCAGCCGGGAGGCCCCGAATGGGCCTATGAATTCATATAACTCATTCCTAGGAAAGCAGTTATTGCGTCCGGGACGAAAAGAAACCAACTTGGCATTTGCCTTGCAATGTCTATAATGCGTGAGTACAAACAACATCCGCTTTCAGGTTCTCTCGATGGGCTTCGTCCCACGAGCAAAAAAGGAGCTCCTAACATGAATCGCACTTCGTTGACTATATTTCTGGCAGCCAGTATGGCGGCCACGGTAGGTTGCGCCAGCAAGAACTATGTCCGGCAGCAAACAACGCCGCTCATCAATAAAACCAATGAGCTGGATGATTTGACCGCGAAGAATTCGAAAGACATCAAAGATGTCGATGCACGCACGCAAGCCGGATTGCAGCAAGTGAACGCAAAGACCGATGCGGTGGACCAGAAGGCGCAAGCCGCAGGCGCACAAGCCGGTCAAGCGCAGACGCTGGCCGACAACGCCAATCATCGCGTGGATTCGCTCACCAACACAGTCGCCAACCTCGACAATTATCACGTGGTGGACCAGACGTCCGTACTATTCGGCTTCAACAAAGATGTGTTGACGAAGGCTGCCAAAGCTGACCTCGATAAGATAGCCGCGAACATCGCCAGCACTAAGGGCTACATTGTGGCGATCGAAGGCAGCACGGATTCCGTGGGCGATGCCCAATATAACTACGACCTCAGCCAACGCCGAGCCAGCGCCGTCATCCAATACCTAGCGTCGGAGCACCAGGTGCCGGCGTACAAGATTTATGTGATTGGCCTGGGCAAGGACAAGCCGGTGGACAGCAACAAGACTTCGGCCGGTCGCGCCAAGAACCGTCGCGTGGATGTCCGCCTGATGACGAACACTGCGGATAGCTCGACGCCCGCCGCGCAGCCTACGGCGAGCGCAAGCCCGTCATCGCTATAAGCGATTTATAGATAATTTTTACCCCTCCTCCCCGGAGGATTTCGCCAACCAGGCTGCTTCTCCCCGGAAGCAGCCTGTTTTTTGCCTCCATTCACCCGAGGTAAAATGAACTATGCGACTTTGCCTACTCGTATTGGCGCTTACAGTTGCGATGAGCGCGGCTCGTGCGCAATCGCCGGGTAACAAAGGCCCCGGTTCGAACGATGCCCCGCCACGATCATCGCAGGGGGACAACGACGATGCGAATTCCAGCTCCAGCCGCGATACCCAGATTGATATCACCCCGCCGAAAAATGACGTTAAAGACCATCCCAATAGCGCCATGCCGGAGTTGACGCAGCCTGCCAGCTCAGGCGATGTAAATGAACTTCATCCTTACAATCCTTACCGGGCGGATAACGACATTCAAGTCGGTGAATATTACTTGAAGCTGAAAGACTATAAAGGCGCGCTGGCTCGCTTTCAGGATGCGCTGGAGTACAAGCCAAATGACGCCATGGCTAATCTGCGCATGGCCGAGTGCTACGAGAAGATGAACGATCCGGGGCAGGCTGCGGTGCACTACCGCGAATATCTTCGGATATTGCCCAACGGGCCGGAGTCAAAGAAAGCGCACAAAGCGCTGGAGAAATTACCGGCCGCGCTCCCTACTACCGCACAACAATAGTGCCTTTCGCGGGTATTCGTGGCTGTTGTTCAAGACAGTAAATGCTTTGCAAGACGGCGCGGATTTCCTCCAGCCGGTCATGCCTGAATTGGAGTTCAGCTCTGGCTAAGCGAGTAGTGGCTGAGCCGCTCTCCCAATCGCGCCTATTTTCGGAATGGATGGCAGCCATTTCGGACACCAGGTACGCCAGCTCGTCCGTCAAAAAGGCGGGGACGCAGGACCTGTGTGGATTACCCCCCACGCACCGACGTAATCCGGGCCGCGTTCGACTCCGCCGTAATGGATTGGGCATGGATCCTCATTCCGAGTATTTCCACCTCACAGTACACAAATGCGCCAAGGGTGTCTGTTCAATAAAGCACACCCGGTTATGCCGGAGGGCGACCCAATCGTGTAGCCACCAGCACTTCCAAAGTGTGGCTGTACTCCGGATTGTGCCGCAGATGGTCAAGATGGCATCGGTTACAGAAGGATGCTCGTCTGCTGTTAATTCAAGCCGCTGAGAAACGTGCTTTAGTTGTTCCGCTTCATGCAAGATTGTGCTGGAAGGCATGGGTCCCTTCTTCCGCAAACCTTAAGAGAGGAAAACTTCAGGATGGGCTGCCTTAGCGCAGGGAACCTGAAAGAGGAAAGGAGGGAACCCCCGAGCGGAGCGTATCACATACCGCGCCAATTATTCATGCAAAACGACTGTGAGGAGTGAACTGCGGACCTCGAGGCCGCCATCGTAGTCAATGAATCCCAACCTTCTGAATTTATTCATGAAAGTGTTCACCCGCGAACGCGTGGTGCCCACCATTTCAGCGAGGGTTTGTTGACTCACGTTGGGAATTTCAGTTCTGTCGCCGATGCCGTCTTTGCCGAAACCCGCGAACATGAGAAGAATACGGGCCAAACGTTTCTCGCTGGAATTGAAGAGTTGATCGATCAGGTCTTCGCGGTAGCGGAAATTCTTGGCCAAAAGATGTTCCACAAACAAATCGGAGAACTCGGATTCTGAATGGAGCATCTTCAGCATCGCTTTCTTCTCAATACGCAAGAGCGTGCAGTTTGTCAAAGCGGTCGCGGTTCCGAGTTGTACGTGTTGGGTGAGCAGCGCGTCTTCGCCGAAGAAATCGCCCGCGCCCAGAATTCCGATGGTTGCTTCCTTGCCGGTCGCCGAGACGACAGTTAATTTGACTTTGCCGGTACGAATGTAGAAGACGGCATCACAGGGGTCTCCCTGGACAAATATGGTGCCGCATTCAGGAACGGACACACTCTTCCTTCCCGTCCCTATCTTGGAGAGAAAAATCTCGGACTTGAAAGATGCAGTTTTCGTTCTGCCCACCATTGACATACCTAAGCGGAAAAATACCACAAATAACGGGCGCGCACCACGGCGGGAAGGCAGGGATGACAATTGGGAAACAGGGCGTACGCCTCTGCGACTACTGCTCCACCCTCACGAAATTCCCCGTGGTTGCGTCAACATCGACACGCAGCCTAGCCTGGCCCACGCTGGGGCCATAGATGACGTGCCAAAGCAATTTATTGGAATTGCGGTTCCAGTCGAGTTCATGAATAACAGGCGTGTCTGGGGCTTGCTTGAGGACTTTTTCGCCGCCATGCTCTTGCGCGACTTTCAGGGCCTGATCGGAATCCACTTTGAGAAACGCAATGTTGAAAACCTGCGTGGAGGTATTCCCGGGATTGTAGGCACCCTCGGACGCCGGCGAAATTCCGCGCTCTGGAGCATCGGACGAATCGGTGCCTGACCAAACGTAAAGCTTTTCTGTCCGCTTTTGCGGCGAGGCGAAGGAAGCCCGCCAGATGGCCGACTTCCCGTCCTGGCCTTTGGAGTCGCCGTTCACTTCGGATTCCAATTCGAACGCCTGTACATCGGGCGCCCAACCATGCGCCGCGAGATAGAGGTTCTGGAAAGCGACGCGGCCGGTCTCCGGCGTGGCGGCTTTCGGCTGAGGCTTATCGTTATTGTTGGCCTGCTGGGTGGAATCGCACGCGGCGGTCACAATCACCGCCAACACGATGGCCGCGATTTGCAATCTGCGTGCTGGGTCGCCGGGTATGCAGTTCGGCATAAGAACTGGCTCCTAAAGTGTTGCCTCTTGGATGCGAAAAGTTCATTCTATGGACAGTTGCCGGGATTGCTTCATGAAATCGAGCTTGCGCCAGTTACAAAAGGAACTTCAAGCAGTGATTGAAGGCATGAGCCTTGATGAATTGGCGCGTCGCCCCTCGGGAAATGCTCAAAAATGGAGCGCCGCCATGATTCTGGAGCACCTGTCGCTAAGCTATGCGGGCACGACCAAGGGGATGGAGCGTTGCCTCGCCGCGGGAAGACCGCTGGCACGGCAGACGACGATGACGGACCGCGTCAAGGCCCTCGTGGTCGTCAGATTCAAGTATTTGCCCACGGGACGGCAGGCGCCGGAGCGGACGCGGCCCTCGGGAGCCGATCCCCACAAGGTTCTCGCGGAGTTTGGGGAGCACATCGAACGGATGGAAGCTGCCATTGCTGCCTGCGAGCAACGCTACGGGCGATCGGCCAAGCTTATCGATCATCCCGTCATTGGCCCGCTCAATGCGAGCCAATGGCGGACGTTTCATTGTGTCCACGGGCGGCACCATATCAAGCAGATTGAGCGCTTGCGCGCCCGCTCCTAGCTGTTTATTGCTGATCGCGGACAGACGATGAGACTCCCGCCTTGCGGGCTTCTTCCTGCATGTCATCCAGCTTCTGTTTGGCGTCGTCCAGCGCCTTTTGTTTGTCGGCGATGTCGGACTTGTACTGCGCATCCTGCTTGTCCCATTCGCCCGCGTCGCGCAGGCGGCTGCCGGCATCCGCGTACATGGCGGCAGCGCGCAGTTGATACTCCTTCTGCGCCACTGTCAATTCGCGGTTTAGCAGATTAATCTGGTCCTGCTGGGCGGCGAATTTACCCTTCCAATCGTCGTTGAGCTGTTGCTGCGCCTGCGCCGTCACGGGGGGCTTGTTGGGCGAAGAAGCGCTTGCAGCGTCGGCGTCTGGGGTAGTTGTTGAGGCGGTCTCCGTGCCGCTCGCCGCCGCAGCCGCCGGTCCAACCACGCTCAACTTATCGTCGGCGGGAAGGTTGTCGTTGTCGAAGGTCTTAACTTGAGCGGCTGGTTTGTCTTTACGGATGGCGCGGGCGTAATCACCCAGCGAATCCGACTGCGCCGCTGCCATGCTGGTCAGCAGAGCAGCAATAAATATTCCCAACAACCAAACCGATGCATTGCGCTTCATGGTTTCTCCTCTATACTTCGAGTCTCTTGCACTAACAGTCCGTACAATCATTTCCAACTAGATTCCGCTTACGAATTCCCCGAGGCCGCGCGAGCTGCATTGCTACGGGCGCCCGCCAAAAATCCACCAATCGTGTGGTCTAAGTGTGCCGCTTCGGAGGCAATATCGGTCGCCAGTTGGCGGGCCAAATCAGGATCGCGGCTCACAGCCAATTGACGTCCATACCCTGAGATCGTGGCCAGCGAACTGCGCAGCTCTAGCGCCATCTCGGCCGATATTTCTCCGTGCATTTCCTGCTGCTTGCGAATTTTTTCCATTTCCGTACGATCATCCATCAGGCACGCCGCCCCCAGCACTTCGCCGCTGGTTGAACGCACCGAGGTGACCGTGATGCGGAGGATGCGAAAATCTCCCGCCGGGGTAATGTGCTCCATCTCCAATGCATCAAGCGGCATGGGCTGGCGAACCGAGGCTTGAATCATCTCCACCAGGCTCAAGGGCGACTGGCTCAAGGGCTGGGTATTCGCAAAGATTTCCGCTGCACTCATTCCCATGGGCGATGCAAAACCAAGAATTTCACGCGCGGCAGGATTCGCTTGCCGGATCAATCCGTTGGGCGCAAAGAACATCACGCCCATGGAAAGGTTCGCGAGCAAGGCCGAGCTGATGTTCTCCGAGGTCTTGGCGCGCCGTCGCTCCGCTTGCTGGAAGGTCAGCAATTCATGCTTCTGCTGTTTCAACTGCTGAATCACGGCATGATAAGTGTGCAGAGGAAAGCTTCCCGAGGCCGCACCGTCACCCGGAAGGGCAGATGGTTCGACCAGGTTTTGCCGCATGTACCGGAGCATGAAAAAGGCCACGAGGAACACTACCGTCATGCCTGCAAAACCCAGTAGCATGCGGAGCACGATGGGATTGGCGAAGGCTCTCACAGCAGCCTCCAATACCATCGGAGAAATTCATCGCCGTAGAAAAACGCGAGGATGGCCATGCCGCCGAGGAAGACGCCAAAGGGCATCTGATGGAAGCGCAAGGCAATGCGCGCCGATTCCCAGGCTCGCCTGCGCGCTTCGTGAGCCGATTCATGAAAGCGCACAATGCGCCGGCGGGTGCGCTTCATCCACACCGACAACACGGTTGAGAGTCCGAAGAGCGAACCGGAAATCGAAGCCGCGAAAATCGTCAGGATGGTCAGCTTTAGGCCGAGGAACGCGCCCACCATGGCCATGAGTTTCACATCCCCGAAACCCATGCCTTCAACTCCACGAGCGCGCAAGTAAATTGCTCCGGCACCGTAAATGAAAGCCGCGCCAATCGCCGCCCCGAGTA
>Ga0181522_10000439_pt1 | contig 31350 bp, 19 predicted proteins | sample PEATcosm2014_Bin_27_FD_121103 | JGI IMG/M metagenome (GOLD analysis project Ga0181522, IMG submission 121103) | Peatland microbial communities from MTU Mesocosm Facility, Houghton, MI, USA - PEATcosm2014_Bin05_10_metaG | ecosystem: Environmental > Terrestrial > Soil > Wetlands > Peat | place...
ATCGTCGCCGGTGCAATACACGCCTTTTTCCGCGAGTTCTGGCGGAGGCATCGGCGAGTTTTCGGCGAAGTCCCGCTCGCCCAAGAGCAGCGTTTCGATCTTGGTCTCGATTTCTTTCTTGGTTTTCGCGTCGAGCAGCTTTCTGTCGGTCAGAAATTTTTCGTGCAGCAGGATGGGATCCCGCTTTTCCCAGTATTCGCGCATTTCCGTGGGCACGTATTCCGCGGGATCGTGCTGCGCGTGGCCCATGCGGCGAAATGTTTTCGCTTCGATCAGGATAGGACCTTCGCCCGCCCGCGCGCGGTCCACTGCTTGTTTCGCGGTCGAATACACGTCGGCGACGTCGTTGCCGTCCACGATGTAGCTGGTGACGCCGTAGGCCTTCGCGCGGTCCGCCAGATTCTCGAGCGGCACCTGCCGCCGCACCGGCGTCGAATAGGCCCAGCCGTTATTCTCGAGGATCAGCACGAACGGGGCTTTTTGCGTGGCCGCAAAATTCAGCCCCTCGTGAAACACGCCGGTGGAACTGCCGCCGTCGCCGATCCACGTCATGGCCACGATTTTCTGGCCCAGGTAGCGCCCTGCGATGGCCACGCCAGTCATCACCGGAATCAGGTCGCCCAGCATCGAAATCGGCGACACAATGTGGAGTTTTTCAAGATCGCCAAAATGGCTGGTGCCGTCCTTTCCTAGCGTCGGAGAAGTGTATTTCGCCATGTGCTGCGTGAAAATGTCGCGAGGAGGGACGCCTTTGACCAGCAGCGCGCCAATATTCCGGATCATCGGCGCCAGCCAGTCTTTTTTCTCGAGCGCGAATGCGGTTCCGACCGAAATCGCTTCCTGACCCAGGCTCGAATACAAGCCGCCGACAATCTTGTTCTGGCGGAACAGCTTGACCATGGTGTCTTCCACGGCGCGGTTCAGTCGCATGTAGTAGTAGAGGTCCAGATGCTGCTGCCGTGTCAGCTCCGCATTCTTCATTCGATCTCCGGTGAGCCAGGCCTTCCCGCCTGTCCCCCTGTAACACGATTTCTAGGCTGGGATCGCCGCTGGCTGCTCGAACCGTTGCAAACTCCCGGCCAAGTCGTCTCGAGTAGCATTCCGCATCTCCAAACCAAAAACTTGTCCGAAGTGTTGCACAAGCCTTGGCGCCGCTTCGCTTGGTTCCATGCGCCGTCCCAGCACCTTTTCGAGCGAGGTAGCTGCGCGCCCAGGGATGCCGCAGGGCACGATCAGATCGAAGAAGCGCAAATCAGTCCCGACGTTGAATGCGAAGCCGTGCGAAGTAACCCACCGGCTGATGTGTACCCCGATGGCGCCGATCTTCTCCGCTTCGCGATTCGCGTCCTGATCGACCCAAACGCCGGTCTTCCCAACCTCGCGGCCAGCGGCAACGCCAAAATCCGCGCAAGTCCGGATCATCACTTCTTCCAGCATGCGCACGTACCAAACCACGTCCCGGCGTATCGCGTCCAGGTCGAGCACCGGGTAGCCCACAATCTGTCCCGGGCCGTGATAGGTAACGTCTCCGCCGCGATTGGTGGTGTGAAACTCCACGCCCTTCTGCTGCAAAACTCCCTCCGACGCCAGCAGATGCTCGCGACTACCGCTGCGGCCAAGGGTAATCACGTGCGGATGCTCGCAGAGCAGCAGTACGTCGCCGATCGCGTCCGCCTTCCGCGCCGCGACAAGCCTCTTCTGCAACGCGAACGCTTCGGTGAAGCCCATCCGTCCCAGGTCGACAATGTGACATGAATTCATGTGGAACAATCGCGCCGTGCGCAAACTTCTTCAAACGTTGATCTGCAATCCCTTGACGCTCGCGAAGGCATCGCCCATTCCTTCCCACACCGTCGGGTGCGCGTGCATCATCTCCATCATGTGCTCGACGGTTCCTTCCAGATGCAGCACGGCCGCAGCTTCCGACAGGATTTCCGTCGCCAGCGGGCCGATGATGTGGATGCCCAAAACCTCGCCGTACTTTTCGTCGGACACCACCTTGATGAATCCCCCGTGGTTGCCCAGAATCGTCGCCTTGCTGTTGCCCACGAACGGAAATTTCCCGGTCTTCACCGCGAAGCCGGCTTCCCTGGCCTGCTTTTCCGTCAATCCGATCGAACCGATCTGCGGCTCGCAATAGGTCGCGTTCGGAATCCGTGTTTTCACAATGGCTGGCGGCTTTTTCCCGGCGATGTGCGTTACCGCCGCGATTCCCTCCATCATTGCGGCGTGCGCTAGTTGCGGCAGTCCTGCAACGATATCGCCGATGGCGTACAAACCCGGCTCGTCGGTCTCCATAAAAGGGCCGACCTCGACAAAGCCGCGCTCGAGTTTGGCCTTGGACTTCTCCAGGCCGCAGTTGTCGGTCATCGGCTTGCGCCCGACCGCCAGCAAAAGCTTTTCGGCCTGCAAGGTCTGCGCTTTGCCGTCCTTATCCTTGAAGGAAACGGTCACGCCCTTGGCGTCCTTCTTCACCGATTCCACCATGCTCTGTGTAAAGATCTGAATATTCTTTTTGCGGTAGGTCTTATCAAGCTCCGCGGAAATTTCTTCGTCTTCCACGGGCACGACGCGCGGCAGCGCTTCGAGAATGGTCACCTGCGTTCCAAACGAATTGTAGATGGACGCAAATTCCACGCCCACTGCGCCTGCGCCCACAATGATCAGCGTCTTTGGAATCGCCGGTAATTCGAGGATCGACCGGTTGGTCAGAATCGTCTTGTGGTCGGGCTCGATACCGGGCAGCGAGCGCGCCTCCGACCCGCTGACCATCAGAACATTCGAGGTCTCGATCTGCGTCTTCTTGCCGTCCTTCTCGACGCTGACTTTGCCAGGTCCTTCGTAGCGTCCCCAGCCCTGCACCCACTCCACTTTGTTCTTCTTGAACAGAAACTCGATGCCCTTGGCGTGTTTCTTTACGATTTTTTCCTTGCGCGCGATGATGTTGGCCCAGTTGATTTTCAGTCCGCTGACTTCAAATCCCAGTTCTTCGCCATTCTTGAAATGCTCGTAGACATCGGCGTGGTGCAGCAGAACTTTGGTGGGGATGCAGCCGACGTGCAGGCAGGTGCCACCAAGAAAAGGATCCTTCTCGACTACCATGGTCTTCAGCCCGAGTTCGCCGGCGCGAATGGCCGAAACGTAGCCGCCCGGACCGCTCCCGATAATCGCCACATCGTACTTAGCCACGCGCACTCTCCTCTACCGAATCCGGACTGTATTGGCTGATGTCGCCGGCACCGATCGAAACCGGGTGCCCGCATGGAGAAAAAGTCGCCTGCGCCCGTCTGCCAATCGCAGGGCACCCAGCGCAGACAGCAGCGTCCCGCCAAACCCCCAAATTTTAGCAGCCGCCCGACAACGCCGCAACTTTAGCACTTCGTTGGAATTGACAGGGACGTCGTGGACGTGGTTATCCCGAGGCGGGCAATGCCAATGGAGTGAACTCTTCGTGAGCGTGATGGACCGAGGGGCACGGCGGCAAACACGATGAGCAGAGGTTTGCCCCGCCCCGCTGGGGACCATTTACTAAGGTTGGGAAGAGGACGAATTTGTCTGAAGAGATGGCGCAGACATCAGGTCGACGAACATTTTCGTGAATTTGGGAAGGTCGAGATCGGTTTGCGCATGCACGAGCTGCACGTCCGCGGTTGGTTTGAGCGTTTCGTTCCAGGTCAACGTGTTGCCGTAGCTGGGGCCGTGGCTGATGTCGATGTCCATGTACAGCTGCCGCTGGTTCGTGATGATGCTGGGATCAAGCCATGCGCAAGCGGCGAGTTCGTCCCAGAGGTAGTAGCGGTCTTGGGAGTATTTGGCGATGTATTGCGCGGCGGGACTCGGCGATCTGGCGATGGCTTCGAGCATCTGCTGCGTGAACATCGCTTTAATCGAGACATCCACGGTAGTCACGTCGATGCGGGGCCAATGGGCGCGCAGGGTGATGTGCGCGGCTTCGGGATCGAACCAGAAATTAAATTCGTGACGCGGGCTGGTGGAAAACTCGGGGTCGTCGGTTTGCGGATTCAGGCTGCCGCCCATGATCACGATTCCCCGCGTCCCTTCCGCGAAATGTGGATCGATCGCCAGGGCCAGGGCGATATTCGTGAGTGGCCCGCCGGCGTAGATCGTGACTTGATGCGGGTGCGCGTGAACCTGGCGGATCAAGAAATGTGCGGCGTCTTCGTCGGCTGGTCTTGTGTGCGGCGCGCCTTCCGGCATCGGCGGAATATCCCACGGACCATGCACGTTCGGATTCGCCGGAGTCCCGATCACTCCTTTTGTGTTTTGATCGAGTGTCATCGGTCCCATTCCCCACGCGCCCAGCCACACCACTTTCCCGTTCAGTTGCGACGCGACACGCGTCTCTACTTCGTCACGCACCAGCGGAAACACCGCCCCGGGCACGACGGGAACGCCGGCGCGGCCAATCAGCTCCAGCATTCGCAACGTGTGTTGCACTTCTTCGTCGCGCCAGGCGTTGCCGGTAACCATGGTGATCCCCAGCACCTCCGCTTGCGGTGCCTGCAGCAGGGCCATAATGGCCATCTGATTCGACCCCCCGGGGCCGGAGCCATCCTGGTCGATGATCACCAGCCGTTTTTGTGCAAGCGTCGGCAGATGCAAAGTCAGCACGAGAATAGTCCCGATCAGTATTCGCTTCATGAGCCGCTATTCTTACATAGAAGGCGGCCCTCCCGGCCGAGCGCCCCTCCCGCACCAGTGCTCGCCACCACCGTCAGCGACGCGGACGACTTCGCCTTGTGCAGCAGCCCCAGTTCCCGAGGCAAGTCTCGGCCCCGAAGCGTCGTGTGGTTCCACCGCGTTTTTCGTCACGGCTTCCGCCGCGCCCCGAAGGTATTGTTTCGAAGGCGGCTACGGCGAGAAGGAGGGCGGAGACGACAGCCATTGTGGGGAGATCGGTTGAGGTGACGCCGAAGTGCATGGTGGCGATGAGGCGGCTGGCGACCAGGGGCGCAGGGATGCCGATCGCGATGCCCAGCAGCGGTATTTGGGGGAATGAGGAAACTATGATGCGGAAGAGTGCGCGCTCGCAGACAGCAGCAAGGTCACGTGGATAGACGAGCCTTTCTCGCTGGAGCGAACTTCGAAGATCCCGCCCAGGTCTCTTATGCGCTCGCGCATGCCCGCCATGCCCACCCCGAGCAGTCGCGTGCCGGAATGGAATCCGGCTAGAACCTCGGGCGATATTCCGCGTCCTTCATCGCGGATTTCCACGCGCACGGCATGGTCATCAACGTTGATGCGAATCAGGGCCACCGAACTTCCCGAATGCCGGTGAATATTCGCCAGACTCTGCTGCACGACTCGAAACAGTGCCGTTTCGATCTCGCTGGGCAGCCTGGCAAAGGTTTCCGGGATTTCCAAGTCAACGCGTATTCCGCTGCGTTCCGCGAAGCCTTCTGCGTACCAGGATATTGCCGTGAGAAGTCCCATTTCATCCAACAGCGGGGGGTGAAGGAGATACGACATCGTTCTGATTTCGGAGGTGCAAAGTTTCGCCATGTCCATGGAATCGGCAACGCGAGCCCGAACCGAATCAGCGATTCCGGAATCTGGCCGGAGCAAAGCGCTAAGATTCATTTGAATGCCGGCGAGATATTGCCCTGCGCTGTCATGCAATTCGCGCGCGAGGTGCCGGCGTTCAACGTCCTGCATATGGATGAGTCTTGCCGAGAGCTGTTCGAGTTGAGCGGCGCGTGCGGCGATGTCCACCTCCATACTGGCCTGCGCTTGGCGGAGGGCTGTTTCCGTGCGTCGATGCGCCGCGATTTCCTTGTCGCCCTTCAAACGCGCCGTTTGCTGTACTTCGGACAGACGGGTCATACGCAGAGCGCACCCGGTGAATTCCGCGAGCCCGATCATGATGCGGGCATCCTCGGCATCAAATTTCATTTCGTCGTCGTGCGAAACAACCCATAGGGCGCCGGGTATTTCGCCTCCCAAGTCCACCGGGATCACCAACGCTTCGACGACGGGGAAGTCCAAACCGTTGAAGTACGGAAAAAGCCGGCCGGGATAGGCGAACAGCTGCGGCGAATGGGCATCCAGGGTCGCGCCGCAAGGGCTGAAATGCCTCGGCGTGGTTGCTCCGAGATGCTTGCTCAGGGCTCCTGCCAGATTCGTCCAGCGGAAGATGGGCTCGCCTTCGGGCGGCGTCTCCAGAAGACTCAAACCTGCGGTGCCGGCGCTGCACAATTCCAGAGCGGTTCGAAGCAATGTGTCGACCAACTCTTCCGGAGCGGTGGTCATTACCCGCGCGAGGCCTTGCAGGGCCGCGTTCTCGGCGTGGTCGTTTGGCTTACGGCGCCGGCGCGACTTCAGCTTCTGCGTGATGAGGATGTCTTCCAGTCCTACCGGCTCGGTCGTCTCGGGCACGATCGGTCGTTTGGGCGCCCGCGCGAGCCGTGCAGAGGGGCGCCGCGAGCTTCGGCGAGAGGGTATAGGGTTGTCCATCACATGTTCCTACTCCGGGGAGCAACTTCCCGTGGAAACGGTTTAGACCGTAAGCCGACAGTACCGAGATGACCCATTCCTGGGCTCTTTTGCTGGCGGGGTAACCACACACACTGTACGCTATCGTACGTCAAAACGATAGAGCGAGCTTTGCGCTATGGGAACCAGGACGAGGCGTGCCCCCCGGTTCTGCCAGAGACCCCGGGCAGCCGCAATCGGCCCGATGAAGGCGTTGGGGCTGATTCTGTGGCAAAATAGTCAGGGTAAATAGCGATGGCTGACCGAACGACGTTGGAAGTTGTGCGTCCTACCAGGGCTGCGAAATCCCCCAAGAAGAGCTCGGGAAATGGCGAAGAGCGGGAGCGCGTTTTCGAGGCCTTCCGGCGGTGGGGTTATCTCGAAGCCGATCTCGATCCTTTGAAGCTGTTCCAACCGCTAGACTGTTTCGATCTGCAACTGGCAGGGCCTGCAGCGGACCAGGCCCGGCGAATTTATTGCGGTTCGGTCGGTGCCGAGTTTATGCATTTGCGCGAACCGGAGCGGCGACGCTGGATTGCCGAGCAGTTGGAGAAGCCTGCCGAAGAAGTAGATCAACATAAGATCCTCGAGCGGTTGGTCCGGGCGGACCTTTTTGAGCAGGTCTTGCAGGCGCGGTATTTGGGGACCAAACGCTTTTCGCTGGAAGGCGTTACCGCTCTGATTCCCTTGCTGGACGTGATTTTGAATACCGCCGGGGATGCCGGGGCGATGGATTCGATTATTGCCATGAGCCATCGCGGGCGGTTGAACGTGATGGTGCATGCGGCTTGCAAACCGCCGCATGAGGTTGTGTCGGGATTCGAGGATGTCGACCCCCGAAGCGTGCTCGGCGCGGGCGATGTGAAGTATCACGTTGGGGCGACCGGTACGTACGTCACCTCGGGCGGGCAGTCGATCAACATGCACATTGTGTCGAATCCAAGTCACCTGGAGGCTGTGGATCCCGTGGCTATGGGTCGAGCTCGGGCGAAGCAAACCCGGCATGGGGCGGACGGGCCGGTTGTCGATCGGTCGCAGGAAATGCTGAACAAGGTTTGGCCGATCGTGATGCATGGCGACGCGGCGTTTGCAGGACAGGGGATTTGGGCCGAGACATTGAATCTGGCGGATTTGAAGGGCTACACGGTCGGCGGGACCGTGCACATCGTTGTAAACAATCTGATCGGGTTCACGACGCCGCCGGTGCAGGAGCATTCCTCCCGTTTTGCTTCCGATATTGCGAAGCGGCAAAGCGTGCCGGTGTTTCATGTAAACGCGGAAGATCCGGATGCCGTGGTGCGCATGGGACGGCTGGCGGCGGAATATCGCGCGAAATTCGGTAGCGATGTTGTGGTGGACATTATCGGCTACCGGCGGCATGGACACAGCGAGGTGGATGATCCGACCATCACGCAGCCGCTGACCTACGAGCGCATCAAGAATCATCCGCCGCTTTGGAAGATTTATGCGGAGCGGACAGGGATCGATGCGACCGCCATCGGCGAAGCGGTGCGCAAGGAATATGAGGAAGAACAGACCAAGGCCAAGGCGCTGAAGAAGATGCCGCAGCTGCGGACGCTGCCGAGCTATTGGGATCCTTACATTCACGGGAAGTACGATCCGGCGTACGAAGTGGATACGGGTTTGTCGCGGGGAAAGCTTGCCGAGCTGACCGACGGGCTTGTGCGCGTGCCTCCGGGCTTTCATCTGCATCCGAAGCTGGCAAAATTGCTGGAGCAGCGGACGGAAATGGGGCACGGAAAGCGGCCGATCGATTACGGGTTTGCGGAGTTGCTGGCGTTTGCTTCCTTGGTGCTGGAAGGAACGCCAATCCGGTTGACCGGGCAGGATTCGCAGCGGGGAACGTTCAATCAGCGGCACGCGGTCTTGATCGACACCCAGACCGAACACAACTATTTGACGCTCTCGCATCTTTCGCGCCAGCAGGCGTTTTGCGAGATTCACAATTCGCCCCTGTCGGAGGCGGCTTGCGTGGGATTCGAGTACGGCTTCAGCCGCGATTACCCCGAGGCGCTGGTGTTATGGGAGGCGCAGTTTGGCGATTTTGTGAACGGCGCGCAGGTAATCATCGACCAGTTTTTGAGCGCGAGCGAAGACAAGTGGAATTTACCTACCGGTTTGGTTCTGTTGCTGCCGCATGGATATGAGGGCCAGGGCCCGGAGCATTCCAGCGCGCGCATCGAGAGGTTTCTACAGCTGGCGGCGGAGGATAACCTGCAAATTTGCCAGCCTTCAAACGCGGCGCAGTACTTTCATATGTTGCGCCGGCAAGCGCGACGGATGTGGCGGAAACCCCTGATTGTATTTACGCCGAAGAGCATGTTGCGGCATCCGGACGCTGCTTCGGACATCGAGGATTTCACGGCGCCGCGATTTTTACCGGTGGTGCCGGACCGCGAGATTCAAGACGCGAAGCGGATTTTGTTTGCCAGCGGAAAAGTAGGCCACGAGTTGCAGGCGGAACGTAAGCGGCGCGGGGATACGAGCACGGCAATTTGTTTTCTGGATCAGCTGTATCCTTTGCCGCGGCCGGAGATTTCTGCGGTCCTGGACGCCCATCCGAATGCGCATGAGATTGTTTGGGTACAGGAAGAGCCGGGAAATATGGGGGCTCATTTTTACGTGACGCCGCGCTTGCAGCGATTGGCTCAGGATAAGGGGCGAAAGGTGCGAGCGGTGAAGCGGTCGGCTAGCGCAAGTCCCGCTACGGGGTCGGCTAAGGCGCACGAGATGGAGCAGAAGACGCTGCTTAGTTTGGCATTTACCACCACCGTCGGGGAATAACCCAAAGATCGTCAGTTTAATTCAAACCTCTGCAACCAGGAAACTATTCTAGCCGTGTGAGTTACCCAAACTTCTTCTTTACAAGCGAGTTCCGCGAACCGTGCAACCATCCGAATTTGCGATTCTCGTTGTAAATCGTTGTAAACGGGATATCTGGACTTCGTCTCCTACTCCGCGTTCCTGGTGGAAGCACCTGGCAGATAACTTCCTAGTCCTTCTTTATTCTTTCCTGCAGTCCGTCCACAATCGCACAGCTTTGAATCTCGCGGAGCAGCGATACTAGAACAGTGATAAGAGGGCGCTCAGGATCGGTTTGAATCGACAAAATCTAGGTCAGCGCGACTGCTGCTACGCGAAATTGGCGGATTTGCTCCAGGGAACGAAAGCTAAATGACAATTCCGAGGGAACGGCTCAAGAGTTGAGCGCAACGTTTACTTTGAGCCCTCTTGCACGCGACCTATTCGCCCGACTGTGGCGGAGGTGAGATTGTTTATCCCGCATACCTACGGGACTGCTCTCATTCTCATGCTGGTCAGCATGCTGTGCTGGGGGAGCTGGGCGAATTCGCAGAAGATTGACAAAAGCTGGCGGTTCGAACTTTTCTACTGGGATTACGTCTGGGGTCTTTTGGCATGCGCGCTAGCGTTCGGCTTGACCCTCGGAAGCAGGAACTCGGCGTTGCCGGACAGCTTTTTTCGGAATCTAAATGCCGCAAGCGTTCGAAGTCTTCTGGAGGCTTTCTTCGGTGGTGTGATCTTCAACGCCGGAAACCTTCTTCTCGTGGCTGCGATATCTGTGGCTGGCATGGCCGTAGCGTTCCCGATAGGAGCAGGGCTCGCGTTGGTGATAGGAGCCGTCATCAACTACATCATTGCGCCGAAGGGGAATCCCATTCTCCTTTTTGGCGGAATAGCGCTGATTTGTGTGGCCATCCTGCTTGATGCTTTGGCGTATCGCGGATTGTCCCGGGGCGGGAAGGCAACCAAAAAAGGAGTTGGATTGAGTCTGGCGTGCGGTGTCGCCGTTGGGCTTTTCTACCCATTCGTCGCCAAAGCCCTAACAGGCCCCAAACACCTAGGGCCCTACACGGTCTTTTTTGTTTTCGCCTTGGGCGCCCTCGTTTCCAATTTTCCAGTGAATTATGCATTGATGCGCTGGCCCGTCAGCGGCCGACCTCTGCGAATGAAAGACTATTTCGAGGGACGAATGAGCCTTCACGCATGGGGAATATTAGGCGGAGTGATTTGGGGCATCGGTACGATCGCGAACTTTGTGGCTTCCTACGTACCGATGATTGGACCCGCCACATCGTTCTCGCTTGGCGAAGGCAACACGATGATCTCCGCCATCTGGGGAATTCTTGTATGGAGGGAGTTTCATGGTGCGGGAAAGCGCGTCAAGGCCCTCCTCGCGATTATGTTTGTATTATTTGTTTTGGGATTGAGTTGTATCGCGCTCGCTCCGGTAATCCGATAGGAAGCCGAAGGCGGAAAAAGACAGAACGGGAGAAGTAAGATGACCAAGTTGGACAATGAGAATGGAGCATTTGGAAGCCCTGGAATTCATCCCCGATGGACCCATGGCGGCAAAGACGGGGTCGGAACGGCATACGCGGCTTCCAGCCAAATCTGGTTTACCCTTTGGAATGGCATCATTACCGAAGTCTATTACCCAACCGTTGACAGGCCCCAACTACGCGACCTTCAATACCTGATTACCGATGGAAAGACCTTCTTCCACGAGGAGAAGCGCCACCTCAAATCCCAATTCGAGCGCTTATCCGATCACACCCTCGGCTATCGCTGCACGAACTCCGATCCTGGTGCCCGCTACGCCGTGGTGAAGGAAATTATCACGGACCCGCATCTTGCCTGCGTTCTCCAACGCACCAAGTTGACGGGTGACGAATCTTTCGTTTCGAAGCTGCGGCTGTATGCCCTGTGCGCTCCTCACCTGGAAGTCGGAGGATGGGGAAATAACGGGTACGTTGCCGAATGGAACGGCCGAAAGATTCTCCTGGCGCAGAAACAGGGAACGTGGCTGGCAATGGCCGCCACCGTGCCCTTTTCTCGCGTGTCATGCGGGTATGTCGGTCGCAGCGACGGCTGGACCGATTTAGCGGGCAACTTTCAGATGGACTGGGAATTCGGCCACGCGAGTGACGGCAATGTCGCGCTCACCGGGGAGCTCGATGTGAGTGCTCAGCGCGAATTCACACTTGGCCTTGCTTTTGGAGATACAGAACATCATGCGATTGCGACACTCTTTCAGGCGCTGGGCACCCCCTTTGAAGAGCATCACAAGCGCTACACAGAACAATGGGACCGTACCGCCGCGCACCAGGCTCCGTTAGAGAAGTTTTCGAGTGACCAGGGCAATCTGTATCACAGCAGTTTCAGTCTGCTGCTCGCGCACGAGGACAAGTCCTATCCTGGGGCATTGATTGCCTCTCTCGCAATCCCCTGGGGAGAAGCGCGAGGCGACAAAGATCAGGGGGGGTATCACCTGGTTTGGACGCGGGACATGGTCAACAGCGCCTCCGCTCTGCTCGCCTGCGGTGAGAGCGGCACCCCGCTGCGGGCGCTCATCTATCTCGCGGTGTCTCAGCAGGAAGATGGCGGCTTCTCACAGAACTTCTGGGTCAACGGCAACCCGTATTGGCGGGGAATCCAACTGGATGAGGTCGCCTTCCCCATATTGCTGGCATTGCGCCTCTGCCAGCAAAATGCCCTTCAGGATTTCGACCCTTATCCGATGGTCCTTAAAGCGGCGAGTTACTTGCTTCGGCACGGGCCGGTGACGCAACAGGAACGATGGGAGGAAGCTAGCGGTTATTCTCCATCGACTTTGGCCTCTAACATCGCGGCCCTGATCGGCGCGGCCTATTTTTGTCGCCAGCGGGCGGACAAAACCGCTGCCGAGTTCCTTGAGCAATACGCCGACTTTCTGGAATCTCATGTCGACGCCTGGACGGTCACAACGGAAGGGACTCTGGTCCCCGGCATTCGACGCCACTACATTCGGATTCTGCCGGACGATGTGGACAATTCTACGCCAGCGGAAGACCCGAACTCGGGAATCCTGAAAATCGCCAACCTTGCGCCAGGCGCTAACAACTCATTTCCGGCAAAGGAAATCGTCGATGCTGGCTTTCTTGAGCTGGTTCGTTACGGGATAAGACAGCCGCACGATCCGGTGATTGTCGATTCGTTGAAGGTGGTTGATGCAGTTCTGAAAGTGAATACTCGCGTTGGACCCGTCTGGCATCGTTACAACCACGATGGCTACGGACAGCGGGAGGACGGAGGCCCTTTCAAAGGATGGGGCAAAGGTGGAGCGTGGCCGCTTCTGACCGGAGAACGGGCGCATTTTGAACTCGCTGCGGGACAAGATATAAAACCGTTGATACGAGCGATGGAAGGCTTTGCCTCGGCGACGGGTCTCCTGCCGGAGCAGGTTTGGGATGAGCAGGACAAGCCGGAAAAGTATATGTTCCTTGGCCGGCCGACGGGCTCGGCGATGCCTCTGATGTGGGCCCACGCGGAGTACATCAAGCTCCTCAGGTCCGCATCGGATGGCCGCGTCTTCGACCTGATTCCTGAAGTAGCGCACCGCTACCTCGGAGATCGCAAGGCTTGTCAGCGATTCGAGATCTGGAAGCCAAATCGGCAGGTGCCTGTCGTCAAGAAAGGCTACACCCTGCGCTTCCAGGTTCCGGCCCCCTTCCGACTGCACTGGACAGGTGACGAGTGGCGCACGGTCAACGATACCGCCTCCGCGCCGACCACTTTCGGAATTGAGTTCGTCGATCTTCCAATCACCACATCCCAGCGGGCGCCGCTTCGATTCACTTTCTTCTGGCCGGAAAGCAATTCATGGGAAGGCCGCGACTACATGGTTGAGGTGGAACACTAAGAGGGACGGGATTGGCCAGTTACAGCTGCCGACGTAATCCACGACGACGGCGGCCCCGGCTTCGGCAAATGCGAGTGCTATGGCCTGACCGATCCCGGTCCCGGCACCGGTAACGACGGCTACTTTGTCTTGCAGTCTCAGTGAATGACCCTTCATTTGCAGTGCTAGATTTTGACGAAACCGATAAGCGCGGCCAATCCCATAGGACCACAATTTCCATGCCTGCGCCGCAAAAATCATCTGCCGGACCATCGCGCAAAACCGTTCGAGGCGACCGCCGCGATCCCGTCTATTAACATGCGCGAATGGCAACTGCGTTCAACCGATCTCGTCTGCTATTGTTTGAGCATGCCCATCCGCTACGACGCAATCGTCATCGGCACTGGAGCGGGAGGCGGGACTCTCGCGTTGCACCTCGCGCGGACCGGCAAGAAGATTCTTATCCTGGAGCGGGGGCCCTTTATGCCTCAGGAAAAGCTCAACTGGGACACCTCGGCTGTTTTTCTCGACAATCGTTATCACACCAAAGAAATCTGGCAGGACAAAGACGGTAAGGACCTGCACCCACAACAATCTTACTTCGTGGGCGGACAGACGAAAGTGTTCGGCGCAGCGATGTTCCGCATGCGCACGGAAGATTTTGGCGTGATCCGGCACCAGGGCGGCATATCTCCCGCATGGCCAATTTCTTACGCTGATCTGGAGCCTTTTTATACCCGCGCCGAAGAGCTTTTTCAGGTTCACGGCGACCTCGGCTCGGCTCCCGCCGTACCTGGCGGCTATGGAAGCTCTTTTGATCCCACCGAGCCGTTCCACTCGAAGAAATATCCTTTTCCGGCGCTCGCCAATGAGCCGCGCATGCAATCCATCGAAGATGCTGTGCGTAACCTAGGCATCCATACATTTCCTATCCCGCTCGGGCTGAAGCGCGACGCCGCCGCGCCGCTCGAATCCAAATGCGTTCGTTGCGACACGTGCGACGGCTATCCGTGTCTAGTGCACGCCAAATCCGATGCCGATATCAATTGCATCCGTCAGATTCTGCATCTGCCTAATGTGACTTTGATGACGAACTCGCGGGTTACGTGTCTCCTCACGAATGCGAACGGTACGGAAGTCAAGACGGTCGAAGTGATTCACTCAGGCCGCGGCGTTAGCCACGACGCCTTTGCTCCTCCCGCGAGCGGCAGGACCGCAAGTTACTCTGCCGATCTTTTCTGCCTATGTGCCGGTGCCGTGAACTCCGCCGTGATTCTCCTGGCATCCGCCAACGACAAGCACCCCAACGGGCTCGCCAACTCCTCCGACCAAGTCGGCCGAAATTTCATGTATCACCAGGCGGATGCTTTGCTCGCCATCTCGAAGGAACGTAATGAAGACTCCTACACCAAGACATGGGGCACGAATGACTTCTATTTGAAAGATACCGACCCGAATTATCCGTACCCACTCGGTCAAGTCCAACCCGTAGGTAACTTTCACTCGGAAATGATGAAAAGCGATGCCCCGCTGCTGACGCCCGGCTTCGTCCTCGAAGCTATGAAGCACCACGCCGTTCCCTGGTGGCTTACAACAGAGGATCTGCCCGATCCCAACAACCGCATCACCTTGCATAACACAACGCCGCTCGCTGTCCAAAACACGCAGCCAGGGATCGGTGGCCCGCATCCCTCCGGAGACACGGGCCACACCAACGAATCCGAACACGTTTCCGACAACGCCCCCTTTCGCATTCAGCTCTCCTACACGCCAAATAATGTGGAGAGTTTTGAGCGCCTCAAAGATCGGTGGGTCGACATTCTCAAAAGAGCGGGCCACGCTACCATGACCGTGCCCCTCCACGCCTATTTCAAAAAAAGAATTCCCATCGAAGGTGTTGGCCACCAGAACGGAACTTGCCGGATGGGCAGAGATCCATCGTCGAGCGTTCTCGATCCGAACTGCAAGGCCCACGACCTTGACAATCTGTACGTTGTCGACGCGTCGTGTTTCGTCTCGGCGAGCGCTGTGAATCCCTCATTGACCATCATCGCCAATGCAATCCGGATTGCTGACCATCTCGTGTCGGAACGTCTCAAATGATTGCCGATAGTGTCCGAACACCCTGCAACGCATTATAAAAGGGCGCCCCTTTGAGGTAGGTTTTGAGCGCTGACCTCATCCCCTACGGAAAGGAGCACCCTAAATGGAGTACGAAGTATATCGGCATGAACGTTCACAAAGAAGTGATCTCGATCGCGGTGATGAACGGCGATGGAAAAACTGGTGATGGAGTCCCTCATCGAAACCAAGGCGATCACCATTCTACAGTTTATCTAGGGGCTACGCGGTGCTTTGCATGTGACGTTTGAAGAAGGAACCTGGGCGGCTTGGTTGTACGACCTACTGAAGCCCCACGTCACGAAGGTCGTCGTATGCGATCCACGGAAAAATGCCCTGCTGAAACTCTTCCTTTATCTTAAGATGGGCGTTCCGGTCGGCGACGCTGGCGACCATTATAAGCATCACCCCCACTGCCAGAACGAATGGCAAGAGTAAATTCGGATGGTTGCAGGCCTCCGCAACCATTTTATGTTGATTTGCACGGCCTCGGGGATGCTCCCTCTGATCCGTTGGTTTTTTAGCGATTCGGAATTCCAAGGATTGCTCCGTCAGGCGAACGGGTTGGAGATCGTGACGCTTCCAATCTGCTGTCCATCCTGAAAGTCTTCACTGTAAAGAACTCCACACTGACCTTCGATTGCAGAAGCGACGATCAATGAATCGTACCAAGGCAACTGAAACCTAGCTCCAATTCGTAGCGCCTCTCCATACAAAGCTTGCGAAGAATGCACCGAAAGGAGTGGTCGAAACGTGGTTGACAAGTATTGCTCCGCGTCGGCGCTGCTCATGGGCTTTGAGAAACGGCGCAGCGCAACGCTAAAGAATTCTTGCACCACTGGATAGCTGACAATGCCGCCGCCCGTCTCGATGGCATTTCTGATCAGCTTCCGGGATTGCGCAGCCTTCTTCGGCGAACTTACGTCGAACGAATATATGAAGATGTTTGTATCGAGAAAGAACCTAACGTTCATTCATCTCGTCCCGACTAAAGCGCCGCCCCGCCTGTACATGCTTCAGTCGCTTCATCAGAGCGTCGAACTCCTGCGTGCCGCCGCTCTGTGCTGTAAATTGTTCCAGCCATTCCCGGAACATGGCATTTAGCGTCTTGTGCTGCGATTTGGCCAGCAGACGCGCTTGCTCAATCAGGTGCTCATCAGCACTAAGGGTAATGTTTTTCATACGGAAGTAGTGTACACGATTATCGTGTCGCTAGCAACGTTTCGCGCTCTTCAAAACGCAAACCGCGCGGCTTGTCAAAGAAGTGCTCGAGGCGTGACTGATTTCCTTTCCCTCAACGCATGATGAAGCCGCCATCGACCGAGATCGATTGTCCGGTCACGTAAAGCCACAAAACGACTCTCGCAATCTCCTCCGGCCGGCCGACGCGCGCCGCCTACGCTGCGAGTCGGATCCGTTCCAACCTGAAAGGCAGCACAAATTCGGATGGTTGCAACCAACGCCGATCCTGATTACCTTTAACACTGCGTTCACATTGGCGTCATCGCTGCGTCATCCCGCGCACCCAGACTGGTTGTTATCAACTGTGCTACGCAATCAGCCAGGTGACCGAACGCCTTCCAATGCCTACCGCATTACGCCGGGGTACGGTACACTTCGGACAAGCCGGCGGACGGAACGTGCTACCTGCATGAAACGTGTCCTGATCATTGAAGACGACAAAGACATCGTCGAGCTGGTGCGGTACAACCTTGCCAATGAAGGGTTTCAGGTCAATGCCGCCTTTGACGGCAGCAGCGGCCTGAATTCGCTGAAGAAGTCGCCTCCCGATCTTTTGCTTCTCGATCTGATGCTTCCGAAGCTTTCCGGGCTGGACATTTGCCGGGAGGTCCGGCGGGACGACTCACTGAATCGCTTGCCCATTCTGATGCTTACGGCGCGCGGCGAAGAAGCCGACCGTGTTGTAGGACTCGAGATGGGCGCCGACGATTACGTGACGAAACCGTTCAGTCCTCGCGAGTTGCTCGCACGCGTCAAGGCCTTGCTGCGGCGCACCGAACCTCCCGCGGACTCGCCGCGCACCATCGAGATCGGCAAACTGGCGATCGATCCAGCGTCGTACCGCGTCAGCCACTCCGGGAAGCCCGTTCCGCTGAGCACGCTCGAATTCCGGCTGCTCTATTACCTTGCTTCGCGCCCGAACCGCGTATTTACGCGGGATCAGCTTCTGGATGCCGTGTGGGGCACGGACCGTTTCGTAACGCCTCGCAGCGTGGATGTGTACGTCCGCCGATTGCGTGAGAAAATCGAAAGCGATCCGGAAAATCCCAGTCATCTGAAGACGGTGCGCGGCGCAGGGTACTTGTTCGAAACTCGTGCGGCGTAACCTTTTCTGGAAACTAGCTCTGACATTCTTCACGCTGCTCTTGAGCGTGCTCGTCGCCGTGGACTTTTTCGCCGAGCGAGCACTGCGCCGCGATTCCGAACGCGCCACCTTCGACCAACTAGCCACCTTCGCGCGATTTGCACGGGCTCGTCCGGTCGAATTTCCCTCCCTCGCATCGCCGCAACCTGAGAGTCTCGATGGCTTGAATCGTTGGGCGGCTGAAATCGGCTCGGGTGGCGTGCGCGTCACGGTAATTCGTCGGGACGGTCAGGTCTTGGCGGACTCCGAGGCCGATCCGCGAAGCATGGAGAATCATGCGGATCGTCCGGAGGTGCAAGAAGCGTTGGCCAAGGGCGAAGGGCGCTCGGTGCGGCGCAGCGTCACGCTGCAGCGCGATCTAATGTATTACGCGGTTCGGCAGGACGTGGTGGAAGGTCCGCCGATCGTATTGCGGTTTGCCGTCCCGCTGGCGACCGCGAATCAGGCCCTTGGTCTGTTTCGGCGGAGTTTGTGGCTGGCGTCGTTTGTGATTTTGCTGGTGGCGGGAATGGCGGCGGTGCTGGTCTCGCGGGCGTTTTCGGACCGCGTGGAACGCTTGAGGGAGTTTTCGCGGCGGGTTGCCGAAGGCGACTTCCGTCCCCTGCCGGGTGGTGACTCCGGCGATGCGCTGGAGGCGTTGCGCGCCTCGTTGAATCAGACCGCGGCGCGGATGGACCGGACGATTCGCACGCTGACCGAGGAACGCAACCTGTCGTCGGCGATTCTGGGAAGCATGGTGGAAGGCGTCGCGGTCGTGAACGGCGCGGAGCGGCTGGTTTTCGCGAACCAAGGATTTGCCGACATCCTGGAACTGGATGTTCCGCCGCGGTCGGGAAGCGCATTGGTCGAGGTTGTCCGCCAAACCGAGATGATCGAGGCGGTGCGGCAAGTCTTGGCGGGGGAGCCCAGGGTAGAGGCGGAGATTGTGACCGGAACGCTGCGGCAGCATTTTTTCGCGGCGACGGTCGCGGCAGTGCGCGCAGGGGAGACCTCCGGCGCGGTTGTCGTGCTGCATGACATTACGGAATTGCGCAAGCTCGAGAGGGTGCGGCGCGACTTTGTGGCGAATGTGTCGCATGAATTCAAGACGCCGCTTACGGCCATTCAAGGCTTCTCTGAGACACTGCTCGCTGGCGCCATCGACGATCCGCAGAACCGCGAGCGCTTCCTGGGGATTATTCTGGAGCATTCGCGCCGCCTGGCCCGGCTTACCGACGATCTGCTGAAACTTTCGCAAATGGATGCCGACCGCCTGGAGTTGGAAATTCGCAGGGTGAGCGTTGCGGAGTTGATCGAAAGCTGCCTCGAAACCGCGCAGCATCGAGCCGCGGAGAAAGACATCCGGGTTCACGTCAGCCAGTCGAAGGAGCCGCCGGATATAGCCGGAGACCGGCGGCGGCTCGCCGAGGTCTTGCAAAACCTCCTGGACAATGCGACGCAGTACACGCTCCCCGGAGGAAGAATTACGGTGAGCGCGGAGGCTAGGGATGTGGACGTAGTCTTCACCGTGTCCGACACGGGCATAGGCATTCCCAAGGCGGACCAGTCGCGCATTTTCGAACGCTTCTACCGCGTGGACGCCGCGCGTTCGCGCGAAGCCGGCGGCACCGGTTTGGGTTTGGCCATCGCCAAACATCTGGTGGAAGTGCATGGCGGGCGGATTTGGGTGGACAGCGAAATCGGCCAAGGTTCGCAGTTCAATTTTTCCGTGCCGATTTTTGACCCCGAGCGCACCGCGCTGCGGGTCTCGTCCGGCAGCGGAACAGGTCGCGGCGCTGGCGGCCGTTCTCAGGCGTTGTAGATCGTCGGCCGTGTTGTAGATTCGGGAGGCTAATCGTCGGCTGATCCCCTGGCGAGCTGAACAGCAATGATTCGTTTCGACTTATCGGATTTAACTAGAAGTTATCTACTCACCTCAACGCGCTCAACCGAGATTGGCGATTAAACGAGGTTCAGGTACGAGTGTGCTCCTGGCCTGTAGGAGGCGTGCGGCAGCCCAAGCATGCCGCCGGATGCCTCGATAAAAGCGCATAAAAATGCATTGCTTTAATGAATCAGTACGAGTTAAAGTGTCGCCCCAACGTTTAGCTTCCATTTCTAATGGGTCCCGAGGTGACTACTTGAAGCGCTGTTCGCAGATCCTGTTCCGGTGCGGGAGGCCAAGGAAAGCTTTGACCCGCGCCTGCTACATTCCAACGGCTGCTTCACTGCCGCTGACCCGACCCTTCCTGCTGCTTTTGTGGCTTTTGATGGGTGCGTTTCCGGCGTGGGCTCAAACCGGAGCGACCCTTTCCGGCGTGGTGACGGACCAAACCGGCGCAGCCCTTCCCGATGTCGCGGTGACAATCAAGAACGTCGATACAGGTGCAACCCGCACGATCGCAACCGACGGCAGAGGGCACTTTCAGGCGTCCGGCCTGCCTCCAGGGCGCTTAGAGATTCGAGCGGCAAAACACGAGTTCGCCGATCAAGCGCGCACGAAAATCAGCTTGGCGGCTGGCCAGGAAGCCACGGTCGACATTAAGATGCAGCGTACTACCACCGACGCCTGCGCGAGCGGCCGCGAGTTCGCCACTACCGATTGCACTCTGACCTGGCACGGCATAACGCTGTACGGTGCGTATGACGTCGGCGTCGGCTGGGTCAGCCACGGCTTACCGGAAAACGGCTACAACTATGAAGGCGAATCCCTGGTGAACCGAAACGGCCATCAATCCCGATTCATCATCGCACCGAACAACCTGCAGCAGACGGGTCTGGGAGTCAGGGGCAAGGAAGAGTTTCTGGCTGGCTGGTCCGTTGTGTTCAACGCTTCCACTGGCATCAATCCGCAGTCCGGCCTGCTCGCCAACGCGTCAGCCACCCAGACCGCCAACAACGGCCTTCCCAGGAGCAGCTATTCGGAAGCCATCGACGGAGCGCGCGCGGGCCAACCTTTCAATGACGAATACTATGGTGGTGTATCGTCCGCGCAATTCGGCACGCTGACCTTTGGTCGTCAGCGCGCTCTCGGCACCGATGTGATGCTCGTTTACGATCCGGTCGGCGGCGGCTATGGCTTTTCGTATATCGGATATAACGGCACGATGGCCGGCGGCGGCGACACCGAGGACACCCGTTGGGACGACGCCCTGAAGTATCGCCTCACCTATGGCCCGGTTCATTTCGGCGCGATGTATAAATTCGCCAATGGTTCTGGAGGCTGCTACTCGGCTTCCGCGACCTGGACTGCCGCCACCTGTACGCCGGTAGCGCCGCATAACGACGCCTTTGGATTCGACCTCGGCGGAAACTACGGCAAGCTCTCCGCCGACATCGTCTACCAGCACTACAACGAGGCGATCAGCGTATTGAACCCTTTGCTGGGGCCTCAGAGTCCGGCGGCGCCATATCAGTCGACCACCAACAGCATCAATACAAACCCCGTCAACGGGCCCAATCTGATCGACACGAACAACACCGTCTATGGCATCGTGACCGATAACAACGCCGTTATGGTCGCTGCCAAGTATGTGTGGGACCCGTTCAAGCTTTTTGCCGGCTACGAATACATCTGGCAGAATAACCCGTCGAACCCGTTGGGTGTTGGGGCCTCCGACCAGGGCGGCTATATCATGAGCGGGGTCGAAGACAACAATCTTGATTCTGAAAAGTTGGTGCAGATCTGGTGGACGGGCGTGAAGTACACCTACCGCAGCAAGACCGACTTCACTTTCGCCTGGTATCAACAGCGACAGAACGACTTCCGTATTCCGCCGACCTGCTCGCCTGCGGCCGGTTTCCGCGCTTCCTGCGCGGGCACCCTCAACGAGGTGTCGGTCTATGCGGATCATCACTTCACCAAGCGTTTCGACGCTTTTGCCGGAATTGCGTATTCCTACGTGAGCGGCGGTCTGGCCATCGCCATTCCTCATCGCCCCGGCGTCCCCTATAACTACAACAGCAACTTTGCTCCGATAGTCGGTGGTCGTTTCGCCTTCTGATCGCTTCCGCGGCGGGGTCAGTCGCGAGCCCGCATAGGTACGTCACTAGGGCTCAGGGGGCGGGCGACTTTAAAGGGAGAAGGGGCTGTTATTCTTTCGGGTCACCGCCACCTCGGGTCGCTGCGGCAAACCAGAGTGTCGCTGCCATCAACCCGGTCAGCTGGGTCACGGCCCCCATGTCCGGCTCACCTATAAGGTCGATGGCAAGACCATCTCGGAAGCATTGTCTTCACCCAGACGAAGTGGGATCAGGAAGGCTATCCAATCCGCGATCCCCATTCCACCACGTATACCGGAGCCATCGAGAGTGCGGAAGAGTTAGGGGTTCGATCGCACCTTTTTTAACTATTCATACCACTTTCAATCAGGCGTAACGCGCCGCGCGGGAGTATTGCACTTACGAGTGGGGGTGTGCAGCGACGCCCGCTCGGAGGACAAACCTACCATGACAACCGGCGCGGGACTGACGGAAACGGTGCTCTACGACACGCTGATGAACTATCTGGTTTCAATGGCGCGCACCGTGGAAGGGGCGATGAATCGAGCTCTCGATTCGCTGGTAGGGCTGGACAATGCCGGAACGTCGTCTTTGCCCGGCGAGGTGTTTCTGCTGGAGCCGCGCATCAATGAAATGGAGATCGTGATCGACGAGCACGCCATCCGGCTGCTGCGGCGAGGCTCGTTTTCGGACGACGAGATGCGGCTGATTGTCGCCGCGCTGAAGATCACGAATGATCTGGAGCGCATCGGCGACATCGCGGTGAACGTCGCGGAACGCGTAATTTCTCTGCGCGAACTTCCCGATGCGGAGCTCCCCGAAGAACTCGCTCCGATGGCTTCGGCAGTGCGCGCGATGGTCAGCAAGAGTCTCGGCGCGTTGATTTTCCGCAACGTGGAAATGGCCACGCAGGTTCTCGAGAGCGATGACGTGGTGGATCAGTATCGCGACCGCATTTTCGAGCGGCTGCTGCAAAGCATGACGCAGGAGCCCGCAGCCGTGGGCCCGGGCCTGCAGTTTGTACTGGCCACGCGTCACCTGGAGCGCATCGCCGACCACGCCACCAACATTGCTGAAGACATCATTTTCTGGGTTCGCGGGTTGGATGTGCGGCACGGCCGGGGCCTCGCGGTGCACGCAGAGCAGGTGGCGGACACCGAAACGGGTCCCGCAAAGGTTACGGAGAATTTACACGGCCTTCATCCCAACGTGACGCCGGCCTGAGAGACTGAGCGAGCTTGATCTTCACTTAAGGTCCTACCACGGGGACCGGTGCACCCCTGGCTCCGGTCCCTTCTCCCCCCTCTCCCGGGAGTTGGCGCTCGACGCGACCGAACTCATTACCATCCGACCAGTGTAGTGCATTCGTATTATTGCCTTTCCCCAGCTCTGGAATAAAAATTCGTCCACTATTGCCGATTCACCGGCGCACCCCATATTGAGTCTTTTTCGGAGCAACGGCAGAACGTTTTGGTGCGTGGACACTTTGTGAAATTGATGCACGAGTGTGACACTTCAGGGGCGCATAAAAATATGAACGCGAGCGTTACATTGCAGAGATTACTGATGGGCCTGCTGCTGGCTTTGGGTTTTTGCGTGCCGGCGCTGGCCCAGTCAGACCCGCCAACCATCGAAATCGGCGGCGTGACATTCTCCGGGAATATCCGAGAGCGCTACGAAGCTTGGGATTGGTTCGAGCCAACGACGGGCGGGCAGAATCTTTACGGCTATTCGGGCACGCAGATCCAATTCGGTTTTTCGCAGACGCGTCAGAATTGGGACTGGAATATGGAATTCGAAGCGCCTGTGCTGCTGGGCATTCCGAATGGAGCGGTAAAACCGGCGCCACAAGGCCAGCTCGGCCTCGGGGGCTCGTACTACGCCGCGAATGACAAGAACCAAAACACGGCGTTCATTTTCCCCAAACAGGTTTTCTTTCGCTACAAATGGGATCATTCCAGCTTGCAGGTGGGTCGCTTCGAATTTACGGACGGCAGTGAAGTGAAACCAAGCGACGCCACGCTGGCCTCGCTCAAGAACGATCGGATTGGCCAACGTCTGCTCGGCAACTTCGGTTATTCCGACGTGATGCGCAGCATGGACGGCCTGCACTATGCATACTCCAACGGGCCATGGAACTTCACCGCGGTCAGCGCAATTCCTGACCGCGGCGTTTTCCAGGTAGATGGGTGGGGCTGGGTAAAGACGCCCATCAGCTACGTTGCGGTGACGCGTGAGGCGGTCCTCGGCGCAAGCCACGCGGAATGGCGCGTCTTCGGCCTGTTCTACAATGACGATCGCGGACTGGTGAAGATCGACAGCCGGCCCGCTGCCGTAAAGGCCAAGGACCTGGGCGGCATCGACATCGGAACCTATGGCGGCCACTTCATCATGGCCAGGCCCACCAGCGGGGGAACGTTTGACCTTCTTGGATGGGGCGCGCTCCAGACCGGACGCTGGGGCGTTTTGACGCAACGCTCCGCCGCCGGAGCGATCGAAGGCGGTTTCCAGCCGAAAATCGCGGAGCGGGTTCGTCCGTGGATCCGAACGGGTTATTACTACTCGAGCGGCGACGGAAACCCCAACGACGGGACCCACGGTACATTTTTCGCGGTTCTGCCGACACCGCGGGTCTATGCCCGCTTTCCATTCTTCAACTCCATGAACAACCGCGATCTTTTCGGTGAGGTGATCCTGCGTCCGGGCAAGAAGCTGACCATCCGCAGTGATGTTCACGGCCTGTGGCTGGCCAGCAGCTCCGACCTTTGGTATTCCGGTGGCGGCGCGTTTCAACCGTGGACGTTTGGCTTTCAAGGGCGTCCGTCAAATGGCCACACCGGTCTCGCCACTCTTTACGACATGAGCGGCGATTACAAATGGCGTTACGGAGTTTCGTTCACGCTCTATTTCGGATACGCCGTGGGCGGGGACGTAATCAAAGCCATCTATCCAGCCAACAGCAACGGCGCCCTGGGGTACGCCGAAGTGAACTATAAGTTCTGACGTCTGAGGCGGGGACGCTTTGAGGCGGGTTCAGCGCCCGCAAGCCAAATTCCTTCTGAGATGGCAGCTGTCTTTCTTCGGGGTAGGTAGGACTCTTCGTTGGAAGCCGACAAAAGCTTCGTGTCTGTGCCGCAAATCCAGCTTTTGGCGCGCTCTCGGAAGATCTGATGCCGATCGAGCGCGGCCGAAAACAGGTTCAAGGACAAACCAGAGTGCCGGCAAAGAACAAAGGGCAGCTCACGTCGGAGCTGCCCTTTCTGTCCTTAATGCGAACTTCTAAGCAGTTACGGCGCGACTACGGAATGTAGTAGCGGAAGGAAGTGTAAATCATGTTGTCGATGCCCTTGGGCGAGATGGCCGCGCCCCCGGCGGCAACATCGCCGGTGCCGGACCAAGCGTCCTTGGCGACATAGGAGTATTGGATACCGAACTGCATGCGGCCCTTCGAACCTTGATAGAACTTGTACCAGAAGCCGACGGTGCTTTCCTGGATGGCGCGAATGTCGCCGGCGCAACTGGAGCCGGACGACGGGTTGAAGTCATTCACCGGCACGCCTTCGGTGGCGCAGCCGGTGTTGTTGGCGGCAAAGTTGCCGTATCCACCGATCCCGGTCGTTGAGATTTTAGTGGTGGTAGTGGCTGGAATGGCGGGGGTAGTGGTGGTCACACCGCCAGCCGTAACGCTCGTTGCGGGAATCGCCGTCGTCTTGGTGATGGTGACGGTGTCGTAGCCGGAGTAGCCTGCGCGCCAAGCGAATTCTTCTCCCCAGTAGGCGTAGATGTCGAACTTGGGAGTGGCGTGCCATTCCAGTCTTGCCAGGCCGTGGGCAGTGCGGATCAGCGCGAGCGTGCCATCGGGACGCGCCGTGGCGTCAGCAAGCTGTGCACCGCCGTACCGGGCGATGCCGTCGCCGGCAACCGCTTTGAGTCCGAAGTCCACGTGCTTGTTGAACAGAGGCCACAGAAGACTGGCGCCCAGACCACCGCCGGTGGTGCTGGTGTTGGTCGCGCCGAAACTGCTCACCACTGTCGGCGTCGTAGATAGGCAATCCCCGGTGAGGGTCGTCGGCGTAGCCGGAACTACGGTGTCCTTTGCGTTTGTCCCGACGACGCCGCAAGGATAGATCCGGTCGCGGAAGAAGCTAACGATTCCGAACAGCTCGTAGTGACCGAAGCCGGGATCGGCTGCGGCCTTGAAGAGCAGGTCCGGAGCCTTATTGACGGTGTAGCCGGTGGCGTCGAACGCATTATAGAGACCCGCGCCAGCGCCAGGAGCGTTGAGAAAAAAGTTCCATGTGGTGCCGGTCGTAGCGCCGGAAGTGACGATCGTGGCGGGCGCAGCGGCGGAGTTGATGGTGGTGACGCTGGAGAAGCCGCGGCCGCCGATGGTGGCCTGCGGACCTTCGACCGAGAAGCCTAGGGCAAATTTGCCGCCGAAGTCCTTCACGAAGCGGGCGCCGTATTGACGAGCCCAAGTGAAGCCGACGACGTAGTTGGGGTCAACCATCATCGGCAAGTCTTCCTGGCGATTGAACAAGCCCTTCTTGGTTTCGGTCGCCAAGCTCCACATCTGACCGCCGGTGAAGATAAAGCCGCTCTTGAAGGCCGCTTGAGCCCACACCTGGCGTTGGCGAAGGACGTAGCTGTTGGTCTGGCGGTTGTTGGAAGTCGTTCCGGCGGCCAGGAAGTCCGCTTCGTAATAGCCGCTGGTAGTCGCGGAACCGAATTTGCTTTCCGCTAATAGGGAAATGCGGCTCTGGCGGGCGGTGAAGTTATTCTCACTAGTGTGCGCCAGGTCGGCGGCTTCGAAGGGAATGCCGGTAAATGGCGTGGCGATGTCGCCGCTGGTCGCCTTTGTGCGGGTCACGGTCTCTGCCGCGAGGAATCCGCCGGGCGTGAACGTGATGCCCTTAAACCGTATCGAGGCCGGACCTTCGTCGCCGGCTCCGCCTTGACCGTTGTTGCTGCCGTTGGCTGAGGTTGCAGCCACCGTCGCCACGCTCGAGGTTAGCGCCGCATTGCTGGCCTTGAGGTCGCTGACGTTGGAGGCCAAGGAGGCCTCATTCGACTTCACTTCCGAAGTCGTGTTGACGGCTTCGGTTGCCTTGGTGCTGGCTTCGGCGGCGCGCGCGTTGGCGGCGGCCGCTTCTTCGCGGGCCGCGTCGATTTGCCGGTCGCGCTTGCCGAGCTCTTCCTTCAACATCTGAAGTTGCTCCTGCTGAGCCTGGATCGCCTGGCGGAGCGCTTCAAGTTCCGCGGCGAAATTCGCGTCCGTTTTTTCAGCCTTCTTCGCCTCGTTCGGCTTGGCAGGCTGAGCAGGCTTCGCGGGCTGCGGATCGGCGTCTTTCGGTGTGTCGGCGAGCGCCACCCCGGAAGTCAAAAATAACGACAGTGTTAGTGCTGCAAGTTTTTTCATTGCCTCTCTCTTTGCTTCAAATTTCGAAAATCCGAGCGAAAAACCGGTGAGTATGCAAACCACCCCGCGGCAGAAGGTAAAGGGCGCGTCTTACGGTTACGTCAACCAAATGTGAATATCCTGTAACAAAGATTTTGGACCCAGCGCATGTGGTTGAGTAATTTGGAGTTACTCCAAACTAACAGACCTTTCAGGAACAGTACGGGCCACCAGAGAACCGGCGCGAGCGGATCGCATCGGAATTTGCGACAACGTATTTTTGTACAGAGCTAACCACTCTGGATTCCCGTGAACCCTTTTCTTTAGCTGCAGGACGGTGGCCTACTTCGGCGCGGCGATTGTATAGGCGAGCACGATCTGGGTCAAACGATATTGGTACTTTGCGTCGGTTTCGGCGATATCGGCCTCGGTCTTACTCAGTTCGGCTTGACTGAATTCCACAATGGAGCTCAACCCAAGGTTGTAGCGCTGTTGCGCAAGGTCCAGCGCGAGGCTGGCCTGCTCCTCCAGTTGCCGCGTGACCGACAACCGCTGATAGGCACGATTGGTGTCTTGCCACGAAGTTCGCACGTCGCGGGCGAGGTTGTTCTGCAAGTTGGCAAGGCTTTGGCGAGCCACCGCTGTCTGCAGATCGGCGGTTTTTGCGCGGGCGCTGAATAGGAACCCGTTAAACACGGGAACGTTCACGTTCACACCCACTCCTCCATACCAGTTCGGAATGATCGGGTCTCGGACGGGCACGACGCCGACCACCCCAAGCGCGCTGACCGTTGGCAGCTTCAGTTCATGCTCGGCGGAAGCGTTTTTTTCGGCTGACTCGACCTGGTATTGCAGAGAACTCACTTCCGGTCGCTGTTGGAGCGCTTCGGCAATCAGGGTGTGAACCTCGGGTGCCGGCGGCGTCAGCGGCTCGGCGGGCAGGACCAGATCAAAATCTTGCTCGTCCGGATAGCCCAGAATTGCGGACAGAGCGGCCAGTGCCGCCTGGTAGCTGTTCTGCGACTCGAGCAACAAAAGATTGGCTCGGGCCAGGTCTACTTTGCTGAAGCTAAGGTCCAGATCCGATTTCAACTTGGCATTGGTTAGTGCCTGAATCTTGTCCACCAAAGTCTGCCGCGCACGGACTGTTTCATCGGCCACTCTTACCAGGTCTCTGGTTTCCAGAGAACTGTAAAAGGCCTGATCCACCGCCAGCGTTATGTCGGCCCTGGTCGCCGCAGCGTTCTGGTCTTCGGCTTTGGCTTGGAACTCCGAGCTCGACAGCAGATTCGGGGTGCGGCCGAAGTCGGTGAGTAACTGGCTGACGGTGGCTCCCGCTGCAGCCCGCGAATAAACTGTGGGATTGGTTATCCCACCAGCGGCGATACGGCTTCCAGGATCGGCATCGACGCCCGTCAAGCTTAGAAATGCTGTTGGCAAGAGCGCCGACCGAGCTTCACGCACGTATTGATGCGCTTCGAGGGCGCGCAATTTTCCAATGGTAATCTGCGGATTATTTTTCAGAGCAATGGCTTCCGCTTGTTCGCGCGTCAAGGATGGGCCGGTTTGCCCGGAACCGCTTTGTGGTCTGGCACGGGGGGCCACCGGCGCCTGGGCTTGAGCTTGCGGGCCCAGAATCGGGGCCCAGGTAAAAATCAAGGGAAGAATCAGCACTCGAACGCGGCTCATGATGCTGCCTCAGCCACGGAAGTCTGTTTTCGCCCATGAATGATCAAGTAGACCGCCGGCACCAGAAAAATGGTCGTCACCACAGACACCGCCAAACCGCCGATGATCGCGCGTGCCAGCGGAGCGTACTGTTCGCTGCCGGCCTCGATACCCAGGGCCATGGGGATCATACCGAGCAGCGTGGCGAGCGAGGTCATCAGAATTGGTCGGAGACGTACCTTGCACGCTTCGATGACCGCCGCCCGGACGGTCCTGCCGCGGCCGCGCAGAATGCCCGAGAATTCAACGATGAGAATACTGTTCGAGACGACGATGCCGGTCATCATGATGACGCCCATCAGCGACATGATATTCAGGGTGGCGCCGGTTAGAAAAAGAATGAGCAAGACGCCCAGCAGCCCAGGAGGAATCGCGGTCAGGATAATGAACGGATCAAGGAAGGAACGGAATTGCGCCATCAAGATGAGGTAAACCAGCGCAATGGACAAGATCAAGCCGAGCGCGAAGCGCTTGAAGGACTCCTGCATGCCCACCACTGCTCCCCGAACACTTACCAGCACGTTCTTGCCGGTTTTCAGCCCTTTCAGGATCCTGTTTATCTCTTTGCCGGCGGCGCCCAAATCTTCGGTCGTGGGCGCGACATAAACATCAATGATGCGGCGAATCTGATAGTGGTCCACTTCAGTAGGTGTTTCGACCGGTTCAATGGTGGCGACCGACTGCAATGGCGTATAGGCCGTCGAGTTGTTCGCTCGGAGCGGAATGTTCTTGAAATCGGACATGGTCATCGAACTGATCTGCTTGTTGAAGTACTGCACCGTGAGAAAGTAGTTGTTCCCGCTGACCGGATCGATCCAGAAACTGGGGTCGATGACCGAGTCGGAAGTCAGCGCGGTGATCACGTTGTCTACAACATCCTTGGGCGTCAGGCCTAATTGGCTGGCTTGCTCTCGATCGATGTTTAGCTCCAAGCCCGGATAGTCGAGGTCCTGCGGGATTAACACGTCGCTTACGTGTTTGGAGTGTTTCAATCGCCTGGCAATGTCTTGCGCGATGCCGTTAGCCTCCTTCATGTTGTTGTCGCTGACCTGGATATCGAAGGGAGCAGGTAGGCCTTGATTTATGACCGAGTCAACCAAGCCGCCCGACTGGAAATACGCGCTTAATTGTGGCAGGTCGGAAGCGAGCCTGCGGCGCAACCGCTCCATGTACTCGTAGCTTCCTATCGCGTGGTTTCCTTTCAGGCTCACTTGCACAAACGCGGTGTTCATTGCCGAGTTGCTGGTATAGATGGCGGAGAGGTCGGGCGTGATACCGATGTTGGAAACAATCATCCCAAGATCGGCGGGTGAAACCACTTTCCGGACTTCGTCCTCGACCTTCGCGATGTATTTGTCGTTTACTTCCAGACGCGTTCCCGGCGGCGCTTTGACGTTGATGACGAATTGGCCCGGATCGGTGCGCGGAAAATAGGCCGTTCCGACAAACGGGAACAAAATCAAAGTACCGATCACAATTCCCGCCGCAATGAGACCTATCGTGCGTTTCGGGCGGTCCAGAGCCCTCCCCACCGCTTTGTCGTAATAGATCAACAGCTTTAAGAAAAAGCCGTTGAACCCTTGGACCACACGTCCGAACAGTGAAGTCTTGGGTTTGACGGTTTCCCCATGGGCCTCACCGTGTTCTGCACCGTGCTCCTCGTGCGGTTCAAGACGGATAAATTTCGCGCAGTACAAAGGCACGACCGTCATCGCGAAGATATAAGACGCAAAAATCGAAAGGACCACACCTAGAGCGAGGTCAATAAACAGATAACGGCTCACGCCATAGAAAAATGTCACTGGAAAAAACACGATCGACGTGGTGGAAGTGGCCGCGAGTACCGCGAGCGCTACTTCCATGCCGCCTTTTTCCGCCGCTTCGTTCGGCGCCACGCCGTTCTCCATAAACCGGAAGATGTTTTCCAGAACGACCACGGAGTCATCGATCAGTCTGGAAAATGCGAGCGCCAAGCCGCCTAACAGCATGGTGTTAATCGATCCGCCCATGATCGACATGACCAGAAAACACGTCAGCGCCGAGAGCGGAATGGACAGCAATACCGCGAAGGTGGCCCGCGGACTACCGAGGAAAAGCAGAATCATCACGGCGGTGAGCGCCAGGCCTATGCCGCCTTCTTTGAGCAGGTTCTTGATGGCGATCTTTACGAAAATGGATTGATCGAAGACCACTGCCGTCTTCAGCACCGACGGAATGTCCACAAGATGCTGTGTTGCCGCCTTAATGCCGTTGACGATGGCGATCGTGTTGCTGTTCCCTCCCTGTTTGAGGATCGGAATATATACGGAGTGCTGCCCATCAATGCGCACGATGTTGGTTTGGATGGCGCCGGCGTCTTCCGCTCGGCCAACGTCAGCGATCATCACGGAGCCCAGCCCGACGGTCTTGAGCGGTATGCGGTTAATTTCTGCGGCAGTAGGTACCTGGCTGTTCGCGTAGATGTTGTAGTCCAGATTGCCGATGCGCACGTCGCCCGCGGGGGGAATCAAGTTCGACGTGTTTACGGCGTGAACCACGTCCATC
>Ga0181522_10000441_pt1 | contig 31295 bp, 23 predicted proteins | sample PEATcosm2014_Bin_27_FD_121103 | JGI IMG/M metagenome (GOLD analysis project Ga0181522, IMG submission 121103) | Peatland microbial communities from MTU Mesocosm Facility, Houghton, MI, USA - PEATcosm2014_Bin05_10_metaG | ecosystem: Environmental > Terrestrial > Soil > Wetlands > Peat | place...
AGCTGACTAGGCCGCCGTCTCGCGTTCATCGGTCAGCATCGCGAGCAGCGTTCCGACCGGCACCTTAATCCCGTTTTCCACCTGGATCGTCCCGAGGTACCCCTTACCCATGGACTCGACCTCCATCTCGATCTTGTCGGTCTCGACAATGAACAGTGGATCCCCCTTCTCGACCCAATCGCCCGGCGCCTTGAGCCAACTCGATACCGAACCCTCTTCCATGGTGAGGCCCAGCTGCGGCATGACAATCTTGTACGCCATGGTTACGTTTTTCTCCTTGAGGATTTCATCATCTTGTGTACCTCGCCGACGATGCGGTCAACCGAGGGAATCATCTGATTTTCAAGCACCGGACTGAACGGATTCGGAACCGGCAACGAATTGATTCGCTGTGGTGGAACTTGTAACTCGTCGAAACAATCCTCAACCGCAATCGCCAGAAGCTCTGCCGCAAAACTACAGGAGGATGGGGATTCGTCAATCACCACCAGCCTTCCCGTCTTCTTGATGGAGTTGGTGATCCTATTACGGTCTAGCGGGACGATCGTCCGCGGATCGATCACTTCCGCCGAAACGCCCTCCGCTTCCAACACCGCCGAAGCCTTTGTCGCTAAGTCAACCATGCGGGACATCGCGACAATCGTAAGATCCTTACCTTCTCGCACCACACGAGCTTCCCCGAAAGGAATGAGATACTCTTCTTCCGGCACGACGCACTTCGCGTTATAGAGAGACTTATGCTCGATCAACGCGACCGGACCGGGATCTCGAAGCGCAGTCTTGAACAAGCCTTTCAGGTCATAGGGATTCGAGGGCAGTACAACTTTCAATCCTGGAGTATTAGCGAACCAGTTATAAAAAGTGTGCGAATGATGCGCTCCCGCGTTGCGAACCGCTCCCATCGCTCCGCGAAACACGACCGGTGCTTTGATCTTTCCATTGGACATGTAAGAAATGTTTGCGGCCTGCTGCACGATTTGAGTAATGGCTTCGAGAGCGAAGTCGAGAAAGACTTCGTCGACCACAGTGCGCGTCCCCGCCATGGCGGCGCCGATCGCCGCGCCTGTGGCTCCCAGTTCGCATATGCCCGTGTCGCGCAGGCGATCATCTCCGAACTCTTTCCACAGCCCCCGCGTCTGACGGAAGTTTCCACCCCGCGGACCGATGCCCTGGCCGATGTAAACAATGCTTGGGTCCCGGCGCATTTCTTCGCGCAGCGCTTCGACTCCCGCATCTCCGTAGTTGATCACTCTGCCCTGATCTGACATAACTTTTCCCTTCAGCTAAAACACGTGATCCCTGACCGATTCCGCCCTCGGTTCAGGACTCTTCTCGGCGAATTCCACTGCATCATCGATAAGCCGTTCCACTTCCTGATCGGCCGCCTGCAATTGGTTTTCGTCCAGTCCCAAATCCAACAGCAGCTTGCGCGCAATTTTCACAGGATCTCTCTGCTTCCAGTGCTGCACTTCATCGCGAGTTCGATAATCGGTACCGGGGTCGCCCTCGTGGTGGCCGACATAGCGATAGGTCTTGCACTCGATCAGGGTAGGGCCGCCATCCCCACGAGCCCGGCGGACAGCTTCCGACGCAACCTCGTGAACCGCAACGACATCTTGCCCGTCAACCGCAACTCCGGGCAGCCCGTAAGCCGCCGCGCGACTGGCAACGTTCGTGTTTTTGGTCGCGCGTAGAAAAGCCATTTCCGTCGCGTACAAGTTGTTCTCGCACACATACACTACCGGAAGGTTCCACACTGCGCCCATGTTGACGGCCTCGTGAAACGAACCGCTGTTGACTGCTCCATCACCAAAGAAGCAGACAACAACTTGCTGTTTTTTCCGCATTTTGGCGCTCAGAGCGGCGCCCGTAGCCAGCGGAATCGGAGCCCCGACGATTCCGTTCGTGCCCATGAATCCATATTCCGGCGCATACATGTGCATGCTGCCGCCGCGCCCGCCCGAGCTCCCCGTCACCTTGCCCCAGAGTTCAGCCAGCACAATTGTCGACGGCACACCTTTCGCCAGCGCGTGGCCATGACCGCGATGGGTGCTGAAAACCAAGTCACGCGCTTCCAGGTTCGAACACACTCCGACCGCGACCGCTTCTTCGCCCACATATAAGTGTACAAATCCGGGAAGCCTGCCGTTGCGATAAAGCTCCTGCACCTTTAGTTCGAACAGTCTTAATTCGAGCAGCTTTTTGTAGTAAGTCAAAAGCAGTTCTGGCGAAACGCTCTCTGTCACTAATCGTTCCGACATCCTCAGGCCTCCTGATACTTATTGCGCCAGCGGCAACTTTTGGGGCGCATGTTCTGACTGCGAACGGTAGACAGCTGTAAATAGCTCAACCACGCGGCGCCCCGCTTCGCCGTCAACCATAGGTTCGCGATTCTCCGTTACCGCGCCAAGAAAATCCGCCAGCTGTACTTCGTGGTAGTGGGTCATCACATTCCAGGGGAGCGAAAGAGCCTCGCCATTCCAGATTCTGAGATTCTGCTCTTCTCCAGGCACCGTCCAAACATCGTTGAAAGGCGGATCCATCTTCTCTGTAACTCCTGAGATAAATGGCGAGCCGCTGTCGATCTCAGCGCCCACCGAGGCGCCCGAGGAACCATGGATGTGAATCTTTCCATACAATCCGGGTCGCTGCGAGTTGCTCAATACGATGGACGCCATCCCGCCATTCTGAAAGCGGACGGAAGCGACCACCGTGTCATCCACTTCGATTCCGGGATGGTTATAGTTATCCCAGTAGGCATATAACTCAATAGCCGGACCCATAAACCAGCTGAGAAGGTCGAGATAGTGTGGTGCTTGACTCACAACAACTCCGCCGCCTTCACCCTTCCATGTTCCGCGCCAAGGGTCGGAACGATAGTATTCAGGTTCGCGCCAGCCCAGCATCACTACACTCGCCAGCACCGGCTTACCGAGTTTGCCGGCCTCGATCGCCTCTTTCATTCTCTGTACCGGCTCATACCAGCGACGCTGGCTGATAACTCCGAGCTTGATGCCGGCAGCGCGTGCTGCCGCGATAGCGCGATCGCAAGAAGTAAGATCGATAGCCAGTGGCTTCTCGCAAATCACGTGCACGCCAGCAGCGGCCGCGATCTCCACCGCTGCCGGATGTTGCGTGTGTTGCGTACAGATCGACAGCACGTCGACTTTTTCCCGCTTCAACATCTCACCCAGATCCGTGTAGTCGTTGACGTGAAGCTTCTTCGCGAATGCCTGAGCACGCTCGGGCGCAACGTCGCATACGGCGATCAACTCCGAGTTCGGGAGCGCCTGATATGCGAGAGCATGCGTACCGGCAACTTTGCCGCAGCCGACGATGGCAGTCTTCAGTCGATTTGAATGTGCAGCCTGCATTTTCTGTTGAGTTTCTCCAAATCCATTTGCCATTCCGCAATCACGAAAGTGACGTTCCGTCCGATTCTCCGGGCCGGTGCCTTAACTCCACGAGAAATCCGAGCAACTCCTGAGTATCCAGTAAGGCCCAGCGAGTGCCGGGGCGTATGCCGGTTCCAGACTGAAGGACAGCTATTCCGGACTTCGCCAGCTCCTCAAGAACGGGATCAATGTCGCTTACTTCGAAAAGTACGTGGTGAATTCCACCGCCGGTCTCAGCGAGAAAATCCTGGTAGCCGCTGTGGCCTTCGACGGGCTCAATCAGTTCGACCTCAACATCCCCAAGTTGGACAAATGCCTGCTTCACTCGAATGTGCTCGGGCACGCCGCGGTAGTAATATTTCGATTCGGCTCGATCTGGCCACTCGACGAAACGAAAGGGGCCCATCCCGAATAAAGAAGTCAGCAGTTGGGTTGTGCGGTCGCGATTGGCGACAACGATTCCGATCTGCACCATACGCTTCAGCTGGACTCCGCCCGGAAGAGACGTCGGGAAATTCATGCTTCGCTCCTAAAACCTGCCATCGAAGTCATCGCGCCAGATAACCGCCATCGACTGGAAGAATCACGCCCGTCACCATGGAGGAAGCCTGCGATGCGAGGAATAAGGCTGGCCCGACGATTTCTTCCGGCTCTCCCACGCGCCCAAGAGGAATATTTGAAACCCAGGTTTGCATCAGCGAGTTCGGGTCGAATTGCGGTTTGGCCATGACCTCCTTGAGCCCGGGAGTCATGAACTGGCAAGGAGCGATCGCATTAACGCGAATTCCGCGGTCAGCCCATTCTAGCGCCAGCTGCTTGGTGAGCGAGTTGACCCCGCCCTTGCTCGCGCAATAGGCATTTGCGCCCCGGCCTACACCAACCACGCCCGCGATCGACGAGAAATTGATGATCACACCTTTACGCTTCTCCAGCATGACGCGCGCTGCTGCCTGGCAACACAAAAACGTGCCGCGAAGATTGATGTCGAGAACACGGTCCCAGGTTTCGAGGGGAGTACTTTCGGCGGGATCGTGTTGCGGGATGCCCGCACAATTCACCAGAATGTCGATGCCGCCGAATTCGCGCACGGTTGCATCCACCATGGCGAGAACATCGCCGGGAACCGCTACGTTGGCCTGCAACGCGATGGCGCGTCTTCCCGCCTTGCGCACTCCTTCGGCGGTGCGCCGTGGATTCTCGATATCGAGGTCGCTCGCGGCAATGTCGCAGCCATATTCGGCGAACGCCAGCGATATCTGCTCGCCGAAGCCGACCCCGGCGCCGGTGATGAGCGCTACGCTTCCGGTCAGATCAAAAAGGTGGCGAAAATTATTTTGTTCCATAGGCGTCGATTTCAGATCTCGGGAAGCCTTCAGAGCTTCCAGATTTCTTTTTCCTTCAGCGGCTCTTGTGTAGCGAGTCTAAATTCACCGGCTCGCTTTCGAACAACAACATCTCTGAGGTTCCCGCTGCCTCCAGCCTGACCGGAATTCCCTCCTGCATTAACCGAATCCCGGACATTTCCGTCGTTTCATTCTCATTTTCAAAAGTAACTTTGTAAGAAGCGGATGCATCGAGCCCTCGGGGCACAAAGCGGTAGACCGCGTCTTCAAAATTTGACGTGCGGAATAAAGTTGCCACCGCGCGCTTCTTGTCGGGGCTGGCATATTCGAGAACGACCCACGGCGACTGATTTAAAAACGGAGTCAGCGGTGTGTGATGGTAGACGACGCTATCGCGAAGGATCGGTCTCAACCCGCGTTTGTAGAGTTCGACTCCGGTTCGGATCTTGTCCCGCAAGGTGGGATTGAATTCCGCGAGCGACGGGGCAATCCCGCGAAAGATCGGCAACGACATCTCGACCTGTCGCAACTGGGAGTCGATGTCGCCATCGCCAGCCAGATCGGAGACTTCCGTGCCGAAGGTGCGCAACAGGATTTCCGGTGGAAGCACCCAGGTCATGCCGTTCAAGATCTTCACGCCTCGCGGCTCGCGCATCCAGTCGGAGAGTTCGGTGTTATCGAAGCGCCGCATGATGCCCCAATCGAGCCGGCCCCCGCCTCCCGCGCAGTTTTGAAAGATGACCCCAGGAAATTGCTGGCGTAGGCGATCAAACATCGCATAGAGATTTTCCACGTGACGCCAAGAGGAATTCTCAACGAAGCCGTCGCGCAGTTGGTTGCCGTCTTCTTCGGTCGACATGTTGTAGTCGATCCGGAAAACATCGAGATCATACTTACGAATGATGCGGGCAATCTCCGATTCCATCCATTTCGCGACCACAGGATTACCAACATCCAGGTGACGTCCATTGGCGACGGGCCGGCCGTCTCGCTTCAGGGTCCAGTCAGGGTGCTCTTTGCGCAACTTGGAAGCCGCTCCGGCACCTTCAATCTCAACCCATAAGCCGAAGCGCAATCCTTTCTGCCGCGCATATTCGCGTATGGGTTGAACGTCGTTCGGCAGCCATGCGCCGGCGTACCAATCGCCGACGTTGTCATACCATCGGTTCGGCTCCGGACCAAACCAGCCTGCATCAATCACAAACGTTTCGGCGCCGATGTCGGCGGCCATATCGATCTCGCGCTTGATTCCAGCTTCGGTCTCGTGATCGACGATGTAGCCGCGATGGTTTGCTTCCACATCAAAGACGTGATCCGAAGGGGAGCGAGGAAGAACGTCGCGCCGCACATGATTCAGCAGCGCCTGCGTGACCTGGTCGAGATCCGCTTTCATGCAGAGAATGTGGGTCTCAGGCGTCTTGATCGTTTCCCCCGCAGCAACAACGCGCAGAACCGGGTCGACGGAACTGGGGCCCATCTCGAAGAACAACCGACCCTCGTTCACCGGCCGGTCGCTTGAGTTGCTGCGATCCACCAGCGATTTTTCTATCCTGCTCGTAAGCCGGATTTTCCAGTTTGCGCTCCAGCCGAGCGAAGCGGCGAACCACTCTCCGGTTGCGTTATTGCGCGCGAAGAATGTGGGATGGCCCCATCCGGATTTTCCCCGGTCGCCAGAGATAATCTTGGTTTCGTTGACGACGGGGTCAAAGCGCCACGCTCCTTCGTATCCCCATTTTTCGTATTGCGCGTAGCCGACGTCATAAACGTCTTTGGAATCCGCTGGAAGCTTCTCGGCAAAGTTTGGCGTGTGCCAGAGTTGGCCGGCCCAAGGCGAAACGTTGGAAACCGCCGTGGGGCCTTGGCCGGCATTCGTAATCTCTAGCCAGCGCACCATCACGGGACCGCCGCTCAGCAACGTCTGGACCTTCGCTCGAATCGGGCGGACACTGCTTTCGAGTTCCACCGTCACCAGCAATCCGTCAGGGTGGCCAACTTTCGATTGGCTGGCTCCGATCCACTTCCAGGTTCCAGAGAGTTCCTGGCCTTCGACTTCGAGCTTAAACGCGTCGACGGGCAGCTTATCCATCTCCTGCCGTTCCGCCTCGATTTGAATATCGGCCACGATCTGGCCGCTCGAATCCCAGTAACGACTCACCCAGCGGCCATTGCGCAGTTCTTCATCGCATACGGTTAGGCCGGAATTGAAACGGACGCCGGGAAATGCCCCGGTACGAATCAACGCCGAACGCGGGCCCAGGTCGGTCGCAATTGCCGAGGAATAGGATTGCGGAAGGAACAGAAAGAAAAGGGCCGCGACGGCATTGGCAATTTTAACCGGGCTGCGATAACGATTTCTCGCACCGACTCTCTCGCCCATACGTTCCATGGCGGCCGTTGACCCCTCTAATTTGCGATCTGCCATTGCACGTGCCCTTTGCCACGAAGCTTCGTCACCCGGCCCTGTTGTTCGAGATGCAAAAGGTGGCCGTGCAGTGGATACATCAGCAGCCATTGATTATTCGCAGGCCACGCCCCCAGGGCTGGCCCGCATTCATCCATGCAACCTCGCAGCGTTACTCCCTCTGGATGTTTCTCGAGGGTCTTCCAAACCAGATTCGAGGCAGCGTCAACAAACCGCCGGGACTCACCCAGGAATTCCGACACTTGCGAAGCGTGGAAGGTCGGCCAGTGGCCGGAATAAATCCACTCAATTTCGAAGGCGTGCAGCATTTGCAACGTGCCGAGGTAGGCGAGCACCGAATAGTACGCGGGTGGAAGCGATGGCTCGCCAGCCTTGTTCGGGCAATACCACCCATGCAGCGCATCGCCGACGAACACGGCCCGATTGATCGGGTCATAGAGCGCCAAATGGCCATCGCTGTGACCGGGCACGTGGAGAACTTGCAACGATCGCTCATCGTCAATTCGCACATATTCCCCGCCAACCAACGTCTGGTCGACTCGCTGTGGCGTCCCTACCATCGTGCGCACAAAAGCGCTGGCCTCGGGATTAAGGCCGAGCCCCACGCCATGATCCCCGATCCACTGGTTGTAGCGCGAAGCGAAGAGATGATCGGGAGACTCAATCATCAAGCGGTCCTGCTCACCGCACGCGAGCTGCACCTGATCGGCGACTTGCTTCAGAGAAGAGTTGCCTCCATGGTGATCGGCATCGGCGTGGGTGTTGATGGCCATCGTCAGCCGCGACGGATCGATTCCAATTTGCTTGAGGAATGGAAAAATCGCTTCGTGCGGGGTGTTGGATGCACCCGTATCCAGCAAAACGGTGTTATCGCCGACGAATAAATACTGAAACAGATTGCGATCAGCAATGGATGAGCCGATCTGGTACGCATGTCGGAAGATTTCCATAATCCCGTTCGGCTACATCGGCAACACCAACTAAGGTGCCATGTCGATCAAGAAATCCTGCCCCGCGCGGTTAGAACCGAGGAGAAGATGAGCGTCGCGCGGTGCGCCATACCTCCGCGCCGTATTTCCGCACGGTCAAATTTCCTTTCGCACCATACTAAATCAGAAAGCCTATCGTCAACAGTTTTGTTGACATCATTCACTGGCCAGCATTTGCTGACATCACTCCGAAAGAGTGGCAGCGCACTCTTCGCGTTGTCCCCCTCCGCCGCCTAGCCAGCAGCGGAAACCATCTTCGCCCGTCCCGCATAACTCAGAATCGCGATCGCCAGAACAAGGAAGCCCACGCCAGCTACCATCGTCGTTATCGGACGGGTCCCGGTGCGTGCCCATTCGCCCGTCGCCACCCCAAACACTGTGCTCGCCACGACGATCGCCGCGAGAAACAGCGGCCAACCAATGGCCGGCCCCAGTTCACCCAGCTTCACCGTCGAAATACTGTAGAGGATGATGCTGCCGTACCACAGAAGTCCCATGCTGGCTCCGACCAGCCAGTAGTACCAGGTCCCCGGCAGCCGAAGGTCGCCCACATTGCTTCGCTTGCGCATGAGAATGTAGCAATAGATTACGCCCGGCAGGAATCCGGCATAGAGACAGGGCAACCATACGGCGTTTGACATCATGGCGACACTCGCGCCGTGCTGCTGCGCCACCCGCTGAATACTTCCTCCATAGGCCAGCCCCAGATTCAGCATCGAGCCCAGAATGCCGGAAACAAATGCCAATAAATATCCCACCCAAAAACCCTCGCGCACGGTGGCGCTCGCTTCTTGCAGAGCGGCTTCTCTATGTTTTCCCGCCAGTCCGCACAGCGCCACGCCGAAAATAATCGCCAGCACACCCAGAAAAATCAGGCCCCCTTGCCGCGTCATGATTTGATCAGGATGTTGCGCGATCAGCGGAGTCAGCGCCCCCACCGCAGCCGACGTTCCGAGGCACACGGCAAAGGTGATGGCCAGGCCCAGCCGAGTGAGCGCCAGGCCAAAAAACACCAGGGAGACGCCCCAACTCGCTCCGAACAGCACCATTCGCGCCAGGGTTCCAGCGGAGACTTCAGCATAAGTCGACCACAGTCCGGGCACAGTAAACACCGCGATTACAGTGGGCACCACGGCGACGCCAAAAATGGAAAAAGCAAACCACGAATGCTCCCACTGCCACTTTTTGTTCAGTTTCATGGGAAGCGAATATGCGGCGTTCATGATCGCGGCGCACAAAACCAACAGGAGGGGCTGGACGAGGTGTGAAGTCATGAAAAGAGGCCGAGCCATTGAAGCACTCGGGTTTCCTGATGTCAACAACATTGACGACATTCATGCAAGCGGGACGGAATCAGCAATCAGCGGAATCGGTAATTACAGGATCGGCGGGGCGAGCGGATCTCCCAGGCCGTTCCAGTGGCCGGGGACAAATCCGGCGAAAGCGGAAGTTTGATCGAAAATTCGGGAGTACAAACCACCGAAGTATCGCTCCACTTCGCCCTCGATCTTATCGAGCGGCGTCTTCAGCACCATGCGCACGTATTGCTCGTGATTTTCCCGCCGGTTCTCCAGCGGGAGGCGCGAGGAATAAGAGCGCGCAATGATGAAAATATACGGGTTCATCAGCAGATTGAGGGTTCGGTACAGAAGCGGTTGGTTGGCCGCCTTCCAGATGGTGCGGTGCAATTCCATATCGGCGTCAAAGAACTGTTCTTCGTTGTTCTTCGCCGCTGCCGCTTTCAGTTTCTTTAAACTACGATTGAGAAGTTCCTGCGCATTAATCGAGGAATTCTCCCTCATGTAGCGCACGCACAGCCCTTCGAGTTTGGCGCGCATACGAAAAATCACGCCGATTTCAGCCAATGAAATGTCGCGGATAAACGTGCCCCGTCTCGAAGTCGTAACCACCAGGCCATCGCGTTCCAGGCGCAGAAGCGCCTCGCGGACAGGCCCGCGGCTCACCTCCAACTCGCTGGCGAGATCTTCTTCGATGATGCGCTGGCGCGGCCGCAGTTTGCCCGCGTGAATGGCTTTGCGCAAATGAGCTTCTACCCTTTGGCTGGCGGACATGCCGCGATCCGGTTTACTGGAATGATTTTTCGAATTTCGCATTCGGTGTGGGGCTATATATAAGCTTGATTCGGCTAAAAGACAAGGATACCCGAGATGCGCTGGTCGGCCAACTACCCGCGCTGCGCAATGGATCGGCTCCCCCCAAGATTTCGCGGACGCCTAACCTCCCCGCCATCCTATCACGTTGTCGACAAGATCGGTAACAGCATGGTGGGCAGAAAATAGCCGGCTCGCCGGCCTCCACACGAACCGAACCCATAGCTTTTGCAGTTATTTTCGAGGGGATACCAACATTTGTAGACATTAGTGTTGACAACATTTCCCTTGACACCCGACGCAACATGGGTTACCTTCCGCACCGGTCCATGACAGCGTTCGCCACGTCGATCCACTTGTTGAGCAGCGTGCGGCTGCCAGAAACTCCATGCTCCATCGCGTCTCAGATCTTCCCCGATCGCGAGCGCCGTCGTCCAAGGAGGCTCCAAGATGAACTCCGCCCTATACCGTTTTCTGACGCTCATTGCAGTTCTTTCCCTCGCAAGTATCGGCATGTTACAGGCGCAAACGGCCGTCACCGGAGGCATCGAGGGCAATGTGACTGATGCTTCCGGCGCCTCCATCTCCGGGGCCACCGTCGTAGTAACGAACGTCGCGGACGCCGTCGCCCAGACGACCGTCACCAATCGCGACGGAGCGTACAGGTTCCCCAGTCTGATCCCGGGAAGCTATGCGCTCACGGTCAAGAAGGAAGGCTTTGCACAATTCACCCGGGAGGCTACCCGTATCGATGCCGGGATCGGTGTCCGCATCGACGCCAAATTACCCGTCGGCACCGCAACCACCAAGGTCGAAGTTAGCGGCGAAGCTCCTCTTCTTCAAACCGATAGCGCCGAAGTAAATGAAACGATCCATTCCAGTGAGATTAACGCGCTGCCCACCTACGGCAACAACATCACCCGGCTGTCGCTTTTGGCCCCTGGCGTTTCGATGCCGGGCGGCCAACTGGATCTTCACCCTGAGAATGCAGGCGAGGATTTCAACCTCAACGTCAACGGAGCCGCACCGAATGCCAACGGACACCTTCTGGACGGAGTGGAGAACACCGAGGCAATCCAGGGGCTATCGATCATCGTGACTCCGAACGACGCCGTACAGGAGGTAAAACTCGCAACCAGCGATTACGATGCCGAATACGGCAAGGTGGCCGGCGGACTTTGGCAGATCACGACCAAATCGGGCACAAATGCATTTCATGGATCGCTTTTCGAGAACTATCGCACCGCTGGTTTCAACGCGGCCGATCACTTCACGGAGCCCAATGGCGTGCCCGGCAATCGCTGGAATCAGTTTGGCGGCAGCGCCGGGGGCCGGGTTATCAAGGACAAGCTCTTTTTCTTTGGCGACTACCAGGGAATGCGGAATGACCTTTTCGCATCCGGCAACGAGACAGTGCCGATCGATGCATTCAGGACTGGCGACTTCAGTTCGGTCGCAGCCATCGATCCGATCTATGATCCGGCCACGGGCAATGCGGACGGAACGGGAAGAACTCAGATCCAGTGCAACGGTGTCCTCAACGTAATTTGCCCCGACCGACTCAGCCCGGCTGCACAACACTTGCTGGCGCTCTTGCCTCAGCCCACCTCAGCCGGATATAGCTCAAACTATCAGATCTCTCGGCCCGCCACCTTCGACCAGGATCAGTTTGATACCCGAGCCGATTACTTTGCTACTTCAAAGACCGTTATGTTCGGGAAATTCAGTTACTTTAAGGCGAGCTTTAATACGCCCACTGCCTACGGCGTCGCCGGCGGCGGGCCCCCGCTTGGCGGCCCTGGAGTCGCAAACGCCGGGTTCTCGGCCGATCACGACAAGAGCCTCATGTTCGATTATCAGCACACCTTTTCTCCGTCGCTGCTGACGAACGCCCGTTTCGCTTTTTCGCGCATCGTGATTTCGGAATTGCAGCCGGATTACAACACGGACGCGGCGACGGCTGCAGGAATTCCAAACGTAAACCTGGGTACGGTCTACACCTCTGGCCTGCCCCAGATCAACGTTTCCGATCCATTAACCCCCTTCAACATGGGTGACTTCGGGTTGCCATTCTTTGAGCGTGAGGCGAACTTCGAATTCTACAACAACTGGACCAAGACGCTCGGCCACCATGCCTTTAAGTGGGGTGCCGATATTGCAAAATTTTTTGGTATCCGGACCGACGTCAGCGGTCGTGGAACCTTCACGGTTAGTCAATCCCTCACCCAGAACAACGACTCCGCCACGAGCGGGCCCTGCACTGACCCAGCAGCCGGCACCTATTGCGGATCAGGCTTGGCGGCATTCGAGCTCGGTCTTCCCTCCGGTTTTGGAAGAGACATAACGCTCGTTCAGCCACAGGAAAAACTCTGGAAGTCTGCTTTCTACGGTCAGGATACCTGGCAAGTTACCCCCAGGCTGACTCTGACGTTGGGTCTGCGTTGGGATTATATGAGTCCGATCTTCACGAAAAATGGCGAGAGCGACGGAAATATCGACATCGCCACCGACACCCTGTTGTTGACTAACCTGGCCGGCAAATACGCCGGAGTAACAACCTCGAAAACGGAATTTTCACCGCGTCTTGGAGCGTCGTTTCGCGTGGCTAAAGACACGGTGCTTCGTGGCGGATACGGCCGAAGCTACTATATGAATGCAGACGGAGCGGGATTTGGAACCCAGGGATGTTGCTGGCCCATCAAGCAAAGCCAGACCGATGTCCAAGCCAATCCCTACGCCCCACTGCTTTACACGTTCGATCAGGGGCCGGGCACCCCTCCGGCTCTTCCCGCGTTTCCGGCAAATGGCCAGATTTCATTTTATGGCGCCCCTGGCGGTAGCGAATACTTCGTCGGGGTCGGGAACTATCCGCATAGTTACAACGACACTTACAACGTAACCCTGGAGCATGCTTTCCCCTTTCAGGTCACGTTTTCGGTTGCGTATGTAGGTAACATCGGGCGCCATCTGTGGGATAACGTTAATGTCAACTTGCCGCCTCCCGGACCGGGCCCCTACACTTCCCGCGAGCCGTTCTTCGCCAACTATGCCTGGGCTGTGCCGGAATACCAACGGAACAACGCAGACTACCAGCGTCCTGACATGAGAAGTAACTACAATTCGCTGCAGGTTCACGCGGAAAAGCGTTTTCATCAGGGATTGTATCTGCTGACTAACTTTACCTGGGCTAAGTCTCTTGACGATGGAACGTTCGGTCCGGGAGATGGCAACGGAAATCAATTCTGCTATTCCTGCAATTACGGACCCTCAGGCACCGTAAGACCGTGGAGCTGGGTGAGCGCGGCTAACTGGGCACTCCCATTCGGCCGTGGCAGGGCTTATGCCAATGGCGTAAGCCGCGCTGCAGACGCCGTCGTTGGAGGCTGGGCGCTCAGTGGAATTTTCAATTTCGAGAGCGGGATGTATTTCACGCCGTATTACTTAAACTCCCCAACCGTGCTGAATTCTCCCATTTACGATAGACCGAACCTCGTTGGCGATCCGCATGTGTCCAGTCCCAACCGCAACGAGTGGTACAACCCGGCGGCTTATGCCGATCCGGCGTTGTACACCTTCGGCGATGCCGGACGCAACAGCTTATTGGGCCCGGGCCTCGGGTTAGTCGACTTGTCGTTGACCAAATCCCTTGCCCTCACGGAGAAGACCCACCTCGACCTCAAGTGGGATGCATTCAACGCCATCAACCGGGTGAATTTGGCGAACCCAACGTGTGCCGGCGCTGCATTTGTTGATATAGGAGACGCAGGCCAGATTTGCAGCATCGTCGATTTCCGACGGCGTATGCAGATCGGAGCCCACCTTACCTTCTAGATTTTCTCTCTCCCCGAACACTTGCCTCGGCCTCGCGCCGGGGCAAGTCTCTTTTCATAAGGTCCGCCTGGATTCTTTTCGGCTAGAAGACCGGTCCGCGACTCCGACAGGCGCACCTCATCCGAACCAGCCAAGATCATCGAGACTCGCCGCATGAAACCTTTTCTATTCGTAGCCTGCCTGATCTCTTCGCTCACTTCCGTTCTAACCGCCCAGGTATCCATCACGAAATCCCCGACTGGCTGGGAATTGACGAACGGATACATTCGCGTCGAATTAACTCGTGCGGCCGATGGCGTACACCTGAAGTCGTTGCGCCGGGAAGGCGGCGCCGAATGGGCTGTCCGAGAGACGCCGGTAGTCGCTTCTCCCGACACCTCCGGCAAGCCATACCGATTTCGAGACGACGCCATCTCCGACCTGGACAGAGGCGGCAAGCAGCTGACATTAGCCTTTCAGTCCGATGGCGGCGGACGCCTTTCCCTTGCGATGAAACTCTATCCGACCGGAGCCGTAATTCAGGCTGCGATCGCAATCGAAAATCGCGGCAAGCACGACTTGAAGCTCGACGCTCACATCGATCCGTTATTTCTTACCCTGAAGACTCCTGCGGGTGGCCTCAAGTCCTATTCCTCAATGAAGGGCCAGCTTGGATTCCGTCCAACTGAGAATCGTTCGCAAAAACATGAATTCCCCGACTGGCTGGTTCTCGAAAGTGAGGCCGCCGGAGAATCAATGCTGGTCGGCGGCGAACCCGGCCTGGGCGTCCTCGGATGGAAAGCCGAAGTCCAATCCTCCACCGGCAGAACCGTAGTGCGCGCCGGCACCATTCTGATCAAGGATAAGAAGTCCGCACCTCCTGCCGTCTTCGAACTTGCTGCCGGAGCAACCGTAGAAACGCCGATAAGTTTCTATGCGCTGGCGAAAGGAGACAGCGACGACGCCGGCAACGAGACCTTCCGCTACTTGAAGCAGTATGTTTTCGAAGCGCCTTTGCCGGATTCTCCCCTGGTCACATATTGCATATGGCTTACGGAAAAGAATAGCGAAGAGCAACTCCTGAAGGAACTTAGCCTCGCAAAGCAGGTCGGCTTCGACGTCTTCTACCACGATGCGACCTGGTATGAAGGAGCGTCTGTCATCCCTGGTATGAACGATTGGACCCTCGGCCTCGGCAGCTATCACGAAGACAAAGAGAAATTCCCCCACGGCCTCAAGAATCTTTCTGAAGCTGTCCACGCCATGGGCTTGAAATTTGGCCTCTGGGTCGATCCCGGAAACGTTGACGGAGCCCGAGTCGAATCTGGCGAAATTCCATCCGAGTGGCTGGCCATGATCGACGGCAAAACTATCGGCACCACTCATCCTTCGCTGGCTCCCACCAAGCAGCTCTGCCTGGGGGATCCGAAAGTCGTCGCCTGGATTGAACAGCAGCTAGGCGACATTATCGAGAAATGGCATCTGGACTGGCTCAAATGGGACCCCTCGTCCACGGTAAGCTACGCATGTAACCGCACCGATCATGGTCATGGGAAAACCGACGGCGCCTACGCCGCCTATCGCGGCCGTATGGAGATCATGCGCTATCTCCTCAACCGCTTTCCGACTCTTTCCGGATTTGAATGCGATCCCTCCCTGCAATTCGCGCGCACCAACCCCGGCCCGCAAAGTCTGCTCCCCGGCGGCTACATCAACGAATTCATAACCGGCCCCATGCTCAGCCCAAATGTGTGGGGATCCCTTGCAGCCGCGGGCCATGGCGACGCGCGCGGAGAATACCTCACCGACCGCTGGTATAGCGCTTCCGCTCTCGATTACTATTTTCGCAAGCACTTCACGCATGGCGTGACCTTCGGCAACATCAATGGCATGTCATCGCAGTTTCTTTCGGCTGCTCCGCCGGGTTTCGTCGAAGCTTTCAAGCGCAATCTCTTGTTCTTTAAACAGTACCGCCATCTCCTGCTCGAAGATGTCTATCATCCGAAAGTTGCAGCCGCGGGATGGACCTCCATCCAATACGTCAAAGAAGATTCGAGCGAGTCGGTCGTCTATATTTTTCGCGACAAGTCCCAGATTGCGGAGACAACCATTCGCTTGGGCGGTTTGGACGCCAGCGCAAAATATCGCGTAACCAGTCTCAACGATCGTCCTGGACGCGACAGAGTACTGACCGGAGAATCGTTGATGGAGGGTCTCGCCGAACATTTGCCTAACCAATGGCTGGCCAGCGGCGACGGAGCCATCCAAGAGTTTGCCGACCAGCAAACCTACGGCTCCGATATTTTGCTGCTTCATCGCTTGCCTTAGGGATCACGCAACAATAACCTTACATTAACGAGAACAACTACAACATTTCGTCACACCGCAATGAACTAGGGCGACCGCCCTCTGAACCTTTAATGGCTGCGTTAGCGGCGGGCGTAGATGTCGAGTGTAGGTTGCCTTCCATTATGTTATAGTTATCACTATCCCAGACAAGGAATGAGAACTCTAACATTATGCGACCCACCTCCTTCGATCCGTCGGTTCTTCGCCAGCACCTTCGTCGGCACAAGATCGCTGATCTGCCCGAGCTGAAACGCGTTCTCGGTACCAAGACCGATCTGACCGTGTTTCGCAAACTGCAGCAACTCGACTATCTCGCCAGCTACACCCATCGCGGCCGCTTCTACACCCTGCCCGAAATCGCTCACTTCGACGATCGCGGACGGTGGTCGCACCAAGGGGTCTGGTTCTCCCGCCATCGAACCCTGCTGGCCACCGTAGAAATTTTCGTGAACCAGTCGCCTCAGGGCTACTATGCTGAGGAGTTGGCGGATGACCTGCACGCCGAAGTGCAGCAGCCTCTTCGCCATCTCGTCGCGCAACAGCGCCTGGCGCGAATCGAAGTCGACGGCCAGTTCCTCTATACCGCCATTGAGTCCATCCCACGCCGCCAACAGATGCTGTCCCGGCGCAGTGCTCAGGCTGTTCCTGTGGCCGTGGATTCTGCCGCCCTCCAGGCTTCCCCCGACGAAGTGAAGGCGTCCATCCTTCTGTTCTATGGCCTGCTCGATGAACAACAGCGGCGCTTGTTTGCCGGGTTGGAGTCCATTCGCTTGGGTCACGGCGGAGACACTCCGCTGGGCGATTTCCTGGGCTTGGACGTGCATACCGTCGCCCGCGGTCGTCAGCAACTGCTCGATCAGAATGTGGTCAGCGGCCGGACCCGCCGCACCGGCGGGGGGCGTACACCCACGGAAAAAAAAAGCCCGACATAATCGCCGTTCTCCATTGTCTACTGGAACACGATACCGCTGGCGATCCCATGACCGGCTTACGCTGGTCGCGCCGCACGACCGCCACCCTCGCCCATGAGCTCTCCCAACTCGGCATTGCCGTATCGCCCAATACCGTCGCCCGCCTGCTCCATGACATGCACTATTCCTTGCGGGTCGATCACAAACAGATCTCCACCAGCCACAGTCCCAACCGCAACCTGCAATTCGAATATCTCGCCGAACTGCGCTACCGGTTCCAGCGCCGTCATCTGCCCATCGTCAGTGTGGACAGCAAAAAACGCGAACTCGTCGGCAATTTCAAAAATCCTGGACGGCGTTGGGAATCTGCTCCCCGTCACGTCTATGATCACGACTTCCGCACCGATTCCATCGGGGTCGCCATCCCCTATGGGATTTACGATGTTCTCGAAAACCGCGGTGCTCTGGTGGTCGGCGTTTCCCACGATACCTCCGCCTTTGCCGTCCATGCCATCGCTCATTGGTGGCACCAGGAGGGTTCCATCCGCTATCGCGGCTCCCGTCAACTGCTCATTCTCGCCGACACCGGCGGCAGCAACAGCTGCCGCCGTCACGACTGGAAAACAGAACTCCAGGCCCAACTCGCGAACTCCTTTGCCCTGACCGTCACCGTTGCCCACTATCCGACGGGTGCTTCCAAATGGAATCCTATCGAGCATCGCCTCTTCTCCGAAGTCTCACGCAACTGGGCAGGCGAACCGCTGGATTCCTATCAGAAGATCCTCAACTATGCCCGCACCACACAAACCCAAACCGGGCTTCAGGTCACCGCCTACCTCGACCGCCACTTCTATCCTTGCGGTCTCAAACCCACTCCGGATCAAATTGCTTCCCTTCGATTGCAGCCCCACGATACTCTGCCCGAGTGGAACTACACCATCCAGCCACAACTGTAGAGTTGTTCTTGCGCGATCCCTTAGTTTGGCTCAGTGTCGCGACCTCCGTAACCGCCAAGACCCAAAAGGGTACGCAAAAACCTCGATGCCAGAAGCCTTCGTGTTACTTCGTGCCATTGCTGGTTCATGAATTGGGTCAGCCATCGTCGTGGAGCACGGCCGACATGTTGTAACCTTCGCACTGCGCGCCAATTTAGAATGTCTCGTACTGTCTCGTACAAATCACAGGACTAGCACTGGTCCCGCCGAGATGAAATTCAAAGGGAAATCCGTGGTGGGGGAAAAATACCTACCGCTATCCGCGCAACGCCTAGTTGGCTATGCGCTGCTGGCGGGCCTTCCCGTTTACTGGTTCTGGAGTCGGCGCGCCCGATTGCGATCGGAGAATTCGTAATGGGCATTCCCGGATCACGAATCTCGAAATACCGCCGGCACGGCTCGGCTTCCGCGTGCGTCCGGCTATTTTTGAGTGATGCTTGAATGGCGACTCATGACGATCGTCGGGTCCCAGACAATCGGGTCGGCGTGATTCCCGCCGTTGTGCTTGACCACGAAGCGAATCTTGTCTCCTGCCGAGACGCCGAGATTCGAGATCTCATAGCGTGTCGGCGTATTGTAACTGGGTGAAACTTCCACCCACCCGTCCGACGGCCACACCTGACGGGAGTTCTGAAGAACTTTTACAAAACAGGAAAAGCCATTTTCAGCACTTGGATCTTTCCTAATGAGACCCGAGGTACTCAGCGTGCCGCCAGCGGGCGCTATGAAGGTGCGTGAAAGGTCGTACTGAGCGGAAGGTTGCATCCAGACCCTGCCAATACGCCCAAGCCCCGATCCTCTCCATTGGCCTTCATAACCTCCTTTGTCCCATACCAGGTCCCGGTAACTGCCATCCCCGTTTGTTTCTTCATATACCCAGTGATTCAAGGACTGCGTTGCAGAAAAATCTCCAAGAGCCTCATAGGTCGGGAGTTCCCCAGGAATTTTTTGTGCGGGTACCGCCGAGCTGCGATTGCCGTCCCCATCTACGGCGGTGACCGCATAGACCGCATCGATACTGTCGCGGGCGGAAATAGAGTGATCAAAGAAAAAAGTTCCCTTTGCGACTTTTCCGATTCGCTCTCCGTTTTTCTGAATTTCATAATATGAAATCCAATTGTTATCGACGCTCGGAGCCCAGGTGAGTTCGATTCCTTCTACGCCGAGATTTGTGCCCACTCTCTTTGCCACGTTAGTCGGCGAACTGGGAGGGTCGTGATCAGTCCCGGCGCCAGAATAATTCGGGAGGTTTAAGAAGACCAACTCTCCCGCCGCGACTCGGTCGAGAATGATCCCGTCCGACATCAACTTGGCCCCGGTTGCTTGAAGATGCAAACCGGAGACGCTGCCCCTTACATCGTAGATTTCAGCAGAGATAAGTCCGCGCGGATAAATTTTCACCGGGTTCCTGGAAGCATCGAGCCGGATGGGCTGTTTCAGCGCAGCATATTTAAACCCCATCCCATCCACGTGCCCCTGGCTCATGTCAAGATCAACCGCGCCAAGCGCTTTGCCATCGTCGGCACGGACGAGAGACAGGGAGTAAATGCCTCGATTGTTTCCTGGATCGACCTGACCCAGCTGAGTTACCGTCATCGGTTCATCCAGTTGCAGAGCCATTCCAAATGAGCGGCCTGCTGTTTGCCGCTCTGCCCCTTGCTTGATGATCTTGGTTACCAGCGGAATGTCACCGGCGCCTGATTGATACTTAATATTCAGCGGCCCAAATCCCTGGCCGGGCACACCGTAGAATCGAAAAGCTCCATCTATCAGATCTTCATAAATCCCAGTCTCAAGGCTGGCGGCAGCGGTAGTTGTCATCACACTCATTTCGCCTGGGCCGCCAAAATAGTGATCATTTGAAACGGGAGCCGATATCCGACTCACCAGGAAGTAAGTTGATCCGTGCTTCGCATGCTTGGTCAGAATGACGCCTTTTGAACCGTCCCGATTCATCCGTTGGAAATACCAAATGGGATCATCATGGTCCACCTTGGGACGAAACACATGACTCCAGCGGCCAGCTACTCCCTGCGCCACAAGATAGTGATAAATATCCCAGTCTTTTCGGATTGCTTCCACATCGGGGCCATCACCAGGATCGCGGTACCACGTCGGATTCATCGCCAAATGTATCCGGTCCGTCGTGGAGTTATAGTATGTATGGTCGAAATCGACTACGTTATGAAGTTTGTCTGGTGGTATAAGCAGCGAGGTGTAGTACGAGCTGTAGGGTCCGACGCCTCCATCCGTATACTCCCCGGAGTCCGCTAATCGAGCAATGTCGTAGCTTATCCAGCGCCCTCCCCCGTCACAGGCGTCAATACCGCTTTGCGGATGGTTTTTCTTAAAGCGCTCCAGAAGGTTGCGAAAGTTCCGATCGGCGGCGAGAGCATCGGTGTCATTCGCACTCGCCGCAGGAGCGATGTCATAGCGCCACTGGAAATTTCCCCAGTCGCTGACCGCGCTATCTAACAGCCCGCTTTGCCAGTCCACGGTCGCTGTTATCGACTGTTCAATGGTTTCCTGACCGGGAATCAACCACTCCGGGTGCTGCTGCCCAACTGTTGACTCTGGCGTGGCAAGAAAGGTCGGATACCACAAAACCCATTTCATTCCGTGCTTAAGTAAGTAGTCATTTGTTCGTTGCCAGTCTGGCCCGTTCCACGTACCCCATTTGTCGTACCATCCTGCGTCATCCCACAAAACATCAGTGCCAGTTTCTCGCAAAAGATCGACATAGCGAAGATCGAGCGCCAATCTCCGTCCCCAGTTATCCGCGCTCGGAGTACCTCCTTCACCCACCCACGGATCTGGCCAATCAACCGCCCAGCGAGTCTTTGCAAAGTAATCCGGATTGGTGACATCCCACAAATAAGCGTACTGCCAATCGAGTAATTGATTTCCGAGCTCATCGACTCCACCGGAAAACACCGCGATGAATGCTTTCGGGGTCTCGATCTCGGCACCAACAGCTAAGTCCTTTTCATAGCCAGCCAACTCCAGGCTCATGGCCAGCTGTTGGCCGGATGGACGGCTTATGTCGAAGCGCCAATGGCCGAGATAATCCCAACCTATTGCCACGCCTTCACTGGCATTTCGATTGAGTAAAAACACAAGCGGCAAGAAACTGCTGTAGTTACCAGGCTGAATGCCTCCGTTGGCGTCGAGAGTGCGCCGGTACTCACCGTTCGTGGGCTCGGTTTTTAGCAGTTGGCTGCCGTTGTAATTTCCCCCGCCGGTCAGGTAGTTGAACTGAAGGTCCTGTGCCTCAGTCCCAATCGCGAGGTTAAGAAAGTCAAGTTTGCTCAAGTGGACTGACCGATTTGAGGAATTCTCCAATGTCATCCATTCGCGAATTAATGGAGTCTCAGGGTAAACAACATAGTGCTTCGTGACACGTACGCCTATCGATTCAAGCACAATGTCGAGCTGCAGCTCACCCTGGCTTTGCTTAAGAACGCGCTCATCCCGAAGCTCCCATTGCCAGCTGGAAGAACGCACATCTTGGCCACTCACAAGAAAGCTGACCTCAGCAGGAGAAGTATCACTGTCTTGATACTCTCTTCCCGTCAGTTTGTTACGAAGAGATATCAAGGAATAGTGTCCGTCTGCGAGACGGACTCGTTTTTCGACAAACGATGTTCCCATTACCCATTCATTACCTTCGCGGCGAACATAACCATCCCGACTGCGAAGATTGGTTTGCGCAAACAACAAAGACGCTGCCGCACATACAATAGATAGTTGAAGCAGAATAGCGCGGCGGATTGAAGGTTTGTAGGTTCCGGTATGCGTAATCAATTTTTACTCCAGCGAAGAGTGATCTCTTGTGTACCTTATTCCCGGCCCGGCCAAGCCCGGAGAGGCCACTGCGTTTCCTCTTCAATCTCGAGCAGACGGTTATACTTGGCAAGGCGCTCGGATTGTCGAATCGATCCATTTTTGAATTGGTCCGCTTGCCACCCGACCGTCAAATCAGCCGCCCAGTTATCTTCTGTTTCTCCGCTTCGAACGCTCAGCGTGACAGACCATCGAGCGGCGCGGGCTTGCCGGTAGGCCTTGAGCGCTTCCGTTAGTGTTCCGATCTGATTAACTTTCAATAACAAAGCATCGCAGGCATCCGTTTCCACTGCGCGTTTTATACGAGCGGAATTTGTGCAGAGAAGGTCATCCCCTAAAGTGAGGGCGCGTCCGGCAATTGTGCGATGAAGCTTGGGCCAGTTATCCCAGTCATCTTCAGCCAGTCCATCTTCTACGCTCAGGATCGGATATTGAACGAGCCACTCAGCGATGGAGTCGATCATTTCATTACTGTCGAGAATCTCCCCATCTTTTTCATATCGCCCGTTTTTATAGAAGTGTGTGGACGCAACATCAATTCCGAGAAAAATGTCCTTGCCGGGTGAATAACCTGCCTGCTCAATCGCTTCCACGGCCAGGGCCAACATCTCTTCCGTAGACCTGCAAGGCGGCGCTAATCCGCCCTCATCCGCGGTGAGCAGGCGCATGCCGTACCTCCGGAATATAAGGTCAGCCGCGGCCTGATAAACGTCGGAAGCAGAAACCAGAACCTCATCGATGCTTGCGGCGGACATCGGAATGATCAGCACATCCTGCACCGACACTTGCTGTCCTGCATGCTTTCCGCCGCTGAATAAATTGATAGTCAACCGAGGCAGGGCTGTCGCGGATGTACCCAGCATTTTTGCGAAATGCTGGTAGAGTGGAACGCCGCTGGCCGCAGCATGTGCTCGCGCGAAGGCCACGGATACAGCCAGAATGGCATTGGCACCGATGCGCGATTTATTGGGAGTGCCATCGAGCGCGATCATGGTTTGGTCAAGCTCCGCCTGGTCGGCATAGGACCGGCCCCCAAGCGCGTCTTGAAGCGCTCCGCCGATATTTGCCGCCGCACGAAGACAACCAAACCCCTGATATCGTTTCGGGTTCCCATCCCTGAGTTCGAATGCCTCAGCAGTGCCGGTGGATGCTCCGGAGGGAACGGACGCCGAAGCGCTGATCCCGCCCTCCAGGAAGCAGGTCGCGAGAACCGTGGGCCGGCCCCGGCTGTCGAGAATTTCGCGGCCCGAGAGTCGCTTAATGGTTGGCATAGTTGTCGATTCTGTTAACGAACTCAGAGATCAGGGCTGGAACGTTGGCCGAAGGGTCCGCCATGAAAGCGAGAACGGCAGTCCGCTGTCGCGCCTTTTCATCGGGAGTCAGATACTCGAGCGGCGATTTCCCTGCAACCCGCGCCAGCAAACATCCAAGAGTATGTTTTACGACACGCCTTTCCGCCGCAGCCGCCCAGTTCAGCCCCGTAATATTCTCGCGATACACCCGCCAAAATAATTCCGCAGCGCTTGCCAGGCGACTCCGTTCCCTGGGCAAGTGGTTCGACTTGCTGAGAAAGTGCGTCAACGCGAAACCAACGTCGAAAGCCGGATCGCCGAAGTGAACCACCTCGTAATCGAGGAGAATCAACTTACCCTGGCGGATAAGTGTATTCTTGGGACTGAAATCGCCATGAACGAGACAATCTTTGTGACCCAATGTCTCCTGGGACAGTGCGTTGAGAAAATCGGCGGCCTCAACAATCTGCTGGGCGGTATAAAGATAATACGGATCCAAGCGAAGGTTCTCGAAGTAAGTGGTATCTGCAAAATCATTGCGAACGTCCGGCCCGGACTCTGACGACCGGCGATGAATTGTACCGAGAAGCAACCCGAATTGCTCGAAGTGGTTCGGGACGATCCTCCCCGAAAGCAGCACCGATTTCCAGTTTTCGTGATCTTCCGGAATGGCCTCCATGCCCATCAGATAATTCGTCATGTCTTCAAAGATGAAGCCCGGTGTTGTTCCCGGCGGCGCCAATCGATTAAGCCAGCGGAGAGCTTTTGCCTCAACTCCAATTCTTTCCGGACTGCTGAACCAGTCTACGTCGACGCGCAACTTTGATAACGCTTGTTTCAGGACCCATCCTCGTCCATCTGGCCACGAAACTCTGACCGTCCGATTCGAAACGCCGCCCGCCAATTTCTTGAATGACACCGCCTCCTTCGTATCCGCCCGGCCTCGCGCTGTTAAATAAGAACGCAGGGCGTCGAAATCTTCGATGTCCAACTCCATTTCATGATCCTGCGATCGGCCATTGTCGACCAAGAACGCCATCTTCCGCTCGTCAGTGAAGCAGTGTTCCTCGCGCGAACAGGCCTGTCGTGTCTCCGTCTTGTGTCGGGAAATCGGTCGACAGGACAAATGTCGCGGGGGCAAGGGCAAATCCCAAGAACAGAACTATGAGAACTATTCGCACCATGGCAACCCCCCTGGATTGGGACTTTGCGATTTATGTCAACAATAGTGTTGACATATGAAATTGCCTCCCATAGCCTACCACAGCCGGAGGACAATCATCACCGTGGGAATCTCCTCCGATCGCCGCTTCATGCTTTACCGTTTCCTACGGTATTTTTATTGAGATCGAATCTGCTATTTCAGAACTTAGGACTGCACGAATGAGCGGAAGATTATCCGGCAAGCAAGCCGTGGTCACGGCGGCAGGACAGGGCATTGGGCGTGCCACAGCTCTCGCCTTCGCCGATGAAGGCGCCAAGGTTTGGGCCACGGACGTTAATGAAGCGGCGCTCTCCGCCCTCCGTCGCGAGCGGCCTACCCTTGATACTCGTCGGCTCGATGTGCTCGACGTGCAAGCGGTGGCTGAACTTAGCGCCCAGACGGGAGCCGTCGATATATTGTTCAACTGCGCCGGCTATGTTCACCACGGAACGATTCTCGACTGCGAGGAGAAGGATTGGGATTTCTCTTTCGACCTGAACGTTAAGTCCATGTACCGCATCTGCCGCGCTTTCCTGCCCGCGATGCTTGACGCTGGCAAAGGCAGCATCATTAATATGTCGTCCGCGGCATCGAGTGTGAAAGCCGCTCCCAACCGGTTTGTTTACGGAAGCACGAAAGCGGCAGTAATCGGGCTCACCAAGGCAATCGCCGCCGACTTTATTCGCCGCGGCATTCGCTGCAATGCAATCTGCCCGGGAACCGTGCAGTCGCCCTCGCTCGATCAGCGGATTGCCGCGCAAGGCGATCTCGACAAAGCGCGCTCGGAGTTTGTGGCGCGGCAGCCTATGGGGAGAATTGGTCGTCCGGAGGAAATTGCCGCGCTGGCGGTTTATTTGGCCTCGGACGAATCCGGCTATACTACGGGCCAAATCCATGTGATTGATGGCGGTTTTAGTCTCTAGAGTAGATTCTCCTGGAGAAGAGATGAAACTATTGCGCTATGGTTCACCGGGTCGAGAAAGACCGGCTATTTTGACGGACAATGGCGAGATCCGTGATTTGTCGGGAATCATTCCCGATCTTGCCGGAGAATCATTACTCCCCGACTCGATCGGAAAGCTACGCGACAAACGGCTTTCGCTTTTGCCCATAGTCTCAGGACAGCCTCGAATTGGGCCCTGCGTCGGCGGCGTGGGCAAGTTTATCTGCATTGGCTTGAACTATTCGGACCACGCTCAGGAGGCTGGGATGGCAATGCCCGCAGAACCAGTTATCTTCATGAAGGCCACATCGTCGATCTGCGGTCCGAACGATGACGTCATCATCCCGCGCGGATCGAAGAAGATGGACTGGGAGGTCGAACTGGGGGTGGTCGTCGGCAAGCCGGGAAAGTATATAGAAGAAGGAGATGCCCGTTCGCATGTTGCCGGCTACTGCGTCATCAACGATCTTTCAGAACGTGCGTTTCAATTGGAGGGTACTGGTCAATGGGTGAAGGGAAAGAGCGCCGACACCTTCGGTCCGATCGGCCCCTGGCTGGTGACTGCGGATGAGATTCCCGACCCTCAGAATTTGGAGATGTGGCTCGAGGTCGATGGCCACCGTTACCAAAACGGATCCACGAAGACGATGGTTTTCGGAGTGACATATCTGGTCAGCTATGTGAGCCGGTTCATGAGTTTGAGAACTGGCGATATCATCTCTACCGGCACGCCTCCCGGCGTCGGCTTCGGCCTGAGACCGCCCGTTTATCTGCGTGCGGGTAACCGCATACAATTGGGAATTCGTGGTCTTGGACAGCAGACCCAGAAAGTCGTCTCCGATTAGCGGACTTTCTTATAAATCATAAGCGCAGCTCCAGGCTTCCCCTGGATTTCCACATGCAGCCCCAGTTCCATCAAGTCTCGTCCGGAAATCCTGCTTGTTGTTTTCGCGTCAAGATCGGTGACGTCATACGCTGCTGCTCGATCAAGTCCGCGCAAGCGCAGATTCTTTGCGGGTTCTTCGTTTTCTGCTCGACGAAAAGCCTGCACCATTCCATCACCTTGCTCGGGACGATTAAACTGCCACGCTGCCCATTCGAATGCAGCGCTCCGCTCCTTTCTCGGATCGGTAGCACAATCGGAATTTTCACCGCAGGGTAATAGAGGATAGTTGTCGCCGTAATAGTAGGGGCGAACCAGTTTTAATTGTTCGACCATGGTGCGTATCCAGTCGAAGGGAAAGTCAGCGGGTATAAACTTACCGACCTGGTTCGGGTAGCCCGCGCCATTGAAAAGAGCGAAGCCCACACCCGGCGCGAATCCGCTCCGGAACTGATAAGTGTCGAGCGCACGAATCTGGAATATCGTTCCAAAGTGTGGACGCCAATAAGCGAGCCCTTCTGTGCTGACCTGATTTCCAATCGGATCCGCATCAGGGGAGACCGGATAGTCTGCACGACTCAGGTCGACGGCTCGCGAAATCGTATCCAGATCGCCGCGCTGAACAATGTCGAGCATTAACTTCGGATGCCTGCGCTGCAACTCGTCCCAAAACTTCAGCAGACCGTCGAGGTAGCGAACCTCGGTGATTCCCTGGCGATCGGCCGTATCCGCCTGCGTCCAGAATGGAGCAAGAGCGAAATTGCAGTCCTGGCGGTAAATGTCTATGCCCTGCGTGGCGATCAGATCGGAGATCAAATCGGTCATGTACTCTCGGGCTGCGGGATTGCCAAAATTAAACATCCGGAATTTGACCAATGGCCGTTCGGAATTTCCTTCAAAGTGGGTGGTTACTTCTCCGATAAACCAGTCGGGATGCTCTATTGTGAGCGGCGTTCCAACAATCGCGCGTTCCGGCTCAAACCACAGCAGAAACTTCATGCCCTTGGCATGAGCCGCATCGCTGATCGGTCTGAGACCTCCGTCCGGATGAGGAACTCGATTGACTCTCCAGTTTCCGGCATGCAAAAACCAATCTTCTTTGCCGAATACTTGAAACTCATCGACCGGGCGATCCGTACCGTACCATCCGGCATCCATCCAGAAGTTCTCGAATCCAATTTTCTCCCTGGAGATCTGATCAATGAGCTGCAAGCTGGTGGAGGTTTTCATCCCGCCCCATGCCGTGAAAGACACGGGCAAAACGACTGGCTTCCCATCATATTGCGGTGTGTGGTATTTCAAAATGTGCCGCCGCAAGATGTTATGGGCGTCGATATCGTCACCTTCCCAGGGAAGCAATAGAACTTCCGGAGTTCGAATCTCTTCGCCGCGGTGAAGTGAGAGATGCGTAATCTCCATTCCGGCAGTGATTGCGATCGCTGCTTCCGTTGGACGCGAAAAGTTGATGGCCCACCTGCCCGGCCAGCCCAGAGCGCCGATCAGTCCGCGCCCAGCCGTCGAAATATCAAAGAAAGGTATCGTATCAACCGTTTTGCCGCCGGTTGGATTCGAGATCTGAAAAGACTCAAGTTGATTGAGTGGTTTTTTTACCAATGAGTAGGTGTCCATGCCGCCGCATCCCTTGGAGTAAAGAAGGGTCGGAATGGCTTCGCCAGTTACCGCAAATGAAACATCAAGCGCCTGAACGTATTCGAGGATCGGTGTGTCGTCCTGACCTTCATTTTTGAAGTACGCCGTCCACTCCACCACAGGCGAGTCGGCAAATTCGAATGCGTCGATGCGAAATTCCAGGCCGGTTTTTGGATCTGTCCAACGCACAATATGTTCCGCGCGAATATTGTCGAGCTGCCTGGTCTCCGTTTTCTTCGTCCAGCCTTTTAGAAGCGTGCCAGAGCCCTGCCGGTCATAAGCGAATGAGACCGGCAGTTGAGCGTTCTCACTCAGGAAATGTTCCTGCAACCACTTGTTGCTCTGACGCTGGTCATTCGACGCATCGAAAGCAGCTGCGGTCGCGTGATTCGGGTAGAAGGCAAGACCAAAAAGAAAGATGGTGAGGCACCGCATAATACATCGTCGAATTGTTATTTTGTGACTGTTGTTTTCTCTATTTCCCATTATTCTTCCTCGATTGCCGGCTAGCCGGGGGCGAGCGCAGGACCGATGTTGATTATCAGATTTGTAGCGCCGGGAATTTTTGTGGCCTTCCAACTCTTAAATGTTGGTAGCCAGTAGCAGGGCCACATTATTCGCTTCTGTGCGGCATGACGTCAACACTATTGTTAACACTATTCTCATCGATTGGGAGCCCGACGAAAAGCGCAAGTATCGCTCAGCCGAGTGGTTCGCAAAGACCCACAAAGACGGCTTTGTGGATAGAAGCTGGATGCGCAACCAGGGATTGCCGGATCACGTAGGTATCTGATGACGGTTGCAGATTCGCGGCGGTGTTGAAGCTGGACACAACATAATCGATGTCAGTTCTTCCGCTTTTCAGGGCGATCTTGGGCCCGGCATTCGCGAAGGCGGTCAAAGACTTGCTGCCCGCGAGGCGGTCCGGCCCACAACCAACAAAACGAGCATGCTTTTCACCTTGCCGTCGTCCCTGACGCGAGCAAAACGATTCGGGCGAACAGACCAGTCGTATCGCCGGAATTCGTCTTGTTCTTACCATACCCAACAGCAAATGTGACGGTGTCGTCAGCTTTCATTTCGATTTGACCTGAATACGCCGCCGTAGGGCTCGCCCCCTGCACCTTGCGGAATGCCGGGTCTCCTCCGTAGCCATCGATGTCGGCGTCAAACACGGACGTGCCATTGTGCAGCACATGCACATCCGTCGTAGACCATACATGGACGCCTGCGAATTGAGCGCTTATTTTGTAAGTACCTGCCACGGGCACCACGAAGCGAACCAGACTGTACTGGCCGCTATTACTCGCTTCCATGGCGACCTGACCGCCGCGCACGACCCAGCCATTCGGTGAAGGCCAACTTTGCGACTGCTTCGTGGTGTTATAAGCGATGTAGGGGTAATAATCCGGGCCCGGGCCTTTACTGGCGTCCGGATGCCAGAACCCGATCGGGCTGCCCCCGTCACTATACTTATCGAATCGAAATTGGTCCGGCGCAAGTGAGTTGCTTGCAGAATATCCATACTGCCAAACCTTGTTGGGGTTGTTCTGGAGAGAGAAGTCGTCAGACAAGTCGAAAGTCATTTGTGCCTGCGCAAACAGGGAAAGACACGTGATTATGAACAGACCGAGTGAATCTTTCATCGGTTTATGCCCCTCTTTTTGCTAAGAATACGCTCGTGTAGTCGCCGTTAAAAGACGTCCCTCCGAGTCGTCCGAGTAGAGGAGAACCCCGGAGGCTGCAGATTTTCCTTGGCTGTATCCGCCGTTTTCAGCTTCGTACCCGTTTTGGTCCACCGTGGCATCCCCGGGATGTCTCCTCCCTCCCAGACCCACCGTGCAGTTTTCCCGCAGCGTGTTCCTCAAGCAGGGCTCGTCGATTACCTCCAGACATGTCGGATCCGTGGCGGCAGCAACGGATGACGTCGAACGAGCCCGGTATATCTCTCCCACGTCGATCGTTTCCGCGTGTGCGGCGATTGAGCCACTTCCTCCAGATTCGTACGACTCCCCGTATAGAACCTCAAACTGTGAGAGTTGTAATACTGGTAGTAGCCTTGGAGCCTGGTGTTGAGGGCCTACATGGAATCATTTACACTTAAAGGAACAAATGGTTGACTCTGCAATCGCGCCGCCACAAATGGAACATTGATCTGTCTGCTTTTTCAGTTCAGCCGCTTCAGGATGTAAGCAGTCCTGCCCTTCGTTGCAATCTCCACCCTGCTGTCGGAGCCAACTTCATAGCGTAGCGCTGTACCGACGCTGGAATCGACGGGGGTTGCGGATATATTGGCCTGCGCCCACTGCGAGGGAAGGGTCCAATCAATGGCGCCGCCGTCCACCGAGTAGAGGACAATCTCCTTGTCGCCGATTGGAATCAGGCGCCGTTGACCGTCGACGCTTTTGAAATCGTGGTCAACGACCGTCCAGGAACCATCGTCAAGAACCGTGGAGACCGTCCCGTCACTAAATCGAGCAATGTAGTTATTGCGAGGTACGGTGATGGTCTTACCGTCCTTTTCCACGTGCTTCTCGCCCACCTTCTCGGTGCCGAGCCAAATCAGGTTCTTTTTTAATAGATAGGACTGGGTGAAATTGCCGAGGTAATACATGTCCGCGATACTGGCTTCGCTGTACTTATCGAAATGCGCGCCACCGATCGCGTTGGTCTCTCGAAACGCGTAGCCAAGATTCATGGACCAGCCCAATGCTTGTCCCACTCCTTCCTGAGCTTTGCCGCCACCGTAGAGCCTTCCTTGCATCATCATGAGTTGGAAGGGATCGGAGATCACGAACCGATGCTGCACGCCCTCTAATTTTCCGTAGTAGGCATCCACAGGTCCTTCAGTCAAAGGAACGATGCTGTGTTCCATAAACCAATCAAGGATTTTGGCGCCGTAGACGGTCTCGGACACAATGCCTATGTCTTCGCCAGGACCGACACTAATGTCACAATTGCGGAACGTATCCAGGCGGATGCCTTCCGAAACCGGCACTGTGTCCAGAAGTGACTGGACACGCCGTTGGAAGTAGCCTGACCGGAATTGCTTGGTAAGCGAAATCCGATAGTCCGGCGGCCCACCGTCAAACTGATAGGACCAGACGTAGGGTTTGCCCTCTCGATTGAACTGCAAAACGCTTGGGTCGAAAAAC
>Ga0181522_10000442_pt1 | contig 31141 bp, 35 predicted proteins | sample PEATcosm2014_Bin_27_FD_121103 | JGI IMG/M metagenome (GOLD analysis project Ga0181522, IMG submission 121103) | Peatland microbial communities from MTU Mesocosm Facility, Houghton, MI, USA - PEATcosm2014_Bin05_10_metaG | ecosystem: Environmental > Terrestrial > Soil > Wetlands > Peat | place...
CCTGCCCGCATCACGATGGACGCCGCCGCCGAGACGGAGGACTTCGGCGAAGAGTTCGGCGAGGCCGACGAGGAGATCGACCCCGACTGACAGGGCGCCCGGTTCGCCTGGCGTGTCAGATCGTGAACAGCTTCGTCTCCAGGACGGTTGCAATCGTCCTGACTGCGGCCGGCCGGCGCTAGCATTCGAGCCCGTGGCGCCCCGAAGTCGGGGCGCACCCGGTGAGCACGCTGTCCGCGGGGACAGTCCAGGGCGGACCGGCACACTCGAACTTCCACCGTGTGTCAGGGAGCCATGCCCGCCCATACCCCCCGAGCGCCGAGCAAGACCAGATGAACAAGCCCCCAGCAAGGCTCGAGATGCGCCGCGAACGCACCGGCGACGACGCCGTCCTGTGGCTGTCGGGAGAACTGGACATGGCCTGCGCAGGTCAGCTGGAGACGGCGATCGGCGAACTCTGCGCCGACGGCTGCGTGCGCCTGGTCGTGGAGATGGCCAAGCTCGACTTCATGGACTCCACCGGCCTGCGCTCGCTGCTGGTGGGTCGGGAACTGTGCCAGGTGGGCGGCTGCGAGCTGCTGATCGGCACGGTCAGCCCGCAGGTGGCACGGCTGCTCGAAGTCTCAGGGGTGTCCGGCCAGATGGCCTGGCGCGAGCCCGAACGCACAGACAGCTGACCGGCCTCTCCGCCGGGCGCTCGAGGAGAGCCGCCCTATTCCGGGCCGACCTGCTCGATGAAGGCTGCCAGCTCGGCGATCTGATCGGGATGGGCGGAGAGGTCGGCCCTCTGCACGGCCCTGATCATGGGAGTCGCGTCGTAGCCAGCCATCGCAAACGCGCCCGGCCGGCGCAGCGCGTCCCGGATCAGGGCTTCGTCGATCAGGACCCGGCGACCGTCGGCGAGCTTCACGCGGTGGCCCGCCAGGCTCATGAAGCTCGGGGCGGCACGGCCGGCGCCTCCCGAAAGGTGGCAGGCCGAGCAGCCGTCGGCGACGACAAGACGGGCGCCCTTTTCGACCAGCACCTGCTCGTGGGTGAACGGTTCGGAGGCGTAGCTGGGAGGGGATGAGGCGGGGACCGACGAGGTGCCCTGACGGGAGGAGCCGCAGCCCGCCGCGAGCAGGGCCAGCGCACCTGCGACGGCCCACCTCAGGAGGCGCATCGGTCTGCTGCTCATCGCCGGGCCCGCATCAGCGCAGCGAGTCTATGAAGGCCACGAGGTCCCTGACCTCGGCCGGGTGCGCCCTCAGGTCGAGGACTTCGATCGCCTGCCCCATCACTTCCCCGGGATAGCCCTGCACGGTCATGGCGTTCGGCTCGAGGATGTGGCGCGTAAGGTAGGCGTCGTCGGCAGTCACCGTGCGGCCGTCCGTCAGGCGCACCCGGCTGCCTGCCAGCCCCTTCCAGGAGGGACCGACCAGGCGGGTTCCGTTGAGAGAGTGACAGCCTGCGCAACCGTCGGTCTGGTAGAGGCGTGAGCCCTGCGACACCGGCCCGCCGGCGGTACCGGCGGAGCTGGAGCCACTGCCTGAGCTGCCCGCCCCCGATCCGCCGCAGCCGCAGAGAGCGAGCGCGAGCGCGGCGGTGATGCCCGCCAGCGCTCCGTTGGGCCTGATGCGCGTCGTTCTCGCCGGCGGTTTCCATTGGCTTGTCATTCGTGGCACCTCCTGGGGTCGTGGTCGATGTGGGCGTGTCTCGTCACGTCCCGACCGCCGAGAGCAGCCACAAGCCGAAGCTCGTGAAGGCGACCATCACGGCGAGCATCCAGTACTGCGAGCGGACGGCCTCTTCGGGGTCGGGGAAGATCGTCAGAGCGCGGTCGTGGGCCAGGGCCAGTCCTCCCACGTGGCCCGCCAGCAGCGCCGCCACCTGCACGTACCAGATGGCCGCGTAGGAGACGATCCTGTAGTCGATCCGCGATCCGGCGGTGCCGAACAGGTTGGCGCCGTTGCCGAGCGGATCGGAGATCAGTGCCGCCATGGCCTGTCCCTGCCAGAGGACGAACGAGAAGTAGTGGGCCAGGACGTAGGCGAAGCCGATCGGGACGAGCGTGTGGGCGAAGGTGCGAGCCAGTCCGGTCCGGCTGCACTCGGGCGCAACCGTGCCGACGCCCCTGATGCCCAGCCTGTAGACGCCCCCCACGAGCAGGATGCAGCCGAGCAGGCCGGCGGTGTAGACGAGCTCGATCGAGGCGTTCTGGCCCACGCCCAGACGGTCGAGGCCTTCCTCGCATAGGAGCGCCAGTTCCTTCCAGTAGCCGCCGTTGCTGAGGCCGTCGAAGGTCGTCGTGCCGATGACCGTGAAGATGACGGCGAGCGTGCCGGGCTCGATCGGCATGCCCGTGAGCCCGCTGAGCGGCCGGCGCACACGGATCTCGCCGTCCCTGTAGCAGACGGGTGCGAGCCTGGCCAGCAGCCCGAAGTAGACCGCGAAGCCGTCTGCGTGACGCTCCCACCGCTCGACCCCGAACAGGACCATGCCGGTGAGGGAGAAGGCGAAGTAGCCGCTTGCGAGGGCTGCAAGGGTCGCGGGAACGTCCCGGTAGAGGTAGACCAGCTCGAGCCAGCCGAACCCCGTCAGGACGATCGCGGCGGGCCACATGCCCAGGCGATCCGGGTAGCGCAGGGGTGGCTGCGACCAGCGCCCGGGGGCGAGGGCGCGAAGGAGACGGCGGATCAGGCGGGCGCTCGTGCGCCACGGGCTGAACAGCGGGAAGACGTCGCCGAGCAGGACGCCGGCGATCGGGAACCCGACCCAGAAGACGACGTAGATGAAGGTCGGCGCGAGGTTGGCGTCGACTTCCTGGGCGCCCGCGAAACCGCTGTAGAGCACCAGGGCGAACAGCGCCAGGCCGGCCAGGTTGGCCAACGGCTCCAGCCGACGCGGCAGGCTCAGCAGGCGACGAGCATGCCGCTCCTGCAGCTGCGGCCAGCGCCAGAGCGTCGAGAGAGCGACGAAGGACACGACCAGCACGACGGCGGCGGTCCAGCTGAACAGCCAGACGGGGATGGGGAGGTCGGCCTTGCCGACGATCCCGTGCGCGGAGGCGCAGCATGGGCTGAGCAACGCCGCCGCCAGCAGGACGGCACCGCCCAGCAGAGCGGCACGGGCGATCCGGCGCCCGCGGCCCGCCTCCGAGGAGACGGACAGCGGGCGCGGGAGCGTCGCTGTCGGGCCGAGAGCTATCTAGGCCGTCCTGCGTCGGGAGGCCACAAGCGCCGCGGCGCCGGCGATCAGCCCGAGTGCGCCCACGATCAGGGCGGCGATCCCGAGGCCCTTGCTGGCCCCGTTGCTGCTCTGCTTCGCAGTCGTCGTCGTCGCCGCCGGTGTCGAAGCCGACTGGCCGGCGGGCGCCTGGCCGGCGGTGGGTCCGGCCTCGTCACCTGCCACGTCCTCGATCAATCCGCCCTTGGCCGTGATGTTGATGCGCGGCGCCGGATGTTCGGCTTCCAGCGAGGGGTCGATCCAGTGCACGACCTGGCCGTTGCTGTAGCTCTGGACGGTCCTGAATTCCAGCGCCTTGCCGGTGTCGTTGTCCGGGATGGCAAGGGACAGCGGGAAGTTGATGAACTGCCCGTTTTCGACCTTCCCCAGCGGCCCCGTCCAGGTCCAGACGATCTGGGAGACCTCCGTGTCGATCGTTTCGCCGTCTTCCTTGATCGGCGTCGCCAGCTTGGTTTCGATCACCTTCGTCGACCAACCGGCCACGTTTTCGTAGTCGACGCCGACGAAGCCGGCGGGGAACAGCACGTCGACCTTGGTCACGTGCGCCCCTTCCTGCTCTCCGGGCACGCGCACGTCCAGCGTCGCAAAGGCGCCGGCCGGGATCGTGTTGGGGTGCAGACTGATGTGTGCACTCGCGGCGGCCGGCACGGCGAGCATGCCGGCGGCCAGCAGCACCGCCACCTTCCTTGCCTTCATGGGTCTTCCTCCTGGCTCGTTGTGAGCCGGCCGCGCGCCGAGCCCGATGGCATCGGCCGGCCGGCAGGGATCACCTGACGACGAGCCGAGCGGGCGGGGCACGCCCGGCCAGCGAGCCGACCAGCAGACGGGACCTGCTGCTCGGAGGTCGATCGGGCGGGCGCCGGGGGATCGAATGGGCGCGCTCCCGGCGGGCTGGCGCAAGCACCCGCAGAAGCGCGGCCTCGCCCGGATAGCGCCCGCAGGAGAGGACGAGCACCAGCAGGAGCACGGGCGCCAGCCAGACCAGGCCGGCTGCCGCGCCGGGGACGAGCAGGGCGAGGACGAGCAGGCCGACCAGGCCGAGGACAGCCGCCGGTCGCGACCCGCACAGAGGTCGAGCGGTCATCCGATCGGCACCTTCACGACCCGTGTGTATTGTTCGAATTCCGAGACCCTGTCGACGATTTCGATGTCCCAGGTGCCTCCTGGGCTGAGCACTGCCGAGCTCAGCACGTAGTGGCCCGGGCCCGCCAAGTTGGCGTGCAGCTGCAGCGGCCCGATCCCCTTGGCGGGCAGCTTGGCAGTCGCGGTCAGTTCCTTGGTCGCCGTGAACTGGGTCCCGTTGCGGGCGTTGATCAGGTACAGGTGGATCGTGTTGAGGCCCACCTTGGCCGGTTCCACCGTCATCTCCAGCTCGGCGGGCCCGAGCGTCGTGTTGGTGGAGAAGGGGCCGCTGGCCGTGTCGATCGGCGGCGCGTAGCTGATGAGGGCGGCAGTCACGCCGAAGACGGCCAGCATCGCCAGCAGCTCGGTGCGCATCGTGCGCCGGGCCAGCAGGCCCACCGTCCCGGTCGTGAGGCCCGTCTCGGCCAGCCGCCGCAGAGCGGGGATGACGCGACTGCGGTTGACCCAGCCGAGCCCGATCAGCGCCAGCAGCAGGAGCGTCTTGGCGATGATCATGGCGCCATAGGTCGTGTGCAGCAGGGCATGGACCGTGCGCACGTCTATGTAGGCCTGGACGACACCCGTGACGGCTACGGCGATCACACAGGCCAGGGCCAGCGGGGAGAAGCGGCTCAGCACCCCCAGCAGCAGCGCCGTGCGGTCGGGGCCGTCGAGCTCGCGGGTGCCTCGCGGCACGGTCGCCAGCAGGAAGACGATCCCTCCGACCCACACGCTCGCCGCCAGCACGTGGATGGCGTCGGATGGGAAGAACACCGCGACGGGGCTCTCGATGCTGGCGTGCCCCGCCAGGGCAGGGGTGATGACGAGGTAGGCGCAGCCCAGGAGCAGCAGCGACAGGATCGCCCTCGGCAGCCGCCGCAAGCGGGCCGCAAGGGCGAGCAGCCCTGCCAACAGCAGCCAGTCCAGAGCCCGCCCGCTCCACACCTCCCCGAAGCGGCTTTCCAGGGTGTTTTCGAGGACCGAGGATTTCAGCGAGCTCCACAGCGACACGCCGGCGGCGCTGGCGCCCTGGAGCAGCACGCCGAGCAGGCTGACGAGGAAGCCCAGCACGGCGGCGAGGGCCAGCAGGCGCCCTGCCCTGGAGGCGAAGGCCCGGGCGGCGGCGCGACGGCGCTCCTCCTCTCCCCCCGACGCGGCCAGGGCCGGACGCCAGGCGATCAGCACCAGCGCCAGCCCCCCGACCATCGTGGCGATCGTCAGGTAGTCCAGCCCCCGCACGATGCCGAACGCCACCTCGGTGACCTTGCCGCTCTTGTTGCGGCCGATCAGCCCCGCGACGGTGAACTTCGGGGCCGCCCCGGCATGGCCGATGTTGAAGACCAGGCCGCCGTAGACGATGTGGGTGTCGGCGGAGATGACCCTGTAGGTGGCCGTGTAGGTCCCGTCGGGAAGGTGCGGCTTCAAGCCCACCCCCATCCAGTGCTCGTTGCCGTCGGGATGGCTGACGCTGAGGTTGTCGACCTCGTTGCCCTGGCCGTCGTAGACGCGTACGGCCCCCAGCGTCCCGCCCACGTTCTGGTTGAACTTGAAGATCACCTCCTGGGGCTGCACGGCGAGCGTCGTCCCCGATTCAGGCGATGTGCCGAGCAGCTGGGCATGGGCGAAGGCAGCAGGAGCCCCCGACAGCAGCGCAGCACAGGCGAGCAGGACCGCGGCCAGGACACGCGCCCCCCGCGCGCGCCGCTCGTGTGTGGCTCTCACCGGCCTCACCAGGCCTCTCCGGACGTGCCCTCGGACGTGCTCGAGGGCTCTGCCGAGGCGGATCCCGAGAGTTCCCCCGCCCTCGGCTCGCGGTTTCGCCGACGCCTGACGAACAGCACGAAGGCAATGCCGGCGAGCACGATCGCGACCAGCGCGACGATCGCCGCCACGGGCGTGCTGGTGCCTTCCTCGGGCACCCAGAAGAGCTGGCCGTCGACGCTCGCCCGCTGCGAGCCGACGGCGATCGGCACCTGCCAGTCGAAGATCAGGGTGCGCCTGCTCTTGTCCTTGACCTGGGGAGGGGTGGCGGGCGACATCCAGTGGATGCGATGGTCGTGCCATTCCATCTCGCCCGTGCGGTCGACGATCCTCCAGCGCGGCTTGGCCGTGGCCGTCGCAAAGGCCGGCACGTTGACGTCGCCGTAGAAGTTCTGGTTGAGGTAGTAGGCGGGCGAGGTCGTGTTCACCTCGACCGTCCCGTCGGGCAGCACCCGCGCGTACTGTTCGCCCTGGTAGCCGAAGACCGTGACCGTCCTGCCGGTGTGGTTGCGCAGGACGAGGCGGTCGGCGAACTCGAGCACTTCCAGCTGCAGGCCCGCGACGTGCGGCGTGATCGACGTGATGACCGAGCGGTAGTTGAAGTTGCCGCCCTGGTCGTTGATGGGGTTGCCGCTCTCCTTCTCCCCCGAGGGAGCCGTGGCGGCCGTGCTGCCGGCGTGCGCGGCCATCGGCGCCCCCAGCAGCAGGGCCCCCAACGTGACGAGCATGAGACGACGGAACATGCGAACTCCTCGCTGACGGACTTGACGTGAGCCCGCGACGTGACGCGGCACGACACGGGTCGGTGCAAGTGGGGAGCCGCGACCGGAGGCGCTCGCTGCGCAACGTCCCGCGAGGGGACGCGTCTGGTCGGTCGCTAGCCCACGGCGGCCGGCGGCGGCCTGACCGCCAGCGACCAAGCCAGCAGGGACCCGCGACGCACCGGATGAGCCAGGGCACGCAGGGGCGCAGACCGAAGCGGGGCGCGCCTCACGAACCGCACTCCCAGCAGCGGCTTGCGCAGCTCGACCAGCAGTCGCTGACCCGGGTAGCGGCGGGCCATCAGCGCCAGCACGAGGGCCAGCGCAGGCGCAAGGCATAGGAGCGCGTGCAGCACGACGGTCAGAGACTACTCTCCGCCGCCGCTCAGGCGGTCGCCTGGACCTATCGGGCTCGGCATCTCATCCGGGAGCTACCCTTCCCACCACCGCGAACACGCCCGTCACCGTGCTGACCGTGCCTTGTGGCATGACCTAACCAGCGGGTAGCTCAGGAGAGGTGCAGACACGGCAGCCACCTTCACGCCTCCCCGGCGCAGCCGACGGCCGCTCGAGCCTCGCTCCCGCAGTCGTTCGCGCTCGCGACGGTGGCGGCCGTCGTGCTGATAGCGCTGATCGTCGGGCTCGTCCTGTTCGGGGGCTGGGCCGCCTTCGGCGTGGCGCTGGCCCTGATGGTCGCCGGCGTCGTGGCGCTGGCCCGCTACGTGGAGCGGATCTCGCTGACGCGGAGTGCGGGGGAGCAGATGCGCGCAGCCTCCTCGCTGGCCGCACGCGAGGCCCTGTATCTGGAAGACGAGTCGCACGACGAGCTCTCCGCCGACGACGTGCCGCTCGACAGCCCCGTTCACCGCGACGTCGCCCGGGCGGCGCGACAGGAGAGCCACGAGGAGCGCTGAAGGCGACGTCTGACGGCCTGCCGGGAGGCAAACCGTTAGCATCCCCGCCGTAGCGATGAGAGCAGCCCTGCCCGCAAAGAAGATAGGAGCGCCGCGATGACTCACGCTCCCGGCTGGGGCTCATGGACGTTCAGCCCGATCGTGATCGTCGTGCTGATCGGGGCCGCCTACCTGTACGCACGCGTCTACAAACGCGCCCAGGCGCGTTCGGGCGCACGGCGTCCCGGGGCCGGTCACTGGGTCCCCTACTACTCCGGCCTGCTCGTGCTGGCGATCGCCCTGCTCTCCCCGATCGACGCGATCGGGGACCGCTACCTGCTCTTCGCCCACATGTCCCAGCACGTCCTGCTCTCAGACGTGGCCCCCGCGCTGCTGATCCTGGGGCTGCGCTCTCCCGTCCTGCCGCTCGGCCTCTCGCGCGAGGCGCTGCTGGCCGTGGCCCCCGCGGGTCGCTCCGGTCGCTGGCTGTCGCGGCTGACCTCGCCGTGGGTGGCCGTGCCGCTGTGGGCCATCGCCACCTGGGTCTGGGCGATCCCGGCCGTCTTCGACTACTCCGCCCAGCATCAGGTCGTCCACGCCTTCGAGCATGCGACCCTCTTCTACACGGGCCTTGCCATGTGGTGGCTGATCATCGACCCCCTGCCCCGTGCCCGCATGCGCCCCAACGGTCAGCGCCTGGCGCTGCTGGGCTTCACCCGCGTCGCCAGTGCGCTGGTCTGCCTGCCCCTGACCTGGATCTCCAGCACCCAGTACTCCCTGTACGCGAGCGCCCCCCGCGCCTACGGCATCTCGGCGCTGACCGACCAGCACATCGCCGGCGCCAGCATGTGCCTGACCGAGTTCATCGTCTTCGGCATCGCCTTCACGGCCGTCTTCATCAGCATGCTGGGACGCTCCGAGGCCCGCACGACGCTCGAGGAATACGCCTCGCGCGGCGACAGCCTCGTCATCTAGGCTCACCGAGCCTCCTCCCCACTCGATCTCGCAGCACTGCAGCGCTCGTCGGCACGCCCAGCCGAAGAAGACGCTGCGCCAACCCTCTTATTCATCTTATTAGTTGATAAACTAGATGGATGAATACAGCTACGGAGGATCAGCTGAGCGTGACGTTCGCGGCTCTGGCCGACCCGACCAGGCGCGCGATCGTGCAGCGCCTGGCCGAGGATGGCGAGCTGACAGTCAATGCGCTGGCGGAGCCGTTTCCGTTGACCGTCCAGGCGGTCTCCAAGCACATCAAGGTGCTCGAGCGGGCCGGGCTCGTGAGCAGGGGCCGCTCGGCCCAGCTTCGTCCTGCCAGGCTCGAGGCAACCCGGCTGCAGCCGGCTGCGCAGTGGCTCGAGCGCTACAGGGAGAGCTGGGAAGGGCGCCTGGACCGTCTGGCGGAGCACGTTCGGGAAATGCAAGGAAAGGCGGAGGACGATGACTGAGCAGTACGTGATGGTGGCGCGGACGATCGTGATCGAGAAGGAGCTGGATGCGCCCCGGGAGCTCGTCTGGCGGGCCTGGACGGACCCCGACGAGATAGCGCGGTGGTGGGGCCCCGAGCACTTCACGACGCCCCGAGAGAAAATCGAGATCGACCTGCGCCCGGGCGGGGTCTGCCGCATGACGATGGTCGGCCCCGACGGGCAGGAGTACCCCAACGACGGCCACTTCGGTGTCGTCGAACCGCCCGCGCGGCTGTCCTTCGGGGAGCAGAGCACGAGCCACCCGATGATCGAGTCGGGCGAGACGACTGTGGAGTTCCTGGACCTCGGCGGCGAGCGGACGAAGGTGGTCGTGACGTCGCGGCTCGTCTGCGCCGAGGAGCTCGAGCCGATGGCGAGGGCGGGCTGGACCAGCCAGCTCGGCAAGCTGGCGAGGCACCTGGGCTGAGCCGGGCCTGCGCTGGGCGTACGATCGGCGCATGCAGGCGGGGACCAGGGCGGCGATCGGGGAGGTGGTCGCGTTCCTGCGCGCCCACCCTCCCTTCGACGAGATGCGCCAGGAGGACCTGGAGCAGGTCGCGGCAGCGAGCGAGATCGAGTTCTTCCCGCAGGGCGCCGTGATCTTCTCCCAGGGCGATGAGCCCGTCGAGCACGTCCGGGTCGTGCGGGCGGGCGCCGTGGAGGTCGTGCTGGCCGGCAGGGTCCTTGACCTGCTGGGGGTCGGGGAGATGTTCGGGCACGCCTCGATGCTCTCCGGCCTGCCGACGGGCTTCGCGGCCAGAGCCGAGGAGGACACGCTCTGCTACCGCATCCCCGAGGGCGTCGCCCGTCCGCTCTTGGCGCGGCCTGAGAGCGTCGGCTTCGTGGCGCGCTCGCTGCTGGCCATGCACAGCCGCGCCCCCGCCGCCCTCGCTGCCGTCAAGCCGACCCTCGATGCGGCCAACAGGCCCGTCAGGAGCCTGCTGCGGGGCCAGCCGGTCATGTGCACGCCCGAGACGGGCATCCGCGAGGCGGCCGCGGAGATGACGAAGGCCGGCACCAACGCGGCCCTGGTCGACCTGGGCGGCTCGCTGGGCATCCTCACCGACAGGGACCTGCGCACGCGGGTGATCGCCGAGGGTCTCTCCTACGACGCCCCCGTCAGCCAGGCCATGAGCACTCCCGCCTACACGGTCAGGCCGGAGGCGCTGGGCGGCGACGTGCTGCTGGAGATGCTCGAGCGGGGCTTCCGTCACTTCCCCGTGGTCTCCGCCGAGGGCCAGGTGCTGGGCGTCGTGGAGGCCGTCGACCTGCACGCCGCGGAGACGCTGTCCTCCTTCAACCTGCGCAGCGCCATCTCCCGGGCCGGCGACTACACGGAGCTGGGCAGGGCCGCTGCCGGCCTGCGCCCCGCTGTCGTGGCCCTGCACGAGGCCGGTGTCGGGGCCGAGCGGATCGCCTCCATGTACTCGGTCCTCCTGGACGTGCTGACGCGACGCTGCATCGAGCTCGTGACCGAGCGGCTGGGCATGCCGGCCGCCGAGTTCTCGTGGCTTGCCCTGGGCAGCCAGGCGCGGCGGGAGGCGACCCCCAGCTCGGACCTCGACAGCGCGATCGCCTGGTACGGGGAGGTCGAGGAGACGCTGGTCCGCCCGCAGCTGCACGAGCTCGGCAAGGCCGTGAACATGCGACTGGGCTCGTGGGGGCTGCGGCTGGACGAGAACGGGGCCAGCGCCGCCGAGCTGCCCTTCGTGCGCTCGCTGGAGTCCTGGCAGCACGTCTCGAGCAGCTGGATCGAGGACCCGACCCAGGAGAAGGCCCTGATCCTCATATCGCTGCTGCTGGACAGCAGGCCCGTGTGGGGGGTGCACCTGGGCACGCCCGTCGCGGACACCTTCCAGGCCGCCCGGAGCCGTCCCCGGCTGCTGCGGCTGCTGGCCCGGCTGGCCCTCGCCCACCGTCCGCCGACGGGCTTCCTGCGAGGCCTCGTCCTCGGCCACGACGGCGAGCACAGGGGCACGCTCGACCTCAAGCGCGGAGGGCTGCTGCCTGTCGTGGACCTGGCCCGCTGGGCGGGTGCAGCAGCGGGCGTGACGAGCGCCTCCACCACAGAACGGCTGCAGGCAGCCCGCTCGGCGGGAACGCTGGAGGCCGCCGACGCGAGCACCCTCCAGGAGGCCCACGAGCTGTTCACCCAACTGCGGCTGGAGCACCAGGTGGAGCAGCTGCGGGCAGGCCGGGAGCCCGACGACCATCTGAGCCCCTCCGATCTGAGCCCGCTGGCCCGCAGCCATCTCAAGGAGGCCTTCCGGGCAGTCGCCTCCGTGCAGAAGCGGATAGCCGCGGAACTCGACCTGGGAGCCCGGTGAGCATCCGCACTGCGACCCTCGGGGAGGGCGCCCTGGCGTACCGCTCGGCCGGCCTGCCGGGCGGGCGCACGCACTGGCGCGAGGCTGGATTCTGCGCCGTCGACCTGGAGCTGACAGGCCTCGATCCGCGGCGGGAGGAGATCGTCTCCTTCGGGGCCGTGCCGATCGAAGCGGGCCGTGTCGTCCTGGGCGAGACGGTGGAGGGGCTGGTCCGCCCAAGCACCGGACTGCAGACCGACTCGATCCTGGTGCACGGCCTGCGGGCAGCGGACCTGCTCGACGCGCCCTTGCCGGCGCTGGCGCTGCAGCCGCTGCTGGGCGCGATGGCGGGGCGGATACCGGTCGTGCACGTGGCCGAGGTCGAGCGGTCCTTCCTGCGCAGGGCCCTCAGGCGGCTGGGCGTCAGGCTGCACCCCGCGATGGTTGACACGAGCGTGCTGGGCGCCATCTGGCTGAGCCGGCGAGACCGAAAGACGGCAGGCAGGCAGATCGGTCTCTCCGAGCTCGCCGAGCGGCTGGGGCTGCCGGTGCACCGCGAGCACCGGGCCGGCACCGACGCGCTGACGACCGCCGAGGTGTTCCTGGCGCTCGCCTCGCACCTGGACGCGGAGGGCGCGGAGACAGTCAGGAGCCTCACGACGGCCGAGCGGCGACTGGCGGCGATGCGCCTCTACCCGGAGCACCCGGGGGTGTAGGCGGGGCAGGTCGAGAGCCCGGGTGTGAGCGGGAGGACCGTCGACCTGCCCCATAGAAAAGCCCCGCCGGAGCGGGGCTTTTCCGTAGCGGGCCGATAAGCCGGATCCTGTCGTTGAGCAGCCATCCATCTGAGCGGCCTACCTGGACCTCGGCGGGCAGCCTGCAAACGGTCCTGTTTGGCCTTGCATCGGGTGGGGTTTGCCCAGCCGCCGCGTCACCGCGACGCTGGTGCGCTCTTACCGCACCATTTCACCCTTGCCCGCCCGCCGTTCACGTGGGACGGCGGACGTCGGCGGTTTGTTTCTGTGGCACTTTCCCGCGGGTTTCCCCGGGTCGATCGCTCGACCACCCTGCCCTTTGATGTCCGGACTTTCCTCGAAGGCGCGAGCCTCCGCGGCTGCCTGGCCTGCACCTCAAAGCTAGCGGCTGCCCGTAGGCATGTCGAGGTCTGGCGCAGGCTCGCCACGCCCGACCCGGGCAGCCCCCGTCTCAGACCTGGCGCAGGACGCCCACGACCCGCCCCAGCACCTTGACCTCTTTGCTGCGGATCGGCTCCATCGCCTCGTTCTCGGGCTGCAGGCGGATGTGGTCCTTCTCGCGGTAGAACCGCTTGACCGTCGCCTCCTCGCCGAGCAGGGCCACGACTATCTCCCCGTTGCGGGCCGTGTCCTGGGAATGGACCACGACGTGATCGCCCTCCAGGATCCCCGCGTCCTTCATCGAGTCGCCCCGGATGCGCAGGACGTACTCGCCCTCCTGCCCGCCCGCTATGTCCGGGATCGGCACGTACTCGTCGATGTTCTCCTCTGCCAGCATCGGCTGGCCGGCGGCGACGGCGCCCAGCACGGGCAGGCCTTCGGGACGAACGATCCCCTTGACGCTCTCCACGGCATTGCCGACGGCTCGGTCGAGCAGCTCGATTGCGCGGGGCTTGGACGGGTCGCGCCGGAGCAGCCCGATCTTCTCCAGGTTGGCCAGGTGCGCGTGGACCGTCGAGGACGACGCCAGGCCGACGGCCTTGCCGATGTCCCGCACCGTCGGCGGGTAGCCGTACTTGGCCGAGTACTTGCGGATGAAGTCGAAGATCTCCTGCTGGCGCTTGGTCAGATCCATGGCTTGGCGGCCTCCGGCTCGTGGGGACGTCGCTGTTCGACGAACATGTGTTCGTAAATCTAGCGGGGCGGCAGGACGGACGCAAGGAAGGACCGCTCGGGGCGGGATGCCGGGGCCATGGCGCGGATATACTCGCGCCCTCTGCGCTCGTGGCGGAATTGGTAGACGCGCAAGGTTGAGGGCCTTGTGGGCTTAACGGCCCGTGGTGGTTCGAGTCCACTCGAGCGCACCAAATTTGTCGGACTAAAACCCCGGCCCCGAAAGGGGTCGGGGTCTGGTGCTACGCCCGTGAGAGCCGTTTCCGGCTCTGGCGGGCGCTTTTCGTCTACGAAGACTCGCGCCTCGGCACGATCGCGGATGACTTGCTCGATGGCTTCGGCCAGCTCGTCGCTAGGTCTGGCGGCCACTGCTCGGCGCAGCTCGTCGCCGAGCAGCGTGTCGAACCGCTCGGCCAGCTCGATGAGATCGAGCGCGAGATGGGCCGCGACCCGAGCGATAGCCTCAACCGGCTCTACGGCAGCGGGCTGATCCATCGCCTCGACGGGAAACGCCTCTTCTGGGCGACGCGAGCCGCCCTCATGGCCGACGAGATCGCGATATAGCAGCTGGCGACCGGCGCCCCGTCCATGTCCCGGGCGGGGCGCACGAGACCGTGACAACCGACTCTGGCGCCGGTATCCTGGTCGGTGCAGTTGTCGGCTCCCAAAGGAAGGGAGAAACGAATGAGAGGACACGTACTCGGTTAGGAGCCAGGAATATGACGCCCGTCGATCTTCTGCTGGCGGGTGTCGTGATCCTCTTCGTTGCGGCGCTTCTTGATCTATACGCCCTGGACCATCAGGGCCGCGGGTCGAGGAAGCTGCACTTGAAGATCACTCTGGTCCCGCCGTCGCTCGCAATCGAAATCGAGCAAACCTCAGACTGATCATCTGAGACGAGTAGGACCGCGGTCGAGGGAGCGTCGGTACCCGGCTGGCGCAGGCGATGGCGGGGGGCGATGGTCCGCCCAAAGCGCAGTGTAATCCCTTAGTGCAGAAACGGGTGTTGCCAAGAAGCGCGAAATGTCGGGGCTAGTGCGCCCGTCCCAGAAGGATCGGCCTAAGAGTAAGGCGCACAGGGTTTTGAGGCGAGGAGGGCACTGAGGGTAGACAGACGAGCTACCTTGAGTGCCCTCCTCGTCCGTGTCTGTCTCGTGCGGAGCTACGCGGCCTGCTGGCTGGCCTTGGCAAGCTCGATCGTGTGGCCTACATCCACGATCTGGCGAACCGCGACGTACCCGCGTGGCGTCAAGCAGTAGCCGTTGGCAGCTCGGCCGATTAGACCATCGTGCTCGAGTTCGGCAACTGCGGCGCGGAAGTCGGGACCGCGCAATCCAGCTCTCTTGCCGAGGTGCGTGTGGCGGATAGTGCGGCCCTCGATCGGGATTCCTCGCTTGGCGCACTCCAAGAGCAGGTGCCAAAGGGCGGCGAGCACCACATCGCGGCCAACGACATCGTCGGGCACGCGGCGGAAGCACATCGTCGCCAGCTCCTCGGTAGCCAACTCGACAGTCATGCTTGAATCCGAACGCGGCGCTGGTGGGGCTGCCTGCGGGATCGGTCGCGTCTCGCGCGGCCTTTGACCGGACAGAGCGCGTTCGGCGACCTCGACTCGTGCCCGATGATGGGAGACGCGCTCTTGCGGCGGTTGTCGAGCGCCTATGCAGGGTGCTCCTGGTCTGGCGCCGCACTTCGGGCACCCAACGCAGCGGACGACCTCCCGGGGCGGCTGATACGTGTGGCTGGCGATGGTTCCGACCGTAGAGATCGTGTCGGCTGGATCAACCGCGCTCGATCGCGGCTTCGGCCTTGGCGACCATCGCCTCGCAGCACGCCTGCAACTCGACGCCGGACTCACGGCCTCGCCTGCGGACGACCCTGGGGCGCTCCCCGTGCTCAGGACAACGGAAGGAGCGGATAGACCGTTCGATCGCACGCGACTCCGCGTCGGCGATCTCCTTCGCGTCAAAGAGAGGGGCGCCGGAGCGTAGCTGACGGCCGCGGCCGTCGGTGATTTCGACATTGCTCATGGTGACCTTCCTGTCTGGGCATGTGAATGCGAGCGCATGTTTGCAGTTGCTGCGGCGGAAGACTGACCGCTCCCTGAGCCATCATGGGCGGTCATGGTTGATGTACTGATCGGTGTCGGCGGCACCCTGCTGGGCGCGGTGGTCGGCGTAGGCGGCGTCCTAACGATCAGCCGCGACGATCGGCGCCACGCGGGGCGCGAGGACGTGCGGCGTGCCCTGACGGTCTACCTCGGGGCACTCTATCCGTCGGTATCCGAACTCAAAGAACTACCGCCCAAGCGTCCCGAATCCACACTCGCTCGCTGGCTCACCCGACTCGAACGCGACGACGTTCGCTGGCTGCGCCAGCGACGCCTGAGCACCTGCTCTATGGCGATCGACACCGTGAGCTGGCCAGTCGGTTGGCCGCTGCCGCCGCCGAGCTACAAGTCCGACCCATACCGGACGAGTTGCGCGCGGCGTTCGACCGCGCCAACAACTACATCGAGCGGCTGGGCGAACAGCGCACCCCCGAGCTGCTCGCTGAATGGTCGTCGGTTCACGACGACCTGATGGCTGGCCGCCGGGCGCTGGATTCCTGGCTACCGCCAAGACGACCCACCGGCTAACCGGCGGCTCGATCAGCCGTTGGGAGCCTCAACCTGAATCCCGATGTCCTGGCCGTGATCGTCACGAGCGACGTAGGGCTCGATCGCTTCTTGCATGGCTCGGAAGAGGGCCTCCGCCGCCGGCAGGGCAGCGTCAAGCTGGATCTCCTTGCCGGCCCAAATGAAATGCGACAGCTCATCGTGGCCGAGCCAGGTACGTTTCGCGATCGAGCCGGGCGGCACCAGTCGATCGGGTGCCGTCGTCGCTTCTTGCAGTCTGCCGTCGCCTGGGATGTAGTCGTGAAGGTGCTCGCGAATATCGCGCATGTCCTTCACGCCCGGCAGCCGACGATCGAAGTCCCCGACGGCTTCGGCAAGGGGTTGGCTACCTGTCAGCTTGGCGATGAGGTGGCATGCGTTTCGGAGCCAGCGCAGAGCTATCAGCAGGAAGGCCACGTCAACCTCTTGGCGAAAACCGGCGGCCGCAAAGTAGGCGTCGTCGTCGCGCTCTTTGATCCGGTCTCGCTGCAAGGCAACGGCACGAATCGCGTCATTCGCCGTGCTGCGTGCCTGCGCGAGCTGATACCCCTGCTCCTGCGACAGCAACAACACGATCAGGCCGGTCCCGACGCCAGCTCGGGGATCGAAGCCGTCAGCGCGGCACCGTCAGCCTTACGCCACTCGGCCAGAAGCAAGTTGATCTGCTCGCCACTCTCGGGGGAACGAGCCGGGTTATAGAGCGAGTTGTCCGGCTGCCTTCGAGGGTCGTGGAGCTGTAGCGCCGCCACGAAGCCGTCCCAGGCGTCCGACAAGTGCTGCGCGAGGTCGAGCCAATGGCAGCGGACAGACAAGCGCTGGTGGTCAGCGTTGCAGCGAAGTAGTACGCGACCCGCTGGATTCGGATGACCGCCGAGATTGCAGTGGTGTTTGTACTCGGTCGGTCGAAAGTTCCTGACGGCACGGCGGCGCAGCTGGCCTGGCGAAAAACGCTTCGCAGCAGCGCTGGGCGTACTGCGCATCCACGCGGACGCCTCATCGGCGTTCTCGCTCATCAGGGTCAGCAGGTAGCCACACTCGATGAGTTGTCGGACGAGCGCAGCACCGGGATACCACAGGCCAGCCGCGTACATGCGCTCGGCACCCTCTCCGAGCTCGGCCGCCATGAGGGTCGCCGTAGCGAAGCCGACGCCTGCGGCGTCTCGATCAAGCTCGTGATGGATCACGAGGCGTAGACCTTCCGCCGCAAGCACCGCTGGCACATCCCGTGCGACCCGTTCCCGGAGGGCCTGAGTGTCGTCGTTCGCCAGGAGGAGGTTCAGCTTCTCGGCAAGTTGCTGCTTGGCACCCGCGGACATGACCGAAGGCTAGTCATCGCCGGGGTCGCCCAGCTCTTGCGCACCCGTTGCCCGTCGTCGTAGACTTATGTCTGAGACGTGAGCTGGTAGTAGCCACGGGCAGCCCGCACGAACAGCGGCGTCTCCCTGCGAGAGCCCATGCGCAAGCACCAGCTCACGGACTCAATCGAGACCGGCTGACCGATCAGCCGTTCAGCGGCCGATCGAATATCGGCCAGCTTCCGGGGCGTCCCGTCGGCCAGTGCGCGGACGACGGCCCGCTCAACGACCCGATTGCCATGCCGCTTCGGCTGCAAAGGTGTCGCGGCAGCTCGAAGGTGCAGCTTTGAGGGACCGCGATTTGGGAAGGCGGCAAGCACTCGCTCTACTCTCGGCGAAAGACTTGAGAGCTGTCCTACCAAGCGCATGGAAAGGTTTGCCCGAACTTCAAGGCTTGGGCGGCGGTTGAAGGTAGACGACGCGGTCGGTGAGTTGCTGGTCCGCAACGTCACGGATCGCGACGATAAGTGGGCCGACGCCTGCCGCGCGGCGCGAGAATCGCGATGAGAGCGCGATCAGAATGCCGGGGTGGTGCTGGCCGGCTCCGAGATGATCGGCGGAGATTCGCGTGAAGTCGGCGACGTTCTCCGTGAGGAGTGTCCGCGCGTCCGCGGTCGCGGCCGCAAAGACCTCCGGGTCGGAGCCTCCTGCCAACCCGAGTTCGACGACGGTGCATGCATCGACCTCGGCCGCTCGAAGTGCCTCGGCAAGTCCGGGCGAGTACATCTCGTCCAGCAGCAGCCTCAATGCGTCTCAGCAGTTGTCGTTTCGCGACGGTGCAGCTCGATGCGTGCAGCGATCTCGTCCGGGTAAGCGGCGCAGTAGCGAAGCGCCGCGTCCACCTGCGAACGAGCGAGGACCGAGTCCTCGACGAGCGCCGCGACGGGATCTGGCTCGCCCGCCAGATCCTCCACCGACATAACGACCTCCCAAACATCAGGGCCACCAAGCAGCCCCGCACGTCGGCCGGCCGGACCATCGCGGAAGGTGATGAGCGGATGTTCGTCGCGGCGGGCTCCCTCCTCGGCATAGCGACGCAGCCGATCCGAGAGAGTCTCGCCAGCGGTGCGCGCCCGCAGACGAAGACGTTCCGCAAGAGCATCGTCGAGGCGTACCGAGACATTCACCGACACGTATGCAGCGTAGCACAACGTCCGCACACCCAAGCGTGACAAATCTCTGACAAATGTCATTTCGTCCGATGCGTCCGATGTGTCCGCGAACCCGGACGTATCGGACGATCTGGACGCGGGCGGACGCATATGGCGCGGGCGTCCAAGGTTGAGGGCCTTGTGGGCTTAACGGCCCGTGGTGGTTCGAGTCCACTCGAGCGCATTCGTTGCCATATTTACAACGATCCTGCTGCAAAGGATCATGTTCTGATGTCGGGTCGCTCGCTCCGGTACGGCCTACGTAGACCCACAGGCTGCGATCCCGCAGGCGCGACGGCTCGGGCCTGCTGGGGATCCAGCTTCGACGGCGAAGCACGAGTCTGGCTCCAGTTCAGCGAGATGCTCGCTCCTCGTCCGCTGCTCTAGTGAGCAGTCCTGCGCCCAGACGCTCGCTTTGCCCAGCGAAGCAGTCGTCACCGGGCACCGGCACATGACCGCTACAGGCCCGCCACGAGTGGTCCGATAGCCGCCGCCTGAAGCGATCTGCCCAGGCGAGGAGGAAAGATCCGCATGGCGCCCCATGCCGGCAGGCAACAGGGCACCCGACGGCTGCTGATGGTTATGGGGCGGTCACTGCCCAGGTGCCGTAGTCCTCGTAGCTTTGCCCCTCTGTCGCCTCGAAGAACGCGAGGAACCCGAAATGCCCTTTGGCGGTTACGTTGGAGGCTTGGAGTTCAACGTCTTCTCGGTCGCCGTAGATACAGAGGTTGCCGGCCGTCGCAGTCGGGTTTTCCACGGTCCCGGGGCATGTCGCGGTCGGGGACCCACCGGATTTAACGATGTTGATCGTCGGTTCGAAGGTGAGAGGGATTGGATAGCTCGTCTCTGCCGCCGGGACGAAAGTAGCCCCTGTCAGCCTATTGCCGGCGGCGCCGTATGTGCCCTTCTCGGTCTTGCCCGAAGGCAGTGTGGCGAGCAGCGGGCCGGGTTCGCCCCGTTCGCCTTTGGTGCCTTCTTTGCCAGGGGCACCTTCCTTGCCTGGAGCGCCTTCTTTGCCGGTCGCTCCCGTGACGCCCGTCTTGCCTTTGAGTTTCGTCAGGACGCTCGGCTTGATCTGCTGGGCGCTGGTAATCAGATAGTGGTTGGCGGCAACAGCTGTGCCGCCCATCGCGAACACCAGCGCCAGCGTCGCGGCCACGTTCGCGTAGCTCAGGTTCCTGCCGATAAACGACTTCATGCTCTACCCCTCCACGGTTCGGTTGAGCGACAGGCCGGCGCCTCCCGCATGAGGCAGGGACTCTCTCAGACACGCGGGCCGCCGGCGCAGCCGGCAGACGTGCCATGGATGACCTCTTACGATCGTGCCGGATCCCCTGCTGGTCCAAAGGACGAGCATGGGCAAATCCCGGACTGCGGAGCGGGATCTCAGGCCGCGATCTCGACCTGCGGCGGCGGGAGCATCCGAAGGAAGTCAGCCGGCAGCTTGTGGCTCGCCTCCCAGAACTCCAACCCTACGATCTCCCCTGTGCGGGGATCGAGTTCCCGCAGGCCAGAGTCGGTTTCCTCGGCCACAGCCGTGCTGGGATCGTAGTTCTCAAAGCGAACCCAAGCGATGTCCGCCTCAGCGTCGTAGCGTCCGTCGATCCTCATGACCATAAGGCTAGCGCCGCCGCCACACGGTCACAATCCGAGCAACGAGAGGATCCTCGCCATCCGGATGCTCATACGCGATCGCCAGACGACCCACGGCTACCAGCCAACGCTCCTGGCCCGTGTTGCGCCTGCGCTCGTGGTGACGCTCCAGCAGTGCCGACTCAACATCCAGGCGCGCGTAGCCGAGCCGCTGCGCCTTCTCGAGCGCATGGAGCGTCCAGCGAACTGAGACTGGGTCGGCAGACACTGGCCGGCAGCCTAGCGAGCTGGCTCGTCGCCTCCGACGGCTCCGCAAATGCCCAGCGCCCTCTGTTGCGCCCGCCGATCTGGCTTCTTTATCGGCAATTCGACCAGCGCCTCAACCTGGGCTTGCGGGTCGAACGTCGTCCGCCTTGGCGCATGGCGGGAGATGTCGGTGAGCGCACGGTGCGTGTGCGCTCGTCACGCAAGACGACGTGGCCAACATGATCGGAGCAACCGGCGCGCTCGGCGCGCGGAACCGGAGCGCTGAAGGCGCAGAAGAACCCGAAGGCCGCCAGCACCCGCGTGCTGACCGCAGGGACCATCGGCGGCGTCGAGCGGTCGCGGGAGCCATTTCCAATTATTGACATCTGCGAAGATCAGTCTTGGTAGCTTCGCAGCACGGTGGACGGGCGCCGTGGGTCCAACCCATGGTGGGCGGTGGACTTCGAGCGAGGAGGCGTTTTATGAGCTGTTTGCGAAGCGTGACCGCGATGCTCTTTCTCTGTGTAGCGTCGGCCGGTGCACTGGCTGAGCAGGCATCGGCGGAATCGTTCCCGGTCGGCTACACGGTCGACGTCGACGAGTCGGGCGTAAGCACAGGTGAACTCGGCGGCAGCGGCTCGCTGACGGCGACTGGGAGCTTCGGTCGCGCCCGCGAGTGCGAACAGAGCTCCGACGGGGGACCATTCTCGATCGGGCATTACCCGCCGCTGAACTGCGCGGAAGCCGGCCGCAACTACGCGACGACGGGCTCACCTGAGACCCCCAGCGAATTCCTCTACACCGGCAACGAACACTGCGTCGCGGCCGGACGACCCGTCTCGGGCTCCAATTTCTTCTGGCATGTGCGACTGCCGCACACCGGCTACTGGCACATCGCCACGTACATCCCATCTTGGACGCAGTACGGCGCCGGCGACCTGTATGTCCTCAGCTCCGATGAAGGGCAGTCTCAGAGCGGCTCGGTCTGGCAACAGGGCTTCCACGGACAGTGGGTCGGCCTGTTCGGCTCGCATAGGTTCACGGCCGGGCAGGAATATACCGTGCAGTTGCCGCTGACCGACAGCGAAGACCCCTTCTGCCACTATCAGACGGCCGACCAGATGGAGTGGGTCTACGACGGTCCCTCCTCCCCGTCCGCGGCGATCCTCGAACCCGCGGACCGCGCTACCTATCCAGAGGGCGCGCTCGTGAAGACCCGCTTCGCCTGCAGCGAAGCCCTGAACGAAGCGCTCACCTCCTGCAGCGACTCGAACGGCAGCTCCGGCGGAGCCGGCGCACTCGACACGAGCGAACTGGGATCGCACACCTACACAGTCACCGCTAAAGGCGTGAACGGCGCCACCGGATCGGCGCGAATCGGCTATACGGTCCTCGCCCACAAGATCGTCTGCTCGCAGGGCAGCGGCAAGTTGACGCTTTCCCCCGGGCTGACGCAAACCCCGACTGTCCAGACCGCCAGGTTGAAAGGGACCCTCACGGGCTGCTCGGGCGGGGGCTTCACCGAAGGACGCTTCAGCGCGGTCCTCACGAGCACCGGGCCCACCGGCTGTGCGATCCTCTCCAGCGCGGGCGGGCAGCCCGCGAGCGGCACCCTGGAGGTCACATGGCGCCCGAAAGCGAAGGGTGGCAAGTCGCTCGGCTCGCTGCAGGTCAGTCTCGGGCAGGCCAGCGAATTCCCGCTCGACGGGATGATCGAAGGCGGCATGTTCGCGCCCGCCTCGATCTTCGGCACGATCGCCGAGACCTACACGAACGCACCTCAGTGCGGCGTCAGGGTCAACGAACGGGTTAAGCCGGTCAAGACGGCAACGCTCACGACCTCACCGGTCGAGCTCTACTAGCCGATGAGCCAGCGGTCACGCCAACCGACTCATCACCGCCTCCCCGGGCGAAGCGACGGTCGTGACCGACCCGCGAACTAGCTCGTCGCGATCCGTTTCGCCGAGCATCTGAACTCATCCGACAGTCTGATGTACTCTCCCGAAGATGACTGCATGGGGGGCTCGGCTGCAGTTGGCTAGGTGGGTGGGCACGCTCGTGATCGCGGCCCTGACTGTGGTTCCAGCGGGCTGCGGCAGCTCAAGCTCTAGCTCTAGCTCTCACGGCAGTACCTCGCAGCAGAGCATCCTGTCGCTCATCCCCCGTGCCGTACCGACGACGGCACCGCACCCGCGACGCCACGCGGTCAAGACGAAGAGGCCTGAGACACGCCGCCAGTCGTCACCGAGCGCGCTGCCTGTGCCAGGGGCGGTCGCCCCTGAGCAGACGCAGACCAGCGAATTCTCCGCACCGGCACGCGCCGTGAAAGGCGCGTCAACCGTCACCACCGTCTCGCCTCCGCCCGAAGCGAGCCCGAAAGAAGAACCGAGCACTGTCGTGCCGACCGCCGAAGAACCATCGGTGAGCGCCCCCTCTGCGGCGCCGAGCGTCGAATGAGCCGTCTTCCGTCCCGCCTCGAGCTGGCTCCCAAGCAGATCGAGCTGCTCTGGAGACGAACTCTGACGCTCGCCGCCTTGACGGCGCTCTTCGCCGCACTGCTCGCCGCGCTGTGGGGCATGATCGAACTGATCGACCTGCCGAGCGAAGTCTCGACCGCCTTGCTCCTGCTGACACTGGCGCTCCTCGTCCTGATCGCGAGCCTTGCGATCTGGGGGGCGCTGTCGCTCACGGAAGACAACGACAGCCTGCGCCACGCGGTCGCGGGCGTCGGGCTGCTCGCGGTCGGCTGCGCGCTCGCATTCTGGCTGCTTCCCGAGCACAACACCACGAACAGGAATAGCAACAGGGTGATCGGGGTGCTGCCGCCTGCGCCAGGCAAGAACGGCCATGCCCTGGAAGTCGGACTGGCCGCGAACCTGCACTCGTGCTCTGACCACGTCACCTTCACGCTGGTGATCGACGGCTCCAAGGCCTACTGGGCCGAACGGGCGCTCGCACCGCATGTGGCGGTAGAACCGCTGATGGTGGTTCTACCCGGTGAAGTCACGTCCGTGAAAGCGGGCTTCGGCTCGACGGGTACGTCTCCAGTCTCCAACCCGAGCGAGGCGAAGATCGTGCAGTTGAAGGCCGGATTGTTCGAAGAGAAAGTGACGCCGGCGGCGAAGTCCAAACGCAACGACACGATCGTCAACGCGGATGTCCACGGCTGGCTCGGCTCGCAGCGCCCGGTTGTGATTACGGGCGTCGCGCCCTGGATGGAAAGGCGAGGCGTCAACAACTGCACGCTGGAGCTCCCCGCGCTCGCCGGAGCCCCAGGGGCCTTGGCACTCGACGAAGTGCTCACCTGCAACGGGCTCAACCACTACAAGGGGGGCACGTGCGTGCGCACCTACGGTCGCGGTGGGAAGGTCGACAAAACCACAATCGACCCCGGGATCGAGGTTGGCAACGCGGTGGCGACGGTCAGCGGCGCGACCGTGTCGAGCTCAGAATCGGTGCCCCAGCCGATCGAACACGCCGGAAGACAGACGTGGCCGTGCAGACGCTCGGCGATAGCCTCTGCACCGACCACCGAAGGCGACGAACCGGGGAGCGGGAGCGCGACAGCAGCGATCGGCGAAGGCGAAGACTGCCATGCCGAGGCGACGATCCTAGCTTCCACCTGGCACCGGGACTTCCTGATCGTTCTCGTCGGCGCCCTGGTCGGCGTCGGGATCCACATGATGTTCCAGGCGATCGTCGAGCGCAACAGTCTCACCGACCGCGAGCAGCCGCATCGCACACGGGCGTGAGATCGCCTCGCGGCGGGGCGCCGATTCGCAGGCCGGCGGCCCGCGGTCGCGAACCGAGCCCGGGGTCCACGCAAGCATCGCGAGATCCGGTTCGCGATGATCGTGAGGTGCCAATCACCCGTGGAGAAGGGATCGCGAGACTGATCCTCGCTCAGCGCTCGTCAGACTGTCATCGCGATCCAGCTGGTTTTGCTTGAACAACCGGCGCAACAGGACCGTAAGCACGCAGAGACCAGCGGTGGAACGCTCAGCCTCGCGCAGCAGCCCAGTCGCGCCGCTCAGCGCTGCCGACGACTGCGAGGCCCATACCAACCAATGATGACGCCCCCGATCGTCATCACGACATAGCCTGGCACGCGCGCGAGGGCGAGACAGACGACGAGTCCGACGAGGAAGATCGCGCCGCCCCAGCCGGCTATGCGCCACGACTCAGCGAACAAACGACACCGCTACCGATCTCGAAGGAGCGATCGCGCACGGGCGGTGGAGTGCGGGGGTGCACTTCGCTGCATGCGACGTGTCATGCGAGAGCAGGATGTCCCTTCGGATACCCGATCCAACGGATTCCTACGCGAGACGGTGTCGCGGATGAGTCCACTCGAGAGCCTGTCCGGTCACGGAGTCAGGGCGATGAACTGTCCGATGAGGGCGGTCAGCAACTCGGGCTCGTCCTCCTGGCAGAAGTGCGCAGCACCGCCGAGCCGCGCGATCGGCGCATCGGGGAACGTGCCCGCGAAGAGCGGGATCATGTAGCGGGCCAACAGGGCACGGTCGTGCATGCCAAACGCAAGCAGCGCCGGCTTGCTGCGAATCGCAGCGACTGCCTCCGGCCCGGCCTCGGGGGTCTCGACTGCGTCGAACTCGTGGGGAGCGACGAGCTGCCGTGGGAAGTCGATCACGCCGCGGCTCTCCCCCGGCCCGGCAAAAGGCTCGCCGTAGGCCCGAGTCCACAGGGGATCGACCGCGCCTGTGTTGCGGACTCCCTGGAGCTCGAGCATCAGATGCGCCACCGTGAATCGGGCATTCCCCAGGATCTCCTGAAGCGTTCCGTCGGCGTGAGCCGAGCGAGCCCACCGAAACCAGGCGCTCTCCTCGAGGTTGGCAGCCAACAGGGGCCATTCGTGATCGAGGCCGAGTGGCAGGAGGGAGTTCAGCAGGACCACGCGAGCGACGCGATCCGGATGTCGCAGGGCGAAGCCTGCCCCGATCGGGCCTCCCCAGTCGTGGAGCACCATGGTCATCTCACGCAGATCGAGCTCGTCGACAAGGAGCGACTCGAGGTTGCTGACGTGTTCGCCGAGCAGATACGAGCGGTCCGGCAGCGTCTCGCTCTTACCGAAGCCCATGTGGTCGGGCACCACGACGCGCTGGCATTCAGCCAACGTCCTGATCAGCGCGCGGTACAGATATCCCCACGTTGGCTCCCCGTGCAGCATCACGACGGGACTGCCTGACCCCTCGTCCACATAGTGCATCCGAAAGCCGGCGCGCTCGCTGAACCGAGGCGTGAACGGCCACGTTCCGTCGAAGGTCTCCTCGGCGGCGATCACAGCTGAAGCCGTTCCACGTCAAGCATCGCTTCACCTCCTGGACCAACCCGTGACGTTGGCAAAGTAGCCACGGACCGACTGCCACGCAATGACAAGCAGCCCACGAATACGGCCAAGAGCAGAACGCTCCCGATAGCCGCTCTGGCCCAACCGTCATCGGGGGCAGGCAGCTACGCGAGCGCGGAGATGCTCTGGTCAGCCCAGGTGATCGCCTGGCCGTAGAGCTGGTGCAGATCTGAACGGGTCGCGATCAGATCCGCGGCGGCGTCGAAGTCGCCGCACTGGTAGGAGATGACTCCCTCGAGGAGGTGACCGAGCTTGCCGCTGCGGTGTAGAAGCGCATCGACGATGTCGTGTCGGAACGGCAACTGCTCGACCACGAGCTGCATCGGCGAATCGGCGAGCGCATCTGCGACTGACAGCAGGCCGACGGTGAAGTACGAGTCTCCGGCTGCACTGTCGCCGGCGCCGGAGAGCAGCTGACACATGCGGGCCCTCACCAGCGCTGTCACCAGCAGCTCGCTGGGGACGTCCCGAGCGCTTGCAAGAGCGACCATCATCGCAAAGCGCCGTACGGTCGCCGCACCGAGCCACGCGAGGCCCTCCTGAACGGACGCCACGCGCCTGGGCAGGGCGACGTACGCCGAGTTGGCGTATCGCAGCAGGCGTATGCTCAGACCGGCATCGCGCATGATGATGCGATTGAGCTCGTCGAAGTCTTCGGTCGCGCTGAGCTCGACCATCGTGCGCAGCGAAGCGAGGCCCTGCGTGGGAAGGCGCGATCGCTGCAGCCGCGACGGGCGCGCGAAGTAGTAGCCCTGGAAGGCTTCGAAGCCGAGCATGCTGCAGCGCACCCAGTCCGCCCGGGTCTCCACCTTCTCGGCGAGCAGGGTCAGGCCGGGGCGGAGGGCTCGCAGGCGCCTCACCAGCTCCTCCAGGGCTCGGCCTGTGTGCTCGAGCACGTCGATCTTGACGATGCCCGCATATCCGATCAGCTTCTCTGTCTCGGGCGTAAGCCGGAAGTCGTCCAGTGCGATCGTGAAGCCTTCCGAGACGAGGTCCTCGAGGACTGCCAACAGCGCCTCGTCGACGACCTGGTCCTCCAGCAGCTCGAGCACGACGTGCTCGGCCGGCAGCGGCAGCGGGCGCACGCTCAGCAGAAAGTCGCGCGAGACGTTCACATAGGCGACGTTGTCGCCGACGAGATCTGACAGGCCGACCTCGAAGAGGCCGTCGAGAATGACCGTCGCGGTGGCCGCCCGGTCGTCGCTGACCCGCGCAGTCTCGCTGCTAGGAGTTCGGAACAGCAGCTCGTAGCCGAGCAGGCCGCCGTCGCGATCCAGGATCGGCTGCCGTGCCACGGCGACCATGGCCGGACGAGCCGACGCGGCTGCCGTGCCACGGCCGGCGACCCGTCGCACCCTTCTGACGCGATCAGTCCACACATGACCGCATCGGCCCTCTCCAGACTCTGCCTTAGCCGCGGGTACGGACGTACTGGGGATTCCACTGGTCCCACTCGGTATGGCAATCTGAAACGCCGCGAGGACGCGGACGCTGCAGCGCGGCCCGCCCCGCAGCTGGGCGCTCCCCTTCGTCTACCTCTATTTCAGATGAAGCGTCGGGGCGATCGCGTCTTCTTCGACCGAGGCCGGCGTCCACGGCAGCGTGATCCATTCGTTTTTGGAGAGCCGTTGGGTCTGGTCTTCGTAGTAGGGAGAAGTCGGGTCTTCCGACTGCGAGTAGGCCAGGAGGGCTTTCGAGAGCGGTTCGTGGCCGGGCTGCAGTTCCGTGAACATCACGATGCTCGTGCCGCCGGTCACTTCGGTCGCTTTCGAGGTGGGCGTCGGGAAGACCCCTCCGATCGCCGCGAAGCATTCGCCCCCATCCGAGCACCCCGGCAGCGGAGCCGCGCCGGCCTGCGGCGCGTGCTGCACTTCGCCAGTGCTCGCGTCGAGCGGGATGCCTCGTGCTTCCATCGAGCTCACGGCCGCTGCCAGCGCTTCCTTGCTCGCCTGCAGCGAAGTGTTCAGCGTGTTGGGCGTGTAGACCGGGTCGCTGGCCGTCCACGGATGGACCCAGAAGTCGGCCTGGGTGTAGGGGGCGCGCCCGAACCATTCCTGGAACAGCCAGGCGCCTCTGTCTTCGAGCGTCGCGCTCGCGCCGTAGGCGTTGAGGACAGGGCATGCGCCGGTGATGTTGACGCCATCGATCACGCCGCCGTCTTCACTGACCGCGTTCTCGCAGATTTCGCGCAGACCGGGGAGGGCGCGCTCAGCCGGCAGCGAGCGGAACTTGGTCCACGATTCCTGCATCGTCTGGGCTGTGAATCCCGGCGTCGGCGAGAGCCCGTCCGTGGGAACGCCGCCGTCGTACGTGCCCATGCGCTGGGCGACCATGTCGATCCCCGTCTGGGCGCGCATGCCTGGGTTCTCTTCTTCGCCGCCCAGAGCGGGCGAGAACCCGGTGAGCGGGCTGTTCGCGTTCGCGAGCCAGAACGAGTTGTTCGAGTTCTCGACATAGTCCCTGCGGATCAACGAGGGCTCGTCGCCGCCCGCGAGGATGCCCGGCACGATCGCACCCGGGCTTTCGGGCAGTTCACATGAACCGTTGTCTATGAACGGGCCGGTCAGCGAGCCCGGCTCGAGGTTGCAGGGCCCGTCGACGAAGGCCTTCGTCAGGCTCGATGCCACGGCTATCTCCGTGTAGAACGCGTTGCCTTCCTCGTCGGCGCCGATCGTGTTGACCCACGGCACGCCCTGAATCGAACGCTCGGCTTCGAGCACCTGGGAGGCGTTTTCGGCTTTGCTGATCGCCAGCCACTGGTCAGGACCGCGGAGGTTGTTCGCGTTTGCGTCCTCGACCGCCACCCGCGTGCCGCCCTCCCAGAAGACCGGCCCGTAGTTGCTGTAGTACAGCGTCCCCGTGCGCGGCACCAGTTCGCCGTGCTCCAGCGCCTGGACCGTGACGGTGCGCTTCTTGAGCTTCGTCGCTTTGCCCTTCCACCTGTACTTTTCCGGTCCGGCTGCGGGCAGATACCAGAACGTGATCGTCGTGTTCGTAGAGACGGTGTGAGTCCAGGCGACGTTCTGGTTGTGACCGATGTTGATCCCGGGCAGGCCCCAGATCCCCACGCCAGTCGCGTGGTAGCGGCCGGGGACTTCGACGTTCATCTCCCAGAAGCGTTCCGAGCCATGCCAGGGGAAGTGCGGGTTGGCGAGCACGACGCCGCCTCCGTTGGTCGCGTCTTCGCCGCCGACCGCGAGGCCGTTGGAGCCCAGCAGCTTGCTGTGCCCGATGCGCCCGAATTCTTCGAGCGACATCTGGGCCCGTGAAGCCTTCGCGCTCTGCTTCCTCCCAGCCGCAGCGGGCGGGCCGTATGCCGGGTTCGCCTCGGCAGCGGGACCGAGCGCGGAGTTACCGGCGAGGTCGTCGACCTGGTAGATGCGCCGCCAGACGTCGAGCGCATCGATCGGCCTCACCCAGGCTGCCCCTTTGCAGGCGGGGTTGGTGACCCCGCTGGCCCCGCCGACCTGCTTGAGGTAGGCGTCATAGCCCGTGGCGTAGCCCTTCGCCACTTCGCGCGCTTCCGTCGAGGGGCCCTGCGGATAGGGGAGCCTCAGCAGCTTCTGGATCGCATGGTCGTCCTTGACCGAGGTCCAGTAGAGATCCGAGTTGAGGTTCGTGAACACCAGGCCGCCCTCGGCTTCGTTCTTGTACGTTCCTTCCGGACCGAAGAACGTCGATCGTTCGCCGTCGACCGTCAGGAACGTTTCGGCCAGGAGGCAGATCCCGTCCTGGGCCTGTCCGTAGCCGACCCCGAACCCGACGTCGGCAAGGTTTTCCCCGGAGATGTTGGCGACGCCACCCGTGGTCCTTGTCAGGGACACCTTGTAGGAGGAGGCCACGGCGTAGGCCGGGAAGCACATCACGGCGACAGCGACCGCGAGCAGCGCAAGCAAGCGATTCCCTCTCAACCGCCCGCTCCCGACGTGGTCCTCCTGTCGGCCTCGAGACGGCCCCTTGCACGTGTGCGTCCTCATCTCCCCCATCCCTCCCTGATCTGCGTCCACCGGGTATTAGTGGACTATCGAGTCCTCCACTCTTGGAGTAATGTACCAGCGTGTCCCCCACCGTGCAAGCCGGTATCGAGCGCCTCCCGCGCGGGCCGCACCGCCTCTCTCGCGAACAGGTCGAGAGCCATCAGCGCGAGCGCATCCTCGCGGCGATGATCGCCGAGGCCGGGACGAAGGGATACGGATCGACGACGATCGGCGACATCACCCGGCGTGCGCGGGTCTCGCGGGACACCTTCTACGAGCGGTTCGCCAACAAGGAAGCCTGCTTTCTCGCCGCCTACGACGCGACGATGCGCGAACTGCTGGACCGGATGGTCGCCGCGGGGACGAGTCGGCCGGACTACGTCGAGGGCATGCGCGAGGGCGTTCGCGCCTACCTGAGGTTCTGGAGCGAGCGTCCCGACGCTGCACGCGCGTGCACGCTCGAGGTCATGGCCGCCGGCAGCGAGGCCCTGGCCCACCGCGAACAGACGCTGCGGAGCTTCGCGCGCCTGTACCGAGCCGTCACCGAACGGGCAAGGGCGCAGGAGCCCGGGCTGCCGACCGTCCCGGACGTCGTGGCCTACGCGATCGTCGTCGGCGCGGTCGAGCTCACGACCCAGTACATCCGGGAGGGTCGCGCCGGCTCGCTGCCGGATCTCGAGAGCGACGTCCTCTACCTGTGGCTGATGGTCCTCGCCGGACACGAGGTGGCAGCCGCCGCAGTCGCGGCCGCCCGAGCCGGCCACCAAGACGCACCTTCCGCTCACTTGGGCTGATCTCACGGTGGCCGGTTCGGCGGCTACCCTAGGACCAAGGAGGTTCGACATGAGCATCAGACCAACCGAGATCGCTGCCGCCGATCAGGCCTCTCCGTTCGGGATCGGCGGACGGGCGGAAAGCCGGGACGGCACGCGGGCCCTGTTCGGCCAGGTGATGGGGCTGGTCGCCCTGACGGTCGGCTGCGCGGCGCTCGGCGCCTACCTCGGGCGCAACCTCTCCGGCGGCGCCGGGATCGTGTCCTTCGTCCTGGCCTTCGGCTGCATCTTCGGGCTGCAGTTCGCGACCGCGCGCGGGCGCGAACAGCTCGCGATCGGGTTCCTGTTCGGACTCGGCGCGCTGCTCGGCGCCGCCGTCGGCCCGGTCCTGCGTCAGTACGCAGAAACGCAGCCGGCCGTGCTGTGGCAGGCCGCCGGTTCGACCGCTGCTTTCATCGGCGGCCTGGGAGCGCTCGGCTACGCGACCAGGCGCGACCTCTCGGTCTATGCCCGCGCCCTGTTCTTCGCACTGCTCGCCCTGATCTTGTTCGGGATAGTCGCGATCTTCGTCTCGATCCCGCACGCGAACATCATCTATGCCGTGCTCGGGCTGGTGA